>Ga0335081_10023251_pt1 | contig 10027 bp, 6 predicted proteins | sample Lox_Sample_35_FD_206713 | JGI IMG/M metagenome (GOLD analysis project Ga0335081, IMG submission 206713) | Soil microbial communities from Loxahatchee National Wildlife Refuge, Florida, United States - Lox_Sample_3.5 | ecosystem: Environmental > Terrestrial > Soil > Wetlands | place: USA: Florida... | reverse complement strand
CTCGTCGGAGGGGTACCGGGCGAGCGAAATGACCTGCCAGCCGGCGGCGAGTTCCGGCACCAGCGCCCCGCCCGCCGCGAGGAGCTGCGCGACCGGCTCCATCCCCGGGATCGGCTCAAAGCCGCGCCCCGCGGTGCGCTTGAGCTCGATCCCGTCAAGCCACGGCAGGCGGGCGAGCTTCGCGGGATCGTAGCCGGAGCCCGCGAAGGCCACCCCGTCGCGCGCCACGAGCAGCTCGCGGGGCACGTCGCCCCCGGCCTGCCCCATCACGCGCGCCACCGGCGTGCGCTCCTGCACGCTCACGACGAGCGCGTTGTCCGTGAACCGGCGGCGCAGCACGACGCTGTGCACCTGCCCCGAGGCAAGCAGCCGGCGTTCGAGGGCCGCGAGATCCAGCGCCATCAGGCTCGTGGTGCGCGGCAGCGCCAGGGCCTGGTCCAGCCACGTTCGGTCGAGCACGCCGTCGGTCGAAAAGACCACGCGCTGAAGCGGCGCCGACTTCACGGGCTCCTTCAGCCGGCCCGGGTCGCTCTGCCCCATCTGGTAGACCGCGAGCACCGCGCAGCCGCAGCCGACGACGACCGCGCCGGCCAGGGCGGCCTTCGCGCTGGCGAGCCACATGCGCCGGCGCCCCTCGCGGGCCATGGCGCGCTTGTTCACCCCCTGGCGGATGTCCTTCCAGCTGCGGGCGGACGGCGGGATGGAGGCGGACGGGTTCATGGCGCGGGGGAACGGCTCAGAGCACGTCCTTCCACTCCTTTCCGTAGAGCAACACCTCGGGCTCGAGGGTGATGGCGCGCGCCTGCTTCACCCGCTCGCGCACCCGGCGCATCAGCGCGATCACGTCCGCACTCGTGGCCTGGCCGCGGTTGACGATGAAATTGGCGTGCACCGGCGACACCTCCGCGTCCCCCACCCGCTCGCCCTTCAGGCCGAGCTCGTCGATCAGCTTGCCGGCCGAGGTGCCCGGCGGGTTCTTGAACACGCAGCCGGCGCTCGGCTCCCGCGGCTGGGTCTCGTGGCGCTTGCGCCGGTAGACGTCGAGCTGGCGGCCGATCGCCTCGCCCTCGGCCCGCGACGCGGGCCGGAAGAGGGCGCCGAGGGCGATCGCATCGACCAGGTCGCGGCACTCGCGGTAGGCCACATGCAGGCCGGCCTTCGCGATCGTCCGCGCCTCGCCGGCCAGGGTCATGAGCTGGATCTCCTCGACCAGGTCGAAGATCCATCCGCCCATCGCGCCCGCGTTCATCCGCAGGGCGCCGCCGACCGACCCGGGGATGCCCTCGAGAAACTCGAAGCCGGACAGCCCCGACCCCCGGGCGAATCCGCACAGGTTCTTCAGGCGCAGGCCGGCGCCGGCCCAGATCCGGCCGTCCGGCCGCAGCTCGCAGGCCTGCCAGGGGCCCTGCCCCAGGCCGATGACCAGGCCCTCGACGCCCTCGTCCGGCACGATCAGGTTCGAGCCGCGGCCGAGCGTGAAGACCGGCAGCCGGTCGGCGGCCGCCGCGCGGAGCAACACTTGGAGGTCGGCCGCGTCCGCCGGCTCGGCGAAGCAGCGCGCGCCGCCACCGATGCGCATCGTCGTCCGCGGCGCCAGCGGCTCCTCGCGGGTCAGGCGCGTCGCGGCGGAAAGCCGCGGGCGCAGCCCGTCCGCCCACCGGTCCCAGAACACGGCGCGGGCCGATTCCGCCGCCAGGCGCGCGACCAGCGCGTGAGCCACTTGGTCGATGTCCCCGGCGCCGACGAACGCCAGCCAGTCGCCCGGCTGCAGCGCCGCCCGCAGCACGCCAAGAAAAATGCCGTCGCGCCCCGGCAGGTAGGTGACGGGCACGGGCGCGCCGGACCTCTTGATTTCGGCGTAGATGTCGGCCGTGGTGCCGCCGGCGACCGGCGCCTCGCCCGCCGGATAGACGTCGAGCAGGAAGAGCTGGTCGGCCAGGGCGAGCGCGGCGGCGAACTCGGACTTGAACTGCGCGGTGCGGCTGAAGCGATGGGGCTGGAAGACGACCACGAGGCGGCCGGTCTTGCGCTCGCGCAGGCTGGTGAGCAGGGCGCGGATCTCCGCCGGATGGTGGGCGTAATCCTCCAGGACCGTGAGGCGCTCCGTGGCGTGCAGCACCGTCTGGCGGCGGCGCACCCCGGGGTACTCGGCCAGCAGGTCGGCGGTCAGCGGGACGCCCATCAGGTGCGCGGCGGCCAGCGCGGCGGTGGCGTTGTGGGCGTTGAACGCGCCGCGGGCCCGCACCGGCGCCTCCAGCGCCGGGAACCGGCCACCCAGGCCGAGCACGAGGTGCGTCGCGGTTTCGCGCACCAGGCGCCCGCGGTAGGCCCCGTTCGGCCCGAAACTGACCGCCTCCGCCCTGGCTCCCGCCACCGCCCGCACCGACAGCGCGCATTCCGGGTTGAAGAGCACGGCGGCGCGGGTGCGCGCCACCAGGCCGCGAAAGGCCTCCTCCAGCTGCTCGATGCGCCGGTAGTGGTCCGGGTGGTCCCAGTCCAGGCTCACCAGCACCGTGATCTCGGGCGCGAAACCGTCGATGCTGCCGTCGCTCTCGTCGATCTCCGCCACGACCCAGTCGGTCGAGCCGAGGCGCCCGGGCGGAATGCTGTCGTCGTGGAACAGGCCGCCGAGCAGCCAGCCGCCGGACACGCCGGCGCGGCGCAGCACGGTGATGAGCATCCCGGTCGTGGTGGTCTTGCCGTGGGCGCCGACCACCGCCACGAGGCGCCGGTCGCGCACCAGCTCGGCCAGCATCTCGCCGCGGCGCACCACCGGCAGCCCGCGCGCCGCCGCCTGCACCCGGGCGGGATGGCCCGCCGCGATCGCCGACGAATGCACCACCAGCCCGCAGGCCGCCGGCACGTCGCCGGCCTCCGTGAGCACCACGCCCTCGCGCTCCAGCACCGCGCGCACCGCCGGCGCCAGCGCATCATCCTCGCCGCTGACGCGGTACCCGTGCTGCCGCAGCACCAGCGCGAGCGGCGCCATGCCCGTGCCGCCGACGCCCACGAGGTGGACGTCGCGCACTTCGCGCGCGAACGGCCGGGGCGGCGGCGGCGGTCTCATGCCGCCTCCTTCCGGTTCGGGGCGAGGGCGGCCGGCCGCACCAGCGACGGACCGGCCGGGCGCGGCGCGGCCAGGGACTCCAGGTCCTGCAGAATCAGGTCAAGCGAATTGGCCCGGTCCATCCGCCGCAGATTCCCGCGGAACTTGCGCAGCAGCCAGTCGTTGAAGATCGCGTCGCCCACCTCGCGGTCGAGGTCGGCGAGCTGCCGCTCGTCGAGCACGATGCCGCCGCCCTGCTGTTCGAAGAAGCGGGCGTTGGCCCACTGGTGGTTGTCGGCGGCGTGGGGAAAGGGCACGAGGATGGCCGGGGTCGCGCAGCGGATGAGCTCGGCGATGGTCCCCGCCCCGGCGCGCGACACCACGAGGTCGGCGGCGGAGAGCAGGGTCGCGATGTCGTCGCAGAAGGGCAGGAAGACCGCGCGTCCCGGCCGGCCGCCGGCGCCGGCGGGCGTGCGCACCTCCTCGCCGCCCTTGTCCGGGCCGGTGACGCAGCAGACCTGAATCCCCTCCGCGGCGAGCCGCTCGAGGCGGCCGCGCACCCACTGGTTGAGCGGGGCGGCGCCCTGGCTGCCGCCGAGGATCACGAGCAGACGCTGGGCCGGGTCGAAACCGAGGCGGGCCTGCGCGGCCTCGCGCGGCAGGCTGGCGATTTCGCGCCGCACCGGGAGCCCCACGTGGCGCACCCGCGCCTGGCGCACGCCCCGCAGGGCCACGCCCGGGGGCAGGTACAGCCGCCGGGCGAGCCCGCCGAGCCAGCGGATGGCGCGCCCCGGCACGCGGTTGGCCTCGTGCAGCGCCACCGGCCGGCGGAACAGCTTGGCCACGACGATGATCCCCGCGGTGGTGAAGCCGCCGAAGCCCGCGATCAGGTCCGGCCGCCAGCGGTGGATGAGCCGCGCGCTGAACCAGAACGCCCCGAGCTGACCCCACAGGCACCGCGCCAGACCGGCCGGGCGCAGCGTGAAGGCGGAGCCGGGGATGCGCTCGAAATGGAGCTGCGGGTACTTGGCGATCAGCCGGGCGTCCACCTTCTTGCGGCTGATCAGCAGCCGGACCTCGTGGCCGCGCGCGCCCAGCCCCTCGGCGAGCGCGATGCCCGGCGAGAGGTGTCCGCCCGTGCCCCCGCATGCGATCAAAAAGCGACTCATGGTGTCCGTTCCCGCCTCCCGGCGCCGCGCCGCCCCGCGCTCCCGTCCGTCAGGCCATGACCTCCTTGAGGCTGCGCTCCCGGCGCATGAAGGCCGGCCGCGTCCACGCCCGCTGGGTGTTGAGCAGGATGCCGACCAGCACGCCCATCAGCACCAGGTTCGACCCGCCCGCGCTGATGAACGGCAGGGACATGCCCTTGGTCGGCAGGCAGCCGGTGACCACCCCCAGGTTGATCAGCGCCTGGAGGGTGATGAGCAGCAGCGAGCCGCTCACGAGCAGGAACTGGAAGAGGTTGGGCGCCTTGCGCAGGTGGGCCAGCCCGGCGATGAAGATCACCGCGAAGAGCGCCACCACCGCGAGCGTGAACACCAGTCCGAGCTCCTCGCCGATCACCGCGAAGATGAAGTCCGTGTGCACCTCGGGCAGGAAGCTGTTCTGCTGCCGGCCCTGGCCGAGGCCCACGCCGTTCACGCCGCCGGCCGCGAAGGCGAGAATCGCCTGCCAGAGCTGGTAGGTGCCGGCGGTGCGGTTGCCCTCGACATCCATGAACGCCGTCAGCCGCGCCAGCCGGTTGGGATTGTGCACCACCGCCACGGAGAGCAGGCAGGCGGCGCCGAGGAACGAGGTGACCAGATAGCGCAGGCGGGCCCCGGCGAGGAAGAGCAGGATGACGCCGATCGCGAACACCAGCGCCGCGGTGCCGAAGTCGGGCTCGAGCAGGATCAGGCCGGCGAAGCCGGCGATCCCCGCCAGCGGCACGAGGAAGCCGCGGCCCAGCTCCGCGATGCGCGACTGGTTCAGCGCCAGGTAGTGGGCGAGGCCGAAGACCACCGCCAGCTTGGCGAACTCGGAGACCTGCATCCGCGCCGGACCCCAGCCGAGCCACCGCCGGCTGCCCTTGACCGCCAGACCGATGCCCGGCACGAGCACCAGCACGAGGCCCGCCAGGCACACCACCGCGAAGAGCCACACATGCCGCCGCGCGTCCTCCAAGTCGAGCCGGCTCACGATGAAGCAGGCCGCGGCGGCGAACGCGAACCAGACCACCTGCTTGGTGAGGTAGAAGTACGGATCCGCCTTCAGGGAGACGCTGGCGCTGAACAGCACGGTCAGGCCGAGCACGGAGAGGACGAGCACGCAGACGAGGATGACGGTCGCGGGATTGAGGGCCGACATCCAGCGCGGCTTTTCAAACGGTTCAGACGGCATCGGAAAGGGAGATGGGCGGGCGATCGCGGCAAGCCTCAGTCAGGCCCCCGCGGCACCCCGCCCTTCCCGCCGCGAGGCAGGTTGAGGCGGTGTCCAGGGGCCCGGCTGACACGAGCGAGGGAAATTCCTTACGGCGACTTCGGAGTGCCGGTGCCGGCGTCCTCGATCTTGATGACCGGCACGTTGTCCTGCGGCTTCAGCCCGGAGTCCAGGTCCTGGTCCGGCGGCGGCACGTTGGCCGCCGAGGCCGTCCCGGCCGGCCCCGGCGCGGCGGCCGGTGCATTGGCGGACGGCGTGATCGCGGGCGCCGTGGCTCCCGCCGGCGCGGCCGCGCCGGCCGCCCCCGTGCCCCCGACCGCCTTGTAGCCGGGGATCACCAGTTCCTGCCCGGCCCGGATCTTGCGCGGATCCGAGATGTTGTTCGCGACCAGCAGGTCCTGGGTCTTGACCTGGTACTTCCGCGCGATCGCGCCGAGCGTCTCGCCGGGCTTGACGACGTGAACCACCGCCCCGTCCGCTTTCTTCACGGGGGCGGCCTCCGCGCCGGCGGCCGCCGCAGCCGCCGGCGCGGGCGCCGCGGAGGCGGACTCACCCGGCAGGCGCAGCTCCTGGCCGACCTGCACGTAGTCGCTGGTGAGATTGTTGGCGCGCTTCATCTCGGCGGTCGTGGTGCCGACCCGGTGGGCGATGCCCGAGAGCGTGTCGCCGGGCTTGACCTTGTAGGTGGCGGCCGGCGCCGGCTCGCCGCTCCCACCCTCGCCCGCGGCGGCGGGCGCCTTGCCCGGAATGATGAGCTTCTGGCCGACGCTCAGCCGGGAGTTGCTGGTGAGCTTGTTGGCCTTGGCCAGCTCGGTGACGGTGGTGCCGTGCTTGCTGGCGATCTTCCAGAGGCTGTCCCCGGCGACCACGGTGTAAGTCGTGGCGGGGGTGACCGGCGGCGGCGGGGTGCTCTCAAGCGCGGAGGCGGCGGCCGAGCCGGGGCGCGTCGGGCTGTAGCGTACCGCGGGCGGCGCCGAGGTGTCGACCGCCACGAGCGGTACGGCGGCGGGGGCCGGGGCGGGCGACGCCGGCGCGAAGGCGGGCGCCGTGTCCGCCGCCACGGGCGCGGGACCCGACGCAGTCGAGCGGCAGCCCGGATTCACAAACATGAGGAAGAAGGCGACGACGTGGACGGCGACGACGATGCCCAGGATCTTGAGAATATTCATGGCGGAAGCGGTGGACGGAATTATGGGTCGGGGGCGGAGGGAATGGCTACTGAAAAGTGGGAGTTGTTCCCAAATGGTTCACAAGCTTCTCGAAGCGTTCGCCGCGGTCGGCGTAGCTGCGGAACATGTCGAAGCTGGCGAACGCCGGGCTGAGGAGCACGTGGTCGCCCGGCTGGGCGGCGGCGAAGGCTCCGTGCACGGCCTCCTCGAGCGAGGGGCAGACCGTGTGAGCCACCCGCTGGCCGGCGGCGAGGGCCGCCAGGGCCGGGGCGGTCTCGCCGATCAGCCAGAGATGGCGGACCCGGGGCGCGATCCGGCGGACGAACGCGGCGAGGTCGCCGCCCTTGGCCCGGCCGCCGGCGATGAGGTGGACCGGCGGCGGCACGGTGCTGAGCGCGGCCTCGACGGCATGAAAGTTTGTCGCCTTGGAGTCGTTCCAGAAGGTCACGCCGCGCAGCTCGCGCACGCGGGCGAGCCGGTGCCGGCCGGACTTGAACGTGCGCGCGGCGGCGTAGAGCTGGGCCTCCGCCCGGCCGTCGTGCCGCCACCACGCGAGGGCGAGGGCGAAATTCTCGCGCTGCGGGTATGAGGCGAACACCGTGCCGTTGAGGCGCGGCTCGGGCGCCAGGCCCTCGCTGGCCACGCCGGCGGCCGGCGGCAGCTTCTGCCCGAACTCCAGTGCGTACCGCTGCACGCTGCTGCCCGCGAATACCGCCCCGGGCCGCGCCCGCGCGAGCAGGTTCCACTTGGCGAGGAAATACGCCCGCAGGCCGGGATGCCGCTCGAGATGGTCCTCGGCGAAGTTGGTCCAGAGCACCGCGTCGGGCCGGACGTGCTGCAGCGTCTCGGCCTGGAAGGAGCTCACCTCGCAGATCGCGATCGAGTCCGGCCCGGCGTCGCGCCGGAAAGTGATCAGGCGGCTGAAGGGAAAGCCGATGTTGCCGACGCCGAACACGTCCTCGCCCTCGGCGAGCAGCGCGTGGGTGAGGAACTCGACCAGCGTCGTCTTGCCGTTCGTGCCGGTCACGGCCACGACGCGCCCCGGCCAGAACAGCGCGGCGAAATCGAGCTCGCCCAGGCAGGTGCAGCCGGCGGCGCGGGCCGTCAGCAGCCAGGGGTGGCGGGCGTCGAACCCGGGGCTGAAGACCACCAGGCGGTGGGCCGCGGCCTCGGGGGCGCCGAAGGCGTGCGCCGCGGGGAGGTCGGGCCGCTCGTCGAACACCTCGCTCCGGGCGCCGAGCTGGGTGAGCAGGGTGCGGGCGGCCAGGCCGCTGGTCGCGCCGCCGAAAACGGCGACCGGGTGCGACAGCAGCGGGGCGAGCGGCGCGGGCGGGGTCAGGGACATGAGGTGGGGGCCGTCACGCCAGCCGGCGGCCGGCGGTTGGCACGGGGCGGGACGGGCGGTGGAGGCGGCGGTGAGCATGCGGCAACATCAACGGAGTTTCAGGGTTCCGAGGCCGGCGAGGGCGCACATCAACGACAGGATCCAGAAGCGCAGTACGACCTTGGTCTCCGGCCACCCGAGCTTCTGGAAATGGTGGTGGATCGGGGCCATGAGGAAGACGCGGCGGCCGGCGCCGTAGCGGCGGCGGGTGACCTTGAACCAGCCGACCTGGATGATCACTGACGCGGCCTCCATCACGAAAACCCCGCCGACGAGGATGAGCGTGAGCGGCTGCTGCACCATGAAGGCGAGGATCCCGATGAGGCCGCCGATGGCCAGCGAGCCGGTGTCGCCCATGAACACTTCCGCCGGGTACGCGTTGTACCAGAGGAAGGCGAGGCTGGCGCCCACGAGCGCGCCGCAGATGACCGTCAGCTCACCCGTGCCCGGCACGTAGCCGATCAGCAGGTAGTCGGCCAGCTTGGTGTTGCCGGCCGCGTAGGCCATGAGCCCGTAGACCATCGCCACCGTGACGGTGCAGCCAATCGCCAGGCCGTCGAGGCCGTCCGTGAGGTTGATGGCGTTGCTGAAGCCCACCAGCCACAGGAACACGAAGATGAACAACGCCGCCACCGGGAGGCCGGCGAGCACCGGATGCTTCACGAACGGCACCCAGAGCTCCGTGATCTTGTGCGCGCTCATCGGGTGCCAGAGGAGCAGGCCCAGGGCGACGACCGTGATCAGCGTCTGCCAGAGGAGCTTTTCCCCGGAGGAGATGCCGTCGCGGCTCCGGCGCCGCACCTTCAGGTAGTCGTCGCGGAAGCCCACCCCGGTGAGCGCGGCGTAGACAAACATGGCCACCACCACCCAGATGTTCGGCGTGGCCCAGAGAAACGTGCTGCCGAAGACCGCGAAGAAGATGAGCAGGCCGCCCATGGTCGGCGTGTTCTTCTTGTCGAACTGCTGCGCGAGCTCGCCGGTGCGGTCGTCGTCGTAGTGCTGGCCGAACTTGAGTGCGCGCAGCTGGGCGATGAGCCAGGGCGCGATGAGGAAGCCGATGAGCGTCGCGGTGCCCGCCGCCAGCAGGGTGCGCAGGGTGATGAACCGCAGCAGGCGCAGCGGGCCGAAGCTGTTCTCGAACTGGGAGAGGTAGCTTAGCATGCGACGGCCTCCGGCCCGGCAAGCGCCTGCTCCAGCCGGTAACGGCGGCTGCCCTTCAGGAAGACGGCCCCGTGGAATCCGGCGAGGAAGCCCGCCACCGGCGCGAGGCTGGCGACCACCTGGATCTGCCCGGGCGCCGTCCCGCCCTCCAGCAGGCCCTCGCGCACGGCCTCGGCGTGGTCGCCGATGACGAACACCTGGTCCCCGGGCCGCAGGATTAGCGAGCGGCCGAGCCGGCGGTGATAGTCGGCGGCGCGGGGGCCGAGCTCCTCCATGCAGCCGAGCACGAAGGCGCGCGGGTCGGCGGCGGGCGCCAGCGCGAGGAAATTGTCGAGCGCGTCCGCCATCGAGACGGGATTGGCGTTGTAGCAGTCGAGATAGAGCAGGCGGCCCGGCTCCCGGCGCACCTCGCCGCGCCACGGTGCGGGCTGCCAGTCGGCCAGCCGGCGCTGGATCAGCTCGGGGGTCACCCCCAGCCAGAGGGCGGCGCAAATCGCGAGCACGGCATTCTGCGCCATGCCGGCCGACACGCGCCGGAGGGTGAAGACCAGCGGCGGCGGCGGCCCGTAGGCGATGGCCAGGGCCGTGGTGTCCCCGCGCTGGGTGACGGCGAAATAGACCTTGTCCTTCGGCGGCTGGGCGGGGCGCAGCACCGCGGCCGGCTCGACCAGCATCCGGCGCACGTTGAGTTCGTGGAACGCGGTGAACTGCGCGCATTCCCGCGGGAAGATCGCGATGCCGGCCGGGCGCACGGCCGCGGGCAGGGCCGCCTTCTCGCGCGCCACGCCCTCGAGGTCGCCCAGCTCCAGCAGGTGGGCCGGCCCCACCAGGGTGATGATCGCGAGGTCC
>Ga0335081_10023250_pt1 | contig 10027 bp, 5 predicted proteins | sample Lox_Sample_35_FD_206713 | JGI IMG/M metagenome (GOLD analysis project Ga0335081, IMG submission 206713) | Soil microbial communities from Loxahatchee National Wildlife Refuge, Florida, United States - Lox_Sample_3.5 | ecosystem: Environmental > Terrestrial > Soil > Wetlands | place: USA: Florida... | reverse complement strand
AGGCAGTTCGGGACCACGTCATTGCTGGTTTACTGGGTCCATATTGAACTGGTGTACGGCCGCAGCCTGTGGTTCCTGAAGAGCAGTCTCACCGAAGTGCAGACCATAGTGGCGGCGGCGATGGTGATCCTATTGATGCTGGCGCTATCGGTGATCCGGACGCGTTGGGATCGCGTACGCGCCATGCTGGCAGAAATGGGCTGGTCGTTGGGACCGACGGCGGAGCGGGTGCCGGGAGACTAGCCGGCTCCACTTCGCAGCGCTAGCACCGCGTTCAATCCCCCGAAGGCGAATGAGTTGGACAGGGCGTACTCCACCCTTGCTTCCCGGGCCTGGTTGGGGATCACGTCGAGGTCGCACTGCGGATCAGGTTCGTTGAAGTTGGCGGTGGGAGGGAGCACGCCATCGCGCAGCGCCAGGATCGTGGCGAGGCATTCCAGGGCAGCCGCGGCGCCGAGCGCGTGGCCATGCATCGACTTGGTCGAGCTCACGGCCAGCCGCCCGGCGTGGGCTCCGAACACCGCGCGGATCGCCGCAGTCTCGGTCGGATCGTTGGCGGGCGTGGCTGTGCCATGGGCGTTGATGTAGCCGATCTGCTCGGGCTGCAGCCCGGCATCCCGCAGCGCCGCCCGCATGGCTCTCGTAGCGCCCTCGACTGAGGGCTGGGTGATGTGGCAGGCGTCCGCCGACATGCCGCAGCCGACGATCTCCGCGTGAACCCGCGCGCCCCGGGCGCGCGCCGCATCCAGCGGCTCGAGCACCAGCATGGCGGCGCCTTCGCCCAGGATCATGCCGCGGCGGTCCTTGGAAAATGGCCGGCAGGTGTCGGGGGAGACTACCCGCATGGCTTCCCAGGCCTTCAGGATTCCAAAGCTAAACGGCGCCTCGCTGCCTCCCGTGAGCGCGAGGTCGGTGATGCCGGTTCGCACCATCCAATACGCCTGCCCGATGGCGTGGCCGGCAGAGGAGCAGGCCGTGGAGACAGTGAAACTGGGTCCACTGATGCCGAACTCCATCGAAATGTGGCTGGCGCCGGCGTTGGCCATGGTCTTCGGAATGGTCAGCGGATGCACGCGGCTGTGACCGAGCTTATAGACTTCGTGGAAGCCAGTGTCTTCGGTGCTTTGTCCGCCCACGCAGGAACCGGTGATGATGGCGGCCGATTCGCGCAACTCGGGAGTCCACTGGATGCCGGCATCCGCCACGGCTTCGCGCGCGGCGATCACCGCAAACTGGGCGAAGCGGTCCAGGAAGTCAGCGCGGCGATCGTCGAAGTACGGCGCGTGGCTATAGCCCTTCACTTCGGCGCCGTTTTGGAACCGGAGCTGACTCACGTCGGCGGATTCGATGGGAGCGATTCCGGATCGGCCTTGGCGCAGCGCTTCGGCGAATTCCGCGGTGTTGCGGCCGAGGGCGCTGATCGCGCCAACCCCGGTGATCGCGACGCGGCGCATGCGCTATTGGGCAGCCTGCGTGCCGGCCGATTTGGCGGCAACCAGTTTCTCGACGCCCTCGCACATTTGCCGGACGTTGCGGACGTTGCGCACTTCGTCGTCGGGGATGCTGATATCGAACTCGTTTTCGAGGGCGAAGAGAATTTCGACCGCATCCATGGAATCGATACCCATCTGCTGGAAGTCGGCGTCAATCGAGACGGTATCGAGCGGTATGCGTTTGGAGGTGGCGATCACCTTCAGTACGCGCTGAATCAATTCGTCGGACATAGTAATCGGCTTACCGTTTCGAATTCATAACCCCGATCCCGCAGCAGCGGTACCAGGCGCCGCACGGCATCTATGGTTGCGCTGACATCCGGCCTGGCGCGAAGCTCACGCCCGTCATGAAGACACAGAATAGCCCCATTCGAAACACGGGCCGCCAGGCGCTTCACGACGGCATCACCACTCCGACTCCAATCATAGCCGATAACGGTCCACATCACGCCGGTGAGGCCGAGACGCCGCTGGGCCCGCGCCATCCCAAACCAGCGGACGCCGAAAGGAGCGCGGAACCAGGCCGGGCGGATTCCGGTATGAGCTTCGATAGTTTCCTGGGCGCGGCGCAAATCAGCTTCAATGAAGCGCGGCGAGTGAAAACAGAACATCGTGTGCGTGTGACTGTGGTTGCCGATGACGTGCCCGGCTTGTGCGACCGCCCGGGCCACGGCGGGCAGGCGTTCGACGTTGACGCCGCATTGAAAGAAGGTGGCGGCTACGCCGTAACGGGCCAGGATCTCCAAGATTTGCGAAGTGGCTTCGCTCGGCCCATCGTCGAACGTGAGGGCGACCGCCCGACGGCCCGAGTCGCCGCGCCAGACCGACGGCCCGAAGACAGCGGACGAGCGGCCACGCACGGCCCAGGCGAGGAACGAGGTGGCGGCAAGGCCACCAGCGGCAGCGCAGATGGGCTGCGGATCCATGAGACTCTATTGTAATGGCGAATTCCGGATTCACTGTCACCAGCGGGTATTGCGGATGGCGTCCTAACCGCCCTTACCGTGCCAACGTGCGCGGCGCTCCTAAAACCGCTTCTTGAGATAGAAGTCCACACCGAACAGCCCGTTCTCTTCGCGCAGGGCTACCGCGGACCATTGCTTGGAGAACGCCCACTCCACGCGCACGACTTCCGGATTGCTGGTGGTGACGTTGGTGATGTAGGTGAATGTGATATCGGGCGTCACCTGCTGCTGTAGCGTGAGCCGCGCCTGGGGGTTGTTCTCGACGCCGGGCAGCGTCGGGTCGATGCGCAACTGGCTCACGCCGAAGAAGCGCTGGAGGCGGCCGGCCACGGGACTGGCGATGGCCTGTCCCAGAAGCGCCGATGCGCCCATCTGCTGCCACGATTGCGGCGAAGTGCTCTGCTGCGCCAGCAATGTCGGGTCCGATGTAGGGGTGCGGCCGGTGGCCAGCAGGGCGACGATTTCGTTGAATTGCAGGGGCGGATCGGAACGCGGCGTCAGGTTCGGCTTGTTGAACGGCCCGGAAACATTGAGCGTGACGTCGACTCCGTTGGCCTTGGTCTCCAGATCGATGTCCAGGATCGGGTCGATGCGCACGGGGTTGTAGAACGCCACGGAACCCTGGTTGACGGTGTACGTGGTCCCGAAGAAGGCCACGCGGCCCTGAGTGATGTTGATGCGGCCGAGGACCGCGGGATTGCTGAACGTCCCTCGCAGCCGCAGGTTCGCTTCCATCTGGATGTCCTGGGTCAGCGAACTCTGAAACTGGATGTCGGGGGAAGTGTTGATCTGGATATCGAAGTTCATCCCACCCACCAGGCCGGTGCGCGCCGAGGGCGTCTGGACGGGTTCGGCGGATTTCGCCAGCAGGGAGCTGAAGTCCGATTCGGGGTTGAACGCCGAGCGCAAAATGGTGACGGTGCCGGACACCATGCTGCGGTCGAGGCCGCCGGTGAGATTCAGATTGGCATTGGCGACGGTGCTCACGCCTTCGGGATAACGGACGCGCACCCCTTCCGCGCGCACGTGCAGGCGGAAGATGGCGGGGCCCTCGCCGTAGCCCGCAAACCCGGTCAGTTCGATCTTGCCGCCGCCGGTTTCGCCGGTGAAGCTCTGGATGGTGGCGCGTTCGCGCGTAAACACGATCGTGCCATTAGCGTTGGATACACCATTGGGAATGCCGACCAGGCTGAAAGCGGCGTTTTTGAACTCCATTCGCCCGTTGACTTGAAGCGCATCCGGAGAGCCGCGAACCGTGGCATCGGTGGCCAGAGTTCCCGAAGAATCAAAATCGGGGTTCAGATCGTGCAACAGCGCGAGATCGACTTGGCCGTTGACGCGCAGATCCAAGGGATTCTTTTGCGCGAGGAGCACCTTGCCAGTAAAATCCAGGCCGGTGGACGGACCCACCAGGCGGGCGCTGTCGACGGTGACCACGTCATTGGCCATGCGGACCACAATGGGACCGGAATTGTGAAGCACCAAGGCGCTTGCAGTCAGGCCGGTCTCGGGCGGCGGACCGATCTCGAACTGCGGGATGCGCAGCTCGGCTTTCAAGGCTTGCGGATCGACGGCCGGTCCCTCGATGCGAAGCTGGCCTTCCGCGGAGCCGGAGAACGGCGCCTGGGTTCCGGCCGCGGACGGCTCCAGCCAGGTGCGCAGTTGAGCCAGGTCCAGCTTGGGAAACACGATGGTGGCGCTGCCGGGATAGTCGCCCTCCAGCCGCCACTCACCGTCTCCGCGGATATTGGAATTGGCGGCATTCGATTCCAGGTGCGCGCGCAGCACCGAACCCTGCGAAGAAGTGGTGAGATGCAGATCTCCAAAAGACTGCGAGGCAAACCGCAGCTCATGCCCCGTGACTTCGGCATCGAGTGACGCGATTCGAAATGCCCGGCCGCCACTGCGAGGCGGCGCGATATCGGCTTCGCCGGCAGCTCTCACCTGCGCCGTTCCTCGGAGACCCGGCCGCAGGGCTTCGACGGAGCGGAACTGTTCGAGAGGCATGGCATTGGTGCTCACTTCGAAGCGCAGGCGGCCGGTGTCGGCATGGCCCGGCGCATGGTGGAAGTTGGCGGCGAGCGCAGCCTGTCTGGCGCCCGCGACGAGTTGTCCGCCGGTGAGCTCGATCAGGCTGCCGGTGTAGTTCAGGTTGCCGCTGAAGCGGTCGAACGGCTCATCGCGCCAGGAGCCGTGCGTCAACTCGAAATCGGCGCTGATTTGCGGATCCGCGATCGTGCCCGTTATCTGTGCGGAACCGGCCAGTGAGCCAGCCAGCGGAACGTCCTTTTCTCCCACGAGCGAGGCCAGGTCAGCCAGCGGGGCGTCGCGAAGCGCTCCGCGGCCGAAGATGAGGCTGCTTGGGTCGGCCTTCCAGTCATGCAGCACCACGTCCAGTTGGAATTGCGCGCGGAGCGCGCCGCGCGCTACGGCCGCGTTGCGGAGATGCACGCCTGACGGGGACAACTCGGCGTCGGTCTCCACCGAATTGAAGTTCTGCCCGGAATATTCGAGGCCGGTGACACGCGCGCGGCCGGAGATCTGCGGGTTGTCCAAATTGCCCGCGACTGTGCCGTCGAACGCGAAGCTGCCGGTAAGCTTGGCCGGCAGAGACGCCGCACGCTCGCCGATCGCCGGCAACAGGTCGTCGAGGTCGCGGGTTTCCAGGCGCACTCGCATCTGGCGGCCGGTTTCGGGCGGCAGTTTCCCCGAAAAATCGACTTGCGACGAGGGGAGTGAAAGGCTGGAATGACCCAAATCCAGGACGCGATCCCGAGCCTGGTAGGAAGCCGTAACCTGGCCATGAACCGGGGCGCTCTCCGGACCGGGTGCAACAGCCAGGGTCGCGGAGGCAACCAGCTCGGCGGGCCGCTCGAAGTCCCCATTGACTTCGACTGGGCCTGAAACGCGGGCATTCCACAGCAGGTGCTCGGTGGAATACATAGCCAGCACCGGTCGCGCTTCGATGCCCGCGATCTCGCCGTGAACCGTGAAGGTGCGCAACTCGCGGATCCGGGCCTGGCCTTCGAAGCTGCCGCCGAAAGCGGCAATCGCCACGCCCTGAAGATCCAGATTCCGGCCGCGCAGAGCGACGTGTTCGATGTGGCCGCCTACGGGGGCCCGGTTGAGATTTGTCACGTAATCACCGGCCAGACGCAGACCACTCGCATCAATCCCGCCGGGACCAGCTGTTACAGCACCATCGACACGAACGTCCTGAAGGCGCACGGTGGCATCGCGGTATTCGAGCTGGTAGCCGTTCAGAGCGCCGGCCGCGGAGAAACCGGACGTAACGTCGAGGGAGGCTTTCCCCTGGAGTTGTACGGTGCCCCGCCGCAGCGGGGGAAGACGCAGAATCCGGGCTGCCTCTACTACCGAGACACTCGCGTCATATCGAAACGAACCTCGCGGGGCGGCCAGGTTTTCCACGGCGCCAGAGAGATCGACCTTTGATCCGCCGACTGTCAACCGCGCGGACGTGACGTCGATCCGGTCGCGCTCGAGCGTCACCGCCATCGTGATTCCGGCCGGCATCGGATGGTAGCCGGCACATTCCATATCCAGCGGCTGAATGGCGATTTCGCCCCGGTAGCGCGGGCCATCGCGATCGTACAAGAGCCTGGCGCTCAGATTGTCGCCGTGCGCGGCGAACGGCGTCTTCCCGCCGGCCGCAACCTCGAACATGCCGTTCGTGACCGCGAACCGGCCGATGGCGAGGTTCAGAATGGTCTGCATGGGCGGCTCGGCGATCTTTCGCCGGACCTTGGGCTGCGGCACGTTGGTGCTGCCATCGGGCCCGACGATCAGATACACCTGCGGGCCGACGATTTCAAGGTATGAGATATCCACGTCCCGCTCGAGAAAGGAAACAACCCTGAGTCCAACGGCCACCGAGTTGGCGCGGAACAGCGGGGGCTTAGCGGCCGGCTCCGTGCCGTGAAGGACCAGGGAGGTGACTTCGGCTCTCATGCGCCGCCAGTCGAAATGAAACGTGGCGATTTCCACGCGGCCGCCGGTGGCGGTTTCCAGGGTCTCTAAAATACGGCCCCGCACCTTTCCGTAGAACCACGCACTTTGCACGACAAAAATGGCGGCCATGGCCGCAGCGAGGAGCAGCCCGGCCAACGAGCCGGCGAGGGTCCAGGCGATTCGTTTCCGGCTCATCGGAAGGCCTCCTCGTGGTACACCACTTCCGCGCGCGCGCGGGCTTGTTTCAACCAGGCGTCCACCTGTTCATTTTCTTTTTCGCCCGCGAGAGTTTCTTCGATCTGGTCTCGGAAATCCGCGAGAGTCACCGGCTGGCTCGGATGGGCGGCTTTGGCGGCCGGCTCCACGACCTTGGTGAAATAGTCCTGGATTTCCTGTTCCGTCACCTGAATGCCGGGACGGAAGCGGACATCGAGGAACAGCAGCAGGGTGCGCTGCCAGAGCAGCTCATCCTTCAGGTCCTGCTCGGAGATTCCGTATTCGGCCAAAGCGCGGCGGAATTCGTCATCATTGGGGAAGTTCTCCTGCCGGAATTTCTGGAGCAACGGCTCCGCCTCCGCCGCGGAAGGCACCGGGTAGCGGCTGTTCTCGAGCTCTCGACGGATCAGTTTCTGCTCGACCATCCGTTCCGCGGTGGCGTGCTTGCCGGCCGGGCTGAAGTCCGGTTTCGCGCGGTTCAAAAAGGCAACGACGCTGATCTCGCGATCGAGATCGCTGGCGGTCACCACCTGATTGCCCACCGAAACCGCGATGCGGTCGATGATATCAGCGCGGCAAGCCATAGCACACGCGAAATACGCCGCAACTGCCGCGAAGAAACGGTATCCGGCAAGCATGCCCTGTCTTGTCTTTAGTCGTGCCGATTCGCGTTCCGTCGCGGCCATATGCTCTCTCAAAAAGTCTGTCCGATCGAGAAGAAGAACTGAAAGTGGCTCACATTCTGAACGACGCACTGGTACGGCGCGCCGGCTGGGGCGGGGCACGGGGTGACGCCGGCATTCAACAACTGCTGTTGTGTTCCTTGAAACCCCTGGAAATAAGGCGGGTTGATGCTGTACCCCAAATCCACGCGCAGGGGGCCGACGGGTGTGCGATAGCGGATGCCGAATCCGACGCCGTGCACCATGTAGTCAAAATCCTGCAGGTCGTGCTGCGCGGTGCGGAATGAAATGTGATCCAGAGTGGAATAGACGTTGCCCATGTCGTGGTACAGCACGCCGCCAATATTGTCGCCGATCAGCGGGAAGCGGAGTTCGGTCTGGTTGAACAGCAGGCTGTTGCCTCCCAAAGGGAAACCAGTCAGAGTGTCGCGCGGCCCTGCCTGATAGTCCGGAAAGCCCCGGTCGGAGTCGGCGCCGCCTCCAAAGAAGCGTTCGGGCAAGGGAATGGCGTCGGCCGGAGCGCCGGAGTAGTTGAAGGAGTAGAGCTCGCCAAATTCCGTGCTGCGGGCTAGCACCAGTTTCTTGCCAATGGAATAGTAGCTGGAGTTGCGGACGAGGAGCCGCGCGAAGTTGCGTTGTGAGCCAAAAACGTGTTCGGCCAGGCCCAGGTCGACGGTGTTGTAGACCCCCTTATGGGGATCGACCGGATCGTCGCGCCGGTCCTGAACCAGGTTGAGGGACGAGATCCCAACGCGCACGGGCTGCGAGAGTTGCGGGATGAGGAACGGCGTGATCTTGAGATTGGAGATGCCTACACGGCGATACGCGAAGCGGTACAAAAGCGTGGTGGCCTTGGTCAACCGCTGCGACATCTGTGCCGAGCCCTCCGCGCGGGTGTAGCCGAAGGTGCGGACGTCGCGGGAATTCTCAATTAAGCCGGTCAAAGAAAGCGTCAGATTGTCACCCCCGTCAAAGCGCGGCCAGGTGTAGTTGAGCAAGGCGCGCTGGTCGAAGATCGAGGCGCGCGTACGCAGGCTGATGGAGTGCGCGTCTCCCCAGAGGTTATTGCGGGAGACGTCCACGGATACGCGCGGAGAGAATCCGGTTGCGCCGGCGGGCGCGTCCAGACAAGTGCTGCATCCGCCGATGCGGCCCAGTTCCGCGCCGAGACCTAGCGCCAGCGAATAGCGGCGAGCCTCATCCATCTGGTAGACCACGTATTTGCGGTCGGTGTCGCCATCGGGGTCCTGAATGGCGGCATCCACGCGAGCAAAAACACCTAGGTTATAAAGACGCCGCTGAATCTCGGTAACCGCGGTGGGCGAAAGTGGATCGCCCGGGTTGAGCAGCAGGTTGCGGTTCACCAAGCTGGGCCGCGTGTGGACGAGCGGGTTGGTCAGAACCTGCCGCACGAATTCCTGCTTTCCCTCGTGGATCACATAGTGCAAGTCCACACGGTTGGGCTGCGCGGCGGGTTTGTAGTCCCATTCGAAGGTGGCGCCGGCGAAGCCCTTGTCGAAGTACTGCGCCAGGATGGTATCGCGGTCGACCGCGACGGTGAACTCGCTGAATGGTTGCCCCGCCACCGAACTGAGCATGGACAGGACCGCGGTCCGGTCGAGCCGCTCGATGCCATCCACCTGGAGGCTGTTGACGAACGACTGCGGCCCCTCCTGAATCTCCAGGAATACCGCAATTTCCCCGCGCCTGCCGCGATAGTCGTCCGCGGTCCGGGAATTCACCTTCACCTCGCGGAACCCGTTCGACTGGTAAAGACCCACGATGGCGTCCTTATCGCGGCGCAGGAGGCTTTCGCTGTAACGCCCGTGCGGGAACTGCAGCAGCGAAGCGGGCTGCAGGTACATGCGCTCGCGGATGGCGTCGGTTCCAAAGTACTGGTTTCCGCTGACCTGAATCATCACCAGCTTGTGGCGTATCCCGGTGTTGACCAGGAAATCGATGGAGGCATGATCGTGGACCACGCTCTGTTCTTTGAATGCGACCTGGGCATCGAAATAGCCTTGAGACTGCAGGTAGTCCTGAAGGTTGCGCGCACCTTCCACCAGTAGGTCATGATCGACGGCGTGCTCTTCGAAGACCGGCACATAGCGCCGGAGCTTGGTTCGGGAAATCTTCGCGCCGACGGTGCGCACTTCGATTTGCGGGCCGGCGTCGACCTTGAGAGTCGGCACCGCGGCGTTCAATGCCGGATCGTAGGTGACGGATTCCAGCGAGACTCTGGCTTCCAGGCGGTTCTCCTGCTGGTAGAGCGAGCGTACACCGTCCAAGCCCTGGCGCACGCGGGTCTGCGTCATGGGCTTCCAGGTGTGGATGATCCAACGGCGGAATCTGGTGGCTGCCAGAATTCGCGCGGAATCTAATTTCAGGTCACCAACGAGCACAGGCGTGGTGAAATGGGCACGGGGTCCGCTCGTCACATCGAACCGGATGTTCACCTGTTGATAGGTGTCATCGTAATCGAAGAAGGGTTGGATTTCGCTGCGGAACAGGCCATTGGATTCGAGCAGGCGCTGCTGGCCGGTCATCGCCTCTTGCAGCCCGGAGTTGGTGTACGGTTGTCCCAAATCGAGGCCCGTCGTGTTCTCCAGTTGGGTGACGCTTGGCGGACTGGACACGCGGCCGGTAACCGTCACCGCACCAACGAACCAACTGTTCTTGGTGAGAAACCGGACGATAACGC
>Ga0335081_10023249_pt1 | contig 10028 bp, 8 predicted proteins | sample Lox_Sample_35_FD_206713 | JGI IMG/M metagenome (GOLD analysis project Ga0335081, IMG submission 206713) | Soil microbial communities from Loxahatchee National Wildlife Refuge, Florida, United States - Lox_Sample_3.5 | ecosystem: Environmental > Terrestrial > Soil > Wetlands | place: USA: Florida... | reverse complement strand
CATGGAGGAGCCACACTGTTGGTCGACAAATTTTGCAGCGATGGTCTCAGGCAGATTGGCCAAAAGGATGGGGTAACGGCCGCCATACGTCCACTGTTCACTCACCCCCATGGCGGACCCTACGATGAAATCATTGATTTCCTCAGCCTTAATCCCTGTTCTCTTAATCAATTCGGGAAGCAGTTTAGACAAGAGATCATCTGCCCTCAGTTTATGGAACCAATCCCGGCCCGGATCATTCGGTCTAGACCGTGATAGAGCGGTCCTGAGATATCCGGCAATCACCACTTCTCTCAGCGTTTTTTCTTTTGCTGTTTTTCCCTTCATTGTTTTTCCCTTCATTGTTTTTTCCCTCCTGGGTTTAGTCAGTTTTCTAAAGATGGCTAATAAGCTGTCCGCTATTACCCATGCATGACCCGTGAGCTTTTTTTACTTGGACTTTTCCGGCTTGGGCTTGCGATCCTGAATCCCGGCCAGCTTCTTCACCATCTTTTTCCTGCCTTCAATGTCATACTGCGTCGTAATCGCAATCGCCTCCATGATCGGAGACCCGCCTCCGTGGTAGGATCCGAATAGATGAATCCCCCCAGTCGCCGAACAAACCACATCCCCTATATACCGCCACAATTGCGCTGCATCTTCGGGATCGATATCCGGATTCCGGGTGATGTACTTGTATAGGAGATCCCTGGTCTCGGGGTTTACAAAATCTCCCTCGTAAGGGAAGGTCGCCGGCATCCCTCCGGCTACATCGCAGAGAATCTCCGCCTCACGGAAGACCGCTTCGCCAGTCAAACAACGTCCCACATTCGCATAAATCGAATGTGGAATATAACTCCCAGGACCATACGGCATAAATCCTACCCCGGGAATGTATACTTCGGGCTTCCCTAACTCCGACGCCGTAAATCCCGCCGCATATCCCAGCTCCGATACTCGGATGATCTCTGCCAGTTTATCCCGCACATGCGACGCCTTGCCGATCCCATTGTAATCCGCGGCCAAGGCCACCGTTCCCAGCATCAAGTCTCCTAACGCTGGCTTGCAACCAGAATAGCTGTGACGGTGAAAAAGGGCGAAGAGTAGCGCACAGGCGCCCCCGTGCATGATCTCCCCGCAAAGGAAGACTCGTTCCCATGGAATAAACGCATCATCAAAAATCGTGTACGAATCAGTCGCCCCGGGGGTAAAACCTCTCTTGAAGTGCTGCCGATCCCGCAGATTATGGACCGTCACCACCTGCTTCACCCCTTCCCAATCCCCGGGGACTGCAAACGCCACGGCCCAATCCTTTTCCTCGGGCAAAAGCGCCCGGGTTGGCAACACCAGGATTTCATCAGCGACAGAAGCCTCCGAATTGTGTACCTTGGACCCCCGCACTACGATTCCATCTTTCTTCCGCTCCACCACGCGCACATACAGGTCCGGGTCCTTCTGCTGGGAAGGCCGCTTCATCCGGTCGCCTTTGACGTCCGTCTGGGCACAGCAGCCCACCAGGTCCTCTTTCTGGAATCGCTCTAACCACTTCTTGAAGTTATTGTGATACTGGGTGGCCCCGTTGTTCTGTTTGTCCGCTTCGTAGGAAACGTTATAGATCGCGTTGGCCCCGTCACATCCCATGCACCGCTGGATGCATCCTCCAGCCGCCTGGCAGAGCAGCCGGGTCATATCCTGCTTCCTGTGCAGGTCTTCTTTGCTTTGATGAATATGGCAGAAACGGCTGATCTTTTCGCCAGTCAGGTGCGACGTGGCTGTGCACAGGTCCTGATGCTTGGGGTCCCCGGCGTAGTCGAAGGTCAACCCGATGGTGTTAATCGTCGTCATCTGCAACTCATCATCACGGGCGATCTTTTGCCCATCGACGTAAATATTCCGCCGCATCTTCTTCAACCCGTCGATATACTGTTGTTTCGTCCTCATCTTTATTTCCTCCTTCTTTCTTTATATGAATTTGGCTCGACTCATCAGTCTCTTGCTAAATTGAATGACCCGATCATCGGGAAAGTCCCCTTACAACAAAAGGAGCCGTCAAAGATTATTTAACCTGAACCCTGCCTGTTTTCAAGACAATGCCTTTTCCGGATCAAGATCCCCTTCCTGTGGTTCCTTGGGGCCCGATTCCAGCAGCGCCAGGACTCCCTTGTATTCCTCCCGGGAGAGTTTACGGTAGAGATGGTAGAAAAAGATACTCATGATCTCTCTTCCTTGGATTACCCTTTTCGAGAATTCCTCCGGCACGAGCTTTCCAAGAGCGACTTCGATGTAGTGTTTGTGCGACAAGATGACGATCTCCCGGAACTTGTCCCGAAAGTGTCTCAGGGCCTCGGGGTCAAACCCTTCAACGGCACCCAGGCCGATGGTATCCATTTCTACGATCAACTTACCAAGAGTGATATCGTCCTGCGAATAGACCTTCTGCCCATTGCGAACCTCCGGGGTGATGATCTTCCATTCCTCCATCTTGGACAACCATTTTTTTCCCAAGCCCGTCGCCTCCAAAAAAGGCTCTTCACCCGCTATCTCGTTTGGAAGGAACTGGTCTATGGGTCTGAAGTACTCTCTTCGGAGATTGAGGAGAGACTGCCACTCGGAGGATTTTTTTTGTTTTTTCAGAATGTTCTTAATCACCGCAAGGGGGAGGAAGTGGCGATCCTGAAGTTCTTTGATTAAACGGATGCGTTCGACATAGCTATCATCGTATTCCGCGATGTTTCTACCCCTTTTGTGGGGCTTGGGAAGGAGCCCTTCCCTAATGTAAAAATGGACGGTTTCCTTGGATACTCCGGTATGCTGAACGAGATCTCGGATCTTCAAGAGTCTCCTTTCCGGTCTGCGGAGTTTGAAAGCGGGAACCTTCCCTTCGAGAGAGACCACCATTATCCCGCAATCGGGCTGTTCGCTTGTTAAAGAGTATTACTAAATGCTATGCGCAAAAGTCAAGAGAAATCTTGAGCCTACGATTTTTTCTCTTGACAAAGAACATAAAATTTATTATCCATCATTTATCATAAAATGGCAACAATTTGAGGATATTCCGTGAGGTGAACCCGGTTAGAAATTCTGATGGGGTATCGAACCCCGCCGGAATGAGTCTGGGACGTAACCCCGCTGCTAAGCCCGGCACCCTCCTGAACCAGTACGGGTTTGGGGCAACGTATGGTGTACAGGGCAGAGCAACGGGGTGGTTATTGCTAATGGGGTAAAGACCAGCGGTCTTCGCGCTTATTTTAAGAGGAGGTAATACTTATGAAGGCAGACTACAAAACTGTGAAAGTGGAAGTGAAAGGCGATGTGGCCATTCTGGCCCTGAATAACCCTCCGGTGAATCAGCTTTCTGCGCACTTTGTGCGGGAGATGGCAGATGCGCTCTCCCAAGCCGGGTCGGACAAGGCCATTAAGGCTGTGATCCTTACCGGCACCGGAAAGAATTTCATCGCCGGGGCGGATATCACCGAGATTCAGACAGTCAAGGACAAGAATTTTCTGTTGCCCAGGGTGATGGAAAACCATCGTTTTATCAATTCGATCGAGGATGCGCCCAAACCCGTGATTGCCGCCATCAACGGCAATTGTCTGGGAGGCGGTCTGGAAATCGCGATGGCTTGTCACTACAGGATAGCCGCCCAGGGTGTTCAGATCGGCCAGCCTGAAGTGCAGATTGGCCTCATTCCCGGCGCTGGCGGAACCCAGCGGCTTGCCCGGCTGATTGGGTTTGCCGACGCCTTGCAGATGATCACGACCGGCAATCCCATTTCAGCCGAAGAAGGTATGAAGAAGGGAGCCCTCGACGAAGTGGTTCAGGCGAATCAACTCCTGGACCAGGCCTTAAAGGTTGCCCGCCGTTTTATCTCGGGAGAGCTAAATCACAAGGCCCGACTCAGCAAGAACAAAAAGGATAAGCTGCCGAAACCGGAAGAGAAGGCGGGGATCGTCGCCTTTGCCAAAGGAATGGCTGCCAAACAAGCCAAAGGATACATCGCTCCGTTTAAGGCAATTGAGGCACTGGAGCGGGGACTCTCGGATAACTTCGAAGCCGACCTGAAGATTGAAGCGGAGCTTTTTGCCGATTGTGCAGTCTCGGACGTCGCGAAAAACCTCATCGGCATCTTCCTGAATACTCGGGCTGCGGGAAGGTTACCCCGTATCGAAAAGGTCGAGCCCAAAAAAATTAAGAAAGTGGGTATGCTCGGCGGCGGAGTGATGGGATCGGGAATCGTCAACCTGCTTTTGAGCAACGGCTTTGATGCCGTTCTATGGGACATCAACGATGAGGCCATTCGGAAGGGCGTAGAAGCTGTTCGGAAAACCTATGCCTACGCCATCAAGAAGGGGAAGATGACTCAAGAGGGGTTGGACAAATTGGTCAAGGAGCACCTTGTCACCACCACTTCACTGGAAACTCTGAAGGACGTAGACCTGGTGATCGAAGCCGTTTTGGAGCAGTTGAAGATCAAACAGGATATCTGGAAACGCCTCGAGGGGATCTGCCGGCGGGACGTGGTTTTTGGAACCAACACCTCGGCGCTTCCCATCACGGAGATCGCCTCCGTCCTTTCGGACCCCGGCCGCATGATCGGACTGCACTTTTTCAACCCTGCCGAGCGAATGCAACTGCTGGAGATCATCTGCGGCAAGAAGACCTCGGACCAAACCCTATCGACCAGCGTGGCCTTTGGCCGGGCCATTCGCAAAGTCCCTATCGTGGTGAACGACGGACCGGGGTTCTATGTCTCCAGGCAGCTCGGCGCTCTCATGGGGGAATCCACCTTCATGATTTCGGAGGGAGTTGAACTGGCTAAGGTGGAAGAAGCCGTCGTCGATTTCGGACTCCCCATGGGCCCCGCCACTCTGAACGACCTCACGGGAATCGACATCAGCTATCATGTGGGAAAGAACTTTGAAAAGGCCTTCGGAGAACGATGGAAGATGTCTCTTCTCTTTGAAAGGGTTTATCAAACCGGATGTTACGGGCGAAAAACCGGAGCGGGGTGGTACGACTACAACGGAGAAAGACCCGTCCCGAACCCAAAGGTGATGGAAGTGATCCAAAATTATCTGAAAGAAAAAGGGGTGAAACCCAAATCCATGACGGCTAAAGAAATTATGGACCGGATGATGGCGCGAGCCATCAATGAGGCTGCCTACATGATTCAGGAGGGAATCTGCGACCGGCCTCAGGATATGGACCTGGCGATGATCTATGGAACGGGATTTCCTCCATACCGAGGCGGGATTCTCCGTTATGCGGACGCCTGGGGACTGGGTAATGTGTATCAGCACCTGTTAAAACTGGAGAAGGAGCTTGGGGTGAGATTGAAGCCCTGCAGCCTTCTCAAGGAAATGGCGGACAAAGGGAAAACATTTTATAAAATGTAATCAAGAAGTTCACGGATGAATAGGACAGCCACTGACAAGTGTCTGGGCGTTTTTTTCGATGAACTTGTTCAGTCAAGAAAGGAGGAGGAAGATGGCAAGGGTATTTAGTTCAGTAAAAGAGATTTTTGCGGGGATGGCGGGAACCTTCAACCCCAAGGCTGCCGCCGGGCTGAATGCCGTGATCCAGTATAACATCGAAGGTGCGGACGGCGGAGACTGGTATGTGGTCATCAAAGATCAGACCTGCACCGTTTCCGAAGGAGTGCATTCCAGCCCAACGCTAACGATGAAAATGGCAGACAAGGACTGGATTGCCATGTGCAACGGCCAGCTCAATGGCATGACTGCCTTCATGACCGGCAAGCTCAAGACCACGGGCGACATCATGCTGGCCCAGCGCCTGACCACGCTTTTCCCAGCCAGCTAAGCCCTGTCTGGTTCAAAATAAGAAGACTAAGATGAGGAACCCGGCTCTGCGTCTCCAGGCGGGTCGGATATCCTCTACGGGTTGGTCTGTATTCATAGTGAGGGCTGACTGGGAAGTGGAAGAGACAGTGGATATCCTGACCCGGAGGCTCCCGGAAAACGTCGAGGCCAAATAAGAGTATTCAATCCAAAGACCGCTCTGGCAAAAATTACAAGAGTGGAGCCTCATGACTTTGCAGGGGCTCCGAACACCGCTACTTTACCGGATCGATTTTAAAACATCGAAGTAATAATCATTCTCCGAATCGGATGGTGGCCTCACGGATTTGGAGGGCTTTCACGTCCCCATAAATATTTCTCTAATGGCCATTTGCGGTTATATCCCGATCACCAAGAGTCTGAATGGTGTTACTGCAAACCCTCTCTGCCATTTCCGTGTCAAAGACCTTAGACATCGATGAAACCAGGGCGAAATCCATCTCCTGATCGACAAGCCAGCAGACCCGGGTGTAACAAATAAATTTTGCATGACGGATTAGTCACCCTCCAACCATGAAAATTTAGTAAGTCACGGACACGCGACACGGGCAGAGGTACGTTATTTCCAACGGCATCACAAAAGGAGGAGACAAAATGAAAATTAGCGAGGATGTATGGAAGTTATACCAAGAGCGTTTAGGCTATACCGATGACGAGATGAAGAGATTTAGGCAAAATCCAAGAAATGAAGATGTCATTACCAAGGCGCCCGAATTGATGAATAAGACGATTGTGGTAGAAGTCGTGGATTCACATGGCTGTAACAGTCAGCATAAGACGGGTGATAAGTTCTATTTCGATGGGTCAGGCAACCTGCTGACGAAACTCTGCCCCAAAAGAATCTGTTTTGGGGCGTTGAATTCAATGCCGGCATTGATCTCCATGGCTCATGAACTCTTCTATGCCGGTGTTGACCCGAACGAGATGCGATTTAAGAGGGTCGGTTGCTCCGACGTGGGGTTGCAATGTGGGGGATGGGGGCGCGTGGTCATGAAATTACGAGTAGAAGATCGCAAGAAGACGAATGATTAAAAAATATGAGTCTTCGATAGTCAGGTGGTGCCTGCTCCCTTGAGGGTAGGGGAGGGTGGGGGAAAGGAGATTACAATGGACTACCAGAAGATGACTTCATCCTGTGGGCTGGATTGCTTCAATTGCCCCGTGTATCTGGCCAATGAGAATCAAAAGCTCAGGGCTGTGATAGCCGAAAGATTTGGGATTCCCGAAGAAAAGGCAGTGTGCCAGGGATGTCGAAACGAGGGAGGGACGATCGCCTTCCTTGGTATGACCGAGCCGTGTAATGTTTACCGATGTATTGAAAAGAAAGGGCTTCAGCTTTGCTGTGACTGCGATGATTTCCCCTGTGACCATCTTCAGCCGTATGCAGATCAAGCTTCCCAGAAGCCGCATAATACCAAAGTCTTTAATTTGTGCCTAATCAAGAAGATGGGGTTACAATCATGGGCGCAAACAAAGGCGAAAAATGTTCGAGACACCTATTTCAACCAAAAGTTTAAGCTATAGCCAAAAGTCGTTTTGTGAAGGTATAATCAAGCGTTCTTCTGCTCGTGCCGCAAACAGCGGTACCTCCGCTGAGCTTTGACGTCAAAGTGATCGGCTTTTCCCCTTAGGACTTATTCTTTCCGCGGTGCCTCTTGTGAAATCACTTAGATATTATTAAGATAACAAAAAGCATATAGCTTAAAACAACGTCTCGTTAGGAAAAAGAGAATACGCTGTGGGTTTGGGATTTTTCAAGATCCTGAACATTAAATAAGGCGAAATAAAAAGGGGGAAAGATCCATGAGCATCGTGGGTGTTAAGAGAGAGGGCGACATTTTCATACTCACCATGCGAAGCGGCGAGAACCGGTTGAATCGTACCTTTATCGAAGCCGTGAATCAGGCCCTGGACAGTGTTGAGCAATCCAGCGGGCCGGCAGCTCTTGTTACCACAGGCGGAGAAGAGAAGTTTTACTCAAACGGCCTGGACCTGGCCTGGCTCGCCGGTGACGGTGAGAAAGAGAGGCCGCAGTTTATCAAGTCGGTCCTGAAATTGCTTGGGCGACTTATGGCCTTTCCCATGCCTACCGTGGCTGCGATCAACGGACATGCCTTCGCCGCCGGAGCGATGCTTGCTCTGGCCCACGATTTCCGGGTGATGCGGGCCGACCGGGGTTTCTTCTGCCTGCCCGAGGTGGACATCAACATCCCAATCGCTCCTGGCATGATGGCCTTGATCGAAAGCCGGCTCTCACCCACCGTATTCCGCACCTCCATTCTTATGGGAACGCGGTTCGGCGGTCTCGAGGCAAAAGAGTTGGGTATTGTCGATGAAGCTGTTCCCAGCGATCAGGTGTTGGCGCGGGCCATCGCTCGTGCTTCCTCGATGGCTAACAAGGGCAGGGATATCTATCGGACTCTGAAGCGGACCATGTATGCAGAGGCAATCGCTTTACTGGAAAGCGGCGCAATGGATCTTCCGTAATTCATGCCTAAAGCATCAATCCCCCCAAACCCCCTTTAGCAAAGGGGGGGTAGGGGGGATTTGAAAGCATTTTCTGAGTAAAGAGACCTAAAGCAGTGCTACTCTTGACTTGTGGATCGCTTTGTCGGATGTGATAGAAGAGGGAGTTTGGTTCTTTAGTTGTTTGGAAGTTCGATAAGATGAAATTTTACAAGTACCACGCCCTTGGGAACGATTATGTGATTCTGGATCCCAGAGACCAGCCACTCGCTCTCACCCCGAACCAAATCAGAGTCATCTGCGACCGTCATTATGGCATCGGGTCTGATGGAATTCTATTAGGGCCGCTCCCATCTGCAAAAGCTCCCTTCTTGCTCCGTATCTTCAATCCGGATGGAAGCGAGGCGGAGAAGAGCGGCAATGCCATTCGCATCTTTTGTCGCTATCTCTGGGACCACAAGCTGGTCGATAGAGGATCATTCCGTGTCGAGACGAAAGGCGGTTTGGTTCAGTGTCTCGTGCTGGAAGATGGTAAACAAGTTCGGGTTGGGATGGGCCGAGTAAGCTTTTGGAGTAAAGATATTCCCGTTGTAGGTAAACCCCGTGAAGTGCTGCAGGAGCCGATCACTATTGACGACGAGACTTTTCATTTTAGCGGGGCAACAATAGGTAATCCGCATTGCGTGATCTTGGTTCAAGACCTTTCACCCGAGTTGGCCAAGAAATACGGTCCGCTTTTGGAAGTTCACCCGTTATTTCCTAATCGAACCAATGTGCAGTTTCTCAAGGTGCTGGATCGGAACAACATCAAGATTGAGATTTGGGAGCGAGGAGCGGGCTACACGTTGGCCTCGGGCAGCAGTAGCAGTGCGGCCGCTGCGGTGGCGCGGAAACTTGGTTTGTGCGATTCACAAATTACTGTCCATATGCCAGGCGGGGAAATCAGCATTTCGGTAGATGAAGACTTCGGCGTCGTCATGGTTGGGCCAGTAACCCGAATCGCCGAAGGACAATTATCAGATGAATTGTTTCAATAAGGCATCTGGACGGAGAAAGGAAAAGCGGGGACGTCCCTATTGCCTTTTCGAGAATAAGCTCCTTTTTTTGTCAAGATAATTTCAGGTAGAAGCGCTTGGTCGCCCTTCGTCCCTCTCCATCAGCTCTTGCGACCTGCCGCTTTGCGTTTTTCATAATAGGACACAAACTTGCTCAGGGACGAGGCTGCCCGCTGAATCGAATGGAAAACGGCGAATCCTGACCCAATCAGCTCCTTTCCTACCTCGTAGGCAAACTGCCTCATGGCGGCGGAAGCGAAGCTATGCAGGATGACGGCCAGAGGCTTCCGGAGCACCCCCTTGACCTCGCCGATCAGCTGCACATAGATCCTCAACAGGAGATCCTTGTCTTCCGTGGAAATGAGGCCGAAATGGTCGAATGCAATGTGCATGATCAGCAGGTCCGCTTCGTCGCATTGGTCGATCGTTTTCATGATATTCATGAAGATCTCGGGCGATTCGAAATTATTGATATCGACGGGGTTTTTGAAAATGCGTCCGGCCTCGGAAGGAAAAGTGTCGATCAGTTTTTTACGAAGTCCATCGCTGAGCCGGGGCACGACCAGTCCGGCATGCGTAAATTGATCCGCCAGGATCACGCTTGCTCCGCCGCCTATCCCGATGATAGCCGTTTTCCTTCCTCCCGGGACCGGCAGGCGCTGCAGC
>Ga0335081_10023248_pt1 | contig 10028 bp, 5 predicted proteins | sample Lox_Sample_35_FD_206713 | JGI IMG/M metagenome (GOLD analysis project Ga0335081, IMG submission 206713) | Soil microbial communities from Loxahatchee National Wildlife Refuge, Florida, United States - Lox_Sample_3.5 | ecosystem: Environmental > Terrestrial > Soil > Wetlands | place: USA: Florida... | reverse complement strand
GGTCTGGACGCGCTGCGCAAAGCTGTCAATCCTGGCCTCAAGGCCTTGCTGGAAGTCGCACAGATCTCCGCGAATCGTCCTCCAACTTCCGGGGAGGTCGGATTTCGTATCGCCCCCCGCATCAACGCCGCTGGACGAATGGATGTAGCTGCGGATGTGATCGAACTGTTCAGCGTGAAAGACGTGACTCGCGCGCGCGAATTGGCAGCAAAGCTGGATCAACTTAACACTGATCGTCAGGAAGAAGAACGGCGTATCCTGCGTGCCGCCGAAGAATGCTTTGAAGGCGATCCGTCGTTGTGCAACGCCTACTGCATCGTGATTGATGGCGACGGCTGGCACCGGGGCGTCATCGGGATCACCGCGACTCGCATCGTTGAGCGTTATAACCGGCCAACCATCGTCATCTCCCGTGAAGGAGACGAGGCTTTCGGCTCCGGGCGCTCGATTCGAGCCTTCCACCTGCTTGAGGCGATTGAGTCGTGCGGCAGCCTGTTTACGCGTTATGGTGGTCATTCTCATGCTTGCGGTTTCGCGATGCCTGCAGCCAACGTTCCCGAGTTGAAGACTCGCCTGGATGCGTTTGCGCGAAGGCGTCTCACACTCGCCGATTTTCAGCCGGTTCTCGATTTTGATCGGGAATTAAGTCTCGCTGATATCACGCCAGAGTTGTACCGGGCATTGCGGCTGCTGGAGCCGTATGGCGTGGGGAATCCCGAGCCGGTCTTCGCTGCCCGGTCGGTAGAGCTAACGGCTCCGCCGCGGATATTGAAGGAGAAGCACATCAAACTAAAGCTCAGGGCGGGAAGGCTGCCTGAGAATTCTTCCGAGCTTTCCGCCGCAGCCATCCTGGCCACGCCTCGGTGTCATCCGGATGCCAGCACAATCCGCCGCAGCGAAATGGCCGCAGCGGTGGCCGAACACGCGAAATCGACAGCAACGGACAACCGCGAACTCAGAACCAGAATCACATTCGACGCCCTCGGCTGGCATATGGCCGAGCGCATCGCACAATCGCCGTTGCTTGCCGGCGACCATGTTGACATCGCCTTCACGATTGGCCACAACGACCATCCCGAATATGGCGGATTGGAATTATCCCTGCGCGATTTCAAAGCTCCAACTTCCTAGTCCAACCACAGACTTCCGAACAGATTAGTGCTAGACTTTCGCATTTCAATGCTACCCGTTTGTCCAGGAGGCATGATGCGTTCATTTCTACCGTGCTCGTTCATCTTGGCCTTATGTGCTGTGCTTCCCGCGCAAACAACTCCGCCCTCCGCCAGCCATTCACAAACAACAAATGCGAGCTCTCCTGAGTCTTCGCGCCTGCCGGTCAAGCGCGTCGTGCTGTATAAGAATGGAATTGGTTACTTCGAACACACGGCAAGCGTGCACGGTACGCAGGATCTCAGTATCGATTTCACGACCGCGCAACTGAACGACGTGCTCAAGTCTCTGACCGCCGTCGATCTCGGCGACGGTCGCGTTTCATCCGTTCGTTACAACTCAATTGCTCCGCTCGATGAGCGCCTGAAATCACTGCGGCTCCCGTTTGGCGACCAGGTCACGCAGGCAGAGTATCTTTCGGCATTGCGAGGATCCCGGGTCGAGGTGCGTTCCGGTTCTTCAACAATGGTGGGACGCCTCCTTAGCGTCGAGAAACTGCACCGGCAACGGGGTAAAGATGATTTTGAAGACGTGACTTCTTTTGCCATTGTGAATGACGCCGGCGAGATGAAAGCTTTTGACCTGGTACCTGGGACCTCGGTTCGAATTGCTGAGCGCGAACTGACCGACGAAGTGGCGCGTTACCTGAGTCTGATCAGTTCATCGAGGGCTCGGGATGTCCGTCGCATGAGCTTCACTGCTTCTGGTTCGGGAGACCGGAATATTTTCGTCAGCTATATCAGCGAAGTACCGGTTTGGAAGAGCACCTATCGCATTCTTATGCCCGAGAAGGCGGGCGAAAAAACGCTTCTGCAAGGGTGGGCGATCGTAGACAACACGATCGGTGAAGACTGGAAGGACGTGCAGCTTTCACTGATCGCCGGCGCTCCGCAGTCTTTCATCCAGCAGATCTCGCAACCGTACTACGCGCGAAGGCCGGTAATTGCCTTGCCGGAGTCCGTCATGCTGACCCCTCAGTCCCATGAGGCTACCGTGCAGCAATTTGACCGCCTGGAACAGTACGCGAGAATAGAACCGGGGGTCGCCAACGTCTCACATGCGACAACCAGCCTTTATGGGGTTGTTAAAGATCCAACGGGTGGCGTGGTGCGCGGCGCCCAGGTGACCGTTCGCAACGAGGAAACAGGCTCATCGCAGGTGACCACGACCAACGCTCAGGGCCGATATCAGTTCAACGATATTCAGGCCGGTAATTCAGCACTGTTCGTCACGGCGACCGGCTTCCAGAGATTCAATCTCGCCAACATCTATCTCGGAATCGGCCGCAACAATGAAATTGATGCGACGCTGAGTATTGGCACGACGGCAGAAACTGTTGAAGTTCAAGCCTCAACTCCCGTGCTGAATACGGAGTCCGCCATGGTCAGCACCGTTGAGAAGCAGGGTGCGGAAGCCGAAGGCAAGTCAGCCGGTGACTTCTTCGAATACAAGATCAAGCAACGGATTTCGATCGGCAAGAACCAATCGGCGTTAGTTCCCATCCTGCAGTCGCATATTGATGTTGAAAAAGTCACGCTATGGAATCCAGAGTCGGCGCCTTTGCGCGCTCTGTGGCTCAAGAACACCAGTGGACAGGTTCTGGATGCAGGCTCGTTTAACGTACTCGAAGCGGAGACCTTCGCCGGAGAAGGTACTCTGGAAACCATCCATCCTGACGAGCGCAGATTGCTTTCGTATGCAGGGGACTCTGCAGTTCACGTGAAGTACGCGACCGACTCAGCCGAGAAGCCTTTTAGCCGGGTACGCATAGCCAAAGGAGTGATGGTTCTGACCAAGGAGCAACACCAAACCAGCAAGTTCGCCGTCCGCAATTCCGACACAGAGTCGCGACAGGTGATATTGGAATATCCGGTCGAAGAAGGTTGGAAGCTTGTTCCGGGGACGCCGCAGCCGGAAGAATCCAGCGAGTCGTTTTACCGATTTCGACTCCCGGTGGAGGCGGGCAAGTCCGCCGAACTCACGATTGAGTCCATCCATCCCGACGAGACTCGCTACGAACTGACAAATCTGGATGACGGCGAGGTTGCTTTGCTGGTCGAACAGAAGCGGACGACACCGGCGATGCAGCAGGCTTTCGATCGCGTGCTCAAGCAAAAAGAAAAGATCAATGGCCTCAATGGGCAGATCGCGAATCTCAAGCGCGAGTCCGATCAAATCGCTCTGGATCAAAGCCGCATTCGCGAGAATATGAAAGCGCTAAAGGGAAGCTCGGAGGAGAAAGCGCTCCTTCAGCGTTACGTCAGCCAACTGGATTCACAAGAAACCCGGTTGGTGGCACTCCGAAAGCAGTCGTCAGACTTGAGTGCCCAGGAAACGGACGCCAGCGAGGAGTTGGACCGCATCATCTCCCAAATCTCCATCGACGAATCTTTCCAGTAAGGCGGCCTCCGCAGCATCCGTCCGGTGCTGCGGAGGCATCATGCCGTCATTGAGCAGGATTGACCCAGATTCGAGACGCCGAGCTGTTGTTCAGAGTGCTCGGGTCAGCTACGGTTTCTCCCCGCAGCAGTGCCGTTGCGAAGATCCAGCCCGATTTCGTGGGTACGACGTTAATGTTGAAGGTCTTTTGCCCCGTGACCACCATGTGGCCGATGCTGCAGTTAATTGTGGAGTTGGCTCGAGTGCATCCCGCGGGCATCGCACCCACCGAAACCGTTGGCGGAAGTATCAGACTCACCGTCACACCTTGAGCATCGTCGTCGCCGATGTTATATGCCGTGAGGCCGTAGGTCAGAGTCTGCCCCGCATACGCTGGATTGGGAGTCGCCGTAAGCTGCACCATTACATCGGCAATTCCCACACCCGTCACTGTGCTGCCCACTTGAGCAGTGGCCGTTGCTCCGCCGCTTTCGGCGGCGTCCGCTTCCACGAAGAGGTTCCCTACATTGGTCGGATAAATGACTGCGATCGCTGTAGCAGTCCCCCCATTGGCGGCTACGCTGCCCAGCGGGCATGTCGCGTATAGCGGCCCGTTGTAGGTGTAGACGCAATTCGTGGGCGTCGACGTGATCGGCAGATCAAAATAAGGCAGGGTGAAAGTCAGGACGAGGTTGTTGGCAGCGGTCGCTCCAGAATTGGTGACCACGGCGGTGTAGGTGATTCGTCCGTTGGAATCTGTCTCAGATGTAGGCGACACGCTGAGATCGATGGAAAGGCTGGCTTGTGCGAAAGCGTGGCTGGCCCCGAAAAGAATCATCGTGCAGGCAACAAGGGCGAACAAAGTACGGATTGATCCAGTCATGGGTTCTCCTTCTCTGATTACGGCGCGCGACGGGCGCGGCCGGGAATGCAAGACGTGAACATGACTGCTGCCCACGCAGTCGTCCGGGGGGATCAGGCGGTTGTGGCAGTGAAAAATGCCTTCTACATTGACTTACGAAAAATGAGCCAGAATTGGCTCACGGCAGGGCGAACTATTTCGATCACAACAAGTAATAATGGCCGTCGCGTCTTTCCATTTGCACGCTGACGCCAAATAGGGCGGCGAGAGTTTCTACCTGCAGAACCTTTTCCTTCGGGCCGGCCGTCAGCACGCGACCCGCCTTCATCAGGACGACTCGCTCGATCTCGGGAACAATATCAGCCAGTTCATGGGTGACCAGGATGATCGCCGTTCCGGAATTCGCCAGCGCACGCATGGTTTGCCGGACAGCCTGTTGCGCAGCCAAATCGAGCGAGTTGCAAGGCTCATCAAACAGCAAGGCGCGGGGTTTATGCACCAGCGCCCGCGCGATCAGGACTCGCCGCGCCTCGCCCGAGGACATTTCGCATACCGGACGCTCCGCCAAATGCGAAATCCCCAATTCGGCGAGCGTCGCGTCGGCCAAGAGCCTCTGCGCCGGGTCGATATTGTGATTAGGATAGATCGCCGTGCTGCTGAAGAATCCAGATAGCACCACATCGCGGCCCGATGCATCGCCGGTACAGGAGAGCATCAAGTCGTTCGACACAATCCCCAACAGCGGGCGCAGTGCAAATACGTCCCACGATTCCTGCCCCAAAATGCTCATCGACGAATCTGGCCGAAACACCGGATAGCATTCGCGGGTGATGGTCTTGATCAGCGTGGATTTGCCGCAGCCGTTGGGTCCAAGGATCGCGACATGTTCTCCCGCGCCAATGGTCAGGCTGAAGTTATCGAGAGCAATTTTCTGTCCCCGCATAACGCAAACGTTGCGGAGTTCCAGTAGCGGAGCGCCTGTTTCGCTTTCCATCGAAGCATCAAAGTTACCAGAAATTGACCGGGCTTTAGCGAAAGTGGCAACCGCGCGTCGGGTTCCGGGTACTCAATACCGACAGTCGGGAACTGTTCTACACTGAACCCAGATGGCGCTCCCAATCTATCGCCTCCGCCGCCTGCTGGTTGCCGTCGGCGCGCTGTTCATCGCAATCGTGGCGGGGATGTACATCTACGCCCGCATACGCATCCGCGACGTGCGCAAGGATGTACCGAACAAGCTGGGTATTGAGATCAAGCAGACGGCCAACGGATTCCAGTTCTCCAAGTCCGACGGGAAACGCACGCTCTTTACCGTCCAGGCCAGCGATGTGAAGGAGTTCAAACTCAACGGCCGCGCCGAACTGCACAACGTCAGCATCATCCTTTACGGGCGCGACTCCTCCCGCTTCGACCAGATCTATGGAGATGATTTCGCCTATGACCCTAAGACCGGGGACGTTACGGCGAAGGGCGACGTTCAGATCGATTTGGTTGCGAATCCAGCAGGCCTCGCTAGCCCCGATCAGTCGACTCCCAAGGAACTGAAGAATCCCATTCATCTGAGAACGCGTGACCTGGTCTTCAACCGCGAAACCGGGAACGCGTGGACCGATGCCCGGGTGGAATTCAGCACTCCTCAGGCCTCCGGCTCAGCCGTCGGTGTGAAGTACAGCGGCCGGGCGAATGTGCTCACACTGGCCTCGCAAATTCGGCTCGCTCTAAGTGCGCCGAATGAGGCGGTCATCGAAGCCGAGCACGGAACCATCACCAATGATCCGCGCGAGATCGTGCTGGAGCATCCCCATCTAATCCGCGACAGCGGCACCATGCAGGCAGACCGCGCCGTCTTTCACTTGAATTCCGACAATCACGTCGAGACTGTTCTAGCGACGGGCAACGTGTCGACAGAAGTACGGCAAGTTCCATCCAGGGCCGCGAACCATGCGATTCAGAAGACGGCTGCTCCCGCCGAGCCTTCGATCGTCCACGGCTTCTCGGATCAGGCCGAGTTTCGACTGGCCGGTGATCGCGATGAGCTTCGGTCCGCGGTGCTTACCGGAAATGTCCACTTCGACCAGACCGGCTCGCAGGCAATGCAGGGGCAGGCTGGCCGCATGATTCTCGACTTTGCCGGCCCAAATCAGTTGCAAAAGGTTCATGCGGTGGAGGGCGCTCACCTCATTCAGAAAGCAACTCCTAAGCCTGGCGCAACCACTGCGCCGCAGGATTTAGATCTTACCGCCCCGGCCATTGATTTTGATGTTGCGCATGGGCACACTCTGCAGCGCGCGCGGACATCTGGCGCGGCGCAGATCATCATTTCGTCCCCAGACTCCGGACCATCCCGCAAGGTTCCGCAAGAGACGGTCGTAACCGCCGACCAGTTTGAAGCGAAATTCATCCCGGCCGATGGACGCAATCGTCTCAGCGCGGTTCACGGCGCTCCCAATGCCCGAATCGTGAACTCCGCTCCCGGACTGCCGGATCGCGTCAGTACCAGCGATTCGGTGGATGCCTCGTTCTTGCCACAAAGTGGGATTGAAGCCATTATGCAGCAGGGAAATGTGTCCTATACCGACAACGAGACGCCGGATAAGAGAGTGCAGGCGTCCGCCAGCAATGCGCGCTACACGCCGGTGGACCAGGTTCTGGTGCTGACGGGAAGCCCGCGCGTGTCCAACGGCGGGATGGCGACCACTGCGAAGACCATTCGGATAAACCGGGCATCCGGTGACGCCTTGGCCGAGGGCGAGGTCAAGAGCACGTACAGCGACCTGAAGGAACAGCCGAATGGCGCCCTGCTCGCGTCGGCCTCTCCCATTCACGTCACTTCCCGAACCATGACGGCTCACCACACGGCCGGGACCGCGCTCTATACCGGCAATGCCCGCCTGTGGCAGGACGCCAACGTGATTGAGGCGCCCTCCATCCAATTCGACCGGGATCACCGCTCCGTCGTTGCGCAAGGCACAGCTGCACAGCCTGTTCAGACCGTTCTCATTCAGCAGGAGAAGACCACCAACAAACCCGCCGAGTCGTCGCCCAAGGGCAAATCCAAAGCTACGTCATCCACATCGATCGCAATTACCTCCGGCAAACTGACCTATACCGACTCGGAGCGGAAGATTCACTACGAAGGGGCAGTTCAGGCGAAGAGTTCCGACTTTACCGCGTCATCCAAGACGGTCGACGCCTACCTGCTGCCGCGAAGCCAGACGACGGACCAGCAGTCCATTGCCACCCCCGGGCAACTCGACCACATGGTCGCCGAAGGAGATGTGCTGATCCAGGAGCAGGAACCCAACCGCCGTGCGGAGGGACAGAAGCTGGTCTACACCGCAGCAGAGGAGAAATTCGTCCTCACGGGCGGTCCGCCCAGCATTTTTGATGCCGAACAGGGCAAGATTACGGGGGTTTCGTTGACTTTCTTTAGACGCGATGATAGGGTGCTCGTAGAAGGCGAAGTAAGCGGTCCTGTGGTAACAACGACGCGAGTGGCACGATAAATGCGTATTCTGGCCACGGAAGAAATCGGGAAGTCCTACCGGGGCCGTCGCGTTGTAAACGGGGTCAGCTTGCAGGTCGAACAGGGCGAAGTTGTTGGTTTATTAGGCCCTAACGGCGCAGGCAAGACCACGACATTCTACGCCATTGTTGGCCTGATTCCTCCTGACACTGGCCGCGTGCTGTATGACGGTCAGGACATCACTGACGTTCCCATGTATCTTCGGGCCCGCCAGTATGGCATCAGCTATCTCCCGCAAGAAGCTTCGGTTTTTCGCAAACTTACCGTCGAAGAAAACATCTTAGCGGTCTTGGAAGCTCAACCGATTTCCTGGCACGAGCGCCGCGAGAAGATGGAGAAGTTCATCGACGAACTGGGACTGGAGCACATCCGCCAGAACCGCGGATACGCCCTTTCCGGTGGGGAACGCCGGCGCGTGGAGATTGCCCGCTGCCTGTGCATCAACCCCACATTCATCTTGCTGGACGAACCGTTTTCGGGGATCGACCCCATCGCCGTGCTCGACTTGCAGAAGATCATCAGCAGCCTGCGCGCGAGCGGCATCGGAGTGCTGATTACCGATCACAACGTTCGCGAAACACTCTCGGTCACCGACCGGGCCTACATTATCGACGACGGCAGAATCTTCCGTCACGGACCGCCCAGCCAGTTGGCCAGCGATCCGGAAGTGAGAAGGGTGTATTTAGGCGAGAGTTTCTCGCTGGTGTGAGAAGGGCGTCGTTGGTCCTTCGTCGTTGGCCGTTGGCGAGCCGAGAAGCCAGCAGCAATGATGAGTGGCGAGCGACTAGCGACAAACGACTAACGACATGGTTTTGTTACAGCACAAACTTAGCGTTAAGCTCTCGCAGCGCCAGATCCTCACGCCCGGCCTGGTGCAGATGGTGTCCGTCCTCGCGCTCAACAAGCTTGAGCTCAAGGACATGATCAATACCGAGATGGTGGAGAATCCTGTTCTTGAGGAACTGGAAGACTCGGTTCCACTTCTGGACGAGATTGGCAAGAAGGAAGAGGACCGCGACCGCGCGGCCACGGCGACCACCGAAGAAAATCCAATCACCGCGGTCGAGAAGAAAGATCCATTCGAAGAAATCGATTTTGGTTCGTTTTTTCAGGACTACCTCGATCCCGGATACCGTACGCACAGCGAGATGGAAGAGATCGAGCGCCCGTCGTTCGAGAATTTCCTCTCCAAGCCGACCAACCTGACCGACCATCTCTCGTGGCAGTTGGGTGCGCTCAGCTTGCGTCCTGAGGTCCGCGAGGCTGCCGACTTGATTGTCGGCAACCTGAACGAAGATGGCTATTTGATCGCCAGCGACGACGAGTTGTTGGGCGTAGCTCCTCCCGCATCTCCGGAAGCCGATGCTGAGACCGCCAAGAACATTGTCAGTGAAGCGCAGGCGTTAGGCTTGGCGGACGTCGCGGTCGACGGCGGAAACTCTGACGCGGACCTACCATCAGTTATTCACGACGACGATTCGATCGAAGCCGCCAACGATGAGCTACTGCAGATCGCTCAGCCGCTAGAGCACCCGGTCGAGGCCACCGTTATTTCCCAGTCGTCGAGTTCGGCTGCCGCAGCGGCTCCAGCACCTGAGCCGGCGGCGCAAGCATCGCCAGCCCATCAGCCGAGATTTACTGTCGCCGACCTGCACGAAGCGCTGGAAGTCGTTCGCCAACTCGATCCTCCCGGCGTCGGATCCCGCGACTTGCGTGAGTGCCTTTTATCGCAGCTTCGCTATCATCAAACGCAACTCGCGCAGCAGAAGAACGGCAACGGCACCGCGCAAGTCCTGAACGACGCCATAGCAGTAGTCGATCACCTCCGCGGCCTGCAGAACAAGCAGTACAAGGAAATCGCCAAGGCTGTCGGACGCCCCATCGAAGCCGTTCAAGCCGCGCTCGACTACATCCGCACCCTCGATCCGCGTCCCGGCCTGCAGTACAACAAGATTCAGGCGCGACTGATTGAACCCGACGTTGCGTTCGTGAAACACGGCGACGAATGGCTCGTCATCATGAACGATGAAGACATGCCCCAGCTTCGCCTGAATCCGGCCTACAAGAAGCTGGTCACGCGCGATGGCACCA
>Ga0335081_10023247_pt1 | contig 10029 bp, 9 predicted proteins | sample Lox_Sample_35_FD_206713 | JGI IMG/M metagenome (GOLD analysis project Ga0335081, IMG submission 206713) | Soil microbial communities from Loxahatchee National Wildlife Refuge, Florida, United States - Lox_Sample_3.5 | ecosystem: Environmental > Terrestrial > Soil > Wetlands | place: USA: Florida... | reverse complement strand
TTCGGTCCTTCACCTCACCGGTGATGTGAATCGGGGTTTCGGGTGCGGAATACTTTGCTGCATTCTCTAGAAGCTGGGCGATCACCTCAGAAATGCGTTCCACATCGATGCGTGCGGCGGGGAGATTTTGCGGCAACTGAATGGTGACCGGATGCTTGCCCAAGATCGCTTTTGATTTCTCAACCGCATCCTCCACCGCTTCCTGCGGTTGGTGCTGTCCCAATCGCAACTCCACCTGATGTGCCTCAAGCTGCGCCATTTCTGCAGCTTCTCCGACGAGACGATTTAAACGATCACTCTCCTCATTGATGACAGTCAGCAGTTCCTGGTGTTGCCCATCGTCGAGACGAGGATTGGAAATCAGTGTCGTGACCGAAGCCTTAATCCCCGTTAAAGGAGTGCGAAACTCGTGTGTTACAGAATCGAGAAGCGCCGAACGCAGTTGCTCGCTCTCCCGGGCAGCTTCAGCTTTGCTGAGTTTTTCCACCGCGCCAGCACGCTCGGTGGCGATCGCAATCAAACTGCTCATGGATTCCAAGGTCTCGCGAGATAGTTGAGCACCTGCTAGTCCCATACTGCCCACCACACGCAAGCCCATGCGCAATGGCATGAAGACGATCCTACGTTCCAAATCGATTTGTGGCTCTCCCCGCATCGCGACTAGATGCAGATCATGGCGGTCAAGAACGTCTCGTTCTGCGCTCGAACGATAAACGTCTGGACGATTCGATAAGGAGATGGCAGCAGCATCGACGCCAAATGATTCCACTATATACCGCGGAATTGCATTGAGAAGCTCGGCAATGTTCTCGCTGGCCAAGAGTTGCTGGCTGAATTTGTACAGACGCTCGGCTTCTGTGCGCCGCTCATTGGCGCTTTGTGCCTCGCGCCGTGCCCGTTCAGCCAGTTGACTGGCAATGATGGCGGTTACCAGAAATGCAAATAGGGCAACCCAGTTTTGAGGATCCGCAATGGTCAATGTGCCGATCGGCGGGAGAAAATAGTAATTGAAGGCCAGAGTGGCAAGCAGCGCTAAAAATATGGCGGGCCGCAAGCCCCAATTCGCGGAAACAATTACAACGGCGATAACAAAGGCCAGCGCAACTGTTGTGGGATTCACCTGGATCACAACGTGGCAGGCGAACACGATGGCGGCTACGATCGCTAACCCTCCCACATACTGGAGGGTGAGTCTCCTGAACGCAGGCTTCACGGCGCGATTGTAGCTGATCATCGACAATTTCTGCGTCCTCGACGAAAATAACGGCGATGCAAAAAACTCCAGAGCAATGGCTGGAAGAAACTGCGCCCTCAAAGAAAGGGGGTGCGTTCAAGTTGTTCTTAGGCTACGCCCCGGGCGTGGGAAAAACGTTCACGATGCTTAGTGAAGCAATTCGCCGCCACACTCGTGGTGAGGATGTGGTGATCGGAGTGGTGGAGTCTCATGGGCGCAAAGCGACCGCCGATTTGGCCGCACAATTGGAAGCAGTACCACGCAAGAGACTTGTCTACAAAGGCACGGTTTTTGAAGAGATGGATGTTGATGCCATTGTGGCGCGTCATCCGCGGGTAGTTCTGATCGATGAACTTGCGCACACTAATGTCGAAGGCAGCAAACACCACAAACGATATCAAGACGTCCTTGAGATTCTGGATGCCGGCATTGACGTACTTTCTACGATGAACATCCAGCACTTGGAAAGCGTTACGCCTACGGTTCAGAGCCTCACGGGAATTACGGTGCGCGAAACCGTCCCTGATTGGGTCCTCAAGAGGGTCGATGAAGTTGTGATGTCGGACTTGACTCCCGAAGCCCTGCAGAACCGCATGCGCCGGGGCGACATTTATCCGCTCGAGCGGGTCGGGCGCGCGTTGGGGAATTTTTTTCGTCCCGGCAATCTCATTGCACTGCGTGAATTGGCTTTGCGCCAGGTTGCACATGCGGTCGATCGCAGCCTGGAGTCCTATCGCGAAAAGGATCAGAGTACGGGAGCCGTGGCAGTTCGCGAGCGCATTGGAGTTGCGGTCAGTTCCAATCCCGCCGCGACATACTTGATCGCCCGCGGTGCTCGTATGGCGCAGGCGCTCGATGGTGAACTCTACGTGATCTATGTCGACATGGGGCAGGACACGAGTGAAACCAACCAGAAGACGCTCGCCGCGAACCTGCAGTTCGCGGAAAATGTTGGCGCGAAGATAGAAAAGGTCAAGGCTAAAAACGTCGCGGAAGCAGTTGCCAATTTAGTTCGGGAAAAGCACATTACACAGATGGTTTTTGGGCGGTCAGCTACTACGGGTTTGAAAAAGTATTTCTATCTCAATGCCATCCACAGATTCCTGCGTGATGCGCCTGCTGTGGACGTTCACATCGTCACGCAAGAACGTTAGTGGTCTTCCTTGACTGAACATCAGCGCATTCTCGTTGTCGATGATGAGCCGCAGATTACGCGGGTGCTGCGAACCAGCCTTTCCACGCACGGCTACGACATTCGGGTTGCCAATGATGGTGAGACGGCTCTGGAAATCATGAAAGACTGGAGTCCCGATCTGGTGATCACCGACCTGGCTATGCCCAACATGGATGGTCTTGAGCTCTGCCGGAAGTTGCGTGCGTCCTCGCATCTCCCGATCATTGTTCTTTCTGTCCGGGGCGAGGAACGGACGAAAGTGCAGGCATTGGACGCTGGCGCAGACGATTACGTCACCAAACCGTTTGGTATTGAAGAACTGTTGGCGCGTGTGCGTGCGAACTTGAGGCGCATTCGCGCCACCGAAGAAACCAGCCCGCTGATCGAGATTGGCGATTTTCACATCGATTTGGCAGCGCACAAAGTGGCCGTAGATGGCCGCGACGTCCACCTCACCCCCAAGGAGTTCGACCTGCTGGTCTACTTAGCACGACATGCCGGAAAGGTAGTCACTCACCGCGCTCTCCTAGGCGCCATCTGGGGGGGGCAGAGTACGGAACAAGTCGAATATTTGCGGGTGTTCGTAGGACAGCTACGCAAGAAATTGGAACCAGAAACTTCTTCACCTCGCTATATTGTTACGGAGCCTTGGGTGGGCTATCGCTTCGAGCCGGGCCGCGGATAGCCGAGGTCTGTAAGTCTTCATTTCCTAATCAGTTTCCTGCCTTACGAACATTCTATGAACTCTTTATCGAATCTTTACGGGTTTCGTAATCCAATAATTTGAACGATTGGGGAAGGTGGGCATGGGGATGCTCGCGATTGTGAACATGATTTTGCTGCTAGTAGGGTTTCTCGTGCGATTACGGAAAGAGAAGCGGATTCCAAGCTTTCAACGGAAGCTCGACCTGCCAGCGAAGCAGGTTGCCGAGCCACAAAAAGGTTAGGAGAATATGTCATCGATTCAGGACATTTCTGCGGAGCAATTGGCTAAGGTTTTCCACCACTACAGAGAGGCCTTGGCCCGCGATTACAAATGCAAGAGCGATGAAGATAAAGCCTCATGTTGGGACCGAACCCCCAAGAATGAAAAAGATCTGCTGTTAGCCGCCGCGCGTTTGACGCTCGATGAACTGGGTGCTACTTCTTCACCAAATCACCCGAGTCGCAAGTATTTCGCCAAGCCCGGCGAAGCAGATTGGGGCTGCTGACGACAGCTCACGAGAGAACAGAATGGCAACTTGGGTCAATGCCGGCGAACTAGCGGGAGCGTTCCTCGCTGACTCGTCTTCGCGGAGATCATCCGAGATCATCGAGGCCGGCGATTTCCGCATTGACCTCGGCAGCCGTCAGGTAAAGATCGGTGAAAAGGAATTGCGCCTCACCGACCAGGAATTCGAATTACTCGTTTTTCTCGTGGGGCATCCTACCAGCATTATCACTCCGCGCACGCGCTTGAGTACACGTTGGGGAAGACATCCGGTCCATCAGGCGGACGTCCTGCGAGTTCTCATGGGGCTCCGAAAAAAGCTAGAAGCGTTAGGCTGGCCTCACTACGTCCGCACGGAACCGTGGGTTGTCTACCGCTTTGATCCCTACAGCCCACGCGAAAAGCACTGAAGCCCGCCGCCCGTGGCAAAGGAAAGACCTTTACGAATTCCTTATGAACTATTAACCCCACTTTTATGAGCTGAGTAGTTAAATCTGCTCTAACCGGTCAGGAAAAGGTATGTCTACGATTTTGATTACCAGAGTCGTAATGGCGGTGTTGTGCGGCAGCGCGATAGGTTTCTTTGTACGCGTCGCCGTGGCTCTGGCAAGGGAGTTAAAGAGCGGGGCTGCTTCTGCTGTAAAGGTTTACTTCGCGAAGTTCAATCCGTCGTCCAGAAAACGAGGAGAACTTATAATGATGAATCCCGAAATTCTTAAACGCAAACTACCGATCGAAGGCGGCAGGCGCGCGGCCCTGTTGGTGCTCACTGCGATCTTTATTGCTTTACCGTCACACGCGCAACAAGCAAACAATTCCAATCAGTCGGCAGATCCACAATCCGGCACTTCTGATCAGCAAATTCCACCGGCCGTTGCTAAAGAGCTAGCAGCAATGAAACAGCGCATCGAGCAGCTCGAAGCGGAGCTGAAGAAACAGCAAGGTGGAGATCAAACCGCGGCTGCCCCGACCACGCCAAAAGCGAGTACTCCGGCAGCACCCACTGCTACCGTTCCGGTAATGGCGGCGGTCGAAAGCCAAGATTCCACACCTTCCGTTCCACCACAACAGAAAGCGGAGAAGCCAGCGCCATTCTCATTTGCTGACTTTACCTGGCTGAATGGCAATGCTCGAACTAAGGACATCCCTCTCGACACAAAATTCTTCACGCCGGAAATTCGCGCGGACGTGGACTACATTGTCGACTTCAATCATCCGAAGGACGACACAATTGGCGGCTCCAGCGAAGTCTTTCGGGCAAATGAATTTCAAGTCACACAGTTCGGCGTAGGCGGCGATTTTCATTACAACAATGTCCAGGCCCGGCTGATGACGCAGTTTGGAATGTACTCGGCAACAACGCCACGCAACGATGCCAGCCCCGCGCATGGCAACTGGGATCTCGACACCGCCTATCGCTATGTTTCCGAAGCTTACGGTGGTTATCACCTTAACGTGATGGATGGAATCAACATTCAGGCCGGGATTTTTATGTCGTATGTCGGCCTGTTCAGTTACTACAACTTCGATAACTGGGCGTATCAGCCGTCGTATGTCTCTTCGAACACGCCGTGGTTCTTCAATGGCATGCGCGTACAAATTTTCCCCAACGAGCACCTGAAGATCGAACCCTGGTTCATCAATGGATGGCAATCATACGGAAGATTCAACCATCGACCAGGAATTGGGATGCAGATTCTTTGGCGGCCCAATGACAGATGGTCGATTCTGGGCAACCAGTACATGCTGGGCGCGGATACGCTGAATGTTCCGGGACGCATTCGCTATCACACCGACGACAGTATTCAGTACAAGTACTACGATCATCCTGAGCGCTGGCTCGACAAAGCGGCATTTTCTTTGACTGGCGACATGGGCTGCGAGCACGGCGGCGATCCGGTGGCAGGCACTGCGGTCAGCTGCGACACCAATGGCGTGAGGATTGTGGATGGAAAGAAGTACATCGCGCCGAAGCAAGACTTTCTTGGATTCATGCTGTACAACCGCCTCTGGTTTCACAGAGACTTGTTTGGTTTCACTCTCGGCGGCGGAAAGATCAACAACCCTGGACGTTATTTGGTGCTGTTGCCGCCCATTAACGGAGCCACAGCCGCGAGTGGCACGCCGTATTTCACGGAAAATCCCGGCGATCCGTACAAAGCATGGGATGCTTCGGCAACTTTCGATTACATGCCCAGCCAATATATTACCTTCCGCTGGGAATACGATCATCGCGCCGCCAACGTGCCCTATTTCACAGGGCGGGGTGGAATCACGCCGCCAGGGGGCAACAGCGGCCCCCCGGGCTCACTCGTCGCTGGGTTCACTCCTGATCTCGTGAAGGATGAGAACCGGCTGGATTTGGCAATTCTGGTGAAGTTTTGAGAGATGGTCTGTGGAGAGAATTCCTCGTAGGGCCGCCGGTTCGCTGAAAGGAAAGGGGTCCTTCGACTGTGTCGTTGTTCGCTGCGCGAACAACGGCTTCGCTCAGGATGACAAGAATGAGGAATCGGATGCGGTACGCAATGTGCATTGCAGTTTCAATGTCGAGTTGGTTGCCGCTCTATGGGCAGCAAGCCGTCGATTCCGGCACACAGACCGGTCGGGCGCAATCGGATGAGGTACTGCAAAAGCGTGTACAGGCCCTCGAGCAGGAGGTCACAGAATTGAAGGGTCTGGTGAAACAACTGCAGGCGAATCAATCGTCCGGTTCGGGCCAAACCAGCCAGCCCCAGGCGGCGACCGCAAGCGATTCGGGAAAGTCGCAGTCGGCTGATCTGGCTCGGGAAGATCGCAACACGTTGGACTTCTTGCGCGACACCAGTATCAATCTCTACCTGGACACGTATTACGCCTACAACTTCAATCAGCCGGTCGGGCGCGTGAACCTGCTACGCGCATATGACGTTCTCAGCAATGAATTTAGTTTGAGCCAAGCAGCAATCGTTTTTGATCATCCCCCGGATGTTGGTGCCGGACGCCGCTGGGGCGGACGCTTGGATCTGCAGTTTGGTCAAGCGACCGATACGCTGCAGGGAAATCCGGCGAACGAGCCAAGGCCCGAGATCTATCGCAATATCTTCCAGGCGTACGGAACGTATGTGCTGCCGATCGACAAAGGCGTCAACGTGGATTTCGGGAAATGGAGCAGTTCGCTGGGAATTGAGGGCAACTACACCAAAGACCAGATCAACTATTCTCGCTCTTTCTGGTTCAACTTCTTGCCGTTCTATCACATGGGGCTGCGAACCAGCATTCCGGTGAATGACAAATTCTCGGTTAACTACTGGCTGGTGAATGGCACGAACCAGGTTGAAGCTACGAATGGCTTCAAGGACCAGCTCTTCGGCTTTACGGCAAAGCCAGCGAAAACCCTTTCATGGACGTTCAATTACTACCTGGGTCAGGACAATCCCGATCGCACAACGGCTTCGAGCTGCGGACCGGTTCCGGTACAACCCGGTCTGTGCTTCACCGCGATCCGTCCGGCGCCGAACGGCAAAACACACATCTTCGACAGCTATGCCACCTGGCAAGCCACATCGAAGCTGACCTTTGCGCTGGAAGGTGATTACTACATCTCTCGGCTTTGGGAAGCTGCCGCACCCGGCGAATCCTCGGCACCTTCGCATGTAGATGGTGGCGTAGCTTACATCGCATATCAGGTAACTCCCAAGCTGGCTGTGGCGACACGGGCCGAATACCTGTCGGATCGCGGGGGGTTGTTCAGTGGGATCACTCAGGCAGTGAAGGAAAACACAGTCACTTTCGATTACAGGCTGTTTGAAGGGTTCTTGATGCGCTACGAGTGGCGGCGAGACTATTCAAATCAGCCGTCGTTTCTAACCGATAGGCAAGGATTTCTCACCAAGGACCAGAATACAGCAACTCTTGGTCTGATCTGGTGGTGGGGGCGAAAACAAGGCGCCTGGTAATGTGCGCCCGAAATTAAGTTTGGAGATGACTTATGCAGGACGTTCTTTGGATAGCGGTTACGATCGCATTCTTTGCAATATCCATCGCCTACGTGCACTTTTGTGAGCGGGTGAAGTGAGGAGGAGAGCGATATGAATCTGGAATCCATCATTATGCTCGCAGTGAGTGCGCTGACCATGGTCTATCTGATTTACGCACTCTTGCGGCCGGAGAGATTCTGATGACGATTAATGGCTGGTTTCAAATCCTTTTCTACCTCCTGCTGATCTTCCTGATCACCAAGCCGATGGGCATCTTCATGGCCCGGGTGTTCAGCCGTGAGAAGACGTTTATGGATCCGCTACTGCGTCCGATCGAGCGGCTCGTCTATAGCCTCACATGCGTTGACGAGAATCATGAAATGCGCTGGACGGAGTACGCAATCTCGATGCTGCTGTTCAGCGTTGTCTCGATGGTCGTGCTGTACCTGATGCAGCGCCTACAGGCGTACCTGCCATTTAACCCCCAAAAGCTCGCCGGCGTAACTCCGACGCACGTGGCATTCAACACGGCGGCGTCGTTTACGACCAATACCAATTGGCAAGCCTATGCGGGTGAAACCACGATGAGTTATTTCACCCAGATGGCCGGCCTGGCGTATCACAACTTTGTTTCTGCCGCGACCGGCATCGCGCTGGCCATCGCTTTCATTCGTGGCATTGCCCGGCGGCAGATGCAAACCATTGGGAATTTCTGGGTCGACTTGGTTCGAAGCTGCTTATGGGTATTGTTGCCGTTCTGTGTAATTGGAGCGCTGGTTTTGGTGTCGCAGGGTGTTGTGCAAAACCTGAAGGCTTATGACACCGCGAAGCTGGTCGAACCCATGCAGGTTCAAAAGACCGGCTCCGATGGCAAGCCTATGGTCGATGCCAACGGAAAGCCAGTCATGGACACCGTCACCACTCAGACCATCGCGCAAGGGCCGGTCGCTTCGCAGGAGATCATTAAAGAATTCGGGACAAATGGCGGTGGATTCTTCAATGCCAACAGCGCACATCCCTTCGAGAATCCGACTCCATTCTCGAACTTGCTGGAGATGTTCAGCATTTTCGCTGTGGGAGCTGGGCTGACCTACACGCTAGGACGGATGACTGGATCGCAGCGGCACGGCTGGGCGGTTTGGGCGGCGATGGCGATTTTATTTGTGGGAGGCGTAACCACGGCGTATTGGGCTGAAACACGCGGAAACCCCCTGCTTGCCGGGACCAACCAGCGCGTTACTGCTACGCAAGCTGGCGGCAACATGGAGGGCAAGGAAGTCCGCTTCGGCATGGCCAATTCGACGCTGTTTGCGACCGTGACGACCGATGCGAGCTGCGGTGCGATCAATGGTTGGCATGACTCCTATATGCCTCTCGGCGGTATGGTGCCGCTTGTGAACATCATGCTTAGCGAGGTAATTTTCGGCGGCGTCGGCGCGGGCATGTACGGGATGCTGATCTACATCGTGCTCGCGGTCTTCATCGCGGGACTGATGGTAGGGCGGACGCCGGAGTACCTGGGCAAAAAGATCGAAGCATATGACGTCAAGATGGCGATGCTGGTCGTGCTGGTATTTCCTCTCGTCATTCTGGCGTTCACTGCCGTATCTAGTGTGAACGGATTCGGGACTTCGAGCGTCTTGAATCCCGGTCCGCATGGATTAAGCGAGATGTTGTACGCCTTCACTTCCGGAGCGGGAAACAACGGTTCTGCATTTGGAGGATTGACCGTGAATACGCCTTGGTATGACACCACCATCGGCATAACGATGCTTTTGGGTCGCTTCTTCATGATCATTCCGATGCTGGCGATCGCGGGGAACCTAGCGCAGAAAAAATATGTTCCGCCGTCTCTGGGCACTTTTCCGGTGACCACGCCTTTGTTCACCGTGCTTTTGATTGGCGTGATCCTGATCGTAGGCGCATTAACATTTTTCCCCGCCCTAAGCCTGGGTCCGATTCTCGAGCACCTGCTCCTGGCTGCGGGTAAGACTTTCTAGAGGACTCGAATATGGCAATGATGACGCAAACACCACCTCTTCCAGAAGTGAAACAAGTTCGGCTTGGGCACTCGCCGATGAAGCCGACCAAGAAAAAAGCCATCTGGGAATGGAAAATTGTTCGGCGCGCTCTGTGGGACGCGTTTGTGAAGCTGAACCCACGCAAAATGATGGGCAATCCCGTCATGTTTGTCGTGGAGATCGGCAGCGTCATCACGACCGCTCTGCTTTTCAAAGGCGGTACGGCTTTTTACTTCAACCTCCAGATCACGCTTTGGCTCTGGTTCACGGTGTTGTTCGCGAACTTCGCCGAAGCGATGGCGGAAGGTCGCGGAAAAGCACAAGCCGACACGCTGCGCCGGGCACGTGCGGAAACTATTGCCAATCGGCTATTACCGGGCGATAAAACGGAACAGGTTCCAAGTTCCAAGCTGCGCGCTGGAGATCATGTGATG
>Ga0335081_10023246_pt1 | contig 10029 bp, 9 predicted proteins | sample Lox_Sample_35_FD_206713 | JGI IMG/M metagenome (GOLD analysis project Ga0335081, IMG submission 206713) | Soil microbial communities from Loxahatchee National Wildlife Refuge, Florida, United States - Lox_Sample_3.5 | ecosystem: Environmental > Terrestrial > Soil > Wetlands | place: USA: Florida... | reverse complement strand
GGCGCGCCGCGAGCGGCGCTGTCTGCGGCGGCGACGCGCTGCCGGGCGCGGCCTCCGGAGCCTCGGTCGCGATGCGCGGCCCGATCAGGCGGCTCCCTGCGGCGATCACCAGCACCATGAGCGAGATGAGCACGAACACCATCCGTCCGGCCGAGAGGCGCGGCACGAGTGAACGCGCCGCCGGCAGCGCGGCGGCGAACTCGGCCCACGGGCCCGGCGCGTCGAGCGGCGGCTGGTGCGGGACGCGGCGGCGCGCTGGCGGCTCATGCGACGGTTCCGTCTGCGCGTCGCGCCCGCGCGCATCGCTCGCGTCGCCGGTCGGCGCGCGCAGCTGGTGGTCGAGCCGCTCGGCAAGCCCGCGCAGGGAGTCGAACGCCTCGGCCTCATCGCGCCGCGCCGCGGGCGCATCTGGACCCGCGGCGCCGCGGCGTCGCGCAAGCGCGCGCAGCAGCTCGACCGTCTCGTCGGGCTCGGACGGGTCCGGCTGCGGCGGGCGCGGTTTGGGCGGACGAGAATCCCTCACCATGCGGCGAATCCACGGCTCATGGCCTAGATAATCGCGTGGCCGCGCCGGAATGACAAATGATTGCGCCGCCATCGGGCAGCCGCAATTTGCCGCGCTGCCGCATATGTGGCGTTAGTGTCCGCGGATGGTATCGGTCCCGGCGGGCCGGCCGGTATAGTGGTGTGAGGCGAGGTGGGCGATGACCGACGAGGCGCGACCCGACAAGGCTCCGATCCGGGCGCGCGCGCTGCTGCTCGGCGACCGCATCAATACGGCGAACCTCGGGCGCGACCGGGTCATCTCCAACGCGCCGCTCACCTATCGCTGCCACGACGGCTACGTGACGCTGTTTCGCTACGGCGTCGCGGTGCTGACCGGACTCACGCCGGAGCAGGAGGATGAGGTGCTCGCGGACTTGCGGCCGCGCCTCACGCGGCCGGTGGTGCCGCCCGAGGAGGAGCTCGGACTCATCGCGATCGACCCGGACAAGGAGGACCAGGTCGTGCCGGGTGGGCCGATCTCGCTGCGCACGTTCACGCCCGAGCGGCTGATCGTGATCGCCGATGCCCTGTCGAAGAGCGTGGTGCTGGCGCGCGACGAGCGCGAGGTCGCGGGCGTGTTCGAGCTGGTCGAGCCGTTCGCCCGCGAGCTCGCCGACACCGGCTCGATCGCCGGCGGACGGCGCGCCATCCTCAAGCACATCGGCAATACGTTGCTGGTGCAGCACCGGGTGTCGGGCCGCGTCGCCGTGACGGAAAAGCCCGAGGTGGTGTGGGACCGCTACGACCTCGAGCGGCTGTCGGTCCGCCTGCAGGACGAGTACGAGCTCAAGGAGCGCGACGCGGCGCTGACGCGCAAGCTCACGGTGATCGCCGACACCGCCGAGGTCTTGACCGACATCATCGACACCAAGCGCTCGCTGCGGCTCGAGGTCATCATCGTGGTGCTGATTGCGGTCGAGCTGGTGATTGCGGGCTATCAGATCCTGCGTTGAGACGGTGCTTCGGGCCTGATGGGCGCGTGGGAGAAGCGGGCGTTCAGTCGCGGCGTGCGAACAGGCGAAAAACCGCGCGTCGCCAATCGTAGCTCAGGCTCTCTTCATCGGCACAGCCGCGGCCGAAGTCGCTCTTGTCGATGTGGTCGAAGACGAGGATGCGCTCCTCGCCGGGCGTTCGCTCGAGGCTGCGGCGCAACAGCAGCGAGACATAGGCCGTGACCGTCAGGCCCGCCTGCGCGGCGCGCTGCGCCGCCGCGTCGGCGACGTCGCGCTCGATTTCGATCCGGGCGAGGTCGCTCATCGCGGCTCTACTCGTCATTGCTGATCCCGAGTGCCCAATTCCTGCCCACGCACGCAGAGCGGGTTGGACCGATCTGCGGTTCCCCGCCTGCCGATCGCCGCCAAACCGAGGCGCAATGCGGTTGCCTGGAGCGCGGCGACGCCGCCAAGATAATGCAGAAAGGAGCGATTTTGGACGGCTGGTGGGGAAAAATTTTTGCATGCGCCCACCGGTTGCCAATTGCCGACGAAGGAACCACGGCGAGCCGTGTCCACCCCACCGAAAGACCACTTTCAATTGGAGATTGTGGATCGATTTCGCGGTCTGAAAACCACGGATCGAACTTGTCCACAGGCATCGGCGCACCTTCGTCGGACTGTAACATCCGGCCCGCATGATCGCGCCGCGCGCATTTTTCCAATCCAACCCTCCGCGCGCGCCCAGGGGATATCATGACCGACCGGGACACGCCGACGTCCAACTTCGCTCGCCTGCCGATCGTCCAACCGGCCCTTGCGGCCGCGCTCGCGCTCGCGGCGCTCACGCACGGCGCCGCACGGGCGGACGACGATGGCGCGTTCCGGCCCGGCAACCTGCTGGTGAGCCGCAGCGTCTATCAGGACCCGGGCACGCTGACCGCCGGCACGACCCAGCTGCCGCCCAATTGCGTGCCCGCGAATTGCGTGACCGCGAATGCGAGCGGCGCCTATCCGACGGTGTTCAACAACGACATCGTCGACGCCAGCTTCGGCATCACGTCGAAGATCTTTCTCGACGAGCTCACGCGGTCCGGCGACTTCGTCCGCTCGCTCGAGGTGCCGAACAGCATGCAGCGCCACGTCGGCCCGAGCGCGGACCAGATGGTGACGAGCTTCTCGTCGAAGTCGGAGCTCGCGCTCAACCTCTCGACCGACAAGCGCGTCGTAAGCTTCATGGGCTACCTCGCGCCGGTCGGCGCGGTCGACGTTTCCAACACGAACACGCCGTTCGTGGTCGATGCGACCAATCTGGTGCCGGGCACCGCCTATCGCGTTGCCGCGACGGTCGACACCCGCGGACATTTCAGCTTCACCAAGACCGACGCCTACAGCGGCAACAACGGCCGCGCCGCGATTCTCAACGACAGCGGCCCGACGAGCTTCTTCTATCTGGCGGGCAATGCCGGCAACGGCAGCGACCCGCAGCCTGCCGGCGTGATCGAAGGCGCCGGCGCGCAATTCCTCGGCCAGGCGCACCTTCCGCTCGGCGCGCAGCTCGATCCGGGTACCCCGACGCCGCTCGCGAGCTTCAACGTCACCCAGCTCGGCGACGCGGCCGACAAGGTGGGCAAGGACACCAATTTCCGCGGCCTGACGGTCTTCAACAACGTCGTCTACTACACCAAGGGCAGTGGCGGTAACGGCGTCAATACGGTCTACTTCGTCGACACCTCCGGGCACGACAGCACCGCCAAAATGAATCCGCTGGCGTGCCCTGCCGGCGTCGGGCTGCCGAGCGCATCGGCCACGCTGCCGGCCGCACCGCTCGTCTACGACGCCGGGCAGGTGCCGACGAAGGGCGTGTTCCCCTACAACATGTGCATCCTGAACGGCTTCCCGACCGCGCTGAAGAGCAAGACCGCGTTTCCGTTCGGCCTGTGGTTCGCCAATGCGACGACGGTCTACGTGGCCGATGAAGGCAACGGCACGACCACGTTCGATGCCGCGAGCAATACGTACAAGGCCGCGGCCGCGCAGACCACGGCCGGGCTGCAGAAGTGGGTGTTCGATACGACCAACAAGGTCTGGAAGCTCGTCTATACGCTCAGCGCCGGCCTCGACCTCGGCGCACCCTACACGGTCGCGGGCTATCCGACCGGCAACAATCCCGCGACCGGCCTGCCGTGGTCGCCGGCGACCGACGGGTTGCGCAACCTGACAGGCCACGTCAACCGCGACGGCACCGTCACGATCTGGGCGATCACCTCGACGGTGAGCGGCAACGGCGATACCGGCGCCGACCCGAACAAGCTGGTCAAGATCACCGACACACTCGCGGCGGCCGTCCTGCCGGCGGGCGAGCGCTTTGCGACCATCCGCACGGCGCGCTTGGCCGAGGTGCTGCGCGGCGTGTCGTTCACGCCGGGCACCGGCGTTCCACCCGACCGCGACGCGGACCACGACGATCACGATCGGGACCGGCACGATCACGACGGTCACGATGGAGACGGACACGACCGCGACGGGCGCTAGTCGCGGCCCGCGCCGGCTGTCGCGCAGGCAGGACAGCGGACCCAGATTGCTCGGCGCAATCCGGGTCCATGCGCTCAAGGACGTGCGCCTGGCGCTCGGCGAGGCCGAGCGGGCAGGGGTGCTGATGCCGGCCCTGAGGGTGGTGCGCGATCGGCTGATCACCGGGATCGCGCGCGGCTATGCGGCGCGGGACTGGTCGGCGCTCGGCATGCTCGCGGCCGAGGAAGCCGGGCTCGGCCTCGAGGGCTCGCAGGCCGACGCCTGAGCCGGCGAGGCCGGCGGCCCGGGGGTCCAAAAAGGGGCGGGCCGTGGGCCGGTCCGCGCCTTGTTCGCGCTGTGCGTTTTCGCACCCCGTGCCCGGGGTGCGCGCCTCTATGTTCCGATCATCGAGATCGCTCCACGCCGAGGACGGGTGCAGCGGAGATCTCAGGCAGACAAGCGAACGGAGAGTTCACCATGAAGACGATCATTGCACTTCTCGCCACGACCGTGCTGGTTGCGGGCGCCACCAACGCCATGGCGGCCGACCAGGGCAGCAACGAGACGCCCGGCTATGCGCTGAGCCAGCGGATGGCCACGGGTTTCGGCGGCGCCTATGCGTCGGCCCGCGTGCCCGGCGTCACTCACGGCAGCACGATCAACGTTGCGCCGCAGAGCGACTTCCAGCTGCAGGGCCGCTGAGCCCCGCAAACGCCAATCGTGTCGCGCGAGAATGGCTGGCCGCGAGGCCGGCCATTTCTTGTTTGGCGGTCCGCCGAGAGCGTGGTCATGCGGTGGTCGCGGGCCGCAGCAGGTCGTCGATATCGGCGCGGGTGCGAAAGACGCAGACCCGCAAGGGGGCGTCCTTGCCGGCAATCGCGAGACCGACCGTCGCGAGGTTGTCGCGCCGTGCCGGCGCCGCGGTCGCGCTCGCCTGCGCGGATGCGATCAGCACGCACTTCAATCGGCTGGTCGCGTCCTCGAGCTTCGCCGCTACGTTGCCTGTGTCGCCGAGGAACTGCAACGCGCCCGAGGCGTCGCTCGGCACCACGCCGACGACCGCCGTCCCGACGTGTAATCCGATGCCGATCCGCAGCGGCACGGGAAGCTCTTCGGCGAGTTCCCGGTTCAGCCGGTCGACGCCGTCCCAGATGTCCGCCGCCGCCAGGAAGGCGTTGCGTGCCGCCTCGGCGATGTCGGCCTTGATGGCGAACATGCTCATGATGCCGTCGCCCGCGATGCTGGTCACGAAGCCGGCGTGCTGGCGCACCGCGGCGGTCACGGCCTGGATGTAGCGGTCGAACAGAAACAGGGCGTCGTAGGGCAGCCGCCCGGCCGCGAGGCGGGTCGATTCGCGCAGGTCGACGAAGAGGGCGGCGATCTCCATCTCGGCGCCCCCGTCGATCGCGGCGCCGAAGCGCATGACGTCGCGGGCGGCGTCGGCGGTCGAGCGCACGAGCGGCTCGACCACGATATCCGCCTGAGGACGGAGTTGGCAGGCGAGGCGCACGCCCGGCGGATCGCCGATGCGGGCGAGGGTGCGGAGCTCCGTCGGGTTGGGCGGGGCGAGCTGGGCGCCGCCATGGGTCACGCGGATCCGGCAGGTCGAGCAGCGGCCACGTCCGCCGCACACCGAGGTGTGCGGAATCCTTGCCCAGCGGCTCGCCTCGAGCACCGTGAAACCGGTGGGCACCGTGACCACCCGGTCGCCCGGATAGGTGATGCGCACTGCGCGGAAGCGGCGCACGTGCCAGTTGCGCAAGGCCCGCAGTCCGACCGTGCCGGCCACCAGGCCGAGATAGATGTAGGCGAGCGCGTCGGCCACCGCGTGCACGGCCTCCAAGTGCGCCGCCGCCGGTGTGCCCGGAGCCGCGACGAGGTGGGCGTCCGCCGCCGCCGGATCGCGCTGTCCGGCCTCGCGCGCATCCAGTCCCGCATTGGTGAATCCGAGCAGCGCCAGGACCGGCACCAGCACGGCCAGCGATGCCAGCGGCCCGGAGGCCCGCGGGTACCAGGACTTGGACGCAAGCCAAGCCCGCAGCCCAATGCAGCCGTGGATCCACACCACCAGCAGCAGGCCGTACTGGCGAATCAGGCTCGATCCGAACGTAAACCACCAGAGCGCATAAACCACGCCGGAATAGTGGAATTGCAGGCCGTAGAAGGATTCTCCGACCCGAATCGGGATGGCGTGCGGAATGAGCAGCAGCGGGATCGCGAGGCCGAGAGCGAGCTGCCAGGCCTCGCTCGCCGGCATGCGCAGATGACGCCGGCGATAGAGGGCGAAGAGGCCGAGCAGACCATGGATCGTCAGCGCGCTATAAAGCAGCAGGAGTCCGACCAGGGTCTGCCAGGGGGCGAGCAGGACGGCGCTCGCGGCGTCCATGGCCTCGATCGAGCGGATGCCGAAGGCGTGATCGAGGAAATGGCACGTCACGTAGGCGAACAGGATCAATCCGGTCGTCAAGCGCAGCGGGCGTTCGCTGCGCAGCGCGGCCAGCCTCGAGGATTGCTCGAGCGATTTGAGGGAAGGGATCGTCATGGCCCGACGAATGGAGACTCTGGCAAAAATTTCGTTATTCCGCGCGTTGGCAGAGGATGCAATCGCCAAGCTGGATACGCAATGCGCCTGGCGGAAAGCGCCCGCCGGTCAATGGCTGATCGACTATCAGGATGCAAGCAGCGATGTCTTTTTCGTGGTGAGCGGCGCGGTCCGCGTGGTCATCCAGTCGGCCGGCCGCGAGGTGCTGCTGCGGCAGATCAATGCCGGCGAGTTCTTCGGCGAGCTTGCGGCGATCGACAACGCGGCGCGCTCCTCCGGCATCGTGGCGATGACCGACGTGATCGTCGCACGTATGCCGGCGAGCGTCTTCCGCGGCCTGGTGCACGCGCAGCCGGACGTCTGCGACCAGCTCCTGGCGCTGCTCGCCGGACAGATCCGCATGCTTGCCAACCGGGTCAACGAGTTCAGCACGCTCGATGTGCGCCACCGCATTCATGCCGAGCTGCTGCGGCTGTCGCGCCCGGAACCGGGCGATCCGGCCCGCGCGATCATCTCGCCGCCGCCGCCGCACGCGGAGATCGCAGCCCGCGTCAGCACGCGCCGCGAAGCGGTGGCGCGCGAGCTCAAGGCGCTCGAACGCGACCGGATGATCGAGCGCCGGCGCGGCGCCTTCGTGCTCACCGATGTCGGCCGGCTGCGCGAGCAGATCAACGCCGCGGTGGACCGCGGGTGATCGCCGTCGATCCGGGCTGATCACGCGCTCGAGCCGACATGAACTCCGCAAAAAAATGAGGGCGGCCGCACCGCGCCGCCCCGAAGTTGGTTGGATCTATGTCGCCCCCTGAAGAAGGGGAAACGATCAAGTGCTTAGCGGTGAGCGGCACGCTTGTCACCGCGACGCGCGGTCGCGCAGGGAGTTGGACGATACGGTATTGCGATGCTGCATGGCGTGTCGTTCACGCCGGGCGCCGGCGTGGTTCATTGCCGCTTCGGGACGTGACCATCACCGGAGAGCGACCGCGCCGCGTGTCGATTGCTCCAACCGACCCAGCGCGCTGTCTGCGCACGCGGCGATCTTGTCATATCCCGCGCGGTTGGGGTGACCGTCATAGGGCATGAAATCATGCTCGGAGAGCCGACACCAGCGGTAGGGTATTGAATGATCTTTGAGGACGACGATGGCGGCATCGGCGTCCGGATGATCTGCCAAGAGATTGATCTCACCTCTTTGCGGGACCATCAGGACCTGGAATGGAATGCCGATCCGCTTCAACGAATCCAAGGCGGCGACGTTCTCAGCGCGGACGCCTGCGGCGTGCGCATGCTTCGCGATCACGCCTCTCAGGGTCGCGGCCGCGCGACCGGAAAATTTGTAAAGGTAGGAATATTGTTCGAAGAGCATATCCAGCCATGCGCGCGATTCGCTGCCGGGATATCGGTTGGCGAACCGCGCGGCTGCGCGCGCGAGCAGGGTGTCCTGGCTCTCGTCGTCGGCCAACGGCTGCCACAGGTTCGCATCCGCTTCTTGCGGACACGGCCCGTGATTGAGACAGATGACCTGGGCTCGGCTCCAGTTCCACGTTCCGCGCTTGAAGTCGTCGCTGATGGCGATGGCGAGCAGACCTTTCAAATCGACGCCCCGCCGCTGCAGGTAAGCGACAAGCCGCCGCCATTGTTCAAAGCCTGTTCCCATCAATCCGCCATTCACCAGACGATCGTTTTTTCGATGCGACTGCAGGCGGTCGAACCACGGACATCCGCCTTGGCCTTCGGTGAAGCTGTCACCAAGGATGACGGTGGCGGCTGAGCCCGCCTCGATGTCGTCGCGTTGCAGGAGCCCGAGATTATTGGAGTTCGTGCGGCAATCGGATTCGACCACAAAGTCGGTTTTGAATTGTGAAGGCGATGCGACCGCATATACCGCGACTTCGCGGACTGTGGTGTGCGGTCGAAACGTCCAAAACCCTTCGCCCCTGTTCTCGAATGCGGCCACAGAGATGAACGAAAAACGATAACTCCAATAGTTTTCCGGATCGGAAAAAGTGAATCGAAACAGGAGCTCCAAGGCGACGAGAACAAGCATGCCGGTCGAAAGGAGATAAATGATGTGCGGCCACACCTTGGACATCGATTGTTCCAGTCCAATCTTCTAGCAACCGCGCCGGAGGAGCTGCCGAGCATCCGCCGCGGTGCTTCCTATTCGCCCCTGTGGATGATCGTCTCCCCGTAGGCAATCGCATTGGAGAAATCGCACACCGAAATTCTAGCATTGGTCATATACTGCGTTCGCATGGTGTTCAGCACCACCCACGCGTCGTCGAATTTCTTGAAATCCGTGTAAGGCTGAAACGTGGTGTTCGCCCCGGCCGCCACAGTCGCAAGGATAGCCGCCATGGTCTTCCAGCGCTTGTACCACTTGTCTTCGTCATGCAGAGCGGCGGCAAGCGCCCCGAAAAAGACGACCGCCATGGAGATTCCATAGTTCAGATACCGAAACAGGTGGGAATACCACAACCATGCATCGGCATGCAGATTGACCGCCTCCGGAATGGTTCTTTGGCCGGCCTGAATTGCCTTTACGGCGGCGGCGATCTCCTCTGGCGTCTGAGCGGGGCAACTCGCGACGTTCTGCAGATAGCTGACCAACGGCTTGTCGAGATCGGAACTGCGGCTCTCTTGGGGTTTTGCTTGATTGGCTGGGTTGGGCTTCGGCTGATCGATTGGATTGGAATTTGTCTGGTCGGCGAGAACAGGCTTCGCTGGGTCGGTTGGAGCGGCTTTCACTTGAGGGCTCAGGTCGGACTTCCCTAGAGTGATCGCGTCCGTGTTCCCGGGCGCGGCGTGCGTCTGCGCATGGTGATCGGCCGAAATGCGTCGCCCGTGAGATACGGAGGTGTGTCTCGGGTGAGTGGCGGTCATGCCTTTCTCGACCACTGCCAGGACGACAATGCCAGCCAGCGACAGAGCCAGGAGCCCAGCGAGCAATCGAGAAATGCGTCCTTTCCGCATCATGGGCCTCGTCAGCGCCTTGCCGAATCAGCCGTGATCTCCAGCGTCAGACTCGACCGCCGAAGTTGATCGCGCCAATGCACAACGGAAAAATAGAAGGGCCGTGAGATGCTCTCATTGATTTGGGTCAAAGTTACTGGTGCGCGAGAAGTCGCGGGGCTCGGTGGCAATACAAGGTGCCGAGATCGACGATCCGCATCGCCGATCTCGCAGGCGATGGCCTCGCAATCGGGCAGACGCCATCCTGCTTGGGCAGCGGGCGGGAGACGCACAAGATGATGCTCGACCACTACCAGCAGACCAAGAACCTGCTGGTGAGCTACAGCGCACAGAAGCTCGGCTTCTTCTGAGCAGTCGGATCGGGATGCCGGTCATGGCCGGCATCCCGGTGGGGCGAAGACCTCGTAAGCTGCGCCATGGGACTGGAATCGGGATAGGGGGGAGCCTCACGACTCCTCCCCTCCCACACCACCGGACATACGGGTCCGTATCCGGCGGTTCGGCGGATTATGCGATCTGCTGGTC
>Ga0335081_10023245_pt1 | contig 10029 bp, 7 predicted proteins | sample Lox_Sample_35_FD_206713 | JGI IMG/M metagenome (GOLD analysis project Ga0335081, IMG submission 206713) | Soil microbial communities from Loxahatchee National Wildlife Refuge, Florida, United States - Lox_Sample_3.5 | ecosystem: Environmental > Terrestrial > Soil > Wetlands | place: USA: Florida... | reverse complement strand
CCGGCAACCTCGCCGAAACGGAGCGTTGAGCAGGAGCAATTTATGTCCAGGAACCCACTTCCACTAGTTCTACTCACCGCCATTGTGACCGCTGGCACCGGCGCGCAGACCAGCAGCGCGCCGGAAAAACGCATTGCCGTCAGCGTGGATGCCGCCAAACTCCGCGCTCCGATTTCACCGTACCTCTATGGCCAGTTCATCGAGCACATTGGCGACCTGGTCAACCGGAGTGTATGGGCCGAGATGCTGGATGACCGGAAGTTCTACTATGCCGTCAATTCGGAAAACCCGGAGTCTGGCCCGGCACGAGGCCCCATGCGAGGCCGCCGGCCCAACCGCTGGCGGCCCATCGGCCCCGACTCAGCGGTGATGATGGATCGCGACCATCCCTATGTAGGGGAGCACAGTCCACTCATCAAGCTGGCCGGCTCCGACCCTAGGGGAATCCTTCAGGCCGGGCTCGTGCTGCGCAAATCCAGGGCCTACTCGGGTCGCGTAGTGCTGCAAGGCCAACCCGGCGTTGCCGTTTCAGCCGCTCTTGTGTGGGGATCGGGTCCGAGCGAGCGCCAGACGGTTTCGATTACCGGACTCCAGACGAATTACGCAAAGTTCCCCTTGCAGTTCACCCCGGGAGGCGATACGGAGAATGGCAGGATCGAGATCTCGGCCACGGGCGCCGGTGCTTTCCACGTTGGAGCCGTGTCGCTGATGCCGGCCGACAATATCCATGGGTTTCGACCGGATACAACCGCGCTATTGAAGCAGCTCCATTCGGGGATGTACCGTTTTCCCGGCGGCAATTTCCTCTCGGCGCATGAATGGCGGGATGCCATCGGCGATCCGGATCGAAGGCCGCCGCGGTGGGATTACGTGTGGTCGGCCTTGCAACCGAACGACGTAGGCACAGACGAATTTTTGTCGCTGTGCGAGCTTCTCGGAGTGGACGCCTTTGTGAGCGTCAACGCGGGTTTCGGAGATGCTCATTCGGCCGCCGATCTGGTGGAATACGTGAACGGCGCAGCCGACACGCCTATGGGTAGGGTGCGAGCGGCGAACGGCCATCCCGCTCCTTACAACGTCAAGTGGTGGGGCATCGGGAACGAGATGTATGGACCCTGGCAGTTCGGTTACATGGCCCTCAAGCAGTACGTGATCAAGCACAATATGTTCGCCCAGGCGATGCGCGCGGTGGACCCGAAGATCACGTTACTCGCCACGGGCGCCACGCCGGATGAGATGACGGTCAACGGGCTTTCGATGGGTCTCACGGGCAAAGTCGTCGGCGACTACGGCTCAGACGCCGACTGGACCGGCGGGTTGATTGCCTACTGCCTGGACAACGTCGACGTGATGTCGGAGCACTGGTACAGCTACAACCACCAGAGATTCGATCTCACCCAGAACAAGAGGGCCGCCGTTGAGGAACCGCTGGTCGATGCGCTCTACCGGCCCGCGAACCGCGTGCGCACCAAAGTGGAGGCGTACGAAGAGTATGCGCGGCGGTTTCCTGCCGTCAAAACGAAGCATCTGCAGATGGCGATCGACGAGTGGGCTTTGACCGGGCTGCCCGCCAGTCTAAGACAGGCCTTGGCCAACGCCCTCGTATTCCACGAGATGTTCCGCCATACGGAGCTGATCCGAATGGCCGGTCATACCATGGGAACGTCGTCCATCGAGTTCAATGCCACGGACGCGGCGCTCAACACCACCGGCATGCTGTTTCAGTTCTATCGCGACCATTTCGGAACGGTGCCGGTGGGGGTCGACGGCAACTCGCCGCCACCCGAACCGAAGTATCCGGTGGGCGGCGATCAACCGCGCGTGAACGCCGGCAGCCCCACCTACCCGGTCGACGTGAGCGCCGCGCTGACGAGCGATGGGAGGTTCCTGACTCTGGCTGTGATCAATCCGACCGAGTCGGCTCAGGAACTCGATTTGACCATCAAAGGCGTGGACCTCCGAGGCAAGGGCCGGCATTGGCGCCTGACCGGCCCGGCACTCGATGCGGTGACGGGCTTAAGCCGGCACGAAGTTCGGATCACGGAAATGCCGGTAGACGATGTGCCCACAACGCTCCAGATCGCACCGATCGGTATTGATTTGTACGAGTTCGTGAGGCACTAGCGGCCGGCGCGAGACCGGATACACTGATTGTCGCAGGAGGAGTTGATGCAACCGCCGAACCGCAGAAATCTGCTCCAGGGAGGGCTGCTCTCGATTGCGGGAACGGCGGGACTGCCGTCCCTTTCGCGCGCGGTGGAGGACTCCTCCACTCCCTACAACCGGCCCAAGCTGAAGATCACCGAAGTGCGCACTGCGGAAGTGCGGGTGCACGGTTACCAGGTCCACATCCGTATCTACACCGACCAGGGTATCGTGGGCCAAGGCGAAACCACCGACGCTTCTGCGGGCAACGTTCCGCTCATCGGATCCTTTTCGCGCCTGCTTGTCGGACAGGACCCGCTCAATATCGAAGCCGCATTCGAACGGATCCGCACATCCGGTGTCTTCGCGGGCGCACAGGGTGGCCAGTATGTGACGGCGCTGACCGGCGTCGAAATCGCGCTTTGGGATATCGCGGGGAAAGCGCTGGGGCTGCCCGTGTACCAGTTGCTTGGCGGAAGGGTGCGCGACCGCGTGCGCGTCTACTGCGATTCCGGCGCGCGTGAAATGATTCCCGGAGATGAGCGCTCCAAGGCGCGCATTCGCCAGATCCAGGAGATGGGCTTCACGGCCGCCAAGATCGATATCGACGACGCGCTCGACCCAGCCCGGTTCGACCGTGTTAACTGGACCGCGTCCAACGGCGAGATCGACCACATGGTTGCGAAAGTGGCGTTCACACGCGAGCTGTATCCTAAGAATTTCGACCTCGCCGTGGACATGCACGCGCGCTACGACGCGGGCACGGGCAAGCGCGTCGCCAGGGAACTCGAGCCGTTCAGGTTGATGTGGCTCGAGGAACCGGTTCCCCCGGAGAACATCGACGCCATGCGCGATATTCGCGCCTCCACCGGCACGCCCATCTGTTGCGGCGAGAACATCTATATGCGTTGGGGGTTCCGCGAGATACTCGAAAAGCGCGCAGCCGATATCATCATGCCCGATTTTCAGAAATGCGGCGGCCTGCTGGAGGCGCGCAAGATCGCCGACATGGCTCACGCGTACTACGTGCCCGTGGCGCCGCACGCGGTCACCTCCCCGGTGGGCATGATGGCCACGGCTCATGTGTGCGCGGCCATCCCGAATTTCCTCGTCCAGGAGTGGCACTGGATCGATTCGCTCGATCTGTGGCGCAACTGGGTGAAGGAAGGCGAAATCATTCAGAAAGGCTTCATCGCCCTGCCGGAGCGGCCCGGTATCGGCGTCGAGATGAACGACGACGCAGCGCGCAAAGCGCAGGTGCCGGGCACGCCTTGGTTCGAGCTGGCGGCGCGGAGGGGATAACTATGCGGATAGCGACGGTCTGTCTCGTGGCGATGTGCGCGGCTTCAGCCTTGGCGCAGCCCGGAATCCTGACCAAGGAGCTGCTTACTCAGTACACGCCTGACTGGACAGGCGAGCGCTTCGCGGACGGCCGCCCCAAGGTTCCGGACGGCATTTTGAAGCGCATGAAATCCGTGACGCTCGAGGAAGCGTGGGCGCAATTGCGGACTGCCGGATTCAACCACGAATATGAGGACGGCTGGTATTGCATCCATCCGGAGAAAGTGCTGGTGGGACGCGCGCTCACGGCGCAATGGCTGCCCGGCCGGCTGGACGTCCAGAAGGTAATCGAAGAACAGGGCAAGAAGGACGGCCGCATCGGAGGTCAGAACGCCTGGCCTGTCGACATGCTACAGCCGGGGGACGTCTACGTGTGCGACCACTTCGGGCTGAAGCAGGACGGCCCCTCGATCGGCGACAACGTCGGCAATGCGATTTACGCTCGGAGCCACAATGGAATTGTCTACGACGGCGCGGTGCGCGACATCAACGGCCTGGAAGAACTGGAAGATTTCACGTCGTTCGTTCGCTCCTACGATCCATCGCACCACTTCGGGAGTCTGGCCACCGGCGCGCGGCTGAACTCCACGATGATCGGCATTAATATTCCAATTCGCATCGGCAAGGCTACGGTGATGCCCGGCGACGTGGTGCTGGGCCGCAACGGCGGCGTGATCTTCATTCCTCCGCAATTGGCCGAGCAAGTGGTGCAGTATTCGGAGATCACACACCTCCGCGACATGTTCGGTCACCAGCGTCTGCGCGAAGGCAAATACACGGCAGGCCAGATCGATGCCGCCTGGTCCGCACCGATCGAAGCGGATTTTACCGGCTGGCTGCGGGAGAACATCGACAAGCTGCCGGTGGTCAAGGAGCAGGTGGAGGAGATTCTCAGGCGCCGCCAGAAGTGAGGGCCGGGTTCAGGTTGTTGAGATCGTGGTGTGCCCGGTGCCCGCCACAGCGTGCCCATCAATGCCGATGATTCACCCGGAGTAAGATCGGTCGGAAGAAAGCGAGACTCGATCAACGATTCTTATGAACTATCGTTTCGGTGTCATTTCCACTGCGTTCGTGGTGAGCTCCCTTGCCACGCCAGGTTTACACGCACAGTCCGCGGCTGTACTCACCGTCGATGTGAGTCAGCCCAAAGCAGCCGTCAGCCCGACGCTGTACGGCCTGATGACAGAAGAGATCAATTACTCGTATGACGGCGGTCTGTATGCGGAACTGGTCCGCAACCGCACCTTCCGTTCCGATTGGACCGGAATTCTGAACTGGTTCCTGGTCGAAAAAGGGGCTTCATCGGCGAAGGTGACGGTCGAGAATAACGACGGTCCCTCCGCGGCGCTCCCTCACAGTGCGAAGCTCGAAGTCACGAAAGCGGATGCCAACAGCCCAGCGGGCCTCCTGAACGAGGGCTACTGGGGCATCGCCGTGCGGCCCAACACCAGATACTCGGGCTCCTTCTTCGCCAAGAGCAACTCCACAGACACCGTGCCGGTTCGGGTAGCGCTCGTCGCGGACCAATCCGGTCAAGTGCTGGCTAGCGCCTCCGTCTCTGTGACCGGCGCCGCCTGGAAGCAGTACAAATTCGAGCTGCGCTCAGGCGAGATCGCCGCGTCCGCCGAAAATCACTTTGAACTGACGATCGACCGGCCGGCGACGCTTTGGCTGCAAGTGGTCTCCCTGTTCCCGCCGGCCTACCATGACCGCGCCAATGGAAGTCGCATTGACATCATGGAGAAGCTGGCGGCAATGCATCCTTCCTTCCTGCGCTTTCCCGGCGGGAATTATGTCGAGGGAAATAGCATCAACAGCCATTTCGATTGGAGGAAGACCATCGGTCCACCGGTCGACCGGCCGACCCATCCCAGCACGTGGGGCTACCAATCCACCGACGGAATGGGGCTGCTGGAGTTCCTCGAGTGGTGCGAGGACCTGCATATGCAGCCTGTTCTCGCGGTGTTTGCGGGCTACGCCCTAAATGGAGAGGTGGTGCGACCGGGCCCGGATCTCGAGCCCTATGTGCAGGAGGCGCTGGACGAGATCGAGTACGCGACCGGCGGGCAAAATACAAAATGGGGCGCATTGCGCGCGCGGGACGGGCATCCTGCGCCCTTTACCCTCCACTACACGGAAATCGGCAACGAAGACAACTTCGACCGGGCCGGAACGTATGATGGCCGGTTCGCCCAGTTCTATAAGGCGATCAAGGCGAAGCACCCGGACATTCAGGTGATCGCTACCATGCCGGTGAAGGGCGTCACGCCCGATATCGTTGACGACCACTACTATAAGCGCGAGCAGGGAATGTTTGAGGAATCCAGGCACTACGGCCAGGCCGACCGGAAAGGCCCGAAGGTCTTCGTCGGTGAATGGGCCACCCGGGAGGGAGGGCCGACTCCGAACTTCGGCGGCGCGCTGGGCGACGCTGCGTTCATGACCGGCCTCGAGCGGAACAGCGACCTGGTGGTGATGGCGGCATACGCGCCGTTGTTCGTCAACGTGAGCCCGGGCGCGATGCAGTGGAGCAGCGATCTGATCGGCTACGACGCCTTGAACAGTTACGGCTCTCCGAGCTACTACGCGCAGGTGATGTTCGCTTCGTGTCTGGGCGATCACACGGTGAGCTCGTCTGTTGCGGGAGCCGGCGACAGGTTTTTCCACTCGGCCACCGCTTCTCCGGAGAAATTGTGCCTGAAGCTGGTGAACGCAACCTCTACCGAGCAGCCGATGGCCATCACGCTGCGCGGCCTGGGCGCCGCGGCCCATGCGGTTCAGATCGACACTCTTCGCGCGAACACAGTTTGGGCAACGAATACGATCACAGACCCCCGGCGCATCGTGCCCGTCCGTTCGACCCTCAACCTCACGGGCGAGCGCATACCCTATGTCGTGCCGCCGTACTCGATTCAAGTGCTCGAAGTGGATCTGAAGTAAGTTCGCGTTGGGCATCGTCGATACCGGAGTCTCGCCGAATCGGGACTTTCAGCGGGTTCACGGGGTCGTAATGCTGCTGAACTTCTTCGACGAGCTGCGACGGCGCGTTCCGTTGCCGGAGTGAAAGGCGAAGACCGACATTTGCATCCTGATACCATAGCGCCCAGGGGTATCGAGATACGACGTCAACCGTCGCCTCCGGCGCCCGGCCGGCCGTCTGGACGAGCACCACGGCTTTGCTGATTTGCATGGCTCTCGCCACCGTGATCCTCCACGCCATCGTTGGGAATCGTTACGGCTTCCACGCGGACGAACTGGCCACGCTCGACGACGCCCGCCACCTGGCCTGGGGCTACCCCGCCTATCCGCCGGTGACGCCCTTCTTTGCCCGCATTTCGCTGATCCTCTTCGGCGCCTCCCTGATCGGTTTCCGGTTCTTCGCGTCTCTGGTGCATGCAATCACGGTCGTTCTGGCCGGCTTGATAGCGCGCGATTTCGGCGGCCGGCGCGGAGCCCAACTCCTGGCCGGCGCGGCTGCCATGCCGTTCTGTATCGGTGGCGGCGCGCTGATGCAGTATGTATCCTTCGATTACTTTGCCTGGGTGCTCACGGCGTACTTCATCGTGCGCCTGCTCAAATCCGGCGACCCGCGCTGGTGGCTGGCGGTCGGGGCCTCTATCGGCTTCGGCGCGCTCTCGAAGTACACCATGGCGTTCTTCGTCGCGGCCATCCTTACGGGCTTTCTCTTGACCGACACCCGCCGCTACTGGAGGAGCAAATGGCTGTGGCTGGGTGTGGCCGTGTCGATTCTTATTTTCCTGCCGAACCTGCTTTGGCAGGCGCAGCACCATTTCGTCTCGCTCGCCTTCCTGAAGCACATCCACGCTCGCGACGTGCGGAACGGCAGAACCGACAGCTTCCTCCGCGAACAACTCGCCAACACGTTCCTTCCCCTGGTTGTGGCGGGGCTCTACTTCTTCCTGTTCTCCCGTCAAGGCAAGCCCTTCCGCATGGTGGGCTGGATGTATGTCGTCACGCTCCTGCTCTTCGCCATTGCCAAGGCGCGAACCTACTACATCGGCCCCGCGTACCCCATGGTCTGGAGCGCCGGGGCTGTCTGGGGCGAGGGCTGGCTGGCGGCAACGCAACCGCGGTGGCGAGCCGGGGCAATCTGGGCGGCCGCCTGGGCAATGATTGCCGTCGGCGTCATCTTCACCATCGCTTACTATCTGCCAATTGCTCCGGTCAATTCCCACTGGTGGAAGACGGCCAGCGCGCTTCAAGAGACCTACCTCGGCGAAATCGGGTGGCCGGAGCTGGTCCAAGAGACCGCCAGAATCCGCGATTCGCTCCCTGCTGGCGAGCGGGCGCATCTGGGAATCCTGGCCGGGGGCTACGGCGCCGCGGGAGCCGTCAATCTCTTCGGTCCTCGTTACGGATTGCCGCGCGCGATTAGCGGGATGAACTCACTTTGGCAGCACGGCTACGGGAACCCGCCGCCAGGAATACTGATCGTGATGGGCCTGAAGTGGGAGGTCGCCAACGCGAGCTTTGAGGGATGCAGGGTGGCGGGACAACTCTGGAACCGCTATGGCGTCAAGACGGACGACATGGCCTGGAATCCTGACATTTACGTCTGTGGCCCGCCCAGAGAGGGTTGGCCCGAGTTCTGGAAACACTTCCGGTACTTCGGATAACGGTCGTCGACCGGCGCAGGGTTTGCACCGGGATGCAATCCGGCCCGATCTCCTTCTTGAAAAACCGGTTGCAGTCTTCAGTCACGGCCTCTTCCCGCCGGCCGGCGCCGAAGCCGGAACCGGTTGAGTGCACAGCCAGAGAAATGTCTCAAGGATGCGCGCTCGCTGCCCGTCGTCGACCGACAGAACGCGGTCCCGGCCGCCCGATGTGGCTTGGAATGCCGTGCGGCCTTCGCCGTCGACCGTCACACGCCCCGGCGCGGACACGTTGAAGTAGCCATCGTCGGGGCGCACGGCGTACAATGCGGCCGTCAGGTCCCAGGTCTCCCGGTCATACGGCATCTTCATGTAGCTCCGGTATGCGTCCGCGATCGGATTTGTGCCCGGAGGGCCGAAATCGCGCTCAATGCTGCGCGCCGGGTATTTGATGGTGCTCCCGACTTCGAATCCGCTCCAGAAGATCGGTGTCGGCCACTCCTGGACCAGCTTCCGGGCGGCCGGAATGTCGGTTTTGATGTTATATTCCGGACCGCCTCCTGCAAAATTCCCGGCCATCACGACCAGTCGTTTCACCTTCCGCTTCACCAATTCCTTGCCCTGCTGCGCGTCCAGCAGGCGGGCGAGGTTGGTGCTGAACCCAACCTGGACGATGACAACGCTGGCATTCGCCTGGGCCGCGAGCGTCTGGCACAACAGGTCGAGGGCATCGGCCGCACTGTCGTCATAGCGATAATGCCCAGCCTCAAGTGCTTTTCTCAGGTAGCCTTCGTCCCTGGTTTTGCCATCATGAACCACTCCGATCGGTATTCCGGGACGGCCATAGAATCGATTGATGGCCGACGTGAGGCGCGCCGCCCAAGGGTTGTCTTTGGTGATGGTCACAGCCACGAGCCGAATTTCGTCTCTGCTCTGGAAGGCGTGCAGGATCGCAAGCGCGAGGCAATCGTCCACATCGTTGCCTATGTCGGTATCGAAGATGACCGGTACGGCCGTGCGGCCTTCGTCTTCCCGCGGCTGAGCAGCTAAGGCTGATAGGCCGGCGGCTGACGCCATCAAGAGAGCGAGTGCTTTCACTGCCTGTAATTCTATCTGGGTTCGCGCCAACCGCTGTTGCCAGCCGGAGGCCGAGCATTCCGTACCGTAGCGCGTCAACCATCCCAATGGCAGGCACGGAGCCCTCGGCGCCCGGCTTGTAAACACTCATCTGCACAATCGGGTTTGTAAATCAGGCGGCAACGGCGCACTACAAAGTCATGCCGAAGGCCAGCAGACGGCCGTCGCAATCCTTCACCACAAATTCCCGTGCGTTCCATGGCATGTTGGCAAGTTTTCGGGTGAACTCGACACCGTTGCGTGCGTACTCGGCATACAGTGCGTCGGCATCTTCGACCGAGAGGTACGCGTCGAGCAATTCGTCCGCATATTTGTCCGGATTGGCGGTGGGCGGTTCCGCGCGGCGGAAGTGAATCGCGTGCTGGTCGCGCGCTACGATGGCGTAGACCGGCGGATCGAGCCACGTCCCCAGGCACTCGAATCCCAGCTTGTCCTTGTAATAATCGAGCGTGCCGCGAATGTCATTGGTGAAGAACTGGGGCGCGATTCGACGGATCATAGACCAAGTGTACCGTCCCCGATTGGCGTAAGCTGGACATCATGTTCATTGGCTTGAAGCGGAGAGATATTTACCTGCTGTTGGCCGTGGTTGGTGCGTTGATTCCATATTTCCACTTCGGCCCGTGGCTGCTCGAGCACGGGCTTGATCTGCGCTTGTTTTTTCATCAGATCCATGCAACCCGGGTGAGCGAATTCTTCGCCGCCGATGTGATTGTGTCGGCAGTGGTCGTTCTCGTCTTCCTGGCCTTCGAACGAGCGAAACTGCGTGGGCTATGGTGGGTTCCCGTCCTTG
>Ga0335081_10023244_pt1 | contig 10029 bp, 8 predicted proteins | sample Lox_Sample_35_FD_206713 | JGI IMG/M metagenome (GOLD analysis project Ga0335081, IMG submission 206713) | Soil microbial communities from Loxahatchee National Wildlife Refuge, Florida, United States - Lox_Sample_3.5 | ecosystem: Environmental > Terrestrial > Soil > Wetlands | place: USA: Florida... | reverse complement strand
GAAGTCGAACGCCGCTGGCGACTGTGGTCGCATCCCGGGAAGATCGCGTTCACCGGCTTTGTGACCCGCGCCCGGCTCGGCAACTATGAGGACGCCATCGCCCTGGCGCAGACCATTGGCGGTCCAGCCAATACCATTCCGGTGCGGCAGTACCGCAGCCGCACCGGCATCAGCATGAATGCCGAGCAGGAAATCACCGCCGATCTCGGCGTCTTCATGCGCGCCGGAGTCGCCGACGGCAATGTCGAGCCGGATGTTTATACCGACGTCGACCGCACTGTCGCCGCCGGCCTGCAGCTAAAGGGTACGCAATGGGGACGGCCGAACGATACCTTCGGGCTGGCCGGTATCGTCAACGGCATTTCGGCGGCACATGAGGCGTATCTCAATGCCGGCGGCATTGGCATCGAAGTCGGCGACGGGCAATTGCCGCATCCGGGGCTCGAACAGATCATCGAGACCTATTACGCATTCCCGATCTACGATTGGCAGGCCACATTCGATTATCAGTTCATGGCCAACCCGGCCTACAATCGCGACCGCGGTCCGGTGTCGCTCGTGGCGTTCCGACTCTATTCGCAGTTTTAGCATCGTCGATTGCGGCTCCGCCGATCGAGGTCGCGTTGGCGTCACGCCGGCTCCGCGTCGATCAGCACGACGGCGCTGCTCTTGGTGCGGCTGAATACGTGCAGGGTGGGGCCGTCGCTGACGGGCGGCGTTATGGCCGGTAATGACGCGGCGCACTTGTCTGGTCATGGTCGTTCCCAATGCCCGCCTCGCATCCGCGCCAAGAGTTCAGCCGTCGGATAGGAATCCGCGGGCAAATCGTATTTCTGCTGCACAACTTTGACCGCCTGGCGCATGCCCTAAAGGGACACGGCTTTTGAAGTAATTCAATTCAAATGGCGGCTCGGAGTGACTCTGGTCGCTTGCGCCAGACAAAAAGCATCGACCAGTGGGGACCGCAAGACTTAACAACAATCGATCTGAAGTTCTCTGGTATAATAACATGAACCGACATGTTGGGATATTGCCGGCTACAAAAGCCCTGCGACAAGTAAAATCCCTACTGCCAGCACAATGATAGCTCCACAGACTTCGATGCCCCGAACAATCCTGTAGCAGAAGTGGGTGTCTGCACTTGTCAGCAGGACGGCAAACCTGTGTGCGAACACCGTAAGTATAGCGATGGCGGATACTGTCATCGCCGTTCCGAGACCCATAAGAAACGTGGACAATATTCCGACCCCCCATAATCCCTGGGAAATTGCGAAAACCAGTACGATCAAGGCGCCAGTGCAGGGCCGGAGCGCAGTCGCCCCGAGAACGGGCCAAACGTTGCGCCAATCAATTCTTACTGTGGCTACGTTCACATCGGGCAAATGAACCTGACCGCAGCTGCACTGAAGGTGGCCGGGATTCCCGTAAGGAATAGGGAAACGAAGTGAGGCCGCAGCTTTATCCGGGGTTCCGGGCGAAATAGTCGCATTGGCATCCATAATAGCTGAAGCCTGAAAACGGTTTTGATCCTTCTTCAAAGCGAGTTGGCGCTGTCTCGGGATTGAGGCCGGCAGTGGCTCAAAGCCAAGGCTTGCCGAACGCAAGGGGCCAAGGATCTTGGACCAGACCAGCCAGCAGCCAAGCAATAGGACGAGCAGGCCCGAAATAAACTCGAACTGTGCAGTCGCCCGGGTTATCGACACGCTGGTCCAATGTAGGACCATCGCCGCGACGAAAATTAGAATAATTGCTCCCAAGGCCTGCGTGAGCGCAGCAATGAACGCAAGCAAGACTCCGTTACGAAGGGTCTGGCGGGTCGCCAATAGATAAGACGAGACGACGGCCTTGCCATGACCCGGACCGATCGCATGAACGACGCCATAAACAAACGAAAGCAAAAGCAAAGTCCATGCTCCACTGCCGCGATGAATGGCGAGAACTGCCGCGGTCATATGCTGATTGAAATAGATTTGGGAGGAGATGAACATGCTCGCCAGACGGGGAAACAGCGTTCCGCCAGGCACCCCGCCATCCGGCAATCCCGTCCCGAAAGGTCCCGTCGACGACGCCCAGCACGCGGTCGAATGCATGGCGGCCAACACCATGACCGGCAACCAAGTAAATGGGAATATTGAGAAACGACGCCGCCGGAAGGTCATTTGCAGGTCACCGTTACGGCATTGACGAGCTTGTTAGTGATCGCGAACAATTCAGGCGGCGGTTTCCTCTGACTTGCCGGGATAGTGGCAAGTTGGCTCGCAATACCGGGATCAAGCGGCGCTGGGCGATGGACAACACTTTGGCACCCGGCGCTCGCGCCGAGCAATCGCACCGGCTGATCTTGAGCAAACGTGATCGCGGCAAAATAGGCTGGGTCATAGACCTCAACCTGAAAAGTCGTGCCGCGCACGTCCAGCGGCTTCGCCAGCGGCAACGTGAACTGCAGCGTCAGCTTCTCATTTCTGAGGACGTCGAAATAATCCCTCGGATGATCAAACGCGACCTTCGCGCCGGCGAGATTGACCCGCGTGAAGTAGTCGTAGTCCGCAAGCGCGGTCACATTGACCTCGGCTAACGGCTGAAGTTCCTGACGAGTGAGAATTCCGTCGCCGTTCGTATCGTAACCCTGGATCGCAAACGCGGAAAATGCCTCGTCGAAATCCCAGATATTGGTGATACTCGAGAGCTGGCCCCGCTCGTCGAGCAATATTTCAGTGTGCGCGGCGACCAGGACATGAGGATGTGCCAACGCCACCGAGGGAAAAAGGCCAAAGATGGCGACAAACGTGGCGATTACCGTCCTAGGCAATGCAACCATGGAAACAGCGTCGCTCACTCGGAACTGCCCGATCATGGCGACGCCTGGTTGAGGGCGCCATGAACCATATTCCATTGGCGGAGCACCCACTGTTGGTAATGAAGGCCTGTGGGCAGCTTGTCCTGCAGGCCAACCGGCGGGACGTCATGTTGGGTCGCAACAGATACGAGCTTCTTCATTTCCGTTGTCGCAACATCGCGATCGTAGAGGAAGATACTCCCTTCGCGACCCTCAAGCTCCTTCTCCAGGGCGTTGAGTGATTCCGCTGAGATCACGTTCCGAGAATCATCCGGCGAGACTGGCCCGGCGGTTTTGAAGCCAAGCTTATTCGCCACGCCGCGCGAGAGGGGATCCGCGGCAATGACCTCGGAATTGGCGTAGGCTTTCCCAATTTCTCGGATCCTACGGGCGATGGCATCGAACCCTACGCGCATCTGGGCCAGATTGCCGGTAAATCGCAAAGCCAGGTCCGGCCTAATCCGCATCAATTGATCCGCGTACGCCTGAGCGAGCGCAAACATCGACGCAGTGTCGTACCATGGCACGGCAACAGAAACCAATTCATCGGATGCTTGTCGAGGCAGCTCGATCAATGTTGTTGACGAAGCGCGGCGTGCTGCTGCCCGTAACGCGTCGTCAGCCCAACCACACAGGACAATGCTCTCCGGTCGGATCATTGATGTTTCGCCGCTCCGGCTGTCCGCAATAGAAACAGTCACGGCAGTGCCACCGATCTGCCGCGCGATATCAGCATAGGCATTGTCCGAGGCCGCAACGCGAATCTGTTGTGCCTGAGCCGTATTTTCCGGCGACAGCCACATCGCGACTAGAAGCGCGAGCGCGATTGCTTTCAACATCGCGACGAAATCCGAGACAGTGAGTGGAAGACAGTTCGACTTTAAAACCGCAACGTTGAATCAAGCTGCCGTCGTGCGTGGACGACATAACAACCGGAAGCAAAGTTGTTGCTAAATTTCAGGCGGAGCGCGGGCCTGAAATGAAAGAGCAAATCGCAGTGATATGCTGCGGCCTGGCACCTGCCTCCGCCACAGTGGCTTGACCGGGGGCGGCGCTACCAGGATCGGTGGCAATGAAGGGAACGCAGTCGCCGCAAGCGCGATGCTCGCGCAGATTGGACAATAGCCGTCCGGCGTCGTGGAACTATGGTCGGGGTCAGCCGGAGAAATTACGGACGCCACTCTCGCTCCGAGGTGGAGTTTAGTCTGGGAAAGAGGCGGCAGCCCCAACTCATCTGGATCCATGTGGCCGAACGCAACGGCCATCTGAAACGCTAGCGCAAACAGCGCCAAGCGCACGCCTGAGCGTATTCTCGATCGGAACCAGTTCATTCGTCCGTCAGCGTCCCCGGGGCGTCCCCGCCCTGACCAAATTCCCAGATCACTGAAGTCTTAAAGGCAATTCGAAGCGATCGATCGAAGTATCGGATCAATTACGCCCCTTTTTCGGCTGCCGAGGGCGTTCCCTCCTCATTTCCTGGTCGGCGAGGCCGCTCGGTCGGCCATTTTCTCTTTCGGAGAATTGTTATATTATTACATCGGGCTGTTGATTTCACGGGGAAATGTTGGGGGCGGAGCTTTTTCCAAGGATGGCGAGGACCGCCTCTCATGAAGATAGTCGTCGGGTGTTTAGCCGCGCTTTTTGTCGCATGGGGGGGTATCCCTCCTGCGCATTCCACAGTCGATAAAATCGCGATAGTCGCGGCAGAAAATTTCTATGGCGATGTGGCGCAGCAGGTTGGCGGCAATCGTGTGTCGGTCACCAGCATCCTCCACAATCCTGACCAAGACCCACATTTATTCGAAACATCGCCGTCTTCTGTTCGCGAGCTCGTTGCCGCACGCGTCGTTATCTACAACGGTGCCGATTACGATCCCTGGATGGAGAAACTGCTCGAGGCGACGTCCAAACCAGGGCGTATTGCGATAATCGTTGCTGATCTGATGCGCAAGAAGGCGGGAGATAATCCGCATCTTTGGTACGATCCCATGACAATGCCGGCGGTTGCTAACGCACTGGCTAATTCACTTAGCGCAATCGATCCCGCTCATGCGGACGATTACGCTACCCGGGCAAAGACCTTTATTGCGTCGCTGCGTCCGCTCAACAACAAGATCGCTGGCATTCGGACCATGTATAACGGGCAACCAGTCACCGCCACCGAACCAGTTTTCGGTTATATGGCCGCTGCGTTGCATCTAACGATGCTTAATCAGCGGTTCCAACTGGCGATCATGAATAACACCGAGCCCAGCGCCAGGGATATTGCTGCGTTCGAGGAAGACATAGAGAAACGTAAGGTACGCGTGCTCTTCTTCAACAAGCAGACGTCGGACACTCTCGTGCGATATCTTATCGATCTGGCGCACGCCTCGAAGATCCCGGTGGTTGGAGTGACCGAAACGTGTCCTGCAGGAAAATCCTATCAGGACTGGATGCTTGATGAGCTTGATCAAACAGAAAATGCATTGGCCGGGCCTGCTTCATGAACGTCGTCGAACTCAATCGCACGACAGTTATGGTCGGCGGGCGCAAGGTTCTCCTCGACGCCAGTTTCACAATAAAAGCTGGTGAGTTCATCGGCGTGCTCGGGCCCAACGGTGCAGGCAAGACCACGCTTATGCGCGCACTACTTGGCCTCTTGCCGCCAGTTGCCGGAGATATTCGCGTACTTGGCCTCGCTCCCGAACGAGGTAATCCTGCCATCGGCTACGTTCCTCAAATCCGCACCGTGCTCCCTGACTTACGTGTTCGCGGACTTGATTTTATCGCCAGTTCCGTGCGCGGCGAGCAGTGGGGTCTTCCGTTCCGCAGCCGACGCGATCGAATCACAATCAATGACACACTGGCGGCGATCGGCGCGCGCGAACTCGCCGAGCGTCCCTTATCGGCGATGTCAGGCGGCGAGCGCCAACGGCTCGTTATTGCCCAGGCCTTACTCGGCGAGCCACGCTTGCTTTTGCTCGACGAACCCTTGATCAGCCTGGATTATCGCTATCAGGAAGCTGTCATCGATCTGGTGCGCCGCTTTGCCAAAGAGCGGAACATAACGGTGTTGTTCAGCGGTCACGAGTTAAACCAATTAATCGGCGCCCTTGATCGTGTACTCTATCTCGGGAACGGCCACGCGGCACTCGGAACTGTCGCGGAGGTCGTAACCGCGCCCGTCCTATCGAAGCTTTACGCTGCCAATATCAATGTGGTTCATGCCGACGGGCACATATTTGTGCTCTCCCGCGGACATGATGTCGAACATACCGACCATCTTCACGATCACAATCACCTGCACGATCATCACGGCCATGCTTGAATACGAATTCATGCGAAATGCATTTGCTGCCGCGGGTGTGGCGGCCGTCGTATCAGGACTGGTCGGCTATTTTCTGGTGCTCCGCGGACAGACCTTTGCAGGCCATGCCCTCGGTCACGTTGGTTTCGCTGGAGCAACCGGTGCCGCCTTGATCGGCGTGGCGTCTATTTGGGGGCTTGTGGCTTTCACGGTCGCGTCCGGGATCATTATGGGTCTACTGGGCGAGCGGATCAGTGGCCGCGATGTCGCCATAGGCGTGGTGCTGGCGTTGGCCTTGGGCTTCGGCCTGTTGTTTCTGCATTACTACACAGCATTCGCATCTCAAGCGACAGCCCTACTGTTCGGCAACATTCTTGCAGTCGACTCTCAGATGATCGTCGTTTTGCTCGTCCTCGCCGTAATTACCTTGGTTAGCTTGGCCGCCATCGTTCGGCCTCTGGTATTCGCAACGTTGCAGCCGGAACTCGCCGAAGCCAAAGGCGTGCCGCTTCGCTTCGTCTCCACCGCATTTTTAGTAATCGTCGCGCTCGCAGTATCGCAGAGCGCTCAGATCGTCGGGATACTTCTGGTGTTCAGTCTCATGGTGGGTCCGCCAGCCGCGGCACAGCAGCTCGTGACAGGGTTATGGAGCGGAATGGCGCTATCGGCTGCCCTTGCATTAGGCGAGGCGTGGCTAGGCATCACCACAGCCTATTACACCGACTGGCCGGTCAGCTTCTGCATCGCCGCGCTGAGCGCGCTAGGTTATTTCGCCGCTCGAGGCAATTCGTACCTAGCCGACACGAGACTGGCCAGCATTACTGATTCGGCAGCTTAACTAACCAGCGCGCCTTAATTGTGATCGGTGCTACTGAGCGGCCGGCCAAACCGCAACGGCGTCGATGATGCTCCCTGACCACCGCTTGTCGAAAATGGCGTGCCAAATTGCAGCGATGGGCCGCTCTGGCCGGACGGCGATCCTCCGCCTTGGAAGTTTTGCAACAGTGTGTCGTCAGGATCGGCAAAATTTGCGCTCCCGCCATTACTGCCAGAACCTTGATTTTCGATAGTGAAAGCGTTGGCGCGGCCGGTTGTCACCAGTAAAACACCGAACAACAACGCCCCAATAGGGAAACGCGCTTTGATCTGGCCATCGTGCGGGTCTCCGCGAGCTTCGTGACGCTTTCGCCGCCCCTTCCTCTCGGACTTACAGTTCGCCAGCATTCGGATCAAGCAGCATCTCCCGTTCAATCGCGGTATAATCTGCCTTCGGCAGGCGGCGCTGAGGGGGGCCGCGCCGATTGGTGCGAGGTCGCTCTCGGCCCCATGGCGAATATTACAAAGCGCTTCGACAGGAGAAAGATCCGATGCGGTCAGGATCTGGCGTTCTGAAGATCGTAAATATCTTCAGTCTTGTTATTCTCATCGCCCTATCGATGTCGCCGCAATCTACCGCTGCAGCGCCATCATCGGAAATTCCCGCTTGGCTGAAAGCCCATGTTGGCGAAGGCGACGGTCAAATCGCCCAGATTGTCCTGCAAAGGGCGCGTGCGCTTTACTTTCAGAAGGTGCATGAGGGCGCGGTCAGAAATTCCTGCTATTTCGCCATGGACGCTACGCGGCCAAACGATTTGGGTGACGGCAAATTAGGCCGACGGTTTTATGTCATCTGCGAACCCGAGCGGTCGTTTCGTGCAATTTCGGCCGGGCACGGCGGCGGCATGGATTTGAAAGGTCTCGCAGATTTCGAAAATGCAAGGCAATGTGCGAAGAACTTCGGTAACGCGATAGATTCGAAACTGACGGCTGGAGGCGCCTATGTGACAGCCGAGACGAAAACGTCTTTCAAAGGCTATTACCGCGTCTCAGCGAAACAAGACACAGTTTTGATCCGCTCGTTCCTTCAATTTGATGGCGAGGGCGAGACAGCAAACGCGAGGCAGCGCGAGATTGGTGGCCACGCGGCCGAGTTGTTGAGGAACGTCTGTCTACGAAAAGATCCTCTCAGCCGCTACGCAGACTCCGAAGGCTACGTGCCGTTTGGGAAGCTGGTGGACTATGCTGGCGGTCGCAGTGATGGCTGTACAAGTTGGTCGCCGTCAGACGCCGAGCAAATCATCGCTATGACTAAGGACGATCCGACGACACTGTACATCTATCCTGATGCAGCGGACATTGACGCCGTCGCGCGAGCGGTAGCTGCCGGACGGACACCGTCAGGCGTGGGGTTATATTGGAACGCCTCCTGCCTAAGGGAAATCGGCTCTCCCAAATTTTGGTCAAAAGAAACCCTTGGTCCTATCATTGCTCAATACAAGAGGGATCATCCGGCGAGGCCGCCGCAACCAACGCCGCTTTGCAAAGTGCCCTGAAATTTGTCTCTTAGCGCCTAACGCTTTGGCTTCGAGGATCAGCGGGCCCGTTCCCGCAAATTTGCCATCGACTTTCGGTATTGGCGCGGCTTTGCGAAGGCCGGAATGTCCACGTTTGCGCAGCGTTTTGGAGGGAAGAGCGGACATGTGGAGGCCATTGCATCCACTGTCGAATGGCGGCTTTGCGCATGTGCGAGGCCGGCTTGCGGCGGTTAGAAGGCATTGGCAGAATATGTGCGCCCCCCGTTCGGGTGCCGCATCGGGCGGGTCGAAGAAATACGGCTGCGGAAGGCGACAAAGTCCGCCGAGCATCTGAAGCTCGTGCTCGCCATCATAGACAACCCGAGGCATTTTCCATCGAGATAGCTTGCGACGGAGATAGCCAAATGCGGCCTGCAAACTCGTGTTCCACCTAATCAGGTGCCGTAACGGATGCAAAGGCTGTAGCCCGGGCAAAACAACCTGAAAAGGAGAGATTATGGAAATCGTCCTGTATTACGCTCCCATCACCTGCGCACTCGCCCCATACATTACCCTGACCGAAGCTGGAGCGACGTTCGAAGTTCGTCCGCTTAACTTCCGAAAAAACCAGCACACTTCGGCCGAATACTTGAAGATCAATCCCAAGCACAAAGTTCCACTCTTGATGATCGATGGAAAGACATTGAGCGAAAGCGTGGCCATCCAGACCTGGATCGCACGGAACTTTCCTTTGGCCAGATTGCTGCCGGCCGATCCCTGGCAGGAGTTGCAGGCTATCTCTCTGATGTCCTGGTGTTCGGGGGGAATCCATCCATTCCTGGCGCGCATCAATTCTCCGTCGCGGGTCTGCGACGTTCCAGGGACTGAAGAGAGCGTAAAGAAGCTTGCCACCGCGAACCTGGTCGAATTGTTCAAGATTGCCGACGATCTTTTGGCCGACCGCGAGTTTTTCTTCGATCACTTCACCGCACCTGACGCGCATTTTTTCTGGTGTCAGCGACGTGCGCGGCAGTTCGAGATTGATATGTCTGGTTTTAAGAACTGCGTAGGCCATTTCGATCGTATGATGAAGCGGCCGAGTGTTCAGAAGCTTTTGGTCTTCGAGAGGTCAATTCAGAACGAATTCGCCAAGGCTGCCTAACTCGACCACCTCGTGCCACCAAGCGCCTTGAAATCGCAAATCCTTAATCTCTGGAAACCGGCAGGCGCGTGTGAATGCGGCGCTGATGGCATCTGTCGTGTAAGGGAATATTTCAGGCGCGATGCGCGGCATGGATTTGACGGCAGCGAGCGCCTCCGGGGGCAGCTTGCAATAGACGTGATTACCCTTCTTGTCGCATCACCGCCGCGAGCCTCGCGTCGTCTTTGTGCTCAGGCCCGCCTGGGCGTTTAAGCGCGGCTTCACGGTTGACGTCCAGGCATTGGCGGCCTGCTTGCGATCAAACGTTTGCGCCTCGCCATGAACGGTGGTGCCGCCCTTCTTGACGACAATCTGGGCGGGAGCCGTCTTACGGGTTTTTGCTACGATCGTACCCGTGTTATCTTTGGAG
>Ga0335081_10023243_pt1 | contig 10030 bp, 12 predicted proteins | sample Lox_Sample_35_FD_206713 | JGI IMG/M metagenome (GOLD analysis project Ga0335081, IMG submission 206713) | Soil microbial communities from Loxahatchee National Wildlife Refuge, Florida, United States - Lox_Sample_3.5 | ecosystem: Environmental > Terrestrial > Soil > Wetlands | place: USA... | reverse complement strand
TACTACGCGATAACTCAATGGTACGCGGCCGCTCGGCAGCCGCCGCATCTGGCAGCGATCTGCCCATGGGAAGGGGCCGGCGACTTCTACCGCGAGTGCACGCATCATGGCGGTATCCCAGGCACGTTCTTCGGTAACTGGGTCGACTGGCAGTTGGAGTACGTCCAACACGGTCGCGGTGAGCGAGGTCTTCGTAATCCCAACAACGGGGAGCTCGTCAGCGGACCGCCGACACTCTCCGACGAAGAGCTTGCGGCCAACCGCCGCGAAGTCCGCGAGCTGATGCGGACGACGCCGTTGATCTCCGAGTTCCACCGCGAGCGCTCAGTCGACTGGACGAACGTACGGGTACCGCTGCTGTCGTGCGGTAGCTGGGGTGGACACGGGCTGCACCTGCGCGGAAACCTGACGGGATTCGAGGAGGCGGCGTCACGCCACCGGTGGCTAGAGATCCACGGCCTCGAGCATTGGACCCATTTCTACACCGACTACGGGCGGCAGCTGCAGAAGCGCTTCTTCGACCACTTTCTCAAGGGCGACAACAACGGTTGGGACGATCAGCCTCGCGTGCAGCTGCAGATTCGGCATATCGACGGGTTTGTCCAACGCGCTGAGCAAGAGTGGCCCCTGGCACGGACGCGGTGGACGAAGCTCTTCCTGCATCCCGACGAGAGCGCGCTGCGCCACGCGCCTGGCCCGGAGACGCGACAGGCGTCGTTCCGAGCGCTCGAGGAGCACCTTGCGTTCCACACCGCGCCGTTCGGGCACGAAACCGAAATCACCGGCCCGGTGGCGGCCAAGCTGTTCGTCTCGTCCTCGACATCGGACGCGGATCTATTCGTCGTCGTTCATCTTTTCGATCCGGACGGCCGCGAAGTGCTGTTTGCCGGCTCGGTCGAACCTAGGGCTCCAATCGCGCAGGGATGGCTTCGTGCATCCCACCGGGCGTTGGACCCCGACCTCACCCGACCGTATCGCCCCTACCATCCGCACGACCGCATCGAACCACTCGAGCCCGGAGGGGTCTACGAACTCGACGTCGAGATCTGGCCGACCTCCATCGTGATCCCGGCCGGCTACACGCTTGGGCTCAGCGTGCGCGGCACGGACTACGAACATCCTGTTGAACAGGACACCGGCGTCTCGACCGTCCAGTTGACGATGCGGGGGTCCGGTCCATTTCTGCACGACGACCCTGGCAGTCGGCCTGCAAGCGTGTACGGCGGCACGACGACGGTATACGGAGGCGGCGAGAACGCGTCCTACCTTCTCGTCCCCGTTATACCCCGCGCAGCGTAGGCGATCTGTGCTGAATAACGATTGGACATAGCCAACAGAGGAGAAGAGAGATGTTCGTCTTTGATTGCGTGCTCCACGCGTACGACAACAGCGACAACAACCTCCGAGACGATCTTCCCGATGCCGAGCTAGCCCGCGCGATCGGCAACTTCGCGCCGCTTCGCGAGGCAGTGCATGGGCCCGACGATAAAGGGGGCAGTGGGTATCAGACGCACCACCGCTGGACGCCTGAGGAGCTTTATGACATCGAGTTCAGTGGAACGTCGGTCGACCTGGCAATGGCGCAAACCGTGCCAGTGTTCGATTGGTACCGGGACGGCATGGCGCCGGTCTCGGCGAACTACGAGTTCGCGTCGAAGTATCCCGACAAGGTTTTGTTCTGCGGCGGCATCGACCCGGTCTACCACGGCGGCACCGCCTTCGACGAGATGACCCGGCAGAAGGAGGAATGGGGAGCTCGGGCGTTCAAGTTCTACAACGCTCACGTCGACGGCAAAACCTGGGCCTGCGACGACCGGGAGGTCGCATATCCCGTGTATGAGCACGCCCAAGACCTCGGCGTCGACGTCCTTCAGTTCCACAAAGGCTTCCAGCTCGGAACCTCGAACATCGAGGACCTGCGTCCCAACGACATCCAGCGGGCGGCGCGCGACTTCCCTGACATGAAGTTCGTGATCTACCACCTCGGCGTGCCGTACTTCGAGGAGTGCCTCTCGATCGCCGCGCGCTTCCCGAACGTCTACCTGGCGCTGTCCGCCAACGTCGCCTACGGCTACTTGCGGCCTCGAGTCTTCTACAAGCAGCTGGGCTACCTTCTGTCCGAGGTTGGCGCCGACCGGCTTTTCTTCGGATCGGAAACGCCAATCCTGGGCAACCCGGAGCCACAGATCCAGTTCGTCCGCGACCTCAAGATGCCCGAACAGCTGCAGGACGACTATGGGTTCCCGGAGATCACCGAAGACGACAAGCGCAAGATCCTCGGCGAGAACTTCGCGAAGCTGCTGAACATTCCGATTCCGGTGGCTCAGGCATGAGCGCTCACGACCTGCGCCCCGAAGCGGGGCTCGCCGCCGACATAGCGGACGCCCTCGCGGAGCGCGTCATGCCCGTGCTCAGATCGCACGGCGGCGGCGTGTGGGTGAGCTCACTTGAGGACGGCGTCCTCGAGGTGCAGTGGCAGGGGGCGTGCGTTGGGTGCCCGCTGCGGCCGATGACCGTTGCAGCCGTCCTCGAGCCGGCGTTCGAGGACATCGAGGGCGTGGAGCGCGTCGAGGCGGGTGTCCGACTGTCCCCGAGGACACGTGAGCGCCTGCGAGCATGTGTCCACCCGGCACAGCCACGGAGGGATGCTCGTGAAGGGATGGCGCGATGACTTGTCATATCGTTGATAGGAGAACGTTTTGATGATCTTGATGTTCGGCGTCACCGGCCGGATCGGTAGGTGGCTCCCGGCCATGCTGCGCGATCGCGGAGTGCTGGTCCGGGCCGTCGTGCGCGATCCGGCGGCCGCAGACGAGCTGCTCGGACTGGGACTCGCTGAGGCCGAGCTGTTCAAGGGCGACGCGACCGACGCTACGTCCTGGCGTCGGGCATTGACCGGCATTGACGGCGTCTATGTGGGGCTGTCGACTGGACGAACAAGCGATGAGGTTCCGCTGCTCGAGGCGATCGCCGCCGCTGGAATATCACGCGTGGTCAAGATCAGCGGCCTGGGCGCCGCAGCCGATTGTGTGATCCCCATGGGTCTCGAGCACTACAAGATCGAGCGACGTATGGACGCTCTCGGGCTGTCGGGCACGTCGCTGCGCCCGAGCCTGATGATGCACAACCTGCTCGGTGAAGCGCAGAACGCCATCCGGTCGGGACGCTTGCCATCAGCCGCCGGAGACCACCGGATCAGCTGGATCCACGCCCGGGACGTGGCCGCAGTCGCGGCGGTGGCGCTGACGGAGCCCGGCCACGGGGGCAAGGCCTACGATCTCACCGGGCCCGAGGCGCTGACCTACGACAACCTGGCCCAAAGGCTCAGCGACGCGTTGGGACATCCCGTGGCGCACGAACCGATCAGCGATGAGGAATACGGCCGGGAACTGCTCGCAGGCGGGTTCGACCCATGGGCCGTCGAGCACCTTGTGACGATGTACCGGGACGCCGTCCGCACCGGGTACTTCGACGTCGTCACGGACGCCGTGCCGACTCTCACGGGCGCTCCGGCCACGACGTTCGATCAGTGGGTCCACGGCAACATCGACGTGCTCGCACCCCGCGTGTCAACGTGACTCTCCCGCGGTCAGGCGAGCCTTCGCTGCCTGGGTAAAGTTGCCTGCGCGACGATTCGGAGCGATATCCGGGACGTACATCGCGGCCGGGTGTGGAGAATGGGCCGACCGTGTTGGCGAATCTCGACAGCTGGAGGTGCGATCGAACTCCGACCGCGGTTGCTGCATGACGTCCTCTCGATCGAGACGAGCAGAGGTCCCTAGCCGACACACGATCCTGCCCGTCGGCGTCTCCGACCGGTCGTGACGTTCGAGCAGCCCGGTGGCCGGCTTCAACCGCACGCACGGCGCCGGCGTGCAGTGGTCGCGTTCGATCCGGCTCAACGACACGACAGTTGTTTCGCTCCCGGACCGTACAGCCGACGACCAGGCCACGGTCACGTCCGGCTCGCCGCTGCCGGCGACAACGCCCTGATCTGTGTCGAAACGGGTGCGCCTGCGGTTGTCGTGCCGAACAAGGCGGTCGGCAGCTCGACGGCGCCTCAGGGCTTGTGGAGATCCGCGGCGGCCATCTCCTCCAACCAGTCGAGGCGGGCGAGCATCTCCTCGTGCAGCGGATGCGGTCGGTAGTGCTTCAACAATGCGTCCTCGTCCTTTGCGATGACGAGATAGGCCTCACGCCGCTGGTCGTTGTTCTCTGGAAGCTTGTTCGGGCCGTAAATCACGGTCACGTCATCACCGAGCGCTGCGTCGAGGTCATCCATCAGGCGATGGAGTTCGTCGACCTGCTCGCGCGTCGTCTCATCTCGGTAGCGGTATGTGATTAGGCGGTAGATCATTGGGAGGCTCCTGTCGATGGAGGCAGCCGGACGCAGCCGCCGGTGGTGGTCGTCGTGGCCGTCGCTCTGGCCCGCTCAGACGGCCCGGCGGGGAAGCGGAATCTCCAGCGAGACCGACGACAGCGTCTCGGCGTGCTTGGGATCCGACAACCGGACCTTGGCCAGTTGACGATCGGATGTGAACAGTTGGTACTGGTCACTGAGGTATGTGTCCCAGGCTGTCACCGCGCGGTCGACATCTCCGTCCCTCACCGCGTCGAGCAGCTTGCGCCGGTCTTCGTTGAAGGCCCGGGCTCGCTCGCACCAGAATCGGGCGCCCTTCTTGATGCTCCCGGCGAGCTGAAACTGCACGAGCAGCCTTACGAGGAACGCCTCTAGCGCGTACAGCAGAGGGTTGTTCGCGGCAGCCGACACAGCGAGCTGGAACCCGACGATGGCGTTGGCGATGCTTTGAACGTCGGGTTCGTTTTCAAGGTTCTCGAATCGCTCCATGAACGAGGCGATAAGCTCGATGTCCGCCGGGGTGGCGTGGTCGGCCGCCCGGGCGGCCGAGTAACGCCCGAGGACGCCGCGAATCTCGAGCACGTCGACGATGCCCATGCTTTCTATCTGGAGAAGTGTTCGTAGCGATCTGCTAAGGAACTGCTGCGTGTCGCCGTTCACGTAGACGCCGCTGCCGTGCCGGACCTCCACGACTCCCATGACGTCGAGTACGCGCATGGCCTCCCGCACGGTGGGCTGGCTGACGCCGAAATGCTGCGCCAGCTCGCGCTCGCTTGGCAACCGGTCACCCCGACGTAGCAACCCACTCACGACGTCTCGCATCAACCCTTCGATGATCCCGTCCGTAGCCTTACCCCGTGTCTGCGCGGCGGCTGACTGGGCCCCCGCGGGCCAACGCGCGTCCCGACCGTTGGTCGTAGAACTCATATTTTCGCCTTTCCCGGTATCGCCAGGAGTTTACCAGGGCTCGACAACACTCATCTGGTCACCGGATGTGCACGAACGCTCATGAGTCGTGTGACCCGAGCTGCTCCGCCAGCCGTGCAATGTCTGGTTGCGCGGCCATACGTTGCGCCACGATTTCCTGCAAATACGGCCCGAGCGCGGGATCCAGGTCGTCGGAGACGTCGAACGACATGATGTCCTCGATGACCGGCAGGCCCTCCCGGTCGGCGGCGGCGTGGATCGGATGCTGGTGGTACTGGCGCATCGCTTCGACATCAGACACGGTCACGATCATGGCGTGTGAGTAGTAGCCATCTGCGGCGATGTCCTGACCCACGAGCAGCTGGTCTACCACCGGGATCTCGGCGAACCGATGCATCGACGCCACGACGCCGGCGATCTGCTCCTCCGTGGTCCCGGGCTTGAAGCGGAATCGCAGGATGTGCAGGATCATTTGGTGGCTCCGGTTGTTGCGGGCGGCGCTGGCCGCTGTTTGTCTGTCGACATGAGTCCTCCGACGGTCTCGTCGATCACGCCTCGCGCGGCGTGATCGGGCGGCCAGTGGTTGCGGTTGGCGGCATGGTCGCCGTCATCCGGGCGGTTGTGCCCAGTGATGCACGACGACCCCCGACCGAACGTAGTGTCGGAGATCGAAGCAGCCGAGATCCTCGGCCTCCGCCGTGCCGAATCATGTCTAGGGCCGTGTGCCTGACCGCCACCCGAATCGAGCCGGAGTAGGGCACCACCGCCGTGCTCCTTCTCGCTTCAAACGAATCGCCTGTGATCACCGGCACGCCGTCCGCGTGGACGCCGGCTACGCCGCGCGCAGAACCTTATCCCTCGATGTCGACGATCGTCATGCCGTCCAGCATCCACATCCCTACGTCCTCGCCCTCCTTGTGAATTCGGTGGTTGACGTACGCATCGAAGTGCTCGCGGCCCTCGAGCACCACGATCGCAGCGCGGCTGTAGCCATCGGAGAACTGATGGCTCGGCGCGGACGCAATATTGGGACCGACTATCACCTGCTTGACGTGGGGTATCTCCTCGAAGCGACGGAACGCGGCGTCGAAGTCAGCCAGCTGCGCCTCGGTCACTTCGGGCTTGAGCCGAAAGAACAGGGTGTGATAGAGCATTCCGCGATTATAGAGCTCACCTGGTCACCAGGCAACAAGTCTTGTAGGTGGGTTGTGACCACGGCGACTTCTGCCGACCAGCGACAACGCGGAGCGGCCGAACGAATTGGGTGCTGGACGGGCTAACGCCCGTCCAGCAGGGCGCGCCATGGGGACCAACGACCGTAATGTGTCGATGCTGATTGTTAGGTGCTGCTTGGCGAAATCGCTGTCCTGTTCTTCGACGATGGCAGGCGCCGCACCGGCGACCGCGCGATCCTCCTGTCCGGACGACCGAAACTCGTCCGCCGCCGGGACACTTCTGTTCTCCAAGCTTTGAAAATCTGCCAAGTCATTGACTCACCAGATGACTTTTTGCTAGTCTCTCACCCTCTGCCGCGCCCGGTCAGGCCCCGGTCCCGGTCGTCGAGGCCCGAGTACCTGCCTCCATCGGAGTGGTCGAGTACATTGCCAGCCGTGGAATGCGTGGGTCGACCTCGGATCGGGCGCCAATCGATGCCTGTGGCGTTTGAGCGACCACGATTGAGGAGAGAGGGATTGTGCCGACGCTGGAATTGAGAACCAATCGCAACGTCCCCCGTCATTTGCGCGGCGAACTGCGCCTGATCTGGTCAAGGGCGGCGGCGTACACGAAGGGGTCATGGCTGCGCCGAGCGCAGAGCGAATGCATCTTCGCGCTCGACGCGAGGAGACAGGATTGCGACCAGGTGGGGACGTTATATCCCGAGCCGCACCGGTTGGCGAAGCGTAGCTGACAGCCCCAGGCGCCCCATTCGTTCGGGGAACTCCCAAGCTGCCGGCGACGCGTCCGAGCACATCACCGAAACGTGTTGCTGACTGGCCTCGCCGCTCGGCTCACGACACGTCAGCCCGGGATGCCACCTGCCCCATCTCTGCTCTCCGTCGGACGAAGGCCGGACCTGCGGGTCCCTGGTCCCCTGTGTATGACCTCTGGCTCACGCTCGTCATGAGATGGTCGTCTGCCGATACCAGCAGAGTCGCGGAGACGAAGCGATCGACGCCCACGAGTCGGCGCTCGGCATCCTGGGCGTCCCCGGGTCAAGCTCGTCCGCCTCGGCGAGGTCATCGAAGCAGCCCGCGGAAACCGATCGACGCCGGCCCGCTCGTGATCTAGATGTTCCGCGGGAACGCGCGGGCGGCGGCGACGTAGCGACGGCCGAGCGGGTCCCGCCGTTCATCAACCCGAGCGGCTGCCACTCCGAGAGACTCTCCGCGCCCCGTCAAGCTCTCGCGGTCCGATCGTGGAGGGCTTAGTACATGACCATGCCGGCAGCCACGTTGATGTCCTGGCCGGAGATCGCGCGTGAGGACTCCGACGCCAGGAACACCGCACAATCCGCAACGTCCTGGGCCTCCGTGAGTTGTGGCAGAGCCAGTTGTACTAGCAGGTCCTGCTCAAGCTCAGTGAGTGACCGTCCGGTCAACTGAACCTGGGCGTCAAGCACACCTCGTAGCCTGGCCCCGGCGACGGGACCCGGCGATATGAGGTTGGCCCGGATCCCGAATTTGCCGGCGTCCAGCGCGAGTGTGCGGACGAGACCGACGAGTCCTATCTTGCTCGACGCGTAGGCGGCCCGCGTGGCCACTGGGCGCTTTCCGGTGATCGAGCCGATGACGACGATGCTTCCGCGGCGGCGCGTGATCATGCCGGGAACGAATGCGCGACAGGTCAAGAAGACGCCGGTTAGATTGGTGGCGATGGTGTCGTCCCAGCCGTCGACAGGAACCTCCCAGAGAGGGAGCATAGGGCCACCAATACCACTGTTGGCGACGAGGACGTCGACTTGGCCATGCTCGTCCTCGACTCGCTTCGCGATCGCGGCCAGCGCCTCGCCATCGCGCACGTCTGCGCTCAGGACCGTGATCGTTCCGCCCATGTCGTGTGCGATCCGGACGGTCTCGGCCAACGGATCCGCGCTCCGGCCGACGCCGACGACGCTCGCGCCGGCGCGAATGTACGCGAGGGTGATCGCCCGCCCAATTCCTCCGCCGGCGCCCGTGACGACCGCCACCTTCCCTGCGAGCGGGGCGTCGCCGGACGCGCCAGTCATTGCGCTAGGAACCGGTCCCGGCCGGCCTCTGGCTGGTTTGGATGCGAACCGATCGCAGCCATCAGGAGCCGGCCGCGCCGCTCCGCCAGGTCGTCGAAGCTCAGCGACTCGGAACCGGTGATGTGGTAGGTCTTGCTCTCGGGACCGGGCTCGGTCAGCGCCACCGCAGCGACCGCGGCCACGTCCAGTGGATGGCCCCAGCTCAGCCGTCCGTCCTCCGCCGTCGAGTGGATGCGACCGTCGCGGGTGTCGGCCTGCGACTCTGCGGCGAGGTTGAACATCATCATGCTCGGGCGCAGGAACGTGCAAACGAGTACGAGGCCGTTCGCGAGTCGCTCCACTTGATCGTGCTCCAAGCCGGTTTGGATGACGCAGTCAGGAGCGGCGCCGAGGCCGCTGATCTTCACCACGCCCCGGTCCTAGCAGCTCGTGCACGGCCACCGGATCGCGCGATGGCCCGGACCGGCACGTCCCGCTTGCGCAACATGGCCGGCAGCCGTCTTCCGATCCGGCCGGTCACACCGGACATCAGGATCATTGCTTTAGCTCTCCTGCTGATCGTGGAATCGACGGGTGGGCACTTGCATCGGCGATGCCGCCGTACTCGAGCGTCTGCCGGGCGGCGGCGACGATGCGTTCCGGTGTCACGCGACAGAGGGCTTCGAGCGGCTCGGAGAATGGGATCGGCACGCGAGGCATGGCGACGCGGGCCGGTGGTGCCGCCAGAGCGGCGAACGCGTGCTGCGTGACATCGGCAACAATCTCGGCTCCGAAGCCAGCCATCTCCGTCGACTCATGGACGACGAGCAGCCGGCCGGTTCGCCTGACGGACTCGAGCACCATCTCGCGATCCCACGGGTAGAGAGTGCGAAGATCGATGAGGTCGACCTCGACGCCAGACGCCGCCAGCTCGCTGGCCGCGTCGTCGGCGACGTGGACGCCCTTCGACCACGACACGATCGTCAGGTCATCGCCAGCTCGCCAGCGCCGGGCACGTCCGAGCTCGGCCGGTGTCTGATCTTCGGGTACCTCGCCCTCAAGCCGCCAGAGCTCCTTGTGCTCGAGATAGACAACCGGGTCATTGCTGCGGATCGCGGCCTTTAGGAGAGCACGGTTGTCCGCCGGAGTCGCCGGTGCGACGACGACAAGCCCCGGCGTGTGCACCCACAGCGCCTCGGTCGATTGGCAGTGCTGCGCCGCCAGCCCCGGGCGAACTCCGATCGACTGTCTGATGACCAGTGGCGCCTTGGTCTGCCCGCCGGTCATGTAGCGAATCTTGGCGGCCTGATTGATGATTTCGTCGGCCGCGCATAGCCCGAAGTCGCAGTAGCGCAATTCGACCACAGGCCTCGTCCCGGCGACCGCCGCTCCAACGCCGGCACCCATGATCGTGTTCTCTGAGATCGGCGTGTCGAGGATCCGCGCGGGGCCGAACTCAGCCTGCAGTCCCCGGTACTGCCCCGCGACACCGCCCTCGGGCCCGAGATCCTCGCCGAGCGCCCACACCCGCGGGTCCC
>Ga0335081_10023242_pt1 | contig 10030 bp, 6 predicted proteins | sample Lox_Sample_35_FD_206713 | JGI IMG/M metagenome (GOLD analysis project Ga0335081, IMG submission 206713) | Soil microbial communities from Loxahatchee National Wildlife Refuge, Florida, United States - Lox_Sample_3.5 | ecosystem: Environmental > Terrestrial > Soil > Wetlands | place: USA: Florida... | reverse complement strand
CTTGTTGCTGGCGGGAGATCAGACTCAGGCTGCGAGAGGCCAGCGCTGGCAACAGTTGGCCGAACTCTTGCCGAACGTTTCTGTACGCGCAACCGAGGCGGTGCAAACCCAGAGCCTTACTGCTCTGGGGTTCAAGTCCAACGTGTTTCCGTTCCCCGTACCGCGCGTGATTGGTCCGTTCAACTATTTCGATCTTCGCGCCAACGCCGCGCAAAGCGTGTTCAACTATCGAGCACTGGAGAGAGAGCGCGCCGCCTCCGAGAACCTGAAGGCGTCCCAGTTTAGTCTCAAGGACGCTCGCGAGGTCGTGGTGCTTGCCGTTGGAAATTCTTACCTGCAGGCAATCGCTGCCGCGGCGCGCGTGGAGACCGCTGAAGCCCAGGTGAAGAGCGCTCAAGCACTTTATGACAAAGCTTCTGATCAGTTGAAAGCGGGCTTGACTCCGGCAATTGACGCGCTGCGATCTCAGGTTGAACTGCAGACCCGGCAACAGCAGTTGATCGTGGCCCGAAATAATCTGGCGAAATCAACTTTAAGTGTGGCACGCATTATTGGGTTACCCTTGGGTCAGCCATTCGTGCTGACGGAAAAGGCACCCTTTCAGGCGCTAACTCCGTTGCCGCTCGAAACCTATCTGCAGCGGGCTTATTCTGGCCGCGCCGATTATCAGGCTGCGCTGACGCAGGTTCATGGCGCAGAGTTGAGCCGGAAAGCCGCGGTCGCCGGTCGCTATCCCTCGATGGACATCGATGCCAACTTTGGCGACATCGGTGTCACTCCCAGCCAATCCAACGGAACTTGGCAGGTGATGGGAGGCATCAATATCCCGGTCTTCGCCGGGAACCGGGTTCATGCCGACATCCTGCAGGCCGACGCGCAACTTAAACAGGCCCGTGCTCAACTCGGCGACCTGCGCGGGCGCGTCGATTATGAGGTCCGCACCGCTCTTCTCGATCTCAATGCCGCCGCCGAGCAGGTTGACGTCGCCAGAAGTTCCGTCGAATTGGCCGAACAAGCCCTTGCCCAGTCGCAGGACCGCTTCTCGGCTGGCGTCGCCGACAATCTAGAGGTCGTACAGGCTCAGGAAGCTGTCGCCGGGGCCCATGAAAGCTACATCCAAAGTCTTTATGCTCATAATCTCGCGAAAGTCGAACTGGCGTATGCCATCGGCGATGCCGAACAGGGCGTCAGGCGATATCTGAAAGGCACTCAATAATCTTATGGAGCAAACGACGCAGGCTGCGCCTCCAAAAGCCAATCCCGCGGCTGAGAAACCGGAATCCACCAACAAGCCGTTGCCCGCCACCGAACGGGACTATCACACGCAACCCTCGCGCGCGCAGAGTCCGGGCTTTCGTATCGCAGTCGTCATCGCTTTGATCGTCCTTGTGGTGGTCGGGTTTTTCGTGTACCGCTATTTCACCAGCTACGAGTCCACCGACGATGCGCAAGTCGACGGTCACATCAACTCCATCAGCACCCGCGTTTCCGGCCATGTGATCAAGCTGAACGTGCAGGACAATCAATACGTGCAAGCGGGAACCGTGTTGGTGGAGATCGATCCTGCCGACTATCAGGTCGCCTATGAGCGGGCTAAGGCCGACTTCGCGGATGCTCAGGCGGCCGCGATTGCCGCCGGAGTTACGGTTCCGATCACATCTGTCAACACCAGCAGCCAGGTTTCGGCCAGCGAGGCTGATGTGAGCAGCGCGCGCGCCGGCATTCAGGCCGCTCAGCAGCAATTCCAGGCGGCGAAGGCACAACTGCAGCAGGCGCAAGCGAACGACGTCAAAGCGCAAAATGACTTGGGCCGCTACAAGCAACTGGTCGACAAGCAAGAGATCTCGCACCAGCAGTATGACCAGGCGGTAGCCGCGTCGAAGGCCAGCGCGGCGGGGGTAGAAGCGGCCCGCGCCACTGCGGACGCAGCGGAACAGCAGGTGACACAAGCCAGAGGTCGTCTGGTTCAGGCCGAAGCGAACTATCGTTACGCCAGCACTGCGCCCAAGCAGATGGAAATCTCACGCGCCAGAGCCGATTCTGCCAGGGCCGAGGTACAGCGGATGAAAGCGAGTCTGGACCAGACCGAACTCAACCTGAATTACACCAAGGTGGTTGCGCCCGTGAACGGGATTGTCAGCAACCGCACGGTCGAGGTTGGCCAGAACGTGGCTCCCGGCCAGGAATTGATGAAAGTGATTAATCTCGACGACATTTGGGTCACCGCCAACTTCAAAGAAACACAGTTGCGCGACATGAGGACCGGACAGCGCGTTACGGTCGAAGTCGATGCCAACGGACGCAAGTACGATGGCAAGGTCGACAGTGTTGCGGGCGCCAGCGGCGCACGCTTCAGCCTGCTGCCTCCGGAGAATGCCACCGGAAATTACGTGAAGGTTGTACAACGTGTTCCCGTGAAGATCGTGCTCGACCCGGGATCGAACAACGATCACCAACTGCGTCCCGGGTTATCGGTGACTCCTAAGGTCTGGATTCGTTAATGGGCGCAGCCGCGGCTACGCTGGATCATTCTGATTGGCGTCCCGCGGTAAACCCGTGGATCATCGCGCTCGCGGTCACGCTGGCGACGTTCATGGAGGTGCTCGATACCTCCATCGCCAACGTTTCCTTGCCCCATATTGCGGGTAGCCTGTCCGCGGGTCAGGACGAGAGCACCTGGATCCTCACTTCCTATCTTGTCTCCAACGCCATCGTTCTCCCTTTGAGCGGATGGCTTTCCTCGATCATCGGCCGCAAGAATTTCTACATGGGCTGCGTGGCACTGTTCACGCTAAGTTCGTTTATGTGCGGCCTCGCGCCCAACCTTGCGATCTTGATACTTTGCCGCGTTCTGCAAGGGATCGGCGGCGGAGGCCTTCAACCCAGCGAGCAGGCCATTCTCGCCGACACGTTTCCGCCGGCGAAACGCGGAATGGCGTTTGCGATCTATGGCGTCGCCGTAGTTACAGCGCCTGCGATTGGTCCGACTCTTGGCGGATGGATTACCGATAACTTCAGTTGGCGCTGGATCTTCTTCATCAACATCCCGGTTGGATTTCTGTCGCTGCTGCTGACCTCGCGGCTGATTCAGGATCCTCCATATTTCCACCGGCGCAGGCTGCGCGAGACGCACATCGATTACATCGGCCTCAGTTTCGTGGCCCTTGGTCTTGGGACCATGCAGGTGGTTCTCGACAAAGGTCAGCGCGACGACTGGTTTGAATCCCACTTCATCACGATCCTGACGATCATTGCGGTGGCCTCGCTCCTCTTCGTCATCTTCTGGGAGTGGAAACAGAAAGACCCGATCATCGATCTCCACCTTTTCCGCGATCGGAACTTCGGCATCTCGAACCTGCTGATGTTTATGCTGGGGTTCGCTCTCCTGGGAAGCACATTGCTCTTGCCACTGTTCATGCAAACCATGCTGGGATATACGGCGCAGCAATCTGGCTTTGCGCTCATGCCAGGCGGATTCATGATCATGGCATTGTTGCCCCTGGTGGGATTCCTGCTGTCGCATTACTCTCCGCGCTGGCTGCTCGTCTTTGGATTGGTGGTGCTTTCGGCGTCGCTGTTTCACATGACGACTTTCAGCCTGCAGATCGATTTCCGCACCACTGTCGTCGCGCGTTTACTGCAAGCTGTCGGCATGGCGTTTCTATTTGTTCCCATCAATACGGCAGCGTATGCCTTTTTGCCCCGCGACAAGAACAACGCCGCATCCGGTCTCATGAACCTGGCACGCAACATGGGCGGCAGTGTCGGTATTTCCGTCGTCACCACGATGCTGGATCGCCGATCCCAGGTGCACCTGACCGACCTCTCCCGAAACCTGACTGCCTCCAACCCTTCTTTGTCTGCCATGGTTCAAGGCGCTGCCAAGGCGATGCAGGCCCATGGCGCAAGTCCGTCAGGAGCCACCCAGCAGGCTTATGCGCTGATTCAGGGTACAGTCCAACGGCAGGCCATTATGCTGTCTTATCTCGATTGTTTTTGGTTCCTTGGTGTGGCCATTCTATGTATGATTCCGGCGGTGTTCCTGATGAAGAAGTCGAAACCCGGCGGAATGGCGGTACACTAAAATCCTTATGTTCCGCATTGTCACGATTGAGCGCGAGTTCGGTTGTGGGGCGGCTTCGATCGCCAGTCGACTGGCCGAGCAACTGGGCTGGAAACTCTGGGATCATCGGCTGACGGAAGAAATCGCGCGCATCGCGAATGTAGATCCTTCAGCTGTCAAGCGCTGCGATGAGCGGATGGACAGCCGTTTACATCGCTGGGCGAAGGTGTTCTGGCGCGGCAGCTATGAGCGCAGTTCTCACCTGGGGAATCAAATCTTCGATACCGATCGGATGATGACCATGATGCAGGACATTATGGACCGCATTGGGCGCGAAGGGAACGCAGTGATCGTGGGACGCGGAGCGCCCTATTTCCTGCGCGAACATCCGGACGCGTTTCACATATTCTTGTATGCGCCGCGGGCCGAGAAGATTCGCCGGACGATCGCCGACGGGCACTCGGAAGAAGAGGCCGAGGAAATGGTCGATACGGTTGACCGCGAGCGCATGGCTTATGTAAAGCACTATTTCAACGCCGATTGGCCGACGCGATCTCTTTACCACATGATGGTGAATACGGCAGTGGGAAACGATCCGGTGGTCAAGACCCTCATGGAGACGATGAATCTGGTATCGAGAAGCCCGAAGGCAACGGATTACTCTACGCCAAACGCGCAACCGGCGATGCGCTGACTTACCGCTGCGCGGTTTGTGGCCGCATGGGCCGCTGCGGAGCCGGGCAACAATCTTCTGCGCACACATCTTGGCGCGGACCTAACGATCCGAGCGCGCGGCGTTCGGCTCCTTCCATGCTTTCCAGAATCAATTCACGGATCATAGCGACGAAGCTGGGATGCGTTCCTACCGTTTTTGCCCGCGCCATGGGCAGTTGCATTTCCTCGCACAAGTGTTTCGCTTCGATGTCGAGATCGTAAAGCACTTCCATGTGATCGGAGATGAAACTGATCGGCGCGATCGCGACCGCGCTCGCCAGATTCTTTGCCTTCACCTCACGCAAGTAATCCAGAACGTCCGGTTCCAGCCATGGTTGTCCGGGAGTACCGCTCCGGCTCTGATACACGAGAACGTCGTTTTTTACGCCGACAGCTTGTGATGCGAGACGTCGAACCTCCTCCAACTGCTTTACGTAATCGCTGCTGTTCGCCATCGACATGGGAACGCTGTGCGCGACATAGACGACCTGGAGGTTTTCCCGTGCGTTCGCTGGAATCTGCGCGAGCGCTTCCTTGAGCCGATCTTCGGTCGCCTCAAGAAATCCGGGATGATTAAAGAAGACGCGGAGCTTATCGATCTGTGGCGCGCCTCCGCCGACTTCCGCTTGCGCGCGGGCGATGTCTTCGCGGTACTGTCGACATCCGGAATAAGAACTGTACGCAGAGGTGACGAACGCCAGCGCGCGCTTGATGCCATCGTTCTTCATCTGCCGCAGCGTGTCCGCGAGCATCGGATGCCAATTGCGGTTTCCCCAATACACCGGCAAGTTCGGTCCGTGTTGCGCGAGTTCGTGCTTGATCGCGGCGATCAAATCCCGCGTCTGATGGTTGATCGGGCTTTTGCCGTCGAAGTGGTAGTAGTGTTCGGCGACGGCGAGCATGCGCTCGCGCGGAACGTTGCGTCCGCGCAGAACGTTTTCGAGAAACGGGATCACATCATCGTGACCCTCAGGACCGCCGAACGAAACAACCAGGAGTGCGTCGTAGTTCATTTCGTAAGAGTTATAAAAGTACCTGTTAATTTTGCACTAAAAAAATTTGAGTAAGGCCTTCAAAAGACGAGTTTTCCCCAGTTCCGATTCAGTAGATTCGCGGAATTCCGAGGATTTCCCTCATCCGTTTTTTCTTGATCAATCTCCGCAAAATCTTGATTGCGTTAGTGTTGCTGGATCTTGATCGCATTTACGTCACGCAAAATCTTGGAAACAGAAGACTTAAGTATCAAAATCTTGATTTCAAAGAACTTAATTCGTCCATCAGGCTCGGCTGCGACGACTATGGCGAGGCCATTGTGAACGTTTGGATCTGTGGAGCGCAAGGTCAGATGTCACAAGATTTGACGGCAGCTGTGGATATCTGTGAGACAGGCGGGCCCATTCTTCACGCCGCGTTTTTCTTTCCCGCTCTTATCGAGGTGGCACCCACGGTTGTCACGGCTCCATCCTTAAGCCTAGGCCACGCGCCCGGTATTCGACCTGTCCAAGCAGGGACCTTCGCTACTTGCCTTGCGCATCCTGTTGTCACAGTATTTGTTGTCAATGACCCTATTGAGATACGACTAGACGGGGAAGAGACGTACATCAAAAGACCGGGAAAAGATGAGTTGAAAACCAAAATTGTTCAGCGCATCCGGCAGCAAGGCCAGCCACCTGCGCCTAAATAATTACGCGAGCAAACCCCGGGACAGCAAACCCACGTTCCACACGACGACTGTTCCCGCAAATGGATGTCTGGCCCAGTTGGTGCTCGGGCATCAAGAAGAGATCGCAGGCTGCAATCAATTCTTTTCCATCAAACGCTTCGGGAGCTCCTGAGCGAAGGGGAACCTCCGTTTTCCCTTGACTCGTACTTATCATGGATGCCCCAGTTTTTTCCCTACTTCTCCAGCTCTGATATATTTTCCATCCACGGGGACGTGGCACCATGGGTGTTCTTTTCACCGCGCTCGCGCTGAGTGCCGTATGCCTACTCCTTTCGCTTCCTGGCTTACTCCGCTCTTCAAGGCGGCGCTATGCGTTTTGCGCTGTCTTGTTCGTGTTCGTGCTCACAACCTCAACTGACCTGCGCCGAATATTTCGATGGATTCCGGAGATTCCTGGTCGCTATAACTGGACCGGTAAGCTGCTGGAACTTCTGGTCAGCGCCATTGCAATTTTCTTGCTCATGCGATTCGATGGGTGGACGCGAGAGGAATTCGGCCTAAGGTTCAGGTTCAATTCTGGGACGACCAAAGATGTCCTACTCTTCTTAGTTCCAGTGCTTCTCATCGAATTGATCGTGTTGTGGTTCTTGATCCCTGGTAGGGTACCGACTTTCGAAGATCATTTCTTTCAACTGACAGCTCCGGGGATAACGGAAGAGCTTGCGTTTCGTGGCGTGTTGCTGGCACTGCTTGATCGGGCACTTCTGAGCCGGGTGCGGGTGTGCGGGGCCGATCTTGGGTGGAGTGCTGTCGTCACATCCATTGTTTTCGGCCTCTGGCATGGGCTGGATATTAGCCCACACTTTAGGGTATCGCTGGACGTCGCGCCGATGGTCATCCCAACTCTCGGTGGATTTGTCCTCGCATGGTGCAGAGCAAGAAGCGGAAGTCTAGTTCTTCCGATCGTCGCACACTCTGGCATGAATGAGATTGCCAACCTGATCGCTCTCATCAAGAGCGCCTAGATAAGTGGAAGTGGCTGCCCTACGACTTGCGATGATCGGCGTAACATCTCAGTTCCACTCATCATCGAGTCGCCTTTCTGGCAGATGTGCATCCGCGGCTCGCCCGGCACGGCGTCTGCAGGGCGCCCATCTGGAAAATACCCTGCCGCTGCTCAGCCTGTCCGCTAGTCTGCTCGCCGCAGCCAGGTAGCTCCCGATCTAATTCACCAGCAAGTCGTAGGTTCTGAACTTCGTCGCCAGCGCGAGGCCCAGCGTCTGCGGGTTCCAGCGTGCGGCAAGGTCCCTGGGAAATGTCCACGAGTCCGGATGTTCTGGTGTTCTCTTTTCTCCCGGGTCGGTTGTTCCAAGCAGATAGTGTGTGGAAGCATAAGCCAGAAGAAAGAGTTGTGCTTGATACCTGCGGGTCTCATCCATTCCCGCCGCGCGATTGAAGGCGAGGTTGTAAAAAATCTTGTCAAATGCCTCCTTCGGGTGTTCGCTGTCGGCCCCGGTCAGGCCAAGAATACAGCCGGTAGTAAACCAGGTGTACGCCCGGATCCGGATCTTTGTAACCTTGCCCGCATAATTTGCGATTCCGATCTCCATGAACATGCCGGCAAACATCTTTACGAACTTGCCGCCGCCGGGAATCATCGACAACACGTCGACCGCCTGTTCAGCAGCGGCATCGGCCCGGGTCTTGTGGAACACGCTGTATTGACTCTGAACTAGAACGTTTTTGCTCTCTTCGGCTTCCTGCGACTCGCGAATCTTGTCCCTCTCTTCTTTAAGTCCACCGGCCAGACCCGTGCCACGCTCGGTCCACTCGTAAGCCTTGCCCAGTCCTTCGCGGGCCATGTCGGATTCAACCCCCATCTCGACCCCTTTACCAACGCCCAACATCGCAGCATCTTTGATCATGTCCTTGGGAGTGTAAAAATTTTCCGGCATGGCTGCCGCTTTCAGCGCATATTCATGAGCCGTGTTCATTTCGACTTCGATGACAGTCTGGCCTGCGGCAATATCCAGATCGGGCTGGTCCTGATGAAGCTGCCACCTGAAGGCACGAGCCTTCAGGGTGTTGGCGCTGGCATCTTCGGCCTTCTTTTCCTCCTCCATCCGTATCCGCAACTGCTCATCGTAGTATTCCGGGTGCCACGTCATGGGGCCCCGTTCTTGCATATACTTTTGGTACTCCGGCTGAGAGCTAAAAAAGGTGACGTGCCACACGTGCCTGCTTCCTTCCGGCATCGATCCGAAGTCGAAATACGCATAGAAGGTGCGGGTGGTTTTTCCCCCGCCTAAAGACATCATGACGGGGGCCTCGAGCAGGGAGTCGATACCATCCGCCGTTTCGACCAGCGATTTTGCGGTGACCGTGTGCGGGTGCCTGGTATAGTTGAGCACGTCCGCCATCCAATCAATAAGCTGCGGCTTCAACATGGATTCCGTTGCGATTCCTCCTGCCGGACACATGATTTTGCGCGTCTGGAAGTGCGCGAGATTGGGCTTGCGATAGTGAATAGGCGGGGCCATCTGCCTCTTCCTTCCCCCTGCGCACAGGCGGATTGACTTTTCGAAAGCGCCTTCCCCACTGGCGATGCGGAGGGACTGGTCACCCAAGCGCTGCTCAGGTTCCTAGATTGATTTCGGGCCGGCCGCCATTGTAGGTGTGGGACTAGTACAAGTCAACGAAAGCAGCGGGGTTGTCGATTCCGCTCATTCCCACTGCTCCGGCTCCAGCACCAACCATCCTTGCGTTCTTGGCAAGCGCAGCCTCGGGAGCATTCAATCTTGTCATCCTGAGGAGCCGTCTTTCAGGCGACGAAGGGATCTATGCACGTTGCCGGCAGCGGATAAGCTGTCGACGAGTCCATAGGTCCTTCGGTCCGCAAAAACCGCGAAAACGCGCAGCCGAAGCTGCGCCGCCCGCTGCCACACTCCAAAATCTGGCGTCATCCTGAGCGTAGGCGTTTTTCAGACGCAGCGAAGGATCTCCCCGCTCCGGGGTTCGGTGCGCGGAGATCCCCCGCCCGCTGGTGAAAACCCGGGCGTTCGGGATGACGCCGTGGGCCAAACTCGCCGCAATTCTTTGCAGGCTAGAATCGGCCCGCGAGTTCCACACCATCAAACACAATTTTGGAGGTTAGAACTCCGCGCATCACCGGGATCTAACCGGCAAAGCGCCATTCAATGGTTGAACGACCTCTGCCCTCCCTCTCGCAGCCTTGTTTTCTTGTGTTTATCTGTCATGACACAATCGTATGACGCATAGTGTCATGACATTGTGTTCCTGCAGGAACATTTGACTCGGCGACCAAAGTCAAATCGATTCGTCGGTATGGCCCCTACATGCATATCGGAAGAGTGCCTCGTCACGTTCCGGCAGATGCGAATCGGGTAGGGATTCTTCGACCGCGACGAGTTCGCTTTGCGACCTCGTTCTACGCTCAGCATGGCAATGGAGAGGCTCTAGGAAAGTTCTTATAGGAATCTGGTGCGCCCGGAGAGATTCGAACTCCCGACCTGTTGCTCCGGAGGCAACCGCTCTATCCAGCTGAGCTACGGGCGCACGGACAGTTACAG
>Ga0335081_10023241_pt1 | contig 10030 bp, 7 predicted proteins | sample Lox_Sample_35_FD_206713 | JGI IMG/M metagenome (GOLD analysis project Ga0335081, IMG submission 206713) | Soil microbial communities from Loxahatchee National Wildlife Refuge, Florida, United States - Lox_Sample_3.5 | ecosystem: Environmental > Terrestrial > Soil > Wetlands | place: USA: Florida... | reverse complement strand
CGGGCATCGACAGGGATCCTCGCAGCAGGCGCGCCGTGACACGCCGAAAGTTGATAACAGACGTGGCCATGCGGGCCGGAACTGGCCACGATCATGAAACAGCGCGGTGCGAGCGCGCCGGCTGGGTTCCCGGCATTGCGTCTATCGGGGTCAAGGGCCCACGCGCCCCGGCGGATGAGCGGATCTTGGCGGTCAGGGGGTCTCGGGGCCGAGGTAGGGGATCAGGACGGCGGTGATGTTGTCCGCGCCCCCGGCGTCGACGGCGAACTTCACCATGTCGGCGGCAGCCCCGAGCGGGTCGGTCAGCACCTTGGGCAGCGCCAGCCCGGCCAGGTTCGCGGCCTCGGGCAGGTAGTTCCACAGGCCGTCGGAGCACAGGAGCAAGGCCCCCGACCCGGGCGGCGTGAACCGCTCGACGTGGGCGGCGCGGTCGGGGTCGTCGGCCAGGTCCGCCTCTTCCCCGCCGAGCCAGCGGGTCAGCACGTGCGCGTGCGGCGAGGCCATCGCCGCGGCCTCGTCGGCCAGGCCGGCCGCGATCATTCCCCCGGCCACCGAATCATCCCGCGTGAGCAGCCGGGACTCGGACGCCGGCTCGCCCAGCCAGTAGGCGCGGCTGTCGCCCAGCCAGCACAAGGTCGCCTCATAGCCGTTCGCCACCGCGGATACGAACGTGGTCGCCGACGTCTCGCCCCCGGGCCCCTGCAGGACCGCCACCGCCTGGCGCGCCGCGGCCACCGCGGCCCGCGAGGCCGCCGCGAGATCCCCGCCCGCCTGCACCGCAGCCACCAGCACCGGCAGCGCGGCCTGCGCGACCGCCTGTGACGCCTCGTCGGGACGAGCCGAGGAAGAGACGCCGTCGCAGACCACGGCCACCACCGCGGGACCGTCCGGCGCCTGCTCGGCGGCCAGGGCCATCGCGTCCTCGTTACGGTGATGCCGCAGGCCTCTGTCGCTGACGCCGGCCGCGGGGCCAAGATCGACCTCGGCATGGTCTCGCGACGACGGATCGGTGATCATGTGCATACGTTAGTGCCTGGCATCGTCCGTCGTTGCATGCCGATGCCCTACTCCGGGCGGAGAATTTCCTAACCCGCGGCGCATGGTGATCGCGGTCCAGGCGCCGAGGTTGATGCGGTCGCCGTCATGAAGGGGAACCTGGTCCCCGACCCCTATCTCGGAGCCGTTGACGAGCGTGCCGTTGGCCGAACCCGGGTCGAGCACGGCCCAGTTGCCGTCGGGCGTCGCGATGAGGACCGCGTGCAGCCGGCTGATGCCCGGATCGGCGGGCGGCCCGGTCAGGTCGATCTCCGGCGACAGGCCGCGCGAGACACTGCGCCGCCCGATCCGCATCTGGTTCCCGACGAGCTGGAAACGCCGTTCGGCACAGTAGCCGGGGAACGTCACGGCCGCGCCTTCCGGCCCGGTGACCGCCTGGACTCGCTCGTAGTAGGCCCGGTCCGCGCCCACCACCGCGGTCCAGGTGGCCTGCGGGTAAGGGAACGAGGACATCGACGGCGAGGCCGGGCCGGACTCACCTGGAGCGGGCGGGGCGGATGGGGCAGGAGAGGATGCGGGAGGGACTGCCGAGGCCGGAGGGACTAGAGGGACTGACGGGAAGGCGGATACGGGTGGCGGCTGGGCGGAACTGTAGCTGGTAGCGCCGGGGCCGGGGGCGGGCTGGCTGTAGCTGTCGGGGCCTGCGTTAGCTTGGCTGTAGCTGCCGGGGTCCGGAGCGGGCTGGCTGTAACTGCCGGGGCCTGCGTTAGCTTGACTGTAGCTGCCGGGGTCGGGGACGGGCTGGCTGTAGCTGCCGGGGTCCGGAGCGGGCTGGCTGTAGCTGTCGGGGCCGGGAGCGGGCTGGCTGTAGCTGGTGCTGCCTGAGCCAGGACTGGGCTGGCTGTAGCTGTAACCGCCGGGGCCGGCGGGGCCGGCGGGAGCGGGGGTCGGGGGGCCGGCGGGGGTGAAACGGGGACCGCTGAAGTTGAAGCCGCAGGCCTCGCAGAACTGGCCGGTCCTGGGGGTGCCGCAGCGAGGGCAGGACTCGGCGCCGGCCGCCGCGGAGGGCGTGGAGTCGGGCCGCGGGGCCGGGCCGCCGGGCGCGGGGGCAGAGCCAGTGGCGGGACTAACCGGGGCGCCGCCGATGCGCATGCCGCAGACGTCGCAGAAGTCATCGCTCGCCGAGTCGTGCCCGTTTGAACATACCGCCATCGCCGCCTCCTCCCCTGATCGCTATTTTTTCACCCGGACCGTCTTGGTCGACCGGGTGTCGAGGGCCATCTCGTCGGCGTCCTCGACCTGCTTCTTCAGCCGGACCGTGCCGGATTCCACATCGACCACGTCTACCACCTTGGCCAGCAGCTTGGCGGTGTCCTCGTTGCCTGACTGGTGTGCCAGCGCCACCGCCCGGCCGAGCTTGGCCGTGGCGGTCTCCTCGTCACCCTGCTTGCGGGCCTCCAGGCCCTCCTGAATGGCGGCGGCGAGTTCGGCCTGGCCCGTGTAGTGCGCCACCCGCGGGTTGATCTTGGTGGACAGCGCCTCGTCGTCGGTCCAGATGGCACGGACGAGGGCCTGCCCGAGGACTTCGGCCCCCGCGACCAGGCTGATCCGCGCGGCCAGCATCTCCTGGCCGACACCGGCCGGGGTGACCTCGACGCCGACATGGTAGTCACGGCTCTCACCCGGCCCCCAGGCTCCGGTCGGGAAATCGCCTGCCTGCGGGCCCGACTGGGTGCGCCTGGCGGTCAGGTCCTCGACCGCGGGGGCCACCTGCTTGACGAACTTGAGCGTGGCCGTCTGCGGCGTCCAGACCCGCAGCGACACGTCGGCGACCTGCTTGCCCATGGCGTTCTCCATCATGGCGGCGAAGTCGGCGGCCAGGCCGGCCGGGTCGGGCACGATGTCCACCGTGCCGAGCAGCGCGGTCGAGACCGTGCGCAGTTCGCTGACCTCCCAGTCGGTGCCTACGCCGCGGCAGTCGCAGCTGAACACGCCCTCGCACTGGCTGAGCTGGGCGGCGAGCTGGGCGGGCGTCTCGTGCTGGTTCTTGCCGTCGGTGAGCAGGATGGCGTGCCGTAGCTGCGCCGGGTAGCCCGAGAAGATCTGCCGGGCCAGCCCCAGCCACTGGCCGATCGCGGTGCCGCCGTTGGCTCGCAGCCCGGCCACCGCCTGCTTAGCCGCGGCCCGCGACGCCGCGTTCGCGACCGCCATCGTCCCGTCCGCCGGGAAGACCGGCCACGCGGTGCTGGTACCCGCGACGACCGCGAACCCCACGCCGTCACGGACCACGTCGATGGCGGTGGCGGTGGCCGCTCGCGCCTGGGTCATCTTGGTCTGCGGATAGTCCATCGACCCCGAGCAGTCGATGATGATGATCTCGGCGCTGCCCGCGCCGCTTCCTGGAGCCGCGGCGGCGACGTCTGGGCCTGACGTCACGGTGACCACTGCGCTCACGTCGCGGCCGCCCTCGGGCAGGTACTGGTTCTGGTCGACGTCGACGGTGAAGCCGGAGTCGGTCATGGATTCTCCTCGGTAACGGCGCCGGCCGCACTAGCGGGAACGGGACCAGCACGATGGTGATGTTGTCTATGCCGCCGGCGTCGAGGGCGAACTTCAGCAGCGCGTCGGCGGCGCTTGACGGGTCGTGGAACGCGGCCGGGAGCGCGAGCCCGGCCAGGCCTGCCGCCTCGGGCTGGTAGTTCCACAGCCCGTCGGAACAGACCATGACGACCCCGCGTCCGGGCGGCTCGAACCGCGTGATGTGCGGCTGCGGCGAGACCACGTCGGCGCCTAGCCAGCGGGTGATCACGTGGGCCTGCGGTGAGGCCATGGCCTGCGCCTCGGTCATCTCCCCCTGCGCGACCATCTCCTCGGCGAGCGAGTCGTCCTTGGTCAGTCGCCTGGCGTCGGACTCGGTGGCCAGCCAGTAGACGCGGCTGTCGCCGAGCCAGCAGATCGTGACCGCGTCCGGGCCGATGACCGCCGAGACGTAGGTGGCCGACGGCGCGCGGGACGGCGTGCCGAGGATGGCCATGGCCTCGTGAGCCTGGTGCACCGCTGCCAGCGAGGCCTCGTCCGGGTCGTCGCCGCGCCTGATCGAGGTGAGCAGCACCCGCACCGCCGCCTGCGCCCCGGTCAGCGATGCGTCGTCCGGGTTCGGCGAGGACGACACCCCGTCACAGACCACGACCACGGCCACCGGGCCGGCCGGGGTTTCCGTGGTGGCCATGGCCATGGCGTCCTCGTTGCGCAGATGCCGCAGGCCGCGGTCGGTGACCCCGGCCAGCAGCTCGAGGTTGAGCTCTACATGGTCGCGGCCGGAAGGCACCTTACGGCCGCACGACTCGCAGTAGCCCTCGGCGCTGATCGCGCCGGGCGGGGCGGACTCGTCGAGTGAGCACACCGGGCACTGCGCGGTGTACCCGGAAGGGCCGGTGCTGCTGACAGGCGGGGCGAGCTCGGTCCCGCATGACTCGCAGAAACTGTCCGCGACGCCGACCGACCCGCCACAGGTGGGGCAGGTGACTTCCGTGTTGCCATTGTGCATCAGGCCATCATCCAGGGCATCGGCCGTCATGTCAGCGTCCGGGGCCGGATCGCGTTGGCCATGTCGACAAGTTCTATCCGGCGGTCCTCGTCCGGGGTCAGCCGGGCCAGCGCCCGGTAGCTCCGCTCGAGCCCGAAACGCAGCGCCCGCTGGTTCGGCTCGCAGCCCAGGATGGGCCCGGTCCCCGCGGGCGAGCCGGAGGTACACCAGTCGAGCGCGGCCCGCAGGATCTCCACGGTTAGCTGCTGCCTGCGCACATCGTCCATGATCAGCTGGCCGAGCCGGCCGTCGGCCTGCCGCAGGTCGTCTCCGGAGACCTTGCCCGGGCCGTCACCGGAGACCAGGATCCGGACCGCGGCGATCTGCGCGGCCGCGTGGTGGCTGGACGTGGCGGGCACGCCCGCCAGGGCCGCGATGGCGCCGGGCCGGTCGCCGGCCGCCAGGCATATCCTGGCCAGCCCGAACGCGGCGCTGATGTAGGACCGGTCCACCGTCCAGACCAGGCGGAAGTAGTGTCCGGCCGCGGCCAGGTCTCCGGCCGCCTCGGCGGCGAAGGCCAGCGCGAGCTTGGGCGCGAGCTCGCCGGGCAGTTCGTCGAACACGGCGCTGAACGCGCCCCGGGCGGCGTCCGGCCCCAAGACCCCGCCCACCCTCCCGCCGACGGCCAGGCCGCGCAGCCCGTAGTACCAGGCGATCCGCCAGTCGGACGGGTCGTCAGCGGCCAGGGCGGCCAGCAGGCCGGCCGCGGCGTCGTAGTCGCCCGCGTCGATCCTGGCCCGGACCAGGGCCAGTTTGGTCTCCGCCGACTCGGTGACCTGCTGCGGGATCGACGGGTCGCCGGCCAGGGCCACGGTCAGCGCGGCCACGCGCTGGGCGGTGCCGCGCCCGGCGAACGTGGCCAGGTAGCCCGCGGCCGGATCGGACCGGTCCACCAGTGACAGCGGCAGCCCCGCCACCACCTCGGCTGGCGGGGGGGTCGTCAGCACCTGGTCTGGGCCGCTCGCGCCCGTTCCGACGGCCTGGAGCTCGGGGCTGAACACGGTGGAGAAGACGGGCCTGGGCGTGCCGTCGGCGAGCGCGAGGACCTCGCGGAGCACGCCGGTGAGCTGTTCGGCCATCTCCCCCGCCGAACCGAACCGCCGGTCCGGATCGGCGTCGGTGCCGCGGCGCAGCAGCCGGGCGAACGACTCCTGCTGCCCGAGCAGCGGCACCCCGTCCGGGAAGGTGTACTTGTACGAGCCCTGGTAACCCTTGAACTCGAAGGTGAGCACGGCCAGCGCCCGCGCCACCGTGAACAGGTCCGACGACACCGACGGCCCCTCGGTCCCGATCTCGGGCGCCTGGTAGCCGACAGTCCCGTAGATCGGCCCATCCCCGTCGACCGGTCGCACGCCGCCCATGTCGATGAGCTTGAGCTGCTCCTCGGTCTGGATGACGTTGTCCGGCTTGAAGTCGCAGTACACCAGCCCCCGGTCATGCAGGTACCCCAGGGCAGGCAGCACCTCGATGGCATACGCGATCGCGTGCGCCACCGGCACCGAACCACCCGCAGCCCGCGCGTCCTGCAAGATCTGCTTGAGCGACTTGCCGCCCACGTACTCCATCACGATGTACCCGGCCGACTCCCCCGTCCGCCGGTCCGCGTGCTGGACGAAGTTATAGATCCGCACGATGTTCGGGTGCTCCACCTGGGCCAGGAACTGCCGCTCGGCCACCGCCGCCGCCATGGCGTCCGCGTCCCCCGTGTTCAGCAGGCCCTTCAGCACCACCCAGCGATCGCTGACATTATGATCCTGCGCCAGGTAGATCCAGCCCAGCCCGCCGAAGGCGAGGCAGCCGAGCACCTCGTACTGCCCGGCCACCAGCTCACCCGGCTCCAGCTTCGGGGCGTAGGAGAACCGGGTCCCGCAGTTCCGGCAGAACCCCTCGGCCAGCCCGGCGCGGCCGTCCCGGCCGCGCCCCACCGGCTGGTCGCAATTGGCGCAGAACCGCCTGTTCTCCGGCACCTGCGGGTTGGTGAGCACGGCACTGGACGGGTCCCGGTACGGGACCGGCGGGATCTCCACCAGCCCCGCCCCGAGCCGGCCGCGAGCCGACCGGCCGGTCCCCCGCCTGGACCTGGATCTGGAGCGTGAGCTCTGGCCGGAGGACACCGAGGATCCCGACGACCCGGACCACGGCGCGGACGCGGACGAGCCCGAAGGCGCGGAGCCGCTGGCGGGAGCGGCCGGGGCCATCCCGCAGGTGTCGCAGTAGCCGTCCTGGATGGTCCCGCCGCAGCCCGGCTGAGTGCACGTCACCGCGGCCGCACCCCCAGGACAGCCTGCTGGTAGCCGGTCACCGCGGCCTCGGCCGCGGCCAGGTCACAGGGCGCCGTCCAGAGCAGCTCACGAGCCCGGTCGTAGTACTGGGCCAGGCCGGGATCTTCGACCGCCCCGAGCCGGGCGGCCTTGGCCTTGTAGGCGCCGAGCAGCCCGCGTAGCTCGTCACGTTTATCCATGGCTGCCACCACCGCCCGTTCGGCCTCTTTGAACTTAGCCGTCACGGCGGCCAGCTCGCGTTCGAGCAGATCCAGCTCGGACTCCAGACGGGTCCACCGGCCGGCGGACAGCAGCGTGCCCAGATCGGCCAGCCGGGCGGACAGGTCGGCCAGGTCGGCGGGGGCGGGCGGCAGCGCCTGGGCGGCGATCTTCGTCGCGGCCTGCTGCCAGGCGGCGACGGCGTCCTCGCGTGCCGAACGAGCTGTCGCCGCGGCCGCCGTCACCGCGGCGATGCGCTGGTGGGCGTCGTCGCGCAGCCGCACGAGCTCATCGACCCGGGTCGCGGTGGCGGCGACCCGCTCGGCCAGCCGGTCCGCGCCCGAGGTATCGACCGTGCCGCCGCCCTGCCCCGGACGGCCCTGCCCCGGATCGCCGAGCCACAGGGCCAGCGGGTCGGAGTTCAGCGTGTCGCGCAGCCGGGCCAGCTTGCCCTGGGCGGCGGCCAGGTTGCCGGTCAGCGCCTCGTCTCCGAGCGTGGCGGCTTGCGGCGTCAGCCGGGCCAGCTCGGCGCCGATCGTGTCCAGACGGCCCGCCATCTCGTTCCACACGTGCTCCGCGGCGGAGACCACGTCGGTCACGGCGGCGAAGGCGCCGCGCATCCGGGCCACCGCGGTGGCCAGGGTCAGCTCCTCGCGGCCGGAGTCGGCGAGATCACGGCCTGCCAGCGGGGCGGGCCCCGGGGCCAGCTGCACCGAGCGTCCGGTGAGCAGCGCGGTGATCGCCGCGAGCTCCCGCGGGCCGAGGTGCCTGGTGACCGCCTCGGCGGCCTGGTCGATCACGGCCGAGTAGGCGGAGTAGATCTGCCACAGCGTGCCCAGCGTGGCCGAGGCCGCGTCCCAGCGGCGCTTGGTGCCCCCGGTGAGCTCGGCCCCCGCCAGCAACTGCTTGCCGAAACTGGAGTCCAGCTCGAGCAGGTTGGCCTGGATCGTGTCGCGCTCGGCGACCGCGGCCTTGACCGCGGCCCCGGCCTGGTCCCTGGTCATGGCCGGCGCGGTCATCGGTACTCCGCCAGGCGCCTGGAAAGCCCCAAGGCACAGCCGGCCGCCATGGCCAGCGCGAGCACGATGACGCCTGCCTGGAGGCCGGTGAATGTGCCGGAACCGGCCGCCGCGCTGGAGGCGAAGACGGCCTGGTCGGCGTGGATCGCCGCGTTGAGGTCGGACTCAAGGCGGTCGAACAGCGTCCCGGCCGACCCGAGTTCCAGCTGCGTCTCGGCGCCATAGTCGAAGGCGCGGTCGAGCTGCTGTGCCCGCTGGTTGACGGCGAACCAGGAGCTCGCGTCGTGGCTGGCGGCCGTGGTCGGTCCCGCGGCGTCCGTGGTGCTCCGGGTGCTCGCAGCGGTGAGCAGCGTGCTGAACTCGCCTTGGGCGACGCGGAAGTCCTGCTGGAAATCGGAGTCGCCGGTGCGCGAGATCAAGTTGAGGGTCTCATCGCCGCGGGCCTGCAGCGCGGCGATGTCGGCCTGGGCCAGGGTTTCGGCCGGGCCCGAGCCGTGCCCGGTGGCCTGCAGCAGGTCGGCCCGGCCCCCGGTCAGCGCGACGACCACCCAGACCAGGGCCGCCACGCCCGCCGCCGAGGCCAGCAGTAGCCCGCCGTTGAGCGTGCGGTGGGTCCGCCGGGACAGCCAGCGCTGGGACCGGTAGAGGAACAAGCCGATGACCAGGGCGGCGGCCAGGGTGATGGCGGCGAGCGGGAGCCCGGTCGCCTGCGCGCTGGCCCTGGCCAGCCGCGCGTTCTCCTGCGCGTACACGTCGCGGGCCGCGGGCAGCAGGGTCAGGTGCATCTCCTCGGACGCCACCTCGATGAAGGAGCCGCCGGCCGGGTATCCCAGGGAGTTGTAGATCTGGCCGTCCTCGACGTAGCCGGTGTAGACGGGCAGGTCCGCGGACAGCGTGCTCAGGCTGTCACTGACGGCGGAGTCGCCTGAGCCGCTGGCGGCCGTCACCGCCTTCAGGTCGGCGGTGGCGACCGCGATGTCCTGCAGGTAGCGCTGGCGGCTCTCGGGCGGCGGGGTGGCTCCGTACAGGTAACCGGTCGAGACGATGACATCCGCGCCGGCCAGCGACTGATACATCTGCTGGGCCTTGAGGCTGAGCGGTTCACTGGTGCTGACCACGTTGGCCGCCGCCGACGCGTGCTGGCCGACCATCAGCGCGGCCAGCGCGCCCCAGCCCAGGCACAAGATCACCAGGCCTGCCCGGATCAGCCGGACCTTGCCCGGCGTGGTGGAGGCCCGAGGGCGCCTGATCCTGCGGCGCCGGGCGTGCCCGGGCGACGGGGCGCCGGGACCGGCGGCCCTCCCCGCAGGCGCTGTGCCCCCGGTCGCGGTGGTTCCCCCGGTCACCGTGGCCGTCATATCCGACCCGCCATGTCGCTCCCCGTCATCGGACCCGACGAACCATGACGATTACTATTTTGCCCGCACTCGGGGGCTCCTTTGGGTAAACGGACGCCGGCGAAACGGGGTTCACGGCGCTTCCCCGGGCTCAGGCGCGGTCTCCGGCGTCATGACCAGGTCTTCGGCCGGATCGCATTGGCCATGTCGACCAGCTCGATCCGGCGGCTGCGATCCGACGTCAGCCGGGCCAGCGCCCGGTAGCCGCGTTCCAGCCCGAACCGCAGCGCGCGCTCGTTCGGTTCGCAGCCGAGGATGAGACCGTCGCCGGGGGCGTTCCGCCCGGACGCGAGCGCATGCCTCGGACCAGGCGCCTTTCCGGAGTTGGGCGCCTGCCCGGGGCCGGGTGCCTGCCCGGGGCCGGGTGCCTGCCCGGTGCTGGCCCAGCCGAGCGCGGCGCGCAGGATCTCCACGGTGAGCTGCTGGCGGCGTGCCTCGTCCAGGGTCAGCCGGCTCAGCCGGCCGTCGGCCTGCCGCAGGTCATCGCCGGTCACCCCGGACGACACCAGGATCCGGACCGCGGCGATCTGGGCCGCGGCGTGATGGCTGGAC
>Ga0335081_10023240_pt1 | contig 10030 bp, 5 predicted proteins | sample Lox_Sample_35_FD_206713 | JGI IMG/M metagenome (GOLD analysis project Ga0335081, IMG submission 206713) | Soil microbial communities from Loxahatchee National Wildlife Refuge, Florida, United States - Lox_Sample_3.5 | ecosystem: Environmental > Terrestrial > Soil > Wetlands | place: USA: Florida... | reverse complement strand
CCGTCGGCGGTCGCCAGCCAGAGGTTGATCAGATAGGCCGGCGCGTGGTCGCCGATCGAGTTCCAGTTCTTGCGCGCCCGGTTGTGGGTGAGCGACTCGTCGCGCGGGTCCATCGTCACCGGGTCAATGTGGGAGAAGTAGCCTTCGCGGTCCTTGTCCAGGAAGTACCGGTCGAACAGGTTCACCGTCATCTCGGCGTCGCGCAGGATACGGGGGTCTCCGGTCACCCGGTAGGTCTGGACGGGACCGGCCAGTGCGTAGATCTGCTCGTAGGCCGGGATGGCGTCGAGATCATCGCCAAACTCCGAGGCGAAGACGTTGTGCTTGTGGTCGCCCTGGATGTCCGCCGCGTGGTACCAGTAGGCGATGTCCGCTTTCTCGTCGATCGCCCGCATCTGCTCCCGCAGGTACTCGGTGCCCTTCTCGGCAGCCTGCAGGTACCGGTCCTCGCCGGTCAGCAGATACGCCGTGGCGAAGCCGTAGACCATCCGCGAGATGGTGTCCGTCTCCTGCCGGGTGGTGGGGACCTTCTGCCCCTCAAGGGTCAGCTGGGTCCGGTAGTTCCGGTAGTCGATTACCCCGTCGGGGAACTGCGCGTTGAAGTAAAACCGCGCCAGGTCGCGGATCTGATTGATCCACCAGTCAGGGGACTCGAAGCGCCAGTCATTCTCGGCCCGGCCCACAAGCACGATCCGCTTGGCTTCTAATTTGTAGTCCCCGCCCTCAGGATAGAAGACGCCGTAGGCAAACAGGAAACGGCCGGGCGTCAGCAAGCTTTGTATGGGCGCGCCCGGGTCTTGGTACGGTTCGCTCGGATTGCGGATCACCTCCGCGTAGGTGGCATCGGTCAGACTTACCTGAAACTCGCGTCCGTCGCTGGTCTTGAGCCCGAACGTCCCGGCCGAACTGTCCGCGCCCGTGACATAACCGGCGACAGTATCGGAGAAGGTGAAATGCATCTTGTCCATCGATCGTCTCCTTGCATGCTGGCCCCTCGGACTGACTACTGGGAGATCAGCACCACCACGCTGTGCGCGTTGACGCGGTAGCGGTCATCTGGTTTGACGTCGATCTCGTCACCAGCCACGGCGATGTCCTGCGGCGAAGGCAGCGAAGTGTCGACCGCGCGGCGCCACTGACGCCCCGGTACCGGCGGAATGTCGAAGTCCAGGTCCTGACCGGACATGTTGAGCATCGCGTGCAGGTCATCGTCGCCGCCGAAGCCGCCCATGGTGAATGCCAGGACCGACGAACCCGGGTCCGACCAGCCAGGAAGGTGGAGCTTGCAGCCGTGCCAGGCGAGGTCCATGATGCCCCGCTCGTTCGCCTCCCCGGTGAAGAAATCCGGACGGCGCACGACGGAATGCCGGGAGCGGAACGCAATCATCTCCTTGAAGAACCGGTAGACGTGCTGATTTCGGCGCGCCAGGTCCCAGTCGAACCAGCTGAGTCCGTTATCCTGGCAGTAGGCGTTGTTGTTGCCCTGCTGAGTGCGCCTGATCTCGTCACCGGCGACCATCATTGGCGTGCCCTGGGAGAGCAGCAGGATCGCGGCGAAATTCTTTATCTGCCGCTCGCGCAGCTCCTCGATTGCCGAGTTGCCGGTCTCGCCCTCCGCGCCGCAATTCCAGCTCTCGTTGTCGTTGCTGCCGTCCCGGTTTCCTTCGCCGTTGGCCTCGTTGTGCTTGGAGTTGTAGCAGACCAGGTCGTTGAGCGTGAACCCGTCATGGGCGGTGATGAAGTTGATGCTGTTGTCCGGGACCTGTCCGAAATGCTGGAAGAGGTCCGCGCTTCCCGCTATGCGGGTGGCGACCTGGCCCACCAGACCGCCGTCACCCCGGACAAAGCGGCGTATGTCGTCGCGGTAGCGTCCGTTCCACACCGACCAGCGACAGCCGCCCGGAAAGCTGCCCACCTGGTACAGGCCGCCAGCGTCCCATGCCTCCGCGATGATCTTCGCATCGGCCAGTTTCTCGGACAGCTCAATGTCCCAGAGCACCGGAGGATACGCCATGGGAGCGCCATCCGAGCTGCGCGAGAGAACGGAGCCCTCGTCGAAGCGGAAACCATCTACATGCATTTCGGCGACCCAGAATTCCAGGCACTCGCGGACGAGTTTCTCGGTGATGGGGTGATTGCAGTCAAAGGTGTTTCCGCAGCCGGTGTAGTCCATGTAGTACTGTTTGTCGCTCGGTACGAGATGGTAGTAGGAGTCGTTGGCGAGTCCCTTGAAGCTGATCGCCGGACCCAGATGGTTACCTTCGGAGGTGTGGTTGAAGACGACGTCGAGGATTACCTCGATGCCCGCCCGGTGCAAGGCCTTCACCATGTCGCGGAACTCCTTGATATGGCTGCCCTCCGCGGGGCTCTGGCAATAGCCCGGGTGTGGCGAGAAGAAGCCCAGCGGGTTATATCCCCAATAGTCACTCAACGGCGTCCCGTCCGGAGCCGCTCCCCCTATATCAGTCTCGTCGAATGCGAAGATGGGCATGAGCTCGACCGCGGTCACGCCCAGTTCCCGCAGGTAAGGGATCTTCTCCACGACTCCGGCGAAGGTCCCCGGATTTTTCACCCCGGAACTGGGGGATTTCGTGAAACCGGCCACGTGCATCTCATAGATGATCGTCTGGCTCATCGGCCGGTTCAGGGGCTGATCCCCCTCCCAGTCGTAGGACCCGATATCGATCACCGCGCCCCGCATCGAGCAATCTAGATTGTCGCCGGAATCGCAGGCGCGGGCGCGGTTCCAGAGGGTCTTGGTCACCCCTCTGGCGTAAGGATCGATAAGGACCTTGTTGACGTTGTAGCGGTCCCCGGATCCGGTCAGGTCCCGTGGACCGTCGACACGGTAGGCGTAGTGCAGGCCAGGGATCGCCCCGCGCACATAGACATGCCAGAACTGGAACGTCCTATTGACCTCCGGGTCCAGCGCTATAGTCTCGATCGGCTCCGGTGAGTCCGACGCGTCAAAGAGCAGCAACGTGACCGCGCTGGCGTCCGCTGCATAGATGGAGAAGTTAACCCCGCTGGCATCGGCGGCCGCTCCCAGCGGGTGTGAGCGGCCGGCCTCGATTCGATATTTCGCGTCGGTTCCTTGCGCCATTATCGGTCCTCGTGTCGGCAAATCCGGAAGAGATCACTGCTTCTCGGTCAGCATGTCTATGATCTTGCGAGCGAAGAGGTGACAGAGTGGCCCGGACCTGCCGGTGACGAGGTCACCGTCGACGACGACGTCTTGATCGGTGTAGACGGCACCCATGTTGCGCACGTCTGCGAACAGGTTGTTGTGCGCTACCACCGGGCGGCCCCGAACCAGCTCGGGAGCCGATGCCACCAGCCACAGGCCATGGCAGATGATCCCCTTGAGGATGCTCGCGTCGGCAAAGGCGCGCTGCAGGAACTCGGTAGCGGGCGGCAGCTTGGCGACGTCCTCGGTGTAGCGCAGGCGGTCGGAGACCATCCCAGAGGGCACGATCACGGCACTGAATCCGTGCAGCCCCTCGTCGCTGATGGCCTCGAAGCTTTCCGTGCACTGCAGGGGAGCCTTGTACTCGTGACCGAAGAAGGTCAGCGACGGCTGGCCCCATAGCCGGCTCAAGAGGTGGAGCTCTGCGCCTTCCTCGGCAAAGCGATGCTGATAGTAGGCGATCTCGGGCTCGTAGTAGTCGCTTTCAATGAGAACAGCGATCTTCGCTCCGCTCAGCTTCATCGGTAACTCCACTCACTGGCCGCATTTGACGTGGCCGACCCGGCCGGGAACATCGCCGGCGATGACGAGGTCGATCAGGAACGGACCGTCGGTTTCGAGGGCCTTGCTGATGGCTGGCCGCACCTGGGACCCGGTTTCCACCCGGAGTGCGGGCACACCCAGCGCCTCGGCCATGCGATCGAACCGGAGTTCAGGGCCGCCGAGGTCGAAGAATGCGGGGAAGTCGTGTTCGGGCATCCCGCGTTCCCGCCAGTACTGCTGGATGTTGTCTTTGAGTATCCGGTAGCTCCGGTTGTTGCAGACCACGATCTTGGCGCCAATCTCATGGTGCGCGGCGGTCCACAGCGCCTGGATCGTGTACATGGCGCCCCCGTCGCCGGTGAAGCCGAAAACGGTCCGGTCGGGGTGCGCCAGCTTCAGTCCCAGCGCTCCGGGAACTCCCACCCCGAGCGAGCCACCCCGGGTCTGGAAGTACGCGCCAGGCAGGGTTGGAGGCAAGTACCGGATCAGATCGGGAGAGGTGGTGAGGGCTTCGTCGAAGACGACGACGTCGTCCGGGGCCAGCTCGGCCAGCTCGGCCATGAACAGGGAGGCCGGCATCGGCATCTCGTCTCGGTGCGCCTGGTCGGCACGGCGCGGGGCCTCCTGCCCCTGGTGCCTTTCCGCGGAGAGCTGGCGCGAGCGCTGCGCAGCGGCCTGCTGCTGGGCAGCGGACATCTCCCGGCCAAGCGACTCCGCGAGCCGTGCCAGGGTCAGCTTGGGATCGCTGACCAGCCCGAGATCGACCGGGAAGTTCTTGGCGATCGCGTCGGTGTCAAGGTCGATATGAACGATTCGCGCGTGCGGCGCGAAAGCGCCGCGCAGGGCGGGGAACACCTCAGGGAAGACGTAGGTGCCGCAGATCAGGACCGCATCTGCCTGCGCTGTGACGGGCTGGCTGTCCTTGGCGAACATGTGCCCGAGCAGCCCGCGAAAGTGCGGGTGCGCCGCGCTCAGGTTGACCTCGGACGAGTCAGCCGCCCAGACTGCCGCGCCCCAGAGCTCGGCTACCCGGGCCAGTTCCGGCTGGCCCGCCGAGAAGGCCACCCCGTCGCCGACGATGATGATCGGGTGCTCGGCCCCGGCCAGGAGCCGGGCAGCCTGGGTGACCAGTGCGGGTTCCGGCACGGTGCGGGTGGCGAGGATGGAGGTCGGCACCGCCTCCTCTGCGTTCGGGGCATCGAGCACATCCATCGGCAGGGCCAGGAAGACCGGGCCCATGGGCGGTGTCGTGGCGATCTTGATCGCGCGCCGCAGCATCCGCAGCAATGACGTCGGATGAGTGACCCGCGCGGCCCACCTGGTGACCGGCTCCGCCATAGCGACCAGGTCAGCCGCCATCTGTGCGTCCATCGCGTCGTAGCAGACCCCAGCGTCGCCGGCCAGCACGACAAGCGGCGCATGGCCCCGCTTGGCCTGGTACATCATGCCGATGCCGTTGCCGAGGCCGACGCCGCTGTGCAGCTGCACCACGGCGGGCCGATGGGTCGCGCGAGCGTAACCGTCCGCGATGCCGACCGCCACTGTCTCCTGCAGGGCGCAGACATACTGCAGGGCCGGGTAGTCGGCGAGGGCGTCGAGAAAGCCCTGCTCGACAGTCCCCGGATTGCCGAACATGTACCGGATGTCGTCAGCGAGCAGCTGCTCGACGAGCGCGAAGCGGCCGGTGCGGCCGCCCGCGGTGGTACTCGCCACCTCCGGCCCGAGATCCGCTCCGACCGGGACGCTCATGAGCGGATGGCCGGCTCGGCGTCCGAGCTGCCGACCCGGCCCGGGCCGCGCCAGCCGTAGTGCCGGAGCCCGTGTTCGAGCACCTCGACCAGCACTCTGCCGGTCGTATACGAATCTGCGGTCGACCGCCCGGTGATAAACGGGTAGTCCGCCATCACCGAGATCTGGTGCCCGACGTTGCCGTGGAACTGGCCCTCGGGGCCTACGGCGTCACGCAGGATGTACTCCAGCGGATACGGCGGCGGTCCGATGTTGATGTCGGTGCCGACAAAGCCCGTCCCGTCATGGTAGTCGTACTCGATCGGATGCCCCGTGAGGTGGCGGCCCCAGATGATGCTCTTGCGGTCGTCCCGGTTACGCGCAAACGCGAGGCAGGCGACACCGTAGCACTCTGCGGCCACCGGCCGGTCGAGCCCGTAGAATATGAGGATCAGCTCATGGACACGGTAGTTATTGACCATGTCGATGATCGGGCCGCTGCCACCCACTAGCAGTATGGCGTCGTACTCGCGCTCGATCTCGCCCCGGATCTCATCCAGCCGGTTGTAGTAGCTCTCCATCTCGCGCAGGTAGCTGGGCGAGCTGTGGTAGGGCATCTCGGGCAGCCAGGCCGAAAGGTTCAGCGGATTCTCGAGCCGGCTGGACTGGCTGAGCTCACGGGTCTTGCGGGCGTTCTCCTCCGAGGTCACGGCGCGGCCGAGCGGGGGGTCGATGAACCTGGAGTCCTCGCTCGGCGGCAGCGGCTGAGGGCGTCTTCCCTTGCTTGTCGCGAAGACCACCTCGTAGTTTTGCTTGTCCAGGGCATCGAGCGGACCGACCAGTTCCTCACCCCAGAAGCCCCATTCCGAGAGAATACAGAGAATCCTGCGTGACATAGATATCTGTCCTTGTCCCCGCTCGCGACCTGACTGTCATGTGGCTAGTACGAGTAACGGATTCCGGTGCACAGCCGGTCACGTCATCGCGCAAGATCACTGGCTGTCGTGTGACGTACTGAACGCTAGATGGAGGGATGAACCCCGGACCATCGGTAATCCCCCTAGGATTTAGGCTGCAAGCCGGCGGGCGGGCTCGAGGATGGCCCGCTCCTGTCGTCGGCTCGGCCCCGAAAGACCCTCGCGGCCAGGGTCGGCAAGGCATGGCGCCGCGGCCGGGGTCGGCATCATCACTGGTCAGCGGCACCGCGTGCAGCCGGTTGACGGTCCCGACCTTGCCGGTGCCGAGAAAAGGCGCGCCTCACCAGGATCCGCGGCCCCCTCTCGTTGCCCAGGCCAGCGCGGCGTCGACATCCGGCCGGGATTCACGCCGCCAGCAGGGCCGGACCGGTACAGCGCACCGGTCAGCAGATCATGGGCCTGGGCCTATTACCAGCTTGGGCGTTACAACCCGGGGAAACCCCCGGTATTGAGACTCGGTCAGGGGATGTCGTTGATGCTGAGGGCCTCCAGCTGACCCGATCCCCTGTTGGTGACCAGCAGGGTCTTGCCGCCCTCGAGGTCGTTCTGGTTGAACTCGTGCGGCTGACTGCCGGCGGGAATCCTCCCCACCAGGGCCGGCTTCCCGGCCAGCGCCTTCCTGGTGTCGACGACCATCAGGCTGGACGGCGACCCGGAGTTCGCGACGGCGATCTGCGCGCCGCCCTTGATGACCTTCTCCCCGATCGGATCCCGGCCCACGGGCACGCTCGCGATCAGCGGGTGCGCACCCTTGGCGCGCAGCTCGGCGGCGCTGAAGGCGAGCAGCGCGTTGCTCTGCTGCGCGGTGACCCACACGACGCCGCCGTCTGCCGAGGTCGTCACCAATCGCGACGGCCGGCATCCGGCAGCATGTGTCGCGAGCACCGCAGTCGCCTGCTGGCTGGGTGTCTCCGCGCGCTTCATGCTGACGACGCTGACTGTTCCCTGGGACGGAGCCGTGCCCCAGCTCGTCACGTACAGCAAGTCGCCGGACTGGGCAATGCCCACCGGCTGGCTGTCGAGCGGCACAAAGCCGACGAACTCCGACTTGCCGAAGCCGCTGTGCACGGCGGCGTCCAGGTTGAAGACCGCCATGTTGTTACTGTCCTGCAGGGTCACGAAGGCGTATTTGTCGTCGGGCGAGAGCGCGACGTCGACAGCTCCGGCGCCCGTGCTCGTCAGGTGCCCGAGGACCGGGTCAGCGGCGTGCTGCTCGGCCTCGCCAATGCTGATGACGACGGCCCCGCTGCCGCCTGCCACGAGCAGGTGGCCGTCCCCCGTGATGGCCTCGCCCTTCTGCGCGCCGGGCGCCGGGATGTTGCTGAAGGGCAAGAGGTTGGGGCCGCCGCCGTTGTTGCTCAGCATGGTCACCGAGCTGCCGGTCGACACGAACGAGAATTGCGAGAATCGGGCACCGCGGCCCACCTCGACGCCGAACGGATTCCCGCCGACGGGCACGTCCGTGGGGTGGACGGGCAGAACATTCGTCGTGGCTGTCCTGGTCGTGCAGCCGGGCACGGGAACCGCGGGCGCCGCAGCGGGAGGGCCGGATCCGCCGCCTGATCCGCTCCCCAGCAGCTGGCTGATCAGGAAGGCGCCGCCGCCGAGGACGAGAACCGCGGCGGCCGCCGCGGCGGCCGCCGTTATCCGCGAGCGGAGCGGTGGTCCGGTCCGCTGACCGAGATCCTGGCCGCCGCCGCGCTCGGAGCCCTCGGCCTGAAGCTCGTGGCTCACATCTCGCTTGCGCCGCAGCCCGTTCATCGCCGGGGGCCAGCGACTGGCCCGGATAGCCGCGGGTGCTGGCTGTTCTTGCGGGGTGGCCGCATCGCGGGGCGGGCCGGGCCGGGCGCGCTCGGGGGCAGGTGCTGCCTCGGGCGCGGGGGCAGGTGCTGCCTCGGGCGCGGGGGCAGGTGCTGCCTCGGGCGCGGGGGCAGGTGCTGCCTCGGGTGCGGGGTCGATGCGCGCGCGCACGCGGATAGCGGCGGAGCCGCCGTCGCTGTCGATGCTGACGACGCCGTCGTGCTCGCCGGCGGCGCCGGTGTCCACGGTCAGGACGACCTCGTCGCCTTCCTGCCGGAGCTTCAGCCAGCTTGCCTCGGTCGCCGGCCGCGCATTGAGCGTCCCGCCGCCGGCGTTATCCAGCCGGACCCTGCGTTCGGGCGCGGGCCCGAGCGCGGAGATCCGCCCGAAATCGATGATGGTGGCTGATAACGCAAGCTTCGGCCTCAGCTCTGCGGCCCCGGCCGGCGGCAGCTCTGGCGCTCCCGCCGGCGGCAGCAGCACCGCCCCGGCCGGCGGCAGCTTTGGCGCCCCGGCCGGCGGCAGCAGCACCGCCCCGGCCGGCGGCGCGTCCGCGTTCAGGGCCGCCGCAGCCGCGGCGGCCACGGCGCGGCTGTCGTCCCCGGCAAGCTGCTCCAGGGCCAGCCTGGCGGCCAGCGCGAGCCCGGCATGTCTGGCCCGCATCACGCGCACCAGTTCCTGGACCGCCCCGGCACGGATTCCGGCCAGCGGGTGATCGATGGCCTGCTGCAGCTCGGGCGGCAGCGGCGCGGGAGTGGTTACCGGGCGGCTGCGGCGGGCGATATAGAGCTCCCCTTGCGTCTCCACGTCGCGGCTCGGGGTCTGATGGGGATTCTGCTCGCGCACCTTGTCGAAGACATAGTCATAAAGCTCGTTGAGTGAGACCAGGCCGTCCTCGTCCCGGTCCGCCTCTCCGCTGGCCAGTCCCTCCACCAGGGCGGCGGTGAACACCGACGGCCGGGGGGTGGCGTGGACATCAGTGAGCTGCTCTCCTTCGAAGGCGTACTCCATGGCGCTGGATGCCGTGATCACCGCCCGGCCGCGGCCGCCGCCTAATCTTTCCGGAGCGAAGCTGTCCAGCACGTTGACGTCCCCGGCCGCCCGCACCGCCACACCCTGGGAGAAGGCGCCGCCATAGCAGCAGTCCAGCAGCAGCACGATGCTGCGCGACCGGCTCGCCCGCATGCACCGCTGCACGAAGTCGGCCGGGATCGCCGTGGATACAAGCCTGTTCAGGCGGGTGTTGGCGGCGGCGAAAAATAGTTCCCCGGACTCGCTCTTCAGCCCGTGACAGGAGAAGTGCAGCAGCAGCACATCGTCGGACCGGCCCTCCGCGAACAGGTCCTCGATCTGCGCCTGGATGACATGGGCGGGCTCGTTACGCACCACCTGGACGGTGAAGTCACCGATCTGGGGATCGCTGAGCACCTGCCCGAGCGCCTCGGCATCGGCCGCCGGGGCCAGCAGGTGCGGCAGTGCCTCCTGCTCGTATTCGTCGACGGCGATTATCAGGGCTTTCCGCTGGCCGCTCACACCTCGCCGTCACCCCGTCGAGTGCCGGCTGACAAATAGGCTGATGAGCCGCTCCTGCTCCGCGTCGCTTACCTCCGACAGCTCCAGCTGGTCGCCGCCGATTTCCAGCCGCACCGTACGGTGGCTGGTACCGCTGCGCCGCAGCCAGTGGCTGATCGCGCCCACCACCGCCTTGAGGATCTCAGCGGAACCACCGAGAGTGAGTGAGAGCCCGCCAAGCGCGGCCAGTTCCACCCCGCGGGCGCCCGGCGGAGGCGCACCG
>Ga0335081_10023239_pt1 | contig 10031 bp, 13 predicted proteins | sample Lox_Sample_35_FD_206713 | JGI IMG/M metagenome (GOLD analysis project Ga0335081, IMG submission 206713) | Soil microbial communities from Loxahatchee National Wildlife Refuge, Florida, United States - Lox_Sample_3.5 | ecosystem: Environmental > Terrestrial > Soil > Wetlands | place: USA... | reverse complement strand
CCGGGCGCATGCCTGGCGCTGATCGGCCGTAATGGCGCAGGCAAGACCACGCTGCTGCGCATACTGGCGGGCTTTTCACGGCCGGGGCGCGGCGAGGTCCGGATCTTCGGCGGCGGCCCGAGGGAAACGGAAACGCGCCGCCGCATCGGCTTCATCGGCCATGGCATCTCGGTTTACGACGAGCTTTCGGCGCTGGAAAACCTGACCCTGTTCGCCCGGCTGTACCATCTGCCCGAGCCGGAGCGCGCCGCGCGCGAGTGGCTGGAGCGCACCGGGCTCACGCGTGTGGCCGACGGGCTGGTGCGCGAATTCTCCCGCGGCATGCGGCAGCGGCTGGCAGTGGCCCGCGCCTTTCTGCACGAACCCTCGGTGCTGTTGCTGGACGAGCCGTTCACCGCGCTGGACGACAAGGCGATCGCGGTTCTGCAAGGCTTGTTGCGCGGCGCGCTGGCCGATGGCAAGACCATTGTCATGTCGACGCACCAGTTGCGGGAAGCGCTCGAACTGGCCTCCGATGTCGCGCTGCTGAGCCGCGGCCAAGTGGCGTTTCACGGCCCGCGCACGCCGGAAATGGTCGCCGACCCGGGTTACGTCTACGCGCGATACGGGGAAGGCTGATGGACTATTTGCGGCAATTCTGGGTGGTCAGCGTCAAAGACCTGCGCGCCGAATTCCGAACCAAGGAAGCCATTAACGCTTCGCTGGCCTTCGCGCTGGTGATCCTGGTGCTATTCAGCTTTGCCTTCGACGCCGCCGACCTGGAAGAAGCCGCCATGAATGAAATCTCGGGCGGGCTGCTGTGGATCGCGTTTGCTTTTGCCGGCACGCTGGTGCTGAACCGCAGCTTCGTGCGCGAGCTGCCCAACGATTGCCTGGACGGGCTGATCGCCGCGCCCATTTCGCGCTCAGCGCTGTTTCTGGGCAAGGCCTTCGCCAACTTCGCGCTAGTGCTGGCGGTCGAAATGATTTCGCTGCCGGTGTTTGGCATTTTCTATCATGTGCGCTGGGCGAGCCAGTTTCCCGAACTGCTGCTCGTTCTGGTGCTGGGCACCTGGGGTGTGACGGTTATCGGAACCATCACCAGCGCGCTCACCGTCAATATCAAGCTGCGCGAAGTGATGCTGCCCATGCTGACGTACCCCATTCTCGTGCCGGCGCTAATGTCCGCCATGCAGTTGACGACGCGACTCATGGCGGGGGAAGCGATTGGCTCCGACACGGGCATGTGGCTGAAGATGCTGATCGGCTTCGACGTGATCTACACTTCGGTCTCGCTGATTCTGATTGAAGTCGTGCTCATCGGTTGAGCTATGCCCGCTGCCAAGATGCTGTTCCTGTATGCGCCGGCCGGGTTCGTGGCAGTGCTGGGTTTCGCCGTCGCGGTCGCCGCTAGCGTATTGTTCCTGCGGACCAAAGCCTTGCGTTTCGACACGCTGGCAGCGTCAGCCACGGAGGTGGGGCTGATTTTCTTGACGGCCAACATCGTGGCGGGCGTCGTCTGGAGCCGCGCGGCGCATGCCGTCTGGTGGACGTGGGACCCCGCGATCGCCTCGGCGCTGGTTTGCGCGCTAGTGTATGCGTCCTACCTGATGCTGCGGCGGGCGGTGGAAGAGCCGAGCCAGCGTGCCGCATTCTGCGCCGTGTGGAGCATTTTCTGCTTCCTGGATACACCGATCGTGATTGCGGCGGTGTACCGTTGGCGCAGCCAGCACCCGCATCCGGCGTTGTGGGCCGATGTGCCCGACGCTTGGCCGGCGCCGTTGGCATGGAGCACGGCGGGAATGTTTGCGCTGGCTGCTTTGCTGCTGGCGGTACGGCTGCGGCAAGGAACGGCGCGGCGGGAGCAGGATTTGCGGCGGCGCATGGGGAACACAATCTAGGGCGGTGTCCGGCGTAAGAATTGACAATGACCGCCAAGCGTCGACACGAGTGTCGACGCGGCAGGCAAGAGTGCCTGCGCCACTGCCCTTGTATCATAGAGTCTGGCCCACGCATGAAAACCAAACTCTGCGACCTCGACCCTTCCGTAAGCCAGAAGCTGCCGCAGTTCACCGACGACAAATCCGGGATCGGCGTGCATTATGTGGACGCGTACATAAAGCCGATGAATACCAAGCTGCCGGACGGCACGGCGGTGCGCTGCAAGCGCCGGGGCCTGAAGGTGACGCTTACGGCCGGCGCCAGGAAGGGCGACGGGCTGATGCGGCGGCTCGACGTCAGCCGCGACCCGGTCGTGATGCTCGACGCCGCGCTACAGGAAGCCGCCAAAAATGCAGGCGTCGAGCTGACGGTGGAAGACGGCTCGGTTTTCCTGGCGTTTTAGGCCGCCGGCGGCAAGACCGCCGGCGCTACGCCGCTCCAGCGGCCGCTTTGCTTTCGCTCATTGCCAACGGATAGGCCGCGCCGGGGAAAGCGCCATCGCCGAGCGTTTCGCGAATTGCCATGTTGGCGTCGAAGTAGACCTGCCAGTAGTTTTCGTTGCGGCAATAGGGACGAACGGCCAGCACCGGGCCAAACGGAGTAAAAGTCAGGATGGTAACGTCGGGCGACGGGTCTTTGATGACATTCGGAATCGCGGCCATGCGGTCCTTCAGGCGCGCGATGGCCAGGTGCGGGTCGGCCGCGCCGGAAATCTGGGCGGTGAGCTCCACGCGACGGTGCGAGTTGGCCGAATAGTTCTGAATGGTGTCGGAGAAAATCTTGTTGTTGCCTACGTAGGTGTGGACGTTGTCCGGCGTGTCGAACGTAGTTACGAACAGGCCGATTTCCTGCACAGTGCCGGTAACTCCACCGGCGCTGATGAAATCGCCCACCTTGAACGGGCGCAGCACCAAGAGGAACGCACCCGCGGCGAAATTGGCCAACAGCCCCGCCCATGCCGTGCCGATAGCCAGGCCCATCGCGGCAATGAGAGCGGCGAAGGTGGTGGTCTGCACGCCGAAGTAGCCGAGAATGGCGACCACCAGGGTGATGTGAAGCGCCACCGAAAGCGTGTTGCCGGTGAAGCGCATGACGGTGGGCTCGATCTGCTGCTTTCTGAGGACACGCTCGACCGCGCCGACAACGGCCGTAATCAGCCATCGGCCAATGATGTAGAGCAGCAGGGCTCCCAGAATTTGCAGGCCGACGCTGGCCGCCTTTTCTTGCAGGATCTGCATGATCGCGTTCCAATTCATAGGGACGGGTTCCTCCTTGGTTCAACCAATATAACGCTGCACGGAGTGTCAGCTCATGGCGAGGAGGATTTTCCCTATGTGGTCGCTCGATTCCATGCGGCGGTGGGCGTCGGCGACCTGCTCCATCGGGAAGATGCGGTCCACCAGGGGGCGAATCCTGCCGGCGGCGAGGTGCGGCCACAGGCGGAGGCGGATGGAATCGCGCAACGCGGTTTTCTCAGCCACGGGGCGTCCCCGCAGGGTTGAACCCGTGACCACCAGCCGCTTCTGCGTGACGAGCGCAAGGTCGGCAGTGACTTCGCGGCCGCGCATGTAGGCGATGTGGACCAACCGGCCGCGCGGCGCGAGCAGCCGCAGGTGGCGTGGGAAGTAATCGCCGCCCACCATATCGAGAATCACGTCGATTCCGCGTCCACCCGACCAATCCCGGGCGGCCTCGGCCCAATCCTCCTGTTTATACTGGAACGCGCGTTCGCAGCCGATCCCGGTGCAAAAGTCGCCCTTTGCCGGACTGCCGGTGGTGGCGACCACACGCGCTCCGAACAGATGCGCCACCTGGATCGCCATAGTGCCGATGCCGCTCGACCCTCCTTGCACCAGCAACGTTTCGCCGGGCTGGAGGCATGCGGGCTCGAAGAGATTGGCCCAGACGGTGAAGACCACCTCCGGCAGCGCGGCCGCATGAGCCACCGGAATGCTTGCCGGAACCGGCAGGCACTGGCCCGCGGGAGCCACGCAGTATTCCGCATAGCCTCCGCCGGCGAGCAGGGCGCAGACGGGGTCGCCGGTTTTCCATTCTCCCGCGCCGGCGCCCGTTTCGGCGATATGGCCTGCGACCTCCATCCCAAGGATCTCGGAAGCTCCCGGTGGTGGTGGATAGTGGCCCTGGCGCTGCAAGATATCGGCATGATTCAGGCCAGCCGCGGCCACCCGGATCAGCACTTCGCCCGGGCCCGGCTTGGGAACGGGCGCTTCGACAATGTGCAGCGCTTCGGGACCGCCTGGTTCGGTGACTGCAACGTAGCGCATCAATATCTATTATGCCGGTGGCGTGATATAACGGGGTGACTTATGCTCAGCAGGCGGCAGTTCGCGGGCGCTCTGGCGGCGTTGCCCGCGTTCGCGCAGGTGAAACCGCTGCCGATCGGTGCTGTAGAAATCTGGGAATTGCGCGGCCACCGCGCGTCGGTCCGCGGCGTCGACCAGCAGTACCAGGTGAATCCTCTTTACATTTACGATGAGCTGCGGCCGCAGGAATATCGCGACAATCCGAATGCCACCACCGCGCAGGCGCCGGTGAGCGCGCTCTATCTGAAGATTCGCACGGATGGCGCCGAAGGATTCTACGGGCCTATCGATAAGGAAGTGGCGATTGTGGTCTACGAGCAGCTTCGGCCGTTTCTGATGGGCAAGGACGCGCTGGCGCAGGAAAAATTATGGGACCAGATGTACCGCTCCAACCGGCACGCGCGGCGCGGGCATTTCCTTATGGCGATCAGCGCGGTGGATAACACCTTGTGGGATCTGCGCGGCCGCTGGTTCAAAGCGCCCGTCTACCGTCTGCTCGGCGGCCCCACCCGCGCCTCGGTGGAAGCGTACGCCAGTTGCCTGGGTTACTCGCTCGAGCCGCAAAGGATGCAGCAAGTCGCGCTCGAAAACAAAAAGCAGGGCTATCGCTACCAGAAGTGGTTTCTCGCCTACGGGCCCGGCAGCGGCTACGAAGGGCTCAAGAAGAACGTGGAGACGGTGCGGCTGTTGCGCGAGGCGGTGGGCGAGGACACCGAGTTGATGTTCGATGTCTACAGCGGTTGGGATCTCACTTACGCGCTGGAGTGGGCCCGGCAGGTGGAGCGCTACCGGCCGCGCTGGATAGAGGAAGCGACCCAGGCGGAGAAGATCGACAGCTTCGCGCAGCTTCACAAAGGTACGTCGATTCCGATCGCCTCGGGCGAGCACATTCAGGGACGCTGGGAGGTCTACGATTACCTCAAGGAAGGCGCGCTCAGCGTGGTGCAGTGCGATCCGGAGTGGTGCGGCGGCACCAGCGAGCTGGAGAAAATCTGCGCGCTGGCATCGATTTTCGACGTGCCGGTGATTCCGCACGGCCACAGCCTGCACGCGGCGCTGCATGTGATCGCTGCGCAATCTCCGGCTGTCTGTCCGTTGGCGGAGTACCTGATCTTGAAAATGCGTTCGTACTACCACTTCGAGAAGGCTCCGCTGGCGCCCGAGCGGGCGCACTTCACGCTTCGCGACGCGCCGGGTTTCGGCATCGAGATCGACGAAGGCAAAGTGGAGTCGCGCGAGCAGGTTCGTTGGGGGTAGGGACAGAATCTGTACGAAAACGCGCCCACCTGGTATATGCTAGTGGGGATGCCGCTGGAAACGAAGCAACTGGATTCGGGAGTGACGGTGGTCACGGTGTCCGGCCGGTTGGTGTTGGGCAAGGAAGTGGACAAGCTGGAAAGCTCGGTCAATGGCCTGTTGATGCAGGGTGCGCGCAAGTTCGTGTTCGATCTGGCGGCGCTCGAATACGCCGACAGCGCCGGGATTGGCGCGTTTGTTTCCTGCCTCACGCAGATCAAGAAGAGCGGCGGAGAGATGCGCGTAGCCGCGGCCAACCAGAGGGTCGGCCGGCTTTTCCATGTCACCGGCGTAGACCATCTGATGCCTTTGTACGCCACGGTAGCCGAAGCCGCCGCGGGGTAGGTATTTCTTCAATGCCGGAAATGACGCACGCCGGTGAATACCATGGCGGCGCCTGACCGGTCCGCCGCTTCAATCACATCACGGTCGCGCACGGATCCTCCCGGCTGAATGAATGCGATAGCGCCGTATTTGATTGCTTCTTCCACTCCGTCGGGAAACGGGAAAAATGCGTCGGAGGCCACCACCGTGCCGGCCAGCGGGAGCACGGCTTTCATGGCGGCGAGTTTGACGGAATCCACGCGGCTCATCTGTCCCGCGCCCACCGCCATGGTCTGGCCCGGCCGCGCGAAAACGATGGCGTTCGATTTCACGTGCTTGGCCACTTTCCAGCCGAACGCCAGTGCATGCCACTCTTCCCCGGTGGGAGTGCGCCTGGTTGGCACGGTTGTGGTTGCGCGGTCGAATCCGAGCGTATCCGCCGTCTGCGCCAGGTAGCCGCCGGAGATAGACTTAACCACCAGCGGGTCCGTGGCCTCGGCCACGCGCATCAGCCGCAGATTCTTTTTCGCGGTCAGGATGGCGAGTGCCTCCGGTGAGTAAGCAGGGGCGGCAACGGCCTCCACAAACAGCTTCGACATTTCGCGTGCCGTCTCTTCATCCACGGCGCGATTGATCCCTACCACGCCGCCGAACGCGGACACGGGGTCGCAGGCCAGCGCCTGCCGCCACGCTTCGGCCAGCACATCCTGCTCGGCGCAGCCGCACGGATTGGTGTGCTTGATGATGGCCACGGCCGGCGCGGTGAACTCCTGCGCAAGCTGGAAGGCCGCGTCCAGATCCACCAGGTTGTTGTAGGAAAGCTCCTTGCCGTGCAACTGCCCGGCGCCCGCCACACCATGGCCGCGGCGCCCATACAGCGCCGCCTGCTGATGCGGATTTTCGCCGTAGCGCAGGTCCATCAGCTTGGGGGCGTACAAACTTAGATCGCGCGGCAACGCGGCATCCGGCGCATCTTCTCTTTCCAGCCGCGCACGGATGGCGGCATCGTACTCGGCAGTGGTGTGGAAGGCCTTCTTCGCCAACTGCCAGCAGGTTTCCACGGAGATTTCGCCGCCGTGCGCGCGCAGCTCTTCCAGAACGGCCGGGTAATCGGCCGGCGCAACAACCACCGCTACATCCTGGTAATTTTTGGCGGCGGCGCGGATCATGGTAGGTCCGCCGATATCGATGTTCTCGATCAGCTCTTCCCGCGAGATGCCGGCCCTGGCGGCTGCTTCCTCGAAACGGTAAAGATTTACCGCGACCATATCGATAGGGGTGATGCCGTGCGCGGCCAGCGCCTGCATATGATCCGCATGCCCACGCATCGCCAGAATGCCTCCGGCCACTCTGGGGTGCAGGGTCTTCACCCGCCCGTCGAGCATTTCGGGAAATCCAGTGACATCGGCCACATCTTTGACGGCAATGCCGGCCTCGCGGAGCATGCGGGCGGTGCCTCCCGTCGAGATGATCTCCGCGCCCAGCCCGCTCAACCCGCGGGCGAAATCGACAACGCCGGTCTTATCGGTGACGCTGATCAGTACGCGTTTGATCCTGGGCATCTATTTGCACGATAGCAGACGCCGGGTGCACGTTTCCGCTGCCGACTGCGTCTGACCGCATAGGAGGAACACAATCGATGCGCACTTCCCTTGCATTGGCCGCGGCGGCGCTGCTGATGGTTCATTGGCCGGTCCACGCCCAGGATTCCCGGGGCCCTGCCATTTACAAAGTGGAATTTGACATTCATGACAGCGGCGATGCCGCGGGCAAGACCCGGCACTATACGATGGTGACGTCCGCCAATCAGAAGGCCGTCTTCAAGGTCGGAAGCCGTGTGCCGGTCGCCACGGGGTCATTCCAGCCTGGCGCTACGACTCCGATGACCCAATTCACGTATGTTGATGTCGGCGTCAACATCGAATGCACCGTCGGCGATATGAACGGCAAGGTCATGATGCACGGCAACATCGATATCAGCACCATCGCCCATGAAGCGGCAGCGCCCGGCGCGAATCCGACGATATCCCAGACCAAGCTCCAACTCGAAACCGCGGCCGATCCAGGCAAACCCACGGTGGTAGCCGCCATCGACGATCCGGTGACCATGCGGCAGTTCCAGGTGCTGGCCACGGTCACGCGCGTGAATTGACGGTCTGCGATTCACCGCTCCGATAGAAGACGATGTAAGCCAGCCCTACGCCCAGCGGGATGAGGCCGAACAACGCGATGGCAGCCGGCATACCGCGGTCTTCGGCGGCGCGTGCGGCCTCGTCCTTTTCCACGATCTCTCTGGCCTGCTCGATAGGGATCTGCAGGTTTTGACTGACATTTCGAGCTCGCATGGCCAGGAATTCGGCCGATTCGTGGTAATGCCTGTTGGAACCTAGCGCTGACAGCAGCAGCGCGATAGTGAGCGCCGCGCCGGTGAAACTCCAGATCAGCCCGCGCAGCAGGTAAACGCGCGGAGACCACGGGGCCGGCGCCGCGCCGGGCGGAATTGCGGCGCCTTTTTCCAGCGCCGCCAGCCGCTCCTGGTGAGCCATCTGTTGCTTGCGGTAGCGCAGAAACAACAGCACCACCACCACAATCAGCACCGACGCAAAAATCACCACGATCAGTCCGAACTGGAAACCCGTGTTGCTCATCTGCTTTCCTCCGTTCCTTGTGACCGCCTTTTTAGCGCCAATGTTTCAAAACCTGGCGGCTGGGAGGTAAGGTCTAAATAGATCTATGGCGGAGGAATTCGAAGCGATCGTCCGCGAATACCAGGACAGGATCTTCCGCCTTGCCTGTTCCATCCTGGGCGACCGCGCCTCCGCCGAGGAAGCCGCTCAGGAAGCGCTGGTTCGCATCTGGAAGGGACTGCCGGGTTTTCGGGGCCAATCCTCGCTTTCCACCTGGATCTATGCCATCACCCGCAACACCTGTTTCACGCTGATGGGCCGCTGGGGCCCACGAACGGAGTCGCTGGAGGATCCGGCCGGCCGGCGTGAGGCGGAGAGGCGCTCGGCCGCCACCTGGCCCGCCGCGCCCGTGCCGGATGTGATGGCGCTCGTCGATCGCCTGCCGGCGAAATACCGCCAGGTGGTGGCGCTCTTCTATATGCAGGAAAAATCGTATGATGAGGTTGCGAATATGCTCGGCCTGCCGGTGGGCACGGTGAAAACGTATCTGTTCCGCGCGCGCAAGAGCATGGCCGAAGACCTGGCCCGCGGGCGCGTGCGCAAAGGAGAAGCCAATGGCCTGCCCGGATTTTGAAACGCTGTTGCGGGAAGGCCCAACCGGCCATGCCGCGCACTGCGACGATTGCGCCGTGCTGCTAGAAGCTTTCGCCGATGTGGACTCCAGCCTGGCCGCCGCGTTCCATGGCGTTGCCGCTCCACCCGGAATGGCGTCTGCCGTCCAGATGCGAATCGCCGGCGAGCAAGCCCGCCGCCGTCCCTCGGTCGTTCCCGAAGTCCTGGATTTCATCGGCTGGGCGGCCATCCTGGCGCTGTTCGCGGTGCTCGCGCAGCGCTTCCTGCCGCCGATTTTATTCTGAATCCGGAATCCTGCTGGGCCATCCAAAAGTCATGCAATCCATGCATCCCGATCAAGCCGGTTTCCTGCTCCATGGAGTTTTTATCCCGGGGCTGAAGAACGAACACCGTATTACGAGAAGTGTGATCGAAGCCATTCCGCTCGATAAAGGCGATTATTGTCCCGATCCGGTCTCGCGCGGAGCACTCGATCTGGCATGGCACATCGCGGCCACGGAAATGCGCTTCCTGGACGCAGTCGCGGCGGGTGCTTTCGACCTGAGCCCCAGGCCGCTTCCCGAGTCCATCCGGAATTCGGCGGACCTTTCCGCCTGGTACGCGGAGAACTTCGCGCCGCGCCTCGACAAGCTGACCGCCCTCTCCAACGACCAACTACTCAAGATCGTGGACTTCCGCGGCATGTTTCAGCTTCCGGCGGTGATGTACCTGAGTTTCGTGCTGCATCACTCGGTGCACCATCGCGGCCAGTTGTCCACCTATCTCCGTCCCATGGGAGCCAAAGTGCCTAGCATCTACGGGGAAAGCTACGACGCCGCCGAAGCCCGCAAAGCCGCGCAGAAGGCTTAAGGCGGCGCCGAAGGCCCTTTGTGATACGCTGGCCAGCTAGGCCGATCTAATCTAGTTG
>Ga0335081_10023237_pt1 | contig 10031 bp, 8 predicted proteins | sample Lox_Sample_35_FD_206713 | JGI IMG/M metagenome (GOLD analysis project Ga0335081, IMG submission 206713) | Soil microbial communities from Loxahatchee National Wildlife Refuge, Florida, United States - Lox_Sample_3.5 | ecosystem: Environmental > Terrestrial > Soil > Wetlands | place: USA: Florida... | reverse complement strand
GGACCCAGGACCGTGAAAGCCGATTTTGAAGTGACCTCCGACTGACCCCCGGGAAGTGCTTGAGTGATCCTTCGGAGCACCCACCGAAATCTTGCCGCCTGCGTTCCCCGGCGCCCAGACGCGCTGTTAAACTAAATCCTTGCCTGCCCGGAGTAAATCCGCCGTGCCAGTCGAAAGCGCGACCGCAGCTGCCGCGCCGGGGCCTGCTTCCGTCCCAAAATCAAGAAGAGTCGATAGCACCGGCCGGATTTTTCTGATCGACACCATGTCCTTCATCTTCCGCGCCTACCACGCCATGGCCCGGCAGAGACCCATGTCGACAAAAACCGGTCTGCCGACCGCTGCCATCCTCGTCTTCGTCAACATGCTGCGCAAACTGCGCGACGATTTCAATCCGCAATACCTGGCCGCCGTCTTCGACGTGGGCGCTCCCACCTTTCGGGATCAGCAGGCCGGCACGCTCAAGGTGGTCCGCAAATTCGACATCAAGACTCAGACCTTCCAGGAAACCGAGTATCACGGCTACAAAGCCAACCGCGCGGAAATGCCACCCGATCTTGCGCAACAGGTGCCTTACATCCGGCGCGCACTCGAGGCTTATCGAATTCCCATTCTCCAGTCTGAGGGCTATGAAGCCGACGACGTCATCGGCACGCTGGCCCGCAAGGCGGCGGCGCAGTCTCGCTCCGTCTATGTGGTCTCGAGCGACAAGGACATGCTTCAGCTCGTCGACGACAAGGTGTGGGTGCTGAATCCGCCCAAGGACAATCTCATCTGCGATCCCGCCAAGGTCCAGGAAATCCTCGGCGTGCCGCCCAATCGGGTGGTCGACGTTATGGCACTGCGTGGCGACGCGATCGATAACATCCCCGGCGCTCCCGGAATCGGCGATAAGGGCTCCGTCGAACTGATCAATCGCTTCGGTTCCGTCGAGCAGGCTCTCGATCGCGCCGTGGAAGTCGAACGCAAAACCTATCGCGAGTCTCTGCAGAACAACCGGGAAGCTGTCCTTCTCAGCAAGCAACTCGCCACGATCGATACCAACGTCCCTATCGATCTCGACATCGAGGCCATGAACGTGGGGTCGCCGGACGTCGAGGCTTTACGCCAGCTGTTCACCGAGCTGGAATTCACCTCGCTACTGAAAGAATTGCTTCCCGTCGTCGAAGTCAGTGACGGCCACTACACCGAAGCCAAGTCCGCCGCCGATGTCGACGCAATTCTGAACGCGCTGCCGAAGAGTGGCTCGCTGGCCGTGGCCGTCGATGCAAACATCAACTCTTCAAGCCAGGAAGAGCAGGAGTCCGAAGAATTAGAGGAACCGCAGGAAACCATGCTGCCTCTGCAGCACGAATCTGCCATTCCGGGGGCGGCGGGGGCTAGCCCGAAGCTCGCCATTTCTTCCACTGCCGGAACGGCGGCGACGGTATCGTTTCAGGATGCTGAGGCCGCGTCCAGGCTGCGCACTGTGCTCGCGGATCCTTCCATGTCCAAGGCCGTCCACGACTACAAGAGCCTTCTGCATGCCCTCGTTCCCGCTGGCGTGGAACTGAAGGGTGTTCGCCACGACCCGATGTTGTATTCCTACCTCGTCAACCCTACCTACTCTTCCCATGCCCTGGCCGACGCGGCCTTGCGCCGTTTCAACGTCAAGCTCGGAGGATCCCTAGCCGAGTCGGCTGACATCACCGGGCGCCTCGCCACCGCGCTTCGCAGTGAAGTCGAAGAGCTGGGCCTGGCGAAGATCTACGAGGACATCGACCTTCCGCTGGTTCCCGTCCTGACGCGCATGGAACAGGCGGGCGTGAAAATCGACCGGAAGGCTTTAGGCGAAATGTCGTTGCGTCTGGAGCGCGAGGTCGCTGCCAAAGCCAGGGAGATCTACGACGCGTGCGCGTACGAATTCAATATTGGTTCGCCCAAGCAACTGGGCGACGTTCTGTTTAACCGGCTGGGCCTGCCCAAGCCTGTCAAGTATGGCAAGGGCAAGACGATCTCGACCGCCGTAGACGTCCTTGAGGGATTGGCCGAGGAGCACCCGGTTGCCCGCATGGTTCTCGATTATCGTCAGTTGTCGAAACTCAAGTCCACTTACGTCGACGCCCTGCCCGCGCTGCTCAATCCCGCGACTGGCCGCCTTCATACTACCTTCGGGCAAACCGGAACCGCCACCGGCCGTCTCTCCTCGACCAATCCAAATCTGCAGAACATTCCCACCCGCACTGAACTCGGCCGCGAAATCAGGGCCGCTTTCACCGCCGAACCGGGTCATGTCCTGCTGGCGGCTGACTACTCACAAATCGAGTTGCGGTTGCTGGCGCATTTTTCCAGGGATCCCCTGCTGGTCGAGGCCTACCGGCGCGGCGACGACATCCACACGCTCACGGCCTCACAGGTCTTCGGCGTTCCGCCCCTGATGGTCACACCCGACCACCGCCGCCAGGCGAAGGTCGTGAACTTCGGCATCGTCTACGGCCTGTCAGCGTTTGGCCTTTCACAGAACCTCGGTATCGAACCCGCCGAAGCCCGCCAGTTCATCAATGCTTATTTTGAGAAGTACAAAGGAGTTCGTCAGTTCATCGATCGAACGCTGGACGAAGCTCGCCGCGACCTGAAGGTCAGGACTCTGTTCGGACGCGTGCGCCCGATTCCAGACATCAACAGCCGCAACGCCAACCAGCGCGGCTTCGCCGAGCGCACTGCCGTCAACACTCCCCTGCAGGGCACCGCCGCCGATCTCATCAAGATCGCCATGATCCGTATCGACGCCGCTTTGCGCGAGCAAAATCTCAAATCGCGGATGACGTTACAGGTCCACGACGAACTCGTGTTTGAAGTCCCCGAGTCCGAGCTGGACACCATGCGCACACTGGTGCGCGAACAGATGGAGAATGTCCATGCGCTCTCGGTACCGTTGCTGGTTGAAATTGGAGTGGGCCCAAATTGGCGGGACCTGGATTGAGGGAAACACGAAAAAATCAGGAATGGAAGAAGTGAAGTAGCGATTGCCGCAGTACGCGGCGGCTCTTACTCGGGCCGGTCATCGGTATCAATGCCGCATGAAACTCTTTCATCCATCATCCGCCTGAGGCGGATGTTCGCAATTCTTCTGGCCCGGAAAAATTTTCTCAGGAAAACCCAATACACAAACCAGAGCAGCGTTGCCAGGGCGGCCAGCATCATGCCCAGGTTCCACAGCCCGATTACCCCGCGTAGAGTGTCCATTACTTACAATCATCGCTGATCAAGTGTGGCAGACGTTCGTGTCCAACTCCCAGTGTGGTGTGATGCGCCCACGTCCCGAAGGTTCGAAATCGTCCTTACGTTCCTAGCGCGGTCCGAATGCTATCGGCAATCGTCGTGGCAATGCGCTTCATCTGATCTTCGGTTTCAGCTTCTACCATGACGCGCGCGAGGGGTTCCGTTCCCGAATAGCGCACTACGACCCGTCCATTCCCGTCTAGTTCACGTTCGGCGGCATCAATCGCCTGCTGAATCTCTGGCACCTTCGCAAACGGAACCTTTTCCCGCACGCGAACGTTTTGGATAACCTGCGGAAAAACTTTCAGATCCGCTACCAGTTCGTGCAATGGCCGCCCATTCCGCGCCATGACCTCCAAAACATGCAGCGCCGTCAATAAACCATCACCCGTCGTGGCCTCTCCATCGCGGAAAATGATGTGTCCTGATTGCTCTCCGCCCAGCGTCGCACCCGACTTCTGCATCTCTTCCAGCACGTATTTGTCGCCGACGTTCGCTCTCAGCATGCGCAGGCCCGATCGTTTCAACGCGATCTCGAGCCCCATGTTCGACATGGTCGTGGCCACGACGGTGGAGTTCGTGAGCGCGCCGTGGGCATTCATGTCCCGCGCCGCCAGCAACAAGACCGCATCGCCGTTCACGATCTTGCCATTGGCGTCGCTGAACAGGGCGCGATCCGCGTCGCCATCGAAGGTCACGCCCAGATCGAACTCTCCCTTTCGCTCAGCGATCAACTTTCCAACGGTCTCCGGGTGCAGGGCGCCGCAGCCCTCGTTAATGTTCCTGCCATCCGGGGAGGAATGAACGAACGTTGCTTTGATCCTGCACGAACGAAACAGCTCCGGCGCCTCGGCAGTGGCCGCGCCATGGGCGCAATCGACCAGCACGCGCAGCTTGCTCAAATCGGTCTTGACGGTCTGGGCCAGCCATTCGATATATGCCCTCCGCAATGCTGCATTGCCCGGCAAACTCGGCGAGCCGGTAAGCTCGGAATCCTCAGCCGCGGCTGGAGGATTCTGAATCAAGGCGAAAATTTCCTTTTCGATCGCCAGTTCATGGCTGTCAGGAAGTTTGTATCCGTCGCTGGAGAAAACCTTGATGCCATTGTCGGTCCATGGATTATGGGAGGCGGAGACGACAATGCCTGCGTCGAACCCTCGCGAATGCGCCAGGTAGGCGACTCCCGGAGTGGTAATCACTCCGGCGCTCTCCACGGCGATGCCCTGCGTCGACAATCCCTGCGTCAAACGGTCGGCGATCCAGCGGCTGGACTCGCGCGTGTCCTGGCCGATGACAGCCCGCGCCCGCGGATTCGTCTTTTTCAGATCGTGTCCCAGGGCGAGGCCGATGATAAAGACATTTTCCATGGTCAGCGGGAATTCACCCGCCAGACCCCGAATGCCGTCTGTCCCGAAAAGTTGTCTTGTTTGCGTCATTCTGAATTAGCTTGCTCGAAGTTGAGGGCTATATCCCGCCCGGTGTGCCGCTGGTCTTTTCCATAATAACGGTTACTCGGATGGGCCCGGGCTGAACCACTTGGACCAGAGGATCGGAAACGTAAGCGTGCGTCGTAAACGATGCGCGATCCATCGCACCCGAAGCGTCCACGGGATCGGTGGTCGCTGCTTCAATCAACTCCACCCGCTTACGAGGCCCGCTGATCATGATCGTCGCAGGCGAAGCCGTGACTCGCGCGATGCGCAAGCCCGAAGCGAAAGTGCCCGTCACTCGCGGTCGAACGTCGATCTGCCGGGTCATGCGGGTATCGAATGCAATGTGAAACTGGCTCGGCACCAGCTGTACCACTTCCAGTTCGCGCGGTTCACGCACCTGCTGCGCCGTCAGATCGAAGGTGCGATCCCCGGCACGCGTGCCAGCAAGATCAATCTCCACATGAATATCTGCCGCGCTCAGCTGGCGTATCGCTCTTTCCGGCCCGCGCACCCGAACCTGGGCTTGCGGAATATTCTCGGAAGAGATCTCGAGATTGTCAGGAATATGATGAAATTCGATGGGCACGGAGACTTCGGTCTCGGCAATTGGGTTTCGCGTCACCACCAGCCAAAGTCCGAAAGCCACCAACACCGAAACGATTTTCAGCCCCAGATGATGAAACACGTACCGGTGCAGGAAATTGGTCATGATTGCTGGTCGACTCCGGTTTGCACGCCGGGATCAATGTTTCGCGGCACCGACGCCCGGGGTGGTGAGCCAGTGTCATCCGCCGCGGCACCGGTGGTGATCGGGGTAGGCAGAGTCGAGGGCGCAACAAAGCGGCGCAGCAGCGCGCTCAGACGTTCGCGCAGCTGCTCCACGCTCATCTCTCGCTCAATCTTCCCGCCCACTGCCAGGCTGATGGCGCCGGTCTCCTCGGAGACGATCACCGCGATGGCATCGGTTTCTTCGGTGATGCCAATTCCGGCGCGATGCCGAGTGCCCAATTGCGTGGAAAGTACTGGGTTCATCGAGAGGGGCAAAAAGCATGCGGCGGCGGCGATCCGGTCCTTCTGGATAATTACTGCCCCGTCGTGCAAGGGCGCGCTCGGGCGAAACACCGTCGCCAGCAGATCATAGGAAAGACGCGCATCCAGCGGAACGCCGCTCTCGATGTAAGTGCGCAGCCCGATCTCCCGTTCGATCACGATCAGCGCCCCGGTCTGATTCTGCGAGAACAGGTTGGCTGCCAGGACGATGTCGTCGTAAGCCTCCGCTTCGGACGAAGAGGCTCGGCTGAACGTAAGACGGCTGCCCAGCCCGGCTAGGGCGTGCCGGATTTCCGATTGGAAGACGACGATCAGCGCAAATACTACGTAGGGAATCAGGCGGTTGAGCAGCCAGTTGACGGTGGTCAGCTCACCGATTCGCGCCAGGTAGAACGCAAGCGCGATGACGACCACGCCCACCAGCATGGGTGCGGCACGCGTGCCCCGGATCAGCAGGAGAAACTGGTAAATGATCACCGCTACCAGAAAGATGTCGATTACCGACAGCACCGACACGTGTGGCAGCGGCCCTAACCAGTGCATCAATAAAACCTCGCTCCCGACTGCAGTAGAATGACTCACTAACCCTTTTCATTGTAATCCAGTCCCTACGGCGCGCAGCCGTGTCACCGGGTGTTCCCGGCGGCTCAGCGGGAAATTCGTCGTTCTTCTCTCTCGCCCAGATATTGGTTCGTCGAATTGGGACAGATACCGGCTGACTCTCGCATCACTCACTTTCGTGGATCGTCTTTTTTACAACAGCAGTAAGTTTCCCGTGAGCCACGCGTGCCGTAACTTCGTCGCCGGGGGTTACGCTCGCGGCGTCTTTCACTAGCCTTCCGGAGGAATCGAAGACGAGCGCATATCCTCGATTTAGAATTGCGAGCGGCGAGAGTGCATCCAGGCTCGCGAACGCTTTCTCCCATTGATTCCGCCAGTGCAGCAGCCGATTTTCCATGACCGCCGTCATCGCGGCGACTCGCGCATCTAATTCCTGGCGCGTGCTGCCCAGCATCCGGCGCACGTCGTAGTGGCGCACCGCCGCTGCGGCCATCTCCCATCGCCGCCGATGCTGCTCCATGACCTGCCTCTCAGCTCGTTCCAGCCGGTACAACACGTCGTCCAGCCGCTGCTGTCTCTGGTTGAGGGCATCCACCATCCTGGCGAACGCTCCGTGCTGGGCCAACTGGGTCAGCGCCTGCCTTCCCATCAGCAAGCGATAGCGCACTGCGCGCACCAACCGATCACGCAAACTCTCCGCTTGCTCCTCCACCTCCTGCCGCGAGCGGATCACCAGCTCCGCTGCCGCCGACGGAGTCGGCGCCCTCAGATCCGCGACAAAGTCTGTGATCGTGAAGTCGGTCTCATGCCCTACCGCTGAAATCACGGGTATCGCCGATCCAGCCACGACGCGCGCCAGGCTCTCATCGTTAAAGGCAGCGAGGTCCTCGGCCGATCCGCCGCCTCGCGCGACGATGATCACGTCCACATTGCCAACCTTGTTGAAGTGGCGAATTCCCGCGCTAACTTCTCCGGGCGCGCTTTCCCCTTGCACCTGAGCCGGGTAAATAACCACGTTCGCAGTGTGATGGCGGCGGCGCAGGATGTTGACGACGTCCCGCAATGCGGCCGCTTGTGGCGAGGTTACGATCCCGATGCACTTCGGTATCGATGGCAGCGCCTTTTTTCGCGACTGATCGAACAGTCCTTCCGCGTGCAGCTTGGCCTTGAGTTGCTCGAAGGCAATCTGCAACGCGCCTGCACCCTTCGGCTCTATGTATTCTGCGGAGATCTGCAACTCGCCCCGCCCTTCATAGATCGTCACTCGGCCCCGCACCAGCACCTGCATCCCGTTGTCCGGCCGGAAACGAAGCAGCCGGGCTTGCGAGCGGAACATCACCACTCGCAGCTGTGCGCCTTCGTCCTTGAGCGTGAAGTAAAGATGCCCCGACTCGGCCGCGCGGTAGTTCGAAATCTCGCCCTCCACCAGCGCGTCGGTGTATACACTCTCGAGTTGGGTGCGCACCGCGGATACGAGATCGCGAACCGTCCAGACACGCCGTTCGGGAGGCCGGAAACTGAAATCGAGTTGATCGCCAAGTGACACTGCAGGGAGTTTACAAGAATGCGGCTAGCGCCGGAATCTCCCGACTACGTACATCACGAGAGTAAGAACGACGCTGAGCAGAATGCAAGTGGCCAGCGGAAAATAGAATGTCGTGTTCCGGCCGCGATAGACGATGTCACCGGGGAGGCGTCCAATTGGGAGATTCGTTTTGCCGAGCAGAACCAGGACCAGCCCTATTACGAGCAGCACGCCGCCCAGGAATACAAGCAATTTGCCCACATCCGCCATAAGAAAAGTGTAAACCACTTTTTATGTGGGCTAGGGGCCGACGGGGACCGTCGGCCGGGTTGGCTGGCGGCCCCGAGGCAGAAGACGTTGCGAGGCGGGGAAGACCCTATGGTTTGATCTGGTAGACCACCCCGCATCCAACCGGACACAGGCCAATGTGGCCGCCATTGAAAGCAGTCCCGAAAACGTTCCCAGCAGAGTCCACCACAACCTGATCGTCCAGGGGGAACGCTCCGTCGGCCAGACCGGTGAAGCGATGCAGAATATGCTCGGTCCACGTACCGTCTGCGTTCGACGTAAGCTTGAAGACCACGCCATGACCCTGGGGAATGCCGCCACCACCGCCGCCGAGGTCGGCCGTACCGTAGAGGTTGCCCAAAGAGTCGATCGCGAGACCGTTTTCGGGGTTTGCTCCGTCGGGGCAGGTTGCAACGCCGCACGGTGCGAACGCGTGGATGATCTTTTCCTTCACGCCCCCGCCTGGTTTCGGTGTCAGTTTGAAAACTGCGCCGTTGCCACCGCCTCCGTTGGTGACCATGCCGTAAAGATTATTCTCGTGATCGATGACCAATCCGTCCCAGGGATTGAAGCCAGTGCTTTCGCCGGCAAACTTGAACCGCGTGCTTTCCTTCCACTTGCCGTCGGGTTGGAGAGTCAACTCGAAAACCGTGCCACATCCAGTCGGATCCAGGAACGCGAGGCATCCCTGCATGTTGCCACCTGTCTGCGTCGTGCCCCACAGGTTGCCGGCGCTGTCGAACACCAGGCCGCCGCGAGGATTCTGGCCATCGGTATTTCCCTTCGTACCCGGGAACCTGTGGATCACGCTCTCCGTCCAGCTTCCGTCGTGGTTTGGAGCTAGCTTGAACACGGTGCCACAACCGTTCAGGCAGAAGGTGCCTCCAGCGCCGCCCCCGCCTTGATTGGTGGTGCCGTAGAGATTTCCTGCCTTGTCGAAAACGAGACTGGAATAGGGTTGCGATCCATCATTCGTGCCAAAGGCTCCAAAAAAGTGCAGGACGGTTTCTTTGTACTGTCCATTTTCCATCGGCACCAGTTTGTACACGACGCCCCCACTGCCGCCGAACACCGTCGTTCCATAAACATTCCCCGCGCTGTCCACGACCGGCGCGCCATAGGGGTTCTCTCCGTCAAGCGCAAGGCCTGAGAACCTGTAGATGGTTTGAAAGGAAAATTTGCCGTCAGCCAGCTTCGTGAGTCTGAAAACCGATCCACACCCCACACTGCAGGCGCCGGTGCCGTAGGTAGTCCCATACAAGTTTCCGTCGGCGTCGGCGGCTAAACCGGATATAGGGCCGCCATTTTCGTTGGTGTTCGTGTCGGTAAAGGTATGCAACACAACTTCAGTGGCAGCCCACGAGTTAGCCGGCAATACCCATACTGCCATCGCGAGTACAACCGCCCGAGCCCCGGCCGCTAGAACTGCTGACGCGGGCCTGCTTGAAATGCCGATTCTCTTCACAACGTTCTCCTCGTCTGGATTCGAAAGGCTGGCCCACCTGTCTCCGATGGGTGCGTTCTTTGAGACACGTGCGGACCCGCTTCATGAGAATCGCTGGAGGGTGATCTGAGGTTGTCACTTCCTTGTAACTGTTATGTAAAAGCAAGTCATCGTCATCAGCGGAGTCGAGTAGCGCTCCCGTGCTCAATAAATTTTGAAGAGTCTGAAGAGGCGAGAAGGAAGAAGAGCGAAAGTACAAAGCTCATGGCCGCCGACTGATTTGCGAATGCTAGAATCTCGACGTGATGAAGCATCGTCTTATCGTCCCCGCTCTTGTACTGATGGTCACGGCGTTGGTCGCGCAAACGCAGCAGGAAGTTGAAATTACGGCGGAGCTCCATCATCACCTGGCTATTCAGAACGACTACATTCGTGCCTTCAAAGTCGAAGTGGCTCCGAATGAAGCCAC
>Ga0335081_10023236_pt1 | contig 10031 bp, 15 predicted proteins | sample Lox_Sample_35_FD_206713 | JGI IMG/M metagenome (GOLD analysis project Ga0335081, IMG submission 206713) | Soil microbial communities from Loxahatchee National Wildlife Refuge, Florida, United States - Lox_Sample_3.5 | ecosystem: Environmental > Terrestrial > Soil > Wetlands | place: USA... | reverse complement strand
TGTATTAATCTCAGGCCCTCCGTTCAATATTCTACCACATGTTGAGGACCCCACATGTCTACAAGCGACTGCAGGAGGAAATCGACCAAGCAGACGCACAGGGCAGACTTTCCGAATCAGTAACCTTTGCCGAATCTCACACACTCCCCTATCTAATCGCAGTCACTCGCGAAGCAACGCGAATCCACCCCAGCGTCTCCTTCTCTATGCCCCGCCTCGTCCCCCGGGAGGGCGCGACTCTCTGCAATGAGTACTTCCCTGCGGGCGTTACCGTCGGATGTAACCCGTACGTCGTGCACCGTGACCGGACCGTTTTCGGCGAAGATGCAGACGCTTTCAAGCCTGAACGATGGCTCAACGAGAGGCGTGCCAAGGAAATGGAAAAGGCAATTATTACATTTGGGGGCGGGGCACGGACGTGTATTGGGAAGAATATTAGTTTGATGGAGATGCAGAAATTGGTTCCGCAGTTGATGCGGTATTTCGAGTTTGAGTTGGCTGATCCGATGGCGGAATGGGAGACGAGGAATCACTGGTTTAATAGTCAGAGGGGACTCTTTGTGAACGTTAAGGTGAGGAGGAAGATTGACTTGGCGGCTGTATGGTCAAAAGAAGAACAAATGGTTTAGGAAATGTTCATTAGGGATTAAGTTGGTTATTTACGTTCCCCCCGTTCTGTAGATACGTTCTCCTCGATATCGCTTTTCTAATTGGAGGAGTTTGGTCATTGCTTCCGTCCATGCTTTTACGAAGACTTGTTTGGAGAATCGCTTGGATGATTCTCTTGCCCTTTGTCGCAATGCCAGACATTCTTCGTCTGACATCAACAGCGCTTTTTCATAACCTGATGCAAATTGTGCTGGTGTTGCAGCGTGGAAACCTACCATTAGACATCAAGTAAAGGGGTATACCCGTTGGCTTGTCGTCGAACACGGTGACGATATCCAACCTTGGTCCACCGGAATCATGGACAACAGGTATTAGCCCTGCAGCCATATACTCTACCACTCCAATACCAAAGTGTTCATTCCACATCGCATTCGTACCAATCCACGCCCTTGCAAGCCAAGAAACGACGTCCTCCCAAGGAGCATCACAAATAAACTCAACTTGCTCAGAGATCTCAAGGGTCTTTGCCTTCCCCTTCAACTCTTCAACCTTCCGTCTATCTCGATCGTCACGAACACTTCCAATTAACACCAATTTGACGCCCTCGGCCCTCATTCGAGGGTTATGGGTAAGAAGAATTGAAAACGCCTCTAGCACCGTCGCATGATCCTTTTCAGGGCGAAACTGTGCAACGTAAATAATGATATTTTCTCGCGGTTTTAATGGCAACATCGAAAGTGCACTCGTATCACAGGGCGGGAATATCACTCGTATCTCCCCCTTCGAAGCCCGCTTGCTGGTCAATCGTTCCATGTGCGCCCGAGTCCATGTAGAATTGGTCATGAGCACGTCCATCTGTTGACATACATATCCATATGCATAGGCAAATAGTCTCCAGTAGATGTTCTTGAGGAGAGATACGCCGGGAAGACGAGCCAGCATGTCGGTCGAGATAGTCGGGTAGTGCACGTACGCGGCGGTAGGGATCTCGAGGACGGAACTGACGAAGGGGAGCGTGAAGGCATAGCCCATGGTATCAATGAAGATGTCAGGGACAAAAGAGGAGATTGCTTCGTACGCGAGGACGTAAGAGCCGAGGGACTGGCCGAGCATGGTGAAATGGGGGTATCGAGAGGCTGAAACCCAATCTCGTCGGTATAGAGGCACGACATGTATTGTCTTGGGATTCAATGTGATATTGAAACGGCGCTTCCATAAGCAAAATAAGGAGCACAAATTACCTGGACGTTTTCCAGCAGCTGCGTTGGCGTAACGTCCGTGTCGCCAGAATATATGACCGAGATGACGTGCGGAAAAGCATCCTGAATGGCATTGATGGCAGTCCATAGAACTCGCTCTCCTCCACCACCCGCGTTACTTAAATAAGTGACTACGCCAGAAGAAAGAATACCAGTATGGATGAAAGAAGCCCACAAACACGGCGCGCTTATTTTTCTCTGTCAACGTGGCCTCGGCGGCGAGCTGTTCTCTAACGGCGGCGCAATTCTTGCGAAAGCGGGCATTGAGGAAGTAGAACCAGGTCTTCATCCCGACATATCCGCCTCCAAATCCGATAGTGATGGCGAAGACGAGGATGGCGACCGGCAGGGGCATTGGCGAACTCACATATTGTGGCCCGTCTGGCATTGTCGCTGTTGTCCTCCAACAGGTGAGGTTTGATCGGCGCTTGCGTCGGTGAAATTATCTTGCGGCAAGACAGCGTACCTGGACCGGTGGACTTAGCGAATCAGCGATCGGGTTAGCCAATCGAGGTCACGCACCAAGCTTACCGAAATCCCGATCAAGGAATTAAAAAAGCCCTGATTCAGAAACGAAAAGGCCTGGAGGAGGATGACGCTGCCCAGAAATGTGACGAGGATACTTTGCCACGGCCCCAACACACTTCTGTAGAGCCCACTCTTGCCTGAATAGCAGCCGGGGCTTGCCAATGGAGGCGTTCAGACATGCCTTCTCCAAGTCGCGCTCGTCGTCATCGGCTTCCTCTCCCCCACCGCTCAGGGTACGATCGTCACGGGACTCGACATCGGCACCGGTACCAGGCACGGCCACGCCTCCCGACAGAAGTTTAAAACCGGGGGGGAAATCGCCCTCCGCGGCGGCGACCAGAGACTCTATGGCCTCCTCCTCCTCGTCCAAGCGGGACAGTGGCATTGGCAGGAGTATCCTGGGGTCCCTTGGCGGCCGTGGATCATCGACAACGAATGGTCGCAATCACAGTCGTGCACCGTCGGGAGCATCGGCTAAGTCTCTCGTTCTCTCAGTAGCGTCGAATCCTTCGCTTAATGGTATTTCTATTGCATGGCTGTGCCGTTAATTGGGGGCAGTTAGTGATCGGCTGGAGGCTGTTCTTGCGCAGACGGCCGATGTTGATGCCGCGAATGTTGCTCATCTGGCTCAGGCTGTCTCTGAAATGAGAGGGAAGGCTCATGGTTTACATGGCGCCCACACCGGCCTTCTCGCAAGCGATGTAGCAACACCCGCATCATCATCAAGTAATCCGCATACTCCACCCCAACATGGTAATCCCTGTGCCCTTCACAGCCCGATATTGAAGCGAAGACTTTGTCCCTTTCTCGCCTGCAACACTATCCCGCACCCGAAAAGTAAAAGCATCCTACGAAATTCGCATGACTGGAATTCGCATCGCTCAACAAGCTGGCAAGTCATGGAACCCTCTTCAAGTCCTACGAGATCGGGAAGTCCGTCGTCTCAGTGGCGAACCTCAACTCGACCTACGCGTCATCGAAAAGACACGGACGCGGGATTCCTCAAAAGCAGGATCACTGTCGTCGTTCGCTGGAAGCGAGTCCATCGGCAAAGGGCGAACAAAGGGCGGGAATAAACAGCACAACAGTCCTATTCAACCATCATCACGAGGTAGTCTACGACAACAAGGCTCACGACATCATGCTGACCGATTTCGCACGACGCAGCGGGGATACGAATTTTGGAACGTTACGCCAGAGGAATTTCTTGCTGATATCTCTTGGCAACAAGCGAATCCGAATAGGATGATCAATGCTAAAGGCGAATTAATTCACCCTCTACCAGCGGAGGAAGAGTGGAAATCTGATAGCCTTGGGTCGAAAAATTCGTCTTTGGACTTGGATGGTAAGGGAATTCGACGTTATTCTTCCGATGGTGGTCCGGTCACCCCACAAATGTCCTTTGGATCCCCTCTCATCAAGACACCCTCCATGAAATCTCCCTTCCGTAATGTGCCCTCCTTCACCATGCCAACAACGTCTGTTCCACGAAGTCGAAGTCCTTCTCCCACTCGTGGCAGCGTCGGAAAGCACAGTCGCCAAACCTCTGATTTATTAGACGTTCCTACCCGCGTTAAACGCAAAATTCGAGACAAAATAATGGGGACTGGGAGTGCTGTATCCAGTCGTTCCCACTCGCCCGCTCAATCCGATTATTTCCCTCCTGTCCCGGTAATAGATCTTTCGAAGGCACCGCGGTCGAATCTGTTTCCCATGCCCTTGCGTTTGGATATCGGAGTTTTAGGGAGGCGGGCGACGATTATGACTCCGAGGAAATCGATTGCTCCGCTGCAGGCCGAAACTGTAAAGCGAGATCTGGCAAGGACTCGTGCCCGTCTTGCATCGACGGGAATCACCGCCCGTGCCATGCTCGCGAAGGACAATCAAATTACCCCATTCACGAAATGTTATGCACTCATGGGAACTCTCGCCGGTCTACACCGATCCATTAATACGTCCTTTGAACAACAGCATCCTAAATTAATCGCTGAGTTAAATGCCACCCTGTCCACCATGGAATCCCGTCAAGCCCAGATTGGAGATCAAGTTCAATCCGCCCTGGCCAAAACAAGAAATCAAATATCCTCCGAAATTGCCAATATTGCCGCCGAACAAACCTCGACCCTCCTTCTCCAAGTCAAAGCTGTCGAAGATAAAATGGATGCCCTCGAATATCGCACCAGGTCAGGCTGGACCCATGAAAAGACGCTTCATGTCGTGTTTTTGGTGCTGGAATATATCGTCATGGTTGTGCTCTGGCATTTATGGCTTTTATTGAGTGTATTGCGGTTCGCGAAAAAGATTACTCAGGGCCTTTGGATTGTGGTGTGGTGGATTGTGATGAGGATTTACCATTTCATACTGTGGTTATTCTTTATGAATCCGTCATAGATCACGTCTACATGCTGGTTTTGTTAAAGAATGGATTTTAATAGTGTAGCATCAGCTTAACGACTAGCGAATGGCATTGCATTCAATTCACCGATTTTACGCTTGAAACAAAGTAAATAAGCTTTCTCTTTCGCTACCGTACATTGAGATCCGGATTTCGGTCGGAGGGTGCTCTATTTCGGGTAAAAAGTGCACGTCGACCCTTCATTGCGAACGGTCTCGGAACACGGTCCTGGGATATCCGGCTCATGGGATTTTCACATGTCTCAGTCCTTTCTCGCCTAATCTAGCGTGGAATCGCTAGAAGGGTCCCGTGATGAAGGTGGGGTGACCAATCGCCGCAGCCGGATTTCGGAGCGGCTACGCCTTATAAAGACGTCTATATTTCTTCCCTGCTCCCCGTCACTCGAGGCGCACACAGTCCGCAAAAGAAATCGTCTTTGTCGCGCTGATTGCTTTAACCTAAGGTCACATTTTGTAAAGAGAAAATGTCGAGGGCTGTTACGCAAGAGGAAGTTGCCAAGCACAACTCGGAAAAGAACGGAGTGTGGATTGTCGTTGACAACAATGTCTATGACATGTCGGGCTTGTATGCATCCCAGAAACTTTATCCCGAGCCGAGACATGCTAATTCTGTCCGTAGCCTGGATGAACATCCAGGAGGAAAGAAGATCCTCGTTCGCGTCGCTGGAAAAGATGCCTCGAAACAAGTAATTCCTTCTTTCCGTATCACGCTGACATGACAGTTTTGGAAAGTAGCTTCTCGATTGCCTCGGGCGATGTTCTAACGCGCAGTATCACAACGAAGGTGTTCTAAAGAAATACAGTCCAAAACTCAAAGTCGGAACTCTGGGAGGAGGCGCACCCAAATCACAACCTGCCGCCGAGCCGAAGAAGGATCTCCCCCCGAAACCATATCAACCTCCCCGACCCAAACCTGCACAAAAGGCGGCTCCTGCTGCAAAGGCGGCCCCCTCGGCAACCGCCGGTTCATCGTCCGGCATCTTTGGCGATGGTCTTCCGTTTGGGGATCCGGATTGGTATCAACGATGGCATACGCCCTATTACAATGAATCCCACGCTCGTCTTCGTGCCGAAGTCCGGGAATGGGTTACCGCTGAAATCGAGCCGAATTGTCATGAATGGGTAGCCTCACTTCCAGGAACCAAAGATTGACAAATAATTAGGATGAGAAGAAAGATGTCCCGCAAGAAATCTACCGGGACATGGGCGAACGAGGATACTTGGCTGGTCTTCTTGGGCTCAAGTATCCCACGGAATACACGGACATCCGCAACAAATCCGTCTCCCCGGAAGAATGGGATCACTTCCACGAAATGATTGTTACAGACGAACTCTCCCGATGCGGCAGTGGCGGCGTCGTTTGGAACTTGATTGGTGGCTATGGCATCGGTCTCCCCCCGCTTATCAAATTCGGGCACCCGGCTGTCAAGAAACGTGTTGTTCCCGACATCATCGCCGGCAAGAAACGCATTTGTCTCTGCATCACGGAACCCGATGCCGGCTCCGATGTCGCCAATCTCGTCGCAGAAGCGAAGAAGACGGAAGACGGGAAACACTACATTGTCAATGGTGAGAAGAAGTGGATTACCAATGGTATCTGGTCGGATTATTTCACGGTCGCTGTTCGTACGGGCGGGCCTGGCATGGAGGGAGTTAGTCTCTTATTGATTGAGAAGACGATGCCTGGTGTCAGCGTTCGGCGAATGGATTGTCAGGGTGTCTGGGCCAGCGGAACGACTTATATCAACTTTGAAGACGTCAAAGTACCTGTTGAAAACTTGATTGGCAAGGAAAATCAGGGATTCAAAGTCATTATGACCAATTTCAATCACGAACGATTGGGAATTATCATCCAAGCGAACCGCTTTTCTCGAGTGTGCTACGAGGAGGCTTTGAAATATGCACTCAAGAGAGAGACTTTCGGCAAAAAGTTGGTTGACCATCCGGTATGAATCTTCAGACTTTCATAACTTACAGATAGGTTATCCGTGCCAAATTGGCCGAGATGGCGACCAAGGTCGAGGCCAATCATGCATGGTTGGAAAGTGTCGTCTACCAAGCAAACAAGATGAGCGAAGTCGAATTCATGCTCGGCCTTGGTGGCCCAATCGCTGGCTTGAAAGCCCTTGCAACCAAGACTTTTGAATTCTGCGCTAGAGAAGCTACTCAAGTAACTTTCACCTCTCTCATCATCTGACAGTCAGATCTTTGGTGGATTGGCCTATAGCCGTGGTGGACAAGGGGAAAAGGTAGAACGTCTTTATCGAGAAGTTCGGGCCTACAGGTATCATGCATATTTTCGAGGCTGACAGTCTTAGTATTCCTGGGGGCTCTGAGGAAATCATGATTGATCTTGCCATGAGGCAAAGTCTTAAAGTGGCGCAGGCGTTGGGTGCAAAATTGTAGACAATCGAGCAGGCAGTTAGACCTTTTTGAGATTATTTATTTCAAAGTTTGAATTTGAGAGTCTGTCTAAAAGAGCGTGCCATATCTCCACCGAGCTTATAGACATTGACGGCAACCCAACCGAAATTAATTGGAGTGCTGCATCGAACGTAGAGCCGCTACAACTTGCTATTAGTCCAACGGAGAATTGAATAGCCATGTAATCATTGCCCGATCCCCGTCATTTCTATACCCAATTACACTTCTCACTTCGAGGTATCTGCATTCTCCTTCCACTGAGGCTCTTGAGAAGGATCGGCATAACTTTCCCGCTTCCAGATCTCAGTCTTTGCTTTCACTTCTTCAAGGATCCATTCTGCCGCATCCCAGGCTTCTCGACGATGTCCGGCACTCACAGCAATCAGAATACTCTCCTCACCAATCGGAACTCGACCGAGTCGGTGCGTCACCACAACTCCAAATAAACCCCATTTCTTCTTCGCCTCGATTGCAATTGTTTTCAGCGACGGGATAGCCATTTCTGGATATGCTTCGTAGTCAAGGTGAATGACCGTCTTTCCTTCGCATGTCAACCCTTATCCAGTATTCACATGATACCCTTGAAATTATTGCGCGTGGTCCCTGCAAACAGGACTATGGCTCCGGCTTCGGGAGATCGAACCAAATCCATGACCTGGCTTGGGTTAAGAATATTCTCCGTCAGTGAAACGAATATCCGGTCATCCTCCATGGAGGATGGCCGACGTTTGAGTCTGGATGGCGCAGGGCCGCGCCGTCGATCATTTAGCCCCAAAGTTTCTCTGGTGCATTTCCCATCGAAAACCTGTCCCTCACAAGTACCATCATGTCCGAGATTCTGCCCTTGCAAGCAGAGTCCACTGAACCCCCACGAGACAGCGGCAAGGGCAACGGCGACGACAAGAAATACCCGCCCGGTGTAATCCTCGATAAAGACGGAAAACCATGTAAAACCTGCACCGCCTTCCGCAACCTCGTCTCCCTACCAACAAAACGTACCACCAAAACGCCCGCACAAACATTCCAAACCCTCCAACAACCGCCTCACTGTCCTCCCGACGTCGAGGTTCTCGGCCGAGCAACTTGGACGTTTTTACATACCATGGCGGCCAGTTATGCTGAAAATCCGAGCCCACGGCAGCAACGGGATATGTCGGGTTTCCTGCAAACGTTGGGGCAATTTTACCCCTGTTGGAATTGTGCGGAGGATTTCAGGGCTTGGATGGGGAAGAAAGGGAATGAGCCGCAGACAGGGAGTCGCCGGGCTTTGGAGGAGTGGATGTGTCGCGCGCATAACGAGGTGAATTTAAGGTTGGGGAAAAAGGCGTTTGATTGCAGAGAGGAAAGTTTGAACGTTCGATGGCGCGAAGGTCCAAAAGATGGGAGTTGTGGGTAAATTAACGAAAAAGCCAGATCTCATAGAAGGGGTTTAAAAAGGGTGTGTTCTGGGATAACTTCGCCACTCGACATTGAAAGAATCACCACTCAGCGATTTGTGGTGCTGGAGCTGAAAATAGAAATAATACTTTGGAATACAATTAATCGTCCTCATCCGACATAAGTTCTGCTAGCTCTCGTTCCTCTTCTTCTGTCAACATGCTTTCTTCCCCCTTTGGTTGTTCTTTCCTTGCCATCTCCAATTTTGGAGGCGGTTCATTGGTATTCCATATCCTAATCGTACCATCCAGCGACGCACTGATCAAGGTATTCCCTACAATCTCAAGTTTGGTAATCTCATCAAAATGCCCTTCATATAACGCAGTGACTTTCATCGTCTATTATTAGTAACGTCTGAAAACCAAGGTACGTCTAGAGACCACTGACGTATATTCTCGTCGCTGCAAGCGGTATATGCGAATCCTCCAGAAACAACAATGTCTTTGACAAAATCGGGATGTTGGAAGACTTCCTGAGAATGACTTGTTCGATCATATCGCTTAGCTGTCTTATCCGCCGAGCCTCACAATTAGCGTCCCACGAAACGCGGAAAGTACATGTCCACATATCCTCCTGGTCAACCTTGATCGAATAGACACTCGTCTCATGAATAATGAATGGTTCCGTCTCCTCAAATGCCCGCTCCCGCGAAACATTCCACCTCCGTACTGTCCTATCCGAACTTGCCGTATATACCACTATATTACCCTTACCTGAAGTCGAATAATCAACAGCCATATCCTCGACGGCACGCGAATGTCCTCTCAAGGTATGAAGTAACGTTGGCTCTTGCGATTGACTTTCCGCTGACCACACTCGAAGCGATGCATCCGTGGACCCTGACAGCAAAAGGGACAAAGACGGTACAAAACAAAGCGACTTGACAAAGTCCGTATGCCCTGTTAACGTGAATAGACATTGCCGCGTCTACAAATCAGGGTTAAGCTTGGACCAGGCAAGGTACTTCGACATTCCATACTTTGATCGTTTTATCCCATGATCCGGTATATAACGTCGTACCCTGAGCGACTATAGCGGAAACAGGCCCAGCATGTCCTCGAAAAGTATAACTGGTGTCCCGGGTCTCCCATACTGTCAGCAGAGCTGTAGATACAGAGGGCGGACGTACTACGAAATTCACGCGTCTCGCGAAACCCCCACTTTCGCCTGTGTAAAGTCTCTCGGTAGGGGCGAGCGGATCGAGCGAGAAGGTCAGGACTTTCGAGGGCAGTGTGATGGGGTTTCCATTTTTATTTTCGGCTTTGAGACGGCGGCGCTGTTGGGTTTCGAGGGACGCGGTGGTCTGGAAAAAGTCGCGGTCGTCGTTGGAAACGGACATTGATCGACGTGAGGGTGATG
>Ga0335081_10023235_pt1 | contig 10031 bp, 10 predicted proteins | sample Lox_Sample_35_FD_206713 | JGI IMG/M metagenome (GOLD analysis project Ga0335081, IMG submission 206713) | Soil microbial communities from Loxahatchee National Wildlife Refuge, Florida, United States - Lox_Sample_3.5 | ecosystem: Environmental > Terrestrial > Soil > Wetlands | place: USA... | reverse complement strand
GACAGAAGTGGAGGACCGGTTGCCAGGAAAGGTTCAGCCTATTTGCGTCTTGAGGTTCTCCGCCACCTCGACCCCGCCGTCCTTCATAGTGTGGCTTGGCGACATCCGGCATAGGGACATCGCGAGCCGCCAGGAACGCCGTCAAGCCGAACGAGCGGGACGTGAATCGTCGTTTGCCCCTCGATAATCGCAGCGAAGCACTGCTAGCCGGCCAGCCGGAAGCCGCTGAATGCCTGGGACTTGTGCACACGTGTGATTACGGCTACCCGGAATGCGCATTTCCCGTGACGTCACCGGTTCTTCGCGTCACTATTCCCGCCTCACACTCTCCGCCTCGCGCCTTGCGCCGCGAACACGACTGTCCGAAAATGGGAACTGGGTTCGTTCCGAAATCCGACGTTCGGCGAGAGTCCTCCACACCTAGAGTTCTCCTTTGAAAACCAGCGGCGAAGTCCTCGAATTCGAATCTCTGCGGAAAGTCCTCGCCCGTTATGTCTCCAGCGCCATGGGACATCGCGAGTTGGAAAAAGTCCAGCCGCGCTCCGATCTCGACGGTCTGTCCGAAGACCTCGCCGAGGCGGGTGAAGCCATCGAGTATCTGCGCCTCGCCGCCCGTCCGCAGCCCGCCGCCCGTGGCGCCGCGATCCGCATCGACTTCGGCGGTCTGCCCGACATCGAATCAGCCGTCCACAAACTGCGAATCGAGGGCGCCAGCCTGGAACCTAAGGAGATCTCCGGCGTCTTCACCCTTCTCGACCGCTCCGCCGACGCCAAGTCCCTGCTCACCGCGGTCACCGAACGCTTTCCGCGCCTCGCCCGCCGCGCCCTCGCGATCGGAGATTTCCGCTCCCTCCTCAAAGATCTCGACGGCAAAATCCTGCCCGATGGCAGCGTGGCCGACCATGCCAGCGTCGCTCTCGCCCGCCTGCGCCGTGACATCGAGCGTCAGAAGAAGGGCATTCAGGAGTCGCTCGAGCGTTTCCTGCGCACCCACCGCGAGGATGGAATCCTCCAGGAGGAATTCGTCACCATCCGCAACGATCGTTTTGTGGTGCCGGTCATCGCCGGGCAGCGCCGCAAGCTCGATGGCGTGATCCATGGCACCAGCTCCAGCGGCCAGACTCTCTTCGTCGAGCCGCTCGAGACGATCGACCTCAACAACGAACTCGTCCGCCTCAAGGAAGAGGAGGAGCGCGAAGTCCACCGCATCCTCCTCGAAATTACCGCGCGCCTGCGGGGTTACGGCGACTCCATCCGGCAGACCCTCGTGGTCATGGCAGAACTCGAACTGACCTTCGGCAAGGCCCGCTTTGCAACCGAGTTCGACTGCGTCATCCCGCGCTTCGGCGACCGCCTGCTGCTGCGCGATGCCCGCCACCCGCTGCTCCAGGACGTTCTGCGGCGGCAGCGGAAATCCGCGGTGCCCATCAGTCTCGAACTAAGCAGGGAGCGGCGCACCCTGCTCATCAGCGGCCCGAATACCGGCGGCAAGACCGTCACGTTGAAGACCGTGGGGTTGCTCGGTCTCATGGCGCAATCGGCATTGCCGGTGCCGGCGGTCGAAGCCGAGTTTCCGCTCTTCGAGCAGGTCCTGGCGGACATCGGCGACTACCAGTCGATTCAGGAGAACCTCAGTACCTTCTCCGCGCACGTCTCCAACATCCGCGAAATGGCGCTGGATGTGACCCCTGCCTCGCTGGTGCTGCTCGACGAGTTGGGCGCCGCGACTGACCCCGAGGAAGGCGGCGCGCTGGGCGTCGCCATCGTCGAGCACTTCCGCACCGCGGGCGCCTTTACCCTGGTCTCCACACACCTCATGGCGCTGAAGATTTATGGCGCTTCCACCGAAGGCGTGGTGAACGGATCGATGGGCTTCGATGAAGAGACCTTTGAGCCCACCTATCATCTACGCCTGGGATTGCCCGGCAAGTCCGCCGGCCTGGAGATTGCGACGCGCCTCGGCATGCCCGAGGACATCATGCGGCGCGCGAAGCTCTCGATGAGCGACCGGGAGCGCGACGTGACGCGCTTTCTGAGCGAGCTGCATCGCCGCATTGAAGAGACGAAGAGCTTGGAAGACAGTCTGCGCGCGCAACTGGTGCACCTCGAGCAGCGCGAGAAGGAGATTGCGCACGACTGGGAGAAGCGCGAGACCGCCAAGCTCAAGGAGCTGGAGCGCCGCACCGAGCAGGCGCTGGCTCGTTTCGAGGAGCAGTCGCAGGAGGCGCTCGGAAAGATCGCGCAGGGCCTCGATCGCCGGAAAACGGAGCAGGAGGCACAGCGCCGGGTTTCCAAGGCGAAGCGCGAGCTGCGCGAGGATTTCCAGACCACGGTGCTTTCCACCCAGGACGATTCTCGCCAGGACCGCATCCAGCCACTGCGCATCGAAGAGGGCGTCCGCGTGCGCCTGAAAGACGTTCGCGAGCCGGCCCGGGTGCGGCGCAGGATTGGAGACGACCGCATCGAGGTGGAGGCCGGTTTCATGAAGATGCAGGTCTCGATCGACGAGGTCATCGAAGTCCTGCCCGATGCCGCGGCCCCCGCCGGAAGACTGCCCAAAGGTGTGAGTTTCCGCCCGGCTCCCGAACTTGCGCCCGTGCACCAGGAGATCAACGTGATTGGCCGCCGCGCCGAAGAAGCGCGCGACGCGATCGACGAGTTCCTGGATCACGCGGTCATGGCCACCGCCAGCCGCGTGCGCATCGTGCACGGTCACGGCATGGGGATCCTGAAGAAGATGGTGGCCGGCCTGCTCGCCAAACATCCCCACGTTGCCAAATACTACCCCGCTCCTCAACAGGAAGGCGGCGCTGGAGCCACCATTGTCGAACTGAAGGAGTAGAGCACTCACGCCCGTGGCGCAGGCACTCCTGCGTGCCGCGTCCCGGCTCCCACCCCCTCGGGGCGCTTTTTTCGGTTGCACAATTGCGGTACCCTTTAGCATCCCGAAATTCGTCGTCGAGATGCACCATGCAGTTGTACCCGAACCTCTCTTTCGACGGCTGCTGCGAAGCTGCCTTCTATTTTTACGAACAGTGTCTCCGCGGCAAAATCGCCTTCCTGCTGAGGTATGAGGCCTCCCCCATGGCGTCCCAAGCGCCGCCTGAGTGGCAAAAGAAAATCGGCCATGCCACCTTCGCTCTCGGGGGCTTCCTGTTCTCCGGCTCGGACGTGCTGCCTGGACAGTATCAGAAGCCACAAGGATTCGCTCTCCAGCTCAATCTCAATGATCCTCGAGAAGCTGAGCGAATCTTCGATGCCCTGGCGGAAAACGGAACGGTGCAGATGCCGCTCCAGGAGACTTTCTGGGCTGGCCGTTTCGGCAGCCTGGTGGACCAGTTCGGCATCCCGTGGCTGATCAACTGCGAGAAGCCCAGCATGACCGGGAACCCGGCGCCTCCGTCCGGTGCTTAAACGCGTCAGGCTGGAAGTCCGCTGCCTGACGGAGTATGACACCGGCATTCCTGGTTGTCGATCATGTGAGCTTCTCCATCCGGCCAATCGGTTACCTGGGGCCCACCGCCGCCGGCTGGTGACCGGCCTCCGCGCACGCGGGATCTCCGAATTCGCGTGCCCCTGGGCGCGGCGCCCTTCGCTCCGAGCGACTTTCCCATTCGCCGCGGCGAGGTGATACTGTCAGGGGCAGGGAAGCTTATGGAAAAGCCGCCGCTGCGCTTCGCTCAGATCTGGAACATGAACTTCGGATTCTTCGGCATCCAGTTCGGCTGGGGACTTCAAATGGCCAACATGAGCGCCATTTACGAGTACCTGGGCGCGAAGCCCGACCAGATTCCGATTCTTTGGCTCGCCGCGCCGCTCACCGGCTTGATCGTACAGCCCATCATCGGCCATCTGAGCGACCACACCTGGGGCCGTCTCGGACGGCGCCGGCCGTATTTCCTGGCGGGCGCCGTACTGAGTACGCTGGCTTTGTTCCTGATGCCGAACTCCAGCGCGCTGTGGATGGCGGCGGGGCTGCTGTGGATGCTGGACGCCTCCATCAATATCAGCATGGAGCCCTTCCGCGCTTTTGTGGCCGACCTTCTGCCCGATTCCCAACGCACCCGGGGCTTCGCCATGCAGAGCCTCTTCATCGGCCTCGGCGCGGTGATCGCCTCCGCACTGCCGTGGATATTGGCGAGCGTGTTCCATGTCGCCGGTGGGTCCGGAGCCGCGCACACCATACCGTTGACCGTGCGGCTTTCGTTCTATCTGGGCGCGGTTGTGTTTCTGTCGGCGGTGCTGTGGACAATCGCCACCACGCGCGAATATCCGCCGGAGACCTTGGAGCGCACAGATGGAGGATTAGCGCAAGGTGCGCGAGAGATCTTCGCCAGCATCGCTGCGATGCCCAAGACCATGCGGCAACTGGCCTGGGTGCAGATCTGCACGTGGCTGGGCCTGTTCTGCATGTGGCTTTATTTTCCCGTGGCGGTGGCGTATCACGTGATGGGAGCCCCGGGCCCGGAATCTCCGCTGTACGACGAGGGAGTGCAGTGGGGCGGCATCTGCTTCGCCATGTACTCGGCAGTGTGTTTCGTGTTCTCGTTCGCGCTCGAGCCGCTCGCGCGAAGGTTGGGCCGAAGGCGGACACACGGAGTCTGCCTGCTGGCCGGATCGCTGGGTCTGCTCTCGGTGGCCGCCATCCATGACAAATACCTGCTGCTGCTTTCCATGACCGGCATTGGCATCGCCTGGGCCAGTACTCTCTCGATGCCCTATGCCATGCTCTCGGGCGCGCTGCCGCCCAGGAAGGTCGGCATCTACATGGGCATTTTCAACTTCTTTATCGTAACGCCCGAGATTCTGGCGTCGCTCGGCTTCGGCTGGGTGATGAGCCATCTGCTGGGCAACAACCGGCTGACCGCGGTGGTGTGCGGAGGCGTGTTCCTGGCGCTCGCGGCGGCGCTGGCGCAGAGAGTGGAAGAGCCAGTTGCGTCCGGCTCCTGCCGACCCGCCGGAAGGCTGGAAGAGCAGAGTGCGATTCGCGGAGCTTAGTGCCGCCTTTGCGCTGATGGCCGCCATCGGGTGCAAAGCGGTTGCGCCGGCGTCCGTGGAGCCCAGACAGGAGGCTCAGTCCAGTCCGATGAAAGCCGAAGCCGTACTCGATGCGGAATGCGCGGGCCTGGAGGCTTATCCTTGGCCTCGTTCCTACGAACAGATCGTGGCCGATGCTCCGCCGGGCAGCCGCAAAAACACGGGGATGCTCGAAGCGAGAATCGTAATCGGACCCGATGGGAAGATCAGCCACCTGAGGTTCCTGCGGCTCTCCACTTCCGATTCCGTGAATCGCGAGGTCATCGCTCGAATTCGCGGATGGCACTACAAACCCGCGGTGGTGGACCGCAAGGCCGTGTCTGTGTGTTCGATACTGTCCGTGAACGTTGACTTCACCAGGTAGTCGCCGCTTAGCGTTTAGAGGCTGCCAGCCGCTGAACGAACTCCGCGTGTTCGGGAGTCGCCACGCCTTGCTGTACCACCTCCGCGATGCGAGGCAGATCTGCTGCCCATAACGCGGCAGTATCGAGCCACAGTCCTGGAAAGGCCTGTGAGCGGAAGATGCCGTCGTTGCCAGGCGCCATCTCCCGGTAGACGCCTTCCACCAACTCCCGCCAGATGATTTCCTGCGGCTTCGGTTGTACCGTGAGATATTCCCGTACGCCGCTTCGCTCATACAGGCGCAACTTCGCACCCTTATCTCTGGCACTCGTGGTGTGACTCACTTCCACGATTAGTTCTGGAGCACCTGCGGCGTATTGTCCTTCTTCCCGCGACTGGCCGCCGCATTCGGGGTTGATCACCAATGCGAGATCCGGCTGCGGCACACTGTTCTCGGACATTAGCACGGTTCCACTTACGCCTCCCGAGCATCCAGGAGTTGCTGACATGTAGCAACCGAACCAATAAGACAAACGCAACTGAAAATCGCTGTGGGGTTTGGAAACAGGAGAGGGCATGCAGACGATTCCGTCGATCAACTCCGCGAACTTCAGCTCCGGCATCTGCTCCCAGCGGCGCAGAAACTCCTCGCGCGTTAATCGATCGCCGTCTAGCAACAGCGGCGGCAGAATGGGGACTGCCATGGCCTGATCCCTACGATCGTTACCTCCAGCGTAGCATTGCCGATTCGCGGCCGTGGCTTCGCTCACTCTCCTTCCCACGCCGTACGCAGCCTGGCCCAGGTAGCTTCCAGGTCTTCCGGCAGGATGCGCGTCTCACTTACTACCGTCATGAAATTGGTGTCGCCGCTCCAGCGCGGCAGCGCGTGCAGGTGCAGGTGGCCCGCAATCCCCGCGCCCGCGCTTTTGCCGATGTTCATCCCCAGGTTCAACCCTTCCGGGTGATACAGCGCGCGCAGATGGCGCTCGCTATCCCGGGCCAGCCGGATCAGTTCCGCCAGCGCTTCGTCCGCGAGATCCTCCAGAGTGGCGACGTGTTGATACGGAACCACCATGATGTGGCCGCTGGTGTAGGGAAACCGGTTGACGATCACGAAATTGTGACTGGCCCGGTGCACCACCAGCCATTCGCGGTCCTCATCCGACTTAGCCGCGGCACAGAAGACACAGTCTCCGATCTCCCCCGTTTTCGTGACGTACTGGTAACGCCAGGGGGTCCAGAGATAATCCATGTCTGTCGGTAACGACGCTAGTGCGGGTTGGAGACCGGCTCGGTAGCCGGCGGAGTGAGAGAAACAACCGGCGAAGCCGAGTTATTCACCACGTCTTTCAACTCCTTGCTGGGTTTGAAATACGGGATCTTCTTGGCGGGAACTTCCACCCGCGCGCCGGTCTTCGGGTTGCGGCCGATCCTGGGCTGTCTCTGGCGGGTGCGGAAGCTTCCAAACCCGCGGATTTCGATCTTGTCGCCGGTACGCAATGACCGTACGATACTGTCGAAAATCGCTTCCACGATGACTTCCGACTCCTTCCGCGTCATCTCCACTACACGGGAGACTTCTTCTATCAGATCGGCCTTTGTCATCGCATTCTCCTGTTGGTCCCCATCACCTTATGCAACCGCAGTATCTCTTGAATACGAAAGATTTGCAAGCAGTTCCCCCAGTTATTCACTGCCGCGGTCTTTCAGACTCATGACTTCTTCGATGGTGGAAGTGGCGGCCGCGGCCTGTCGTTGGTAATCTTCGAGGCGGGTTTTTTCTTCGTCATCCGCCACGGCTCGTAGGCTGAGGCCGATTTTTTTCTCCGCCTCACTCATCTTGACAACCTTGAAATCAAACTCCTGTCCCACCGAAAGCGGCGGCTCCTCCGAACCGCGCCGGCCCGAATAACCCGGAACCTCGGAGAAATGACACAACCCCTCCACGCCTTCCGCCAACTCCACGAAAGCCCCAAAGCTGGCCAGACGGCAAACCCGGCCGTGTACCGTATCGCCCACCTGGTGGTTCTGAAAATAGCTCTCCCACGCGTCCGGCTGAAGCTGCTTGATTCCCAGGGAAAGGCGGCGCGATGAAGAGTCGATGTTGAGAATCACCGCTTGCACAATCTGCCCCTTCTTCAGAATCTCCGAAGGGTGCTTCACCCGCTTCGTCCAGGACAGGTCCGAGACGTGTACCAGCCCGTCGATGCCTTCCTCGATTTCGATGAAAGCTCCGAAATCGGTCATATTGCGCACGCGCCCCTCGACCACCGATCCCACACTATACCGGCTGTCGATCGTGGTCCAGGGGTTGGGCTCGAGCTGTTTCAGCCCCAGCGAGATACGGCGTTCGCGGGAGTGCACTTCCAGGATGACAGCCTCCACCTGGTCGCCCGGCTTCACGACCTTGGACGGGTGCTTCATTCGCCGCGACCACGTCATCTCGCTGATGTGGATCAGGCCCTCCACGCCCGGTTCCAACTCCACGAAAGCTCCGTAGTCGGTAACATTCACCACCCGTCCGATGACTCGTCCGTTCACGGGGTAACGCTCTGCCACCGTCTCCCAAGGATCCGGCTCCAGTTGCTTGATTCCGAGGGAGACGCGCTCCTTCGCGCGATCGAACTTGAGAACCTTCACGGTGACTTCATCGCCGACGTGGAGCAGTTCGGAGGGGTGAGTGACGCGGCCATAAGACATGTCGGTGACATGCAGCAGGCCGTCGATTCCGCCCAAGTCTATAAACGCGCCATACTCGGTGAGATTCTTGACCACGCCCGTCGTCACGGCGCCTTCCGCGAGATGCTCCAGGGTGGCGCCCTTGCGGACGTTGATCTCTTCCTCCACCGCCATCTTCCGGGAGACCACCACGTTGCCGCGGCGGCGGTTGAGCTTGATGATCTTGACCGGGATGTCCTGTCCCACGAGCGAGTCGAGGTTGTGGACCGGCCGGGGGTCGGCCTGCGATCCCGGCATGAAGGCTTTGATGCCGACATCCACGGCCAGACCGCCTTTCACCCGGCCGAGCACGTGGCCCGAGATTATCAATTGCTCCTGGTAGGCTTTCTCGAGGTTGTCCCAGATGCGCAGGCGCGCCGCGCGCGTATGCGAGAGCTGCACGTACCCTTCGGGCTGCTCTCCGTGCTCGATCATCACATCGACCACGTCGCCCACTTGCACCGTGGTTTCACCATTGCGGGTCTGAAACTGCTCGATGGGAACGAGGCCTTCCGATTTATACCCGAAATCGATGATCACGTCTTTGCCGGTAATGCCAAGTACCGTACCTTGCAGGACTTCGTCGGCGGCGGGTGGGGCGAAGTGGCTGTAGTCATCTAGAAGATGCTCATAGTTCTCGGGAACCATCTGGTCCACTTGCCCGTTGTTGTGGTCTACGGCCATTAAGCCTCCGCCGATCACTGATACACCGATGGTTGCGCGGACTGGGAGTGCTGCGGCAAGCCGCACGCGGTGGGGAGCAGGCACGCTCGATTATCCCCTGTTAACATGTTTGGCGAGACCATCCGCAATTACCACAACCACTGAAATCTCAGTATGTTAGCAAATATACGCCGAGTCGTCTGAGGTTGTCAACGGCCCCTCGGTGGGAGAGGGAACGGTTTTCCTGGCGGCCGGTCAACGGCCGGCGGGGAGCCGGCGATAATCTGTGCGATTTGGTACTTGGAAGTTTCGGCATTCGGGGCTACAATCAGGCAGGCTCGGGTGTAACCGGTACTAGTGATCCATCATTCTACGGCCTTATACGGTAGGAGGTTTCCATGTTTGATAGCCTCGCGGATCGGATCAAGGAAGACGAGCAAAAAGAAGTGGACACCAAACACCGCATCGTTCAATGGGTGGCGATTGCGGTAGTTTCAGTGGTCTTGTTCGGCGGACTGTATTACGGCATCCGGATGTTGGAGTAGGCCTTCCCGTTCGCCGGTCCGGCGAAAACGAGGAAGGTTACTTAAATGGGGCAATCCGTTGCATCACGGATTTGACCTTGGCCACGTACTCCGCTTTTGGGTTGTACGTCAATAGAAGGGCATCCAGATCTTTGTCGCGGTACTGCTTGGCGTGTGCCAGGTTGAAACCGATCGTGTGGATCGCGGCGTGGGGGCTGGAGAATTGCGCCCTGCCGGAGTTCCAGCCAAAGAGGTTATTGCCGCGGGCGAGTTTGCCGCCCGTGGATTCCACATAGGAGAGGCTCGGCAGAAGCCGCCAGTCGAGTGCGTAATCGTCTGCCACCTCCAGGAAGGTGGCAGCGTATTTCCAGGCGGGACAATCGAGGGTGGCGAAGAAGGTCCGGATTTTTTCGAGTCGCGGGTCATTGCCGTAATCCGGCCCGGGTATGCCTTGACCCAACCGGGGGGATACGGCCATGGGCAAGCAAAGGAAACCGGCAATCACCAACAAGCCACTGGAAAACCGTTTTATCATCCTCGTAACTCCTTTGTTTTGTATTCTTGACCGCTCAAGAAGACGCGCCAGTGTGCGCGCCCAGGATTAAGGTGGAAGGTGGGCTCCCTACGATACGACGGCCCTAGGGGATTGACATAATGCGAGATTGTAACACCATGAACGCCGGCGGCCACCACCCGAATTCTGCCGAAAATGAAGTTTTTTTCACATTCGAGCGCTGCCCGACCCGC
>Ga0335081_10023234_pt1 | contig 10031 bp, 8 predicted proteins | sample Lox_Sample_35_FD_206713 | JGI IMG/M metagenome (GOLD analysis project Ga0335081, IMG submission 206713) | Soil microbial communities from Loxahatchee National Wildlife Refuge, Florida, United States - Lox_Sample_3.5 | ecosystem: Environmental > Terrestrial > Soil > Wetlands | place: USA: Florida... | reverse complement strand
CGATTCGCGCAGTGGCTCGCGGTGAGTCAGGTGTATGGCTGCTTATGGCCGCGGCCGTTGATCCTCGTATTCAGCGGATCTGGCTCGACCGCACACCGCATAGCCTCCGGGCCGCGTTCGATGAGCCGCTCAATCGCAACCTACACATGGCCGTCATTCCGGGATTCTGCTTGAAATGGGACCTTGGCGACCTCGTTTCCGCCATGGCGGGACGGTCCGTTCTTTGGACGGACCCGACCAACTGGATGGGTGTCGTGACACCGCTCCCTGGCAACTTCCGGTACCGCTACTTGTCGGAGGGAGATGACCCCTTTCTGAACGAACTACTGCATTAGCGGGCACCTGGTGCCCTACACCTTGGGGAGTTCGTACGGACTTCTGTACTCCTTTGTGAGCCAGCCGTTGGCCACCTGGTCGTCTCCGAAGGTTTCCGTCGCCGGATCGAAGATTACGTCGCGACCAAGGCGATGCGAAATGTTGCCCAGATGACAGAGAGTTGTGCTGAGCCGTCCCAGCTCAATATCGGCGTTGGGCCTCTCGCGGCTCTTTACAGAGTCGAGGAATCGCTTTTCGTGAGAACCTCCTGAGTCCTCCACGGTGCGGGCGACGGATCCATCTTTGTTGTAAGCCGTCCAGTTCGACTCGCCGATCACGAGCGAGCCTTCCGTTCCGTGGAACGCCGCGCCGAACTCCGAACCTTCCAGTGGCCGGTTCTTGGTGAAGCTGCGCAGTTCCCAGACCAGCATGAAATCACCGTAGTCGTATGTGACGACCTGGGTGTCCGGCACTTCCTTGGCATCGTGCAGCCAATAGATGCCGCCGTTGCTCGAGACCCGTTTAGGCAAGCAGTTCGACACACCACGAAACGATTGGATGCCCCACATGGCGAGGTCCAGGACGTGCACACCCTGGTTTCCGATTTCGCTGTTTCCGTAGTCCCAAAAGAAGCGCCAATTGTAGTGGAAGCGGTTAGGATTGAACGGCCGCTTGGGTGCCGGCCCCAGCCAGACGTCGTAGTCGATACCGGCGGGAGGTGAGCCGTCCGGCGGATTACCGATGCTCTCTCTTATCTGTGAGTGCCAAGCCTTCACCAGGCATACCTTGCCCAGTTTGCCGGACGCTACGTACTCGACGGCGCTTTGACAATATTTCGCGCTGCGCCTCTGTGTGCCGACCTGCACGATCCGGTTGTACTTGCGCGCGGCATCGCGAATGAGATGGCCCTCATGAATCGTCTGCGAAACCGGTTTTTCGAGGTAGAGGTCCTTGCCTGCCTGCGAACCCAGCAGGGCAATGTGGGTGTGCCAGTGGTCCGGCGTGGCTATGACAACGCCATCAATATCTTTGTCATCCAGGACGGCACGGAAGTCCTTCGTCGAAGTCAGACGTTTCTTCTGCGCCTTCTCCAGATCGACGCCCACCTTCCGAATGATCGCGTCATCCAAGTCGCACAGAGTTTTGATTTCCGCTCCTTGTTCGATCATGCGCGTGGCCACACCGTGCCCCTGGTTGCGGCCGCCAATCAGGGCCAGCACCACCTTCTCGTTGGCGCCTTTAGCGCGGGGATTCCAGAGGAATGAGGATCCGGCGGCAACGGCGGATGTCATTCCAGCTTTTTTCAAAAAGGATCTACGGTTTTCCATGTTCGCTTTCGGTCCCCGGCCAAGCGCCTCAGCCGGCGGACATAACCTCCTGCCAAGTGACTTCGCGTTGCAGGTCGATTGCCATCCGGCCCATGATGGCGGTAAGCGTACTTTCCGCGCTGCGCACGCCCGTGTTTTCGGGAGCAGTGGACCGGATGCGGTGAATGAATTCGTTGACAGCGTTGGCGGTGATGTCTTCGGGGAATGTCTCGGTCGTGGCGTCGTTCGCACTCCGGTAATGAGTCCAGTATTGGCGGCTGGTCTCGATAACCCCGGTTGCGCCATAGAACTGCTCCATAGCGGAACGGAAAAACCGCGGCGTGATCTGCGAACCGGTAAAGGCAGCCTGCACGTTGTTGGCATAGCTAAACGTAACGTTGACGTGATCCATGTTGTCGCCCGCGCGGAGGATAGTGCGTCCCCCCGTCCCGTAGGCTTTTTCGGCGTGCGCGCCGAGAAACCAGTTCAGCACGTCGATGCCATGGCAATACGTCTCGACAATCACGTCGCCGTGCGTGTCGCGCCAGAGCTTCCAATTGCGGATTCTGTCTTCCTCCGTCGTTGGCCGAGGCACCGGTTTTTCATTGCCGGTGACATCGCCTTTGATAAAGTGAGCATGCGCCATGCGAATCGGCCCGATGCCGCCGGCGTCGAGTAACTGTTTCGCCTTGCGATACCCGGGCCCGTACCGGGCTTGCAGGCCGAAGGCAATGTTCAGGCGTCGATCCGCCGAGTCGGCTGCTTTGATCACACGCTTCGATCCTGCGACGTCCGCCGCGGCGGGTTTTTCAATGTAGATGTGCTTCCTGGCTTGTACAGCAGCTTCGAAGTGCTCGGGATGAAGAAAAACGGGGGTGGCGATGATTACAGCGTCGACGTCGCTGGCAAGCAGTTGCCGGTAGTCTTTGTAAACGCGTGGGGACTCAAGCGGTATCTCGCGCTTCGCCGTCTCAATCCGATCCTCGAAAATGTCGCACAGCGCGACCAGCCGTGCCTCAGGGTTCTTCATGAGGAGCCGGGCCACGAGGATTCCGCGGTCTCCGCATCCGATTAGGCCCACTGTGATGCTGGAATTGGCAGCTGTCGCGCGGACTCCGGTGAGTGCGAGAGCGCCAATCAAACTGCGCCTCGATATATCGCTGTTTTCTTTCGCCATATGGCTACCTTCCGGTACCCGGGCGGCGCGATCTACCGCTATCCAGGTATTCGAGCCGAAGGATGATAATACGAGAGCAAGCGGTGGGTGGCAATCCCCACGGGGTAGGCGGTGAGCATGATTGACGTGAATGTGAACCTGTCGCGGTGGCCGTGCCGCCGCCTGGTAGGAGACGAGCCTGACGGTCTGGTGGCAAATCTTCGCAAGCGCAATGTCACCAAGGCGTGGGCCGGCACGTTTGACGGAATCCTGCATAAGGATCTCTCCAGCGCCAATGAGCGGCTGGCAAGGGATTGCCGGCGATATGGGCCGGGCCTTCTCGTCCCGTTTGGTTCCGTCAATCTCAAGCTTCCGGACTGGCAGGAAGATTTGCGCCGCTGCCACGAGGATTACAAGATGCCGGGGATCCGGCTAAACCCGAACTATCACGGATACGATCTCAAGGATTCCGCCTTTGCGGAGTTGTTGCATTTGGCCGCCGCCCGCCGGCTGATTGTGCAGGTTGCCGTGCGCATGGAAGATGAGCGAACACAGCATCCGCTCATGCGGGTGCCTCCGGTAGACCTTTCGGCGTTGGGTGATGTGATCAAGAGCGAGCGGGGGGTGCGTGTCGTAGTTCTGAATTGGAATTCACTGGAAGAACCGGAAACCACCCAGAAGCTGGCTTCCACAGGGCAGGTATATTTTGACATCTCCATGCTGGAGAGCGTTGGCGGAGTGGCGCGCCTGGCGCAAGCAATTCCCATCGAGCAAGTGCTGTTCGGCTCCCACTACCCGTTGTTCTATTTCGAGTCGGCGCTGTTGAAGGTTCGCGAAGCCGGGCTCGTGGACGTGGAAGCCCGAGCAGTACTCGAAGGAAACGCGCTCCGGTTATTGGAGGCATGATCGATGAAACGTCGCACACTTCTCCAAAGCCTTTGCGCTGGCCTTGCGGCGGCGCAGGTTGAGCGGGCGCAGACCACGGCGCCAGAATCCGCCCGGCCGTTTCGCATTTGGGATGAGCACTGCCATCTCGGTTCCGTTCCCGGGGATACGCCTGAAGAACGCATGACCGCGTTGGTCCGCTGGGCGGATCGCCTGGGGATTGAGCGGCTCCTGCTCTCCCAAGGTTACTGTACCGACCTGCATCCGACCCCAGCGCAGTTCCGGGAGGAGAACGATCGCGTGATGCGGGCGGTGCGCCGGTTTCCGGACCGCTCCTTCGGCTCCGTTTACTTGAGCCCGGCGTATCCCGAATTCAGCGTGCAGGAATTCAATCGCTGCGTGCGCGATGGCCCCATGGTGAGCATCGGTGAGGTCGAAGCGGACAAACCATGCAGCGTTCCGGAGATGGACCTGATCGTGGAGCGGGCCGCCTCAATGCAGGTGCCCATCCTGCAACACACCTGGCTCAAGATCGGCGGCAATGAACCTGGCGAGTCTACACCTTACGACGTGGTGGCACTGGCTAAACGGCACCCAGACGTTCAGTTCGTATGTGTCCACACCGGGGGAGACTGGGAGCCAGGCATCCGCATCATCCGCGACACGAAGAACGTATCGGCCGAGATTGCGGGATCAAATCCGACATCGGGGTTCGTGGAAATGGCGGTGCGGGAACTCGGCGCGGAGCGTGTAATTTACGGCAGCGACGCGGGAGGCCGGAGTTTCGCCTCGCAGCTTGGAAAGGTGCTCGGCGCCGAAATTCCCGATTCCGCCAAGGAACTCATATTGGGTGGGAACCTGCGCCGGCTGCTGACGCCGGTTCTGCGCGCAAAGGGACACCAGTTGTGAATGCGCAGGTGACCGAAAAACCCTAGCCTTCTGGTAAAAGTGAAAAGTCCTTGCCCACGTCACACGCGCAGGAACCAGTCGCGGCGGTACATCATGTAGGCCACCAGGTACATCAGCAGGGTGTACGAAACAGCGAACAGTAACGATGCATTGTAAGGCGATGCTACGGCACCAAACAGGGCGCCCAACCATGCGTGTAAGGTTACTGCATGCCCTCCGGAATTGATGTGAATCGCGTTGAACACCTGATCGAGCAGCTCGGACACCATGTACACCGTAATCGCGTTCATTCCCATGATGACCAGGGGCTTAGTGAAGCGCTTGTAGCCGCGGACATCCACCAGCCAGACCATTGTGGCGAAGATGACAAAATCCAAGCCGGCCATGAACAGTGAGAAGGAACTGGTCCAGAGCTTCTTGTTAATTGGCAGCCAGATGTTGCAGACCTGGCCGGCGGCGAGAAGCAGCACGCCTACCGCGAAGAGCCACATGGCCTTCCGGGTCAGGGAGCGCTCCATGCGCAGGATGTGTCCGGCCATGATTCCGAACAAAACCGTGGCAATCGCAGGAAGAGTGCTCACTATGCCTTCCGGGTCCCACGTTTTGGTGTACGCGTAATTGTGCGCTCCCAGCACGATGCGATCAATGTAATGCGCGAAATTTCGCTCGACATCCAGATGGCCCGCTCCATACCCGGGAACGGGAACCAGGGTCATCAGGAGCCAGTAGCCGCCGAGAAGAGAAATGATCCACAGGATCTGGCCACGAAGATTCGTGGTGAGGTAGATTGCCGTGGCGATCAGGTAACAGATGGCGATGCGCTGCAAGACTCCGAGCAGCCGCTGCGTGGAGAGATCAAAGTTCGGGTAGGCGTAGACCACGAGTCCCAGAACATACAGAATTGCGGCGCGGCGGAAAGCCTGGCCAAAAACATGGACCCGCGACACGCCTGCCGCCAGGCGCCGCGAGAGCACGATGGTCATGGCGACACCGATGATCCACATGAACGACGGAAACACGACGTCGGTGGGAGTCCAGCCGTTCCATTCCGAGTGCTCGAGCGGAGCGTAGACGTGCCCATAATCCCCAGGGGTGTTCACCAGCACCATGAGCGCCATGGTCGCGCCGCGGAAAGCATCGAGAGAGACCACGCGCTCAGCGAGTGGCCGGCTGGGCGGAGCCGTTTCAGTCTGGACGCCGGTGGACACCGGCGTCGTGAGAGGCCGAGGCATGGTACTTACGATGATACGCTGCCTGGATGGTTACAGGCCGAACTTCCGCACCAGCGCCAGCGTGCCCGTATCCGGGCCGCTCTGTTTTCCCGGCTGGGTTGTAGACCAGACGAGTTGCAGGGCATTGTCCGAGGCAAGCTTCAGTTGGATTTCGCCTTTCGATCCATCCTCGCCCACCCAAGTAGCATTGGCGACATCATCCTGAATTTTGCCTTCGAGATAGAAACGGACCATGGGCGGATCGGGAGCGCCCATGCCGGGATAGCGCGCACGGAAGCGGCCCTGGACCGAGTCCTGCTGTGCGCTGAGGATGAGATCGACGGACTCGGGTGTGAATGCCGATGCCGCAGCCGGAACTTTGGGCATGGGAAGAACCCAAACTCCGGAAAGACGGTTCGCACCGGGCGCTGGCCGTCCGCTCAGCACGCGCCCGGTCAGAAAATCGAGCTCCTTGGCTTGCAGGACGGTTTGTTCCAAGGCGTGATCCCGTTCTGATTTCGTGGCGGCCAGTTCGGACCGCAGCGCATCCAGATCCACCGGTTTGTCGGCAGCATCGGATGGAACTGCGGCCGGTTGCACGGCTGTGGTTGCCGAAGCTAGCGGATTTGGCGCCGCGCTGACCTGCACCGGCGGCGATGGCTCCCCAGCCTGCTGGCTGACATACCATCCGATACCGATGATGCCGGCGAAAGCGCAGATCAGCCAGCCGAGCGTGATCCAGGCGCGGGCGCGCGACCGGCCCACACTGCGCTTTTCAAGCACGGGTTCTTCGGGTTCTTCGGGCTCTTCTTCGTCCCCGCTGGGTTCATGCAAACCGGCCAACTGCGCGTCGTAGCGCCGCCGCCGCGCAGGATCGGACAGGACGGCGTAGGCGCGGCTTACCCGTTTCAACTGATTCTCGGAGAATCGTTTGAGCGAAGGCTCGGACGACAAATCCGGGTGGAGCAGGCGCACGAGGTTCAGGTAGGCTTCCCGAATCTCCTCGCCGGAAGCGCCGGCGCCGAGACCCAGGTCGTCATAGTGCGTCAGAGCCGAATTCTCCTGCTGTCGATCTTGGATTCGTTCCACTCGCCCAATCCCATCGCTCCGGCGATCTCCACGTGCTCCGGCTGCCGGTTCCAGAATGTACTGTACTTGTCGGGCCGGTCTTCGGCGATCGTCTTCATTCCCATGGCTACGCGCTTGTCATCGATCGCTCTCCAGCAAATGCGGTCGAGCGCCACCGGGTCCGTCGCAAAGTAAATCGTCTTGTGCTCCCACACGAACTCCGGACGCGCACCGGGACCGCCATGATACAGGCCCTTTACGCCGTCGAGCACATGCAGCACCGCCTTGTTGCGGATCACCGGCATCGAAACCACTGCCGGAATAAATTGCCCGCAAGTATTGAGCGTGCTCGAAGAATGGCTTCGACAGACGTTGTTCACCAAACCGTGTGAAAGATTCTTCAGCGCGAGCGTTACTCCGGCCGACTGGTGGTCTTTCAGCACCGGCAAATTGATCAGCTTATTCACTTCCTTGGTGATGAAGTGCGCGGCATAGGAGCGTCGCGCTGTCAGATTGCTTGCGTCGTAACCCGGCAGCGTCAGGGCCATATCCATGTAGTGATCGGGATCGTAGCCCTCGATCGCCAGCTGCACCTCGTCAAAGGTTGCAACGGCATGCGAAGTTCGCACGCCTACGGGTAGCCATTTATCGAACCCGGCCTGGAAAAACTGATCGCGGTAGCGGTCGTAGACTACGATGTCCTTGTTCTTGATGCCGGCGGCGTTCAGTCCCGCAATGATCTCGCGCACCACTTCGGCAGCTGAGATGACATGCGGCTGGCCGACGGGATTTACTTTGATGCCCACGACGTCGCCCGGCTCGACAAAAAGCCGCCACGCATCGGCCCAGCCGTCAGCGCCCGTGAGCTCGGCCATCCCTTTTCGCATCATCTGACGCACGGGCTCGGCTTGATAACGGCCGTCGATGATCGACGCAGGGTGCTCCACCGCGACGACGCGGCCGCGAAAGAGACCGGGAATGGCGAGTTTGCTGGCGGCGGCTTTGGACGATACCTGAGCGGGCAACAAGCGGGCAGCGCCGAGCGCGCCACCAAAGGCCCTCAAACAGTTCCGTCGCGTCAGGTGCAATTCTCGCGTCCTCCGGGGTCTTGGTTCTTACAGTAGCACAGGGCGCGAACGGCGAAAATCCGTTTTCATAGGCCGAGAGGAGGTTGGTTAATCAAAGTGAACATTGACTCGCCTGGTCGCCAGCGTGCGATCTGTCAGCCTGGCAGCGTGACCGATTTGCTGGAACGGGCCTTGCAAAAGATCGGGGCACTGCCAGAGGACGAGCAGAATGCAATTGCGTCGGAGATCCTGGAGTTGCTCGCCGATCAAGAGGCGGGAAGACCCGCTGCGCAGCTACCGCGACCACTTGCGGCGGCTTGCACAGGAGGCCTGCCAGGAAGAGAAGGGCGAGGAGGCGCGCCCGCTCAATCGGCAGCCATCGTGATTACGACCGCATGATCTGACAGCTTACTCCCGTACCCCGGCCTTCTCCAACAGATTCCGGATGCGCCGCAGCTCCAGGTACTGCTCATTCAGGCCCAGCGAGCGCATCATGTCACCGATCGTGGTGTGCGCATCGTTGGACCAGAACAACCCGCGGTCCTCGTCTTCGTAGTAATGGAACCCCACCTTCTCTCCAAACTTCTCACGCAGCGCTGCGCCATTATGTAGCTGTGGGCTCCAGGGCAAAATGGCGTAGCTGAGATCGAGTTGCTCGACCAGGACATGCGCGGGTTCGCGAATTTGCGCGGCAATCCTACCGGTGGGTTCGAAGATGGAAGCGTTGTTGCGCCACGTGCTGGAGACGACGTAGTAGCGGTTCTCCATCGCTCGCGCCGCGGGACGGACGGTCTGCGGTGATTGCGTCGGCCATGCCACCAGTTCCGCGCCCTGGCGCGCCAGCTCCGACCATCCGGAGTCGTACTCGATGTCGAAACAGATCTGCATGCCCAGCCTGCCGAAATCGCAGGCAAATACCTGCGCCGCCTTGCCGGGCGTGGTACCACCCTCGAGCGAGTCGCTGCCGGTGTGCACTGCCAGGTGAATCTTGCGGTAGATACCCACTACTTCGCCCTCGCGTCCGAACAGGATCGCCGCATTGGAGCATAGCTTCTTCTCTTTGTTTTCGAGCAGATAAGTGGGAACCACGATGTAGCAATGTTGTTCGCGAGCCTTCTTCGAAAACACATCGCGCAACGGTCCCTCGAGCGGGACCGCGTCGGCCATCACGTTGCTCGAACTTTCGCCTGTTACGGCAGTCTCGGGCAGAACCGCGAGATCCAGCCCGCGTCCGTATTTTCGTTGCGCCTCGGAGGCCATCTGATCGACCAAGCCTGTAAGTTGTTCCAGCCGTTTTGTGAGTCCCGGGTATTTCTCCCAGAAGGCCTGCATCGATGTCCCGACGATCACTTTGCGAGGCGGCAGGTAAGCGCTAGCCCGGACATTCAGCTCCGCGGCGGAGGCCATCTGCGCCAATAGCGCCGCGGCGATCACAACGCGGGCGGCCAAATCCCCAATCCTAAGTCCCAAATTCCGCTTCTTCATACCGTCACCCCCACCCGCCACAGAAGATAGCCGATTGCCTGCCGCACGTACAGCCAGCGCTCGCGCCAATCACTCGGCGGGTTTAATGATCGCGGTGAGCCGTAGACCCTCATCCCGCTCGATTGGAGCATGCGCTTGGCGCGAAAGATATGATACCCGTCGCTCACCACGATGCACGATTTCAAAGCCATGCGCCGCATTATTTCGGCCGCCGATGCGGTCGAGTAGACCGTGCTTGCGCCTTCGGCGTCCACCACGATGGCTTCTGACGGGACGCCGCGGCTCACCAGATAAGCCCGGCCGACATCGCCTTCCGTGTAGACAGGGTCGCCGCCGGCACCGCCGGTAGTCAGAATTCTCGGCGCGAAACCTTCCTTGTAGAGCGCGAGTGCATGATCCAATCGCGCACGCAGCACGGGCGATGGCTTGCCGCGATACTCGGCCGCGCCCAGCACCACGATGATATCCGCCGGCTGCGCTTCATCCACCGTGGACTGGTGTGCAATCCGCTCCGCTACATGAACCACCTCCGCGGCCAACGCGAGTAGCGCCATCGCGCCCGCAATACCGACGGCCCATTTCATCTGCGTTATTCTGATGTCAACATTGTAAAGGAAACATGGCCCGA
>Ga0335081_10023233_pt1 | contig 10031 bp, 6 predicted proteins | sample Lox_Sample_35_FD_206713 | JGI IMG/M metagenome (GOLD analysis project Ga0335081, IMG submission 206713) | Soil microbial communities from Loxahatchee National Wildlife Refuge, Florida, United States - Lox_Sample_3.5 | ecosystem: Environmental > Terrestrial > Soil > Wetlands | place: USA: Florida... | reverse complement strand
CTTTGGGGTTGTGCTTCCCCAGCACCTTGGTGATGGCCGCCGTCAGCGTGGTCTTGCCGTGATCGATGTGCCCGATGGTGCCGATGTTGACGTGCGGCTTCGTGCGATCAAATTTTTCCTTTGCCATATTTAAGAATCCTCTAAGAGACCCAACAGCCGGCGGCGCTCCGCAATTCCAGCCCTGCTCTTCAGATAAGCTTCTCGGCTGCGCGCCTCTGGCCGGGATTCAAACTCTTCAACCGCTATGACCACCCAGGGTTTGAATGCGCTGGTCCAGCGGCCATTTCTGGTATTGTGCTCATCAAGCCGGCGGGTAACATCAGCCGTCGACCCAATGTAATGACGTCCCGTGGGAACGCTCCGAAGGACGTAAACAAAGTACTTCAGAAGTCATGGAGCCGTTGACCAGGATTGAACTGGTGACCTTCCGCTACGGACGCTCTACCGCAGGCTCCCTAAAATCCATGGAGCCGTTGACCAGGATTGAACTGGTGACCTCGTCCTTACCAAGGACGCGCTCTACCAACTGAGCTACAACGGCCCGAAAACTCTGCGTCACCCCACCGGGAGCACCGCTCAACCGGTAACTGGTGACCTTCCGCCGCGGACGCTCTACCAACTGAGCTACAACGGCCCTCGAAACTCTTACCGCTCCCTCACGGTCGCGGCTCAGTCGCCAGCTTCACTGGTGGACGGGGGAGGATTCGAACCTCCGTAGCCCGCAAGGGGCGGCAGATTTACAGTCTGCTGCCATTAGCCGCTCGGCCACCCGTCCAAACCTCTCCACTAGTTGCGCCGCTCGATTGTAAAACAGGTCCGCTCGTGGAACTGGCGATAAAAGCCATTGTACAACAGAACCCCCGATGACGTAAGTGATTGACGCGGCGGGCTCAATCAATTTTGGGCATCCATTGGTCCAGCCACTTCAGTTCCTCTCGCACTTTGATTTTGCCATGCCACGGATTCTTATCGAGTTCGTGGCCTTCCTCCGGGAAAATCAGCAGTTTCGTGGGGACGCCCTGATCGTGCAGCGCACGCTCCAGAAGGTAGCTCTCGCCGGCATAAACGCGAATGTCTTCGGGGGCAACCACAATGTGCGTAGGAGTCTTGACTTTGTTCATTTGCCAGAGCGCCGCTTCGTCGTTGAACCTCTGCTTGGCTTCCCACGGCCTGCCGCCCAAAAAATAAGCATCGTCCAGCGTGGTGTCGTCATTGCCCCAGTTCACGGCGTGTTCGACGGCTCCAGCGCCAGTGACTGCGGCCTTGAAGCGCGAAGTTTGCGTCAGGAGCCAGTTGGTGAGGTAGCCGCCATAGCTGTAACCCCCGATGGCCAGCCGGTCAGGGTCCGCGATCCCTTCTTTCGCAAGCGCCTCCACACCCTCGAGAACATCCCGGCCGGGTTTGGAAACAATTTCCGGCACGATACCTAGCGCGAATTGATCTCCATAACCAATCGAACCCCGGTAATTGGGCTCAAACACCAGCCAGCCCTGCGCGGCGGCCAGGCTCCCCCAGTAGTACCAATCGGCTTTAAACCAATTGCCATCCAAGTCCTCCGGTCCGCCGTGGATCAACGTCAGCATGCGCAAGTGTCTGCCACCGAATTTTCCAGGTGGGTAAATCAGCATGCCCTCAACTTCGACTCCGTCATCCGCGGTCCAGCGGTACGGTTTACCTTGTGGGAGGTCCCGTTCGGTCAGGATCCGGTTGAAGGCGGTGATCCGGCGCGCGTGCGTCAGGCCGTTCACGTTCTCCGCCAGATACACCTCCGCGGGTTTCTCGAGCGAGGAATAAACAAACGCCAGGCGTGTCGAATGTGCGGCTGTCGAGAGGCGTTCGTAGGTGCCCGGCCACCCAGGCTGTCGCATGAACTCGGCTGCCGCAGTGCTTTGCGAATAGATCTGCGCTTCCGTTCCCAACCGCCCCACAGCGATCAGTCCGCTTTCCAGCGAAGGAGCGTACGACGCGGGGGCGCCTTGAAACCTGGCCGCCCATCGGTTGAGGGCCCCATGCGTATCTGCACAATAAATCCGCGGCTGCGTATCCTGATACGGTCCCTCCACCGACCCATTGGTGAAAGAGAAGAAAATGTGCCGGCTATCCGGGGCCCAGCGCAGGTCGTCTAGGAATGCCTGGGGCCGAACAAGCGGCCGCGGTTCGCCGCCCGCGGCGTCGACCAGGTAAATTCCCCATTCGGCAAAAGACTCCCACCGCTTGGAGCGCGACTGCGTCAGCATAGCCAGACGCCGCCCGTCGGGCGATGCTTCAAGCTGCTTCACCCGGAAGGGCGTCGGGCAAACTGGCGTGACGCCTGTTTCCGACTCGCAAGGCTTGGGCGTCATTCCTGAAGCGCAGTTCAGAGCGTCTGAGACTCGAACGCGGCGGATAATGTCGCCGCGCTCCTCCTCGCGGAACTGGACCACGTCCTGCCATTCCTTCTTGTACGCCTCCTTTTGCTCCTTGCTCCATGGGGTCCGCGTAGCATAATAGACCGTTCGCGAGTCTGCGGCCCAGGCAAACGCGTGAACCTCTTCTTCGCCGCGCGTCACAGGAAAAGCTTCGCCGCCGCGGAATCGAATCACGTAGACTTGCTCGGCTTTCTCCTTCTTTTCGGCAGTGTCCTTCTGCGTTTCACCCGCAGACTCACGATCGGAAAGAAAAGCGATCCACTGGCCGTCGGGCGACCATTCCGGGCTCTTGTCATGGCCGGATTGCGTGAGCGGCGCCAGCGACCCGGTTTCGGTATCGCGATACAGCCAGAGGTCTGAGCGGAACCGGTTGGCCTCCCAGTCCGCGCGCGACGTCTCGATCACTACGGAATGGCCATCAGGCGCCATGCGAACGCTCATGATTTCAACTGTGTTGAAGAACTCGTCCAGCGTCAGGGGCGGCTTGCCTGGCGCTTGTGTCGCGCCAGGAAACGCGCATAGCAAGAAAACGAACGTCGTGCTGACAATGCGAGACCGCCGCATGGCTTCGAGCGTGTTATGTCCGGGAAGAAAATGGAGCTGGCGGAGGGACTTGAACCCCCGACCCGCAGTTTACAAAACTGCCGCTCTACCGACTGAGCTACGCCAGCAACACTAACAGGGTAAACGGAGTCGCGCCGCGAACGCAATTCGCCGGCCGGAGTTCATTTCGATGAATCCGCGGGCGCAGCCAGGCCTCGGTCTCGCGAAAGCGCCTCCATTTGTCCGCTCAACACTTCCACCTGAAGCGTGCGAGCCTTCGCCATCTCAGTTCTCGCCTCTTCTTGCCGTCCCATTTGCGAATACGCCCGGCCGAGCTGGTAGTGGTAATTGCCGTTTTTCGGCTCTAATTCAATCGCGCGCCTGAGATGCGGAATCGCCTGCTCCGGCTGCGACTTTTCCAGATACGCTTTGGCCAGCGCGGAACGCAGGCTGGTCACATCCGGGTTGCGCGTCACGGCCGTTTTCAATAGCGAAATGGCGCCGTCCGTATCGCCCTGGTCAAGCTTGATCTTCGCCAGATCCTCATAGGCCCAGGCATCGTTCGGGCTGATTTCCGTTTCCTTCTGAAACTGAGCCGCGGCCGCCTCGAACTTGCCTAACTTCTCATACAGGACACCCAGGTAATAGTGGGAATACGGCAGGCGCAGGTCACTCGCCGCGGCTTTCTCCAGCTCCGTCTGCGCGTTCTGATAATCCTCGAGTGCCAGGTAGGCTTTGCCCAGCAACAAGTGCAAATGTGGCGTGTCACCGCCGGCCTCAACTAACCGGGTGAAGGCGCGCTGCGCATCGCTCGCACGCTTCAGCTTGCCGTAGGAAATTCCGAGCATGAAGAGATACTCGAGGTCATCCTGCTCGCGTTCGCGAATGGGGGCGAGTTCATGGACTGCGGGGTCAAACTCATCCATCAAGAAGTGACAAACGCCTTTCAGATAGTGCGCCTGGACGTTTGCCGGATCGGCGGAGAGCACGGCCGCGAAATACGGCGCCGCTTGTTTGAACTCGCGCTGCCGGTAGTACGCGAGACCAAGATTGAGGTCAATGCCCGTCATGCCGGGCGCCAGCTTCTTCGCTTCCTTCAATACGCGAATGGCGCTTTCGACTTTTCCTGTGCGCAGATAAACGACGCCCAGGTTCGTGTACACCGGAGCTGTGTGCAAACCCATCTTGAGCAAGCGGTCGAAGTCGCGCTCGGCATCGGCGTATCGGCCTGCCGCTAGCGCGCGTTGTCCCCTTTCAAACACGTCTTTCGGATCGCCGGACTCTGGTTGCTGGCCAAGCAACACGCAGCCGGCTAGCAGCGCCGCCGCAATCCGAAAAGACACGGTTCCGGCCTTCCGCTCCATGGCGAAATTCATCGTAGCACCCAGCCTCAGTTTCCTGACAAAGGAACAGCAGAATTCGATAGACTCCTTTGCGAATGCCGGATAACCTCGCCGGCAAGGGTACATTTCAATGGCAGCTCACCGGATCGGGCTCATCGGGTGCGGGTGGATCGCTCCGTTTCATGTTGCGGGCCTGAGCCAGTTGGGACGGCAGGCCGAGATCATCTGGGTAGCTGATCCGGATGAGCAGCACGCCCGCGCCCTGGCGCGCGAGGCTGGCGCGCGCGCCATCGCCGACTACCGCGCGGGTCTCAAAGAGATCGATTGCGCCTTCGCCCTGGTGCCTCACCATCTGCATCAACAGGTCACTGTAGATTGCCTCGAGGCCGGCTGCCACGTGCTTCTGGAAAAACCCATCGCCAACACTTTGGCCGAAGCTGATACCATGATCGCAACGGCGGAGCAAGCCGGGAGAACGTTCATGGTGGCGTATCCGCACCGCTATAAGAAGAGCTTCCGCCTTTTCAAGCAAGCCATCGAGAGCGGCCGGTATGGCAGGCTGATCCTGCTCGACAGTCTGATTGACGATTCGGTTGAGGGCTACCTGGCCGAATGGATGACCCGCAAGGCCACTCTGGGAGGCGGCTGCCTGTTTTCCGCGGCGGGCCATCAATTGGACATCATGTTGTGGATCAACGGAGACGTGCACGCGGCATACATGGTAGGAACGCGAGGGCGCGTGCCGATGGAGGGCGAGGATTCGGCCGCTTGTATCCTCAAATTCAAAAACGGCTCGATGGGCGTGGTGCGCCACACGTGGGCGTCGCCCAAAGTGCGGATCTGGTACACCATGGAAGCCATGTGCGAGAAAGCGCACCTCATACTCACTTGCACGCCCCTCGGAGACCAGAATACCGAGGGCGTGCGGTGCCGCTGGCAGACGCGGATTGTTGCGCAGGGCGAGCACGACGAGGTGCTGCTGGAAAACGAGGAAGGCCTGGATCTCGCGCCGGAAATCGAGCACTTCTTCGAGTGCGTGGACACCGGCCGGCGGCCTGACACCGACGGCGCAGTGGCGCGCAAGGTCTCGGCTGTAGTGCTGGATGCGTACCGCCGTGCGGCAGCCGACGCGGCCAACGTATAATTCCGCAAGCTGAGGAGGCGCACATTCTGGATTACAGCCTGGTGCTCCGCAACGGCCACGTCATAGATCCGTCGCAGAACCTGAATCGCGTAACGGACGTCGCCGTTCAAGACGGAAAGATCGCCGCCGTCGGCAACGCGCTTTCGCCCGGCCTGGTGGAGCGCGATCTCCGCGGCAAGTACGTCTGCCCGGGGCTCATCGATCTTCACGGGCACTGGTGGGAGGGCAGTTCCTGGGGAATCGATCCGGATATTTGCCTGAACCATGGCGTCACGACGGCGGTGGATGCCGGCACCACCGGCTTCATCAATTTCCCGGTCTTCCGCAAGACGCAAGTGAGCGCCGCAACCGTCCGCGTGCTGGCATTTGTGAACATCAGCGGCATTGGAATCCCGACCACCCTTGTGGGGGAACTCGAGGACATCCGCTTCGCCCGCCCGCTCGAAACCGGCCGCGTCATCGAAGCCCATCGCGATGTGTGTCTCGGCGTAAAGCTCCGGGAAGGAGCCATGACCGGCCGGCACGGGAAGGAGGCACTCGAGAAAGCCCTCCAGGCGGCGAATGCCACGGGCTTGCGGCTGATGGTTCACATCACGAAGGGAGCCGACACGCGCCACATCCTGGGCCAGTTGCGGCCGGGTGACATCGTCACGCACTGCTTCCAGGGACGGGGCGATGGGATTCTCGCCGAAAGTGACCATCGTTTGCTGCCAGAAGTGGTCGCGGCGCGCGAAAACGGTGTCTTGTTCGACGTCGGCCACGGCGCCGGCGCCTTCAGTTGGGACGTCGCACGGAAAGCATTCGAGTATTTCTTTTACCCGGACACGATCAGCACGGATCTGCACCGCTTTTCTATCGCCCGTTGGGCTTTCGACATGCCCTCGGTTATGTCCAAGTTTCTGCACATGGGCATGCCGCTGGAGGACGTCATTCTCAAGTCGACCTGGGCTCCAGCCAAGGCAATTGGCCGTGACGGCCAGTTGGGAACGCTCAAACCGGGCGCTGAGGCGGACCTTTTCGTGTTTGAACTGGAAGAAGGCAGCTTTCCGCTCGAAGACACTCACCTGCGCACGGAGCGGGCATCGCGCCGGATCAAGCCGTTTCTCACCATCAAAGAAGGCCGGAGCATCGAAGCCGGCAGTTATCCGGTCCGCCTGCGCGAGTTCGAGGAATGTGACCAGGAGTTATTCCGCTTCATCGAGCAAACAGCCGGCTCATCGCGGCACAATGGGTAGGATCAATGCGGACGGATGGTCGCGATCGTGATAAACGGTTTGGTTTGCTGCCGCCATTCGCCAGCCGGTGAGCAGATCCTCGCCGGTGTTAAGGTTTCGGTCGTAACGCGGAAAGTTGCTGCTGGAAATCTCGAGCCGGATGCGGTGCCCTTTCCGGAACACGTTGGACGTGGCCCAGAGATCGATGTGTATTTTGTAGATTTCACCCGGAACAAGCGGCTCGGCTTTCTCGAAGGAATTGCGATAGCGAAGACGCAGGATGCCATCGGCCAGGTTACGGGCGAATCCGTCCGGGTGGCTATCCACCAGTTTGGCCGTGAAGTCGGTGTCGACCGCCGATGAGCTCACGTAGAGCTCGGCGCTGACCGGGCCGGTGACCTCGGTGTCCGCATCCAGCGGCTCTGTGGAGTAAACCAGGACATCTGCGCGATCTTCCACCGGCCGCTGGTCATAGACGCCCGGAGCCAGGTGGTCATGGTCACAACAGTTGCCTCCGCCCTGAGTGCGCACCGGATTTGCGGGATCGTAGAGGAAGTGATCGGCGGGCTCAGCTTCCGCCGGCGTCACGCTCAAAGCGCCGTCGCCCAACAGAGCGTTCGCTCGGCCGGCGGAATGCAGGTAAAAGCGGGTGTTTCGGGCCCGCGCCAGGGGCCAGTCGTCTTCCTCCCGCCACACATTCTCGCCCATTACAAAAATCTGAACCGGCTTTTCGCGATCCATGCTGCTCGCCGAGCCCTTCAAGTGGTGGTCGAACCAGTGGAGCATCTCGTCTTCATCGTTCCGGCAACCTTCCGGCGCGAAACAGACCTCGCCGGCCTTCCCTTCACGGAAACTAACCGGATCGTGATACCAGGGTCCAATCATCAGACGCTGTCCATTCCGCGCGGGTTCCGTCGCTCCGCGCTCCTTGAAGCCCATGTAATTTCTAAGCGTGCCGTTGAGAAAAATGTCGTACCAGCCGCCCACGTGATAACAAGGAACCGCGATCTTGGAAAAGCGCTCGTGAATCGACCATTGCTTCCAGTAGTCGTCATAAGACGAATGCTCCAGCCAGTCGAAGAAGTAGGGCGCCAGGTCGCGCACCGAGCCGGTTTCAAAAAAGGAAAAATCGCGAAGCGGGAGCTCCCACACCCGGTTCATTGCGTTGGCGCTCTTCTGAACCCGCCGGTTCAGCGTGTCGGGAGCTAGCCGGAACGACGCCCATGATTCATTGAAGAACTGCTGGAAGGCCCCGCCGCGGTAAGTCCATTCGTCGTAGTAGTCGCACGCCGTAACGACCGGGAACAGGCAGACCAGGTGCGGCGGCTGCGCGATAGCGGCAAACAACTGCGTTACACCCAGGTAGGACCACCCGAACATTCCCACCTTGCCGTTGGCACACGGCAGGGCCGCGGCCCACTCGACCGTGTCAAAGCCGTCTTCGAGTTCGTGCCGGAACGGGTACCAGTCGCCATCCGAGGCGAAACGCCCGCGAACGTCCTGCAGGATAACGACGTAGCCGCGCGTGGCGGCGCGGATTGCGAAGGGCGCGCCGTTGGCATTGTAATTCGCCTTGTTATACGGAGTGCGTTGGAGCAGGACAGGAAACTGTCCCTCCACCCTAGGGCGGAAGACATCGGCTCGCAGCACGACGCCGTCTCGCATCGTCGCGGTAATATCCCGCTCCATTAGGATCTCGTAGATTTCTTCGGTCATGCCCCGTCAGTGCGCTTCGAGCAGCAGGACTGCATCTTCGCTCTTGAGCGAAGGAGTGAGAGGGCGCAGGCCGGCGCTTGGAAAAACCCCTGCAACGGTAGATTCGCCGGTCTCGGGATTGATCCAGGTAGCTCGCACGGTTTCCGAAGTGGTGATTTTGCCGAAGTCGACCGTCACCGGATCGTGCGTGCTGAGGTAGAGGATCGCCCAATCGCCGTCCGTCGAGCGGGCTGCCGCGTTCAGGTCCTTGTCGCAGCCGGCGCCAACAGCGATGACTGATTGATCGGGTACCAGCTTCCACCATGTCCGCGGCGCCAGCACCTGCTTCAGAATGCCCATCTGCCGGGCGCCCGGGGAATCCAGCGACTCGCGCCAGGTGGGATTCTTCCGCCACATGTCGTTGTGCCCGTAAGTGTGGAAGCCGCCGGCCAGAAACGCCCACCAGGCCTGTTTCCGAACAATCAGCGGCGTTATGGGGCGGCTCGGATACTCGGGCCCGGCTTCATAGGCGCCCTCGGCCAGAACCACGGGTTTGACGGGCAAGCGGCAGTAGTCGGCAAGGACTAGTGGGTGAATGCGCCAGTAGTCGCTCCAGGTTTGAATGGTGTTGTAGGAGAGCCAGCTTTCGGTATGGAAGTAACTGGACGAGTTCCCTCCCCCGGGATGGAAGGTGATCAGGTGCTCGCCGCCATCGCCTTCCTGGAGACCTGCCGCCAGGGCTTTGGTGATCTCGGGGTACTCCGTGGTCTTCAAGTCGAAGCCATTCACCCAGATGAGATTGGGCACGTCCTTGTAGCGGCGGCCGAGCCATCGACCGTACTCTCGAACATTCGCCTCGGTGAAGATTTTCTGCTTCTTGACGAAGGCTCCGGAACTTCCGCCGCAAGGCAAAATGGCGAGAATCAGGTTCTTGCGGCGTGCGACGGCGAGAACCCGGTCGATATTCTTGAAAAACGCTTCGTTCGGCGTTGCCGGATTCCAGTTGAGGAATGGGGAATTGCCACTCACGTCCTCAGCAACGGGTTTCATGCCCGGCCCTCCGGTGAATACCATCATCACGTTGATGATGGTGAATCCCTGGCGTGCGCGGTGATCCAGGTATTCTTCAGCTTCGGCTGGCGTGTAGAGGTTGGCGATAGTCCAGGCGGTATCGCCAAGCCAGAAAAATGGCTCGCCGTCGCGAACGAAGTAGTGTCCGCTCGGGGTAAGTATCGGCGCCGCAGCCAGCACGCCCGCTAGGGCAAATCCGGCGAGCCATCCCGCGTAACGGTGCATGATCCCTCAATCTGAGCTTTCGGCAATCATCGTAGCATTGCATTTTGAGCGTGCCGGCCCGGACAAAGGGTCTCTGCGCCTTCGCAGAGATGGCCGCGGCAGCTAAAACGTCTGTAAGTCTCGCAGCCGCGGACGGCCAAGCCGATGGGTGCGCCATCCGTCCTAACTATCGGGGCTATAGTCTTTTAACAAAGAAAAAGCAAATCCTGATAGACCTACTTCGGTACTCGGGTTACCCTCACCACAGGTTTCTCGCAAATCCGGCAGGCGGAAGGGCACGTGTAGGCTGTGATCGAGCCGCAGTGCCGGGCCGGCCGGGCGAAAGGAGTACCTCCGTGAGAACACTGGTTGCGATAGCAGGCGCGATGATTTTCCTGGCATCTTTTCG
>Ga0335081_10023232_pt1 | contig 10032 bp, 3 predicted proteins | sample Lox_Sample_35_FD_206713 | JGI IMG/M metagenome (GOLD analysis project Ga0335081, IMG submission 206713) | Soil microbial communities from Loxahatchee National Wildlife Refuge, Florida, United States - Lox_Sample_3.5 | ecosystem: Environmental > Terrestrial > Soil > Wetlands | place: USA: Florida... | reverse complement strand
TCTGGGTGTAACCCTTGCGCCGGTCGGGCATGCGCTCACGCTCGCGCATGAGGACGATGCGTTCGACCACTTTCTCGACGATCTTCTCGGCGAGGCCCGAGGCGCGTGCCCCCGCCGGCTTGTCGAGGAACGCTTCGATGACGTCGTCTTCCTCGCTCTCGTCGGCGATCAGCTGGCTCTGCAGCGGCTGCGAGAGCTTCGAGCCGTCGCGATAGAGCGCATTGGCTTTGAGCCCGAGCTTCCAGGAGAGAATATAGGCCGCCTTGCAGTCCGCGACCGTCGCCTCGTTCGGCATATTGATGGTCTTGGAAATGGCGCCGGAGATGAACGGCTGCGCCGCCGCCAGCATGCGGATGTGACTGTCGACGGACAGGAAGCGCTTGCCGGTGCGGCCGCAAGGATTGGCGCAGTCGAACACGGCGTAATGCTCGGGCTTGAGATGCGGCGCGCCCTCGACCGTCATGGCGCCGCAGACATAAATGTTCGCCGCCTCGATCTCGCGCCTGGTGAAGCCGAGGTGCGCGAGGAGGTCGAAATTCGGCGCCGCAAGGTCGGCCGCCGCAACGCCGAGTTCGCGAAGGAAATCAGCGCCGAGCGTCCATTTGTTGAAGACGAACTTGATGTCGAAAGCGGTCGGCAGCGCCTTTTCCACTTTCTCGATCGCTTCACTGCTGAAGCCTTTGGCTTTGAGCGTGTCGTGATTGATCGCCGGCGCGTCGGCGAGCGTGCCGCGGCCGACCGCATAGGCGACGATCTCGGCGATCTCGCTCTCGCCATAGCCGAGCACGCGCAGGGCTTCAGGCACAGCGCGGTTGATGATCTTGAAATAGCCGCCGCCGGCGAGCTTCTTGAATTTAACGAGCGCGAAATCGGGTTCGATGCCGGTGGTGTCGCAGTCCATCACTAGCCCGATCGTGCCGGTCGGGGCGACGACGGTCGCCTGCGCGTTGCGATAGCCGTGGGCCTCGCCGAGCGCGAGCGCGCGATCCCAGGCGCGCTTGGCGTGTTCGGCCATTGCCTGGTCCGGGCAGGCTTTGTGATCGAGCGGCACCGGCGGATTGGTCATCTGCTCATAGCCGGTGCGCTCGCCGTAAGCGGCGCGGCGATGATTGCGCATCACCCGCAGCATCGCTTCGCGATTTTCGGCAAAGCGCGGGAAAGCGCCGAGCTCGGCCGCCATTTCGGCGGACGTCGCGTAGGAAATGCCGGTCATGATCGCCGACAAAGCGGCGCAGATGGCGCGGCCGGCTTCCGAATCGTAGGGAATGCCGGACGACATCAACAGCCCGCCGACATTGGCGTAGCCGAGCCCAAGCGTGCGGAAATCGTAGGACCGCTGCGCGATCTCGCGCGAGGGGAATTGCGCCATCAGCACCGAGATTTCCAGCACGACGGTCCACAGCCGCACCGCGTGCTCGTAGCCTTCAATGTCGTAGGCATGCGTTTTCTCGTCATGGAAGGTGAGCAAGTTCAGCGAGGCGAGATTGCATGCCGTGTCGTCGAGGAACATGTATTCCGAGCACGGATTCGACGCGATGATCGGCCCCGACGCGGCGCAGGTGTGCCAGTCATTGATCGTGGTGTGGAATTGCAGGCCGGGATCGGCGCTGGCCCAGGCGGCAAAACCGATCTTCTCCCACAAGTCGCGTGCTTTGACCGTCTTGGAAATCTTGCCGGGCTTCGTGCGCCAGAACAAATCCCAATCGCGATCGGCTTCGACAGCTTTGAGGAACTCGTCGGTGACCCGCACCGTATTGTTGGAATTCTGTCCTGACACCGTCAGATAGGCTTCGGAATCCCAATCGGTGTCATAGATCGGGAAATGCAGATCGGTATAGCCCTGCTTGGCGAATTGGATGACGCGGCGGATATAATTGTCCGGCACGTGATTCCGGCGCGCCGCCTTGATCTCGCGGCGCAGCACCGGATTCTTTTCCGGGTCGAAGCAATCGTCGCCGGAGCCCTCGCAGTTCACGCAAGCTTTGAGGATCGCGCGCAGATGCTTCTGGTTGATCTTGGAGCCGGTGACGAGATTGGCGACCTTCTGCTCCTCGACCACCTTCCAGTCGACAAACTGTTCGACGTCGGGATGGTCGACGTCCAGAATTACCATCTTGGCGGCGCGGCGCGTGGTGCCGCCGGACTTGATCGCGCCCGCGGCGCGATCGCCGATCTTGAGGAAGCTCATCAGCCCTGACGATTTGCCGCCGCCAGAAAGCTTTTCGCCCTCGCCGCGCAGTTTCGAGAAATTCGAGCCGGTGCCGGAGCCGTATTTGAACAGGCGCGCCTCGCGCACCCACAAATCCATGATGCCGCCTTCGTTCACCAGGTCGTCATTGATCGACTGGATGAAGCAGGCATGCGGCTGCGGATGCTCGTAAGCGGTTGCCGATTGGGTGAGCTGGCCGGTTCTGTGATCGACGTAGAAATGCCCTTGACTGGGTCCGTCGATGCCATAGGCCCAGTGCAGGCCGGTGTTGAACCATTGCGGCGAGTTCGGCGCCACCATCTGCATCGCCAGCATGTAGCGGTGTTCGTCAAAAAAGGCGCGCGCATCGCCTTCCGAGGAAAAATAACCGCCCTTCCAGCCCCAATAGGTCCAGGTGCCGGCGAGCCGATCGAAGACCTGCTTGCAGGACTGTTCACCGGTGACACGCTCGGCGTCCGGCAATGCCTTCAAGGCCTCGTCGTCGGCGGTGCTGCGCCACAGCCAAGACGGGACCATTTCCTCCTCGACCTTTTTCAGCCGAGTCGGCACGCCGGCTTTGCGGAAATATTTCTGCGCCAACACGTCGGAGGCGACTTGCGACCACCGTTCCGGAACTTCGACGTTTTCGGCGTGAAACACGACCGAACCGTCCGGATTGCGGATTTCGCTCGTGGTGAGACGAAAAGCGATGTCCGCGTAGGGTGATTGTCCCTCTTTCGTGTAGCGCCGCTCGATCCGCATTTTTTTTGCCCCTTGATCTTGGTGCTTTTCGGTGTCGGTGGCCTACACGATCAATATAGGTCGCCGACTGTTTCCCCGCGACGCGACGGAGGATCTTCCATCGCGCCAGTCCCGTTTCCTGTTTCCACCCGACGCCACCTCGTCCCGGCTTTGTTGTTCCGGGACTTCCCCTGGCTGGTCCGGCTTTCGGGTTGCGGCAGTGTTGTCTGTCGCAAACTTTCGCAACCCCGGCTCAGCCCTGTCCGGCGGGCCGTCTGTCGACACCGCCGGACACTCACGCAAAATCGGCAACACGCATCCACGCACGCGCCGCATGCGGCGCGAAGCAGTCCCGCAAACCCCTTTTTGGAGAGCCCGGCAGACTCCGGTACTCGCGCGCCGAACTTGCAAAGGCTAAGACAAGCCGGTGACGCGCGTCAAGACTTAGTACGAATTTCTGAATCAACTACTAAATGTGGGGATTACGGGGAAGAATCGGGAGGGGATGCAGAAGTATCGAAGATTCGCGGGGAATCTGAAAGGCCGTTGCCCGCGTAGTCCCGCTTTCATTCACGAGCGACGCCAAATCGTACCGCGCCGACACGTGTGTCTAGCCGCGGACGCCAGTGTGGATCGGGACTGAGCCGACAGAGGACCCGCGAGAACCGTCACGCATTCGTCACGTAATCACGGGGATTTTCCGGCGATTCTGAGTGAAATAACGCGCCAATTCTGCCACTTCTGCGTAAAGGCGCGCAGCATCGCATCGTAAGGTATTGAATTTGCAGTGTGACTCGATGTGCGGCACAAACGCTGTCGTGCCGGGCGGCAAATGTGGCGAGACGACTTGCTCTGTTTGCCGCCTTTATCGCCTCGTGCATGAGGCCGGTTCACGTTAACCTTAAAGAAGTCTTACTTTTCGGGCCCGCTCAGCTTTGCTTGCGGGGCAGGAGGGGCTACGACTAACCTTTTGTAAATGTTTGGGGCGTGGTTGCAGGGTGCGATCCGCGCGGGGCGCGTCTTTGCGAGTGCGGCCCTGCTGACGGCGTGCGCCTCGGCGATCCAAAACGATCCGGTCAATCAGCGTCTTACTGCCAATGCTCGCGAGGTCGATGCCGAACTCGCGACCGGGGTCGAAACCAATTACGACGACATGGTCGTCGCGCTGTCGTTTTCCGGCGGCGGCATGCGCGCCGCCGCTTTTTCTTATTGTGTGCTGGAGGGGTTCGATCAGACCCGCGTGCCGACGCGCAGCGGCACGGTATCGCTGCTGGACCGGCTTGATTTTCTATCCGGCGTGTCTGGTGGATCGATCCTTGCCGCTTACTATGGGCTGAAAGGGCGCGCGGCGATCGCCGATTTCCGCCAGCGCTTTCTCCTGGTCAACGCCGAGGAGTCGCTGCAAACCGATCTCAGCCTCGGCAATATCGCGCGCGGGCTCAACGGCGGCGTCAATGACGCTACCAAATTTCCGGTCTGGCTCGACGCCCATCTCTATGGTCAGGCGACGTTTCGGGATCTCTTACGGCGGCAGCGTCCGCGGGTGTGGATCAATGCCGCAGACATCTATGACCGCACCGCTTTCATCTTCGCTCCGGTGACGTTCAGTGCGCTGTGCAGTGATCTCGCCAGCTATCCGGTGTCGCTTGCCGTCGCCGCTTCCGCCGCGGTGCCCGTGGTATTCGCGCCGATCGTCGTGCAGAACTTCCACGGCACCTGTTCGACGCCGCTGCCGGGCTGGGTGGCGCGCGTGCACAGCGATCCGAATGCACCCCCGCTGATCAAATCTTACGCCGACGCGCTGGAGCGCTATCGTTCCGGCGCGATCAATTACATCAAGCTGCTCGATGGCGGTCTCGTCGACAATTACGGGCTGGCAGGTTTCACCGTGGCGCGACTTGCGGCCAACACACCGTTTGGTCCGCTCGCACCACAGCAGGCCGTCAAGCTGCGTCGCCTGTTGTTCCTGGTCGTCGATTCCGGCCGCGCACCTTCCGGGCAGTGGGCGCAAACCGTGCCAGGGCCCAAGGGCGTCGATCTGATCATGGCGACCTCCGACACCGCTACCGAATCCGGCGCGATCGGCAGCTATTCGGCGTTCGATGCCACCATGTCCGACTGGCGCAAGACGCTGGTGAGCTGGCGCTGCGGCCTGTCCGAAGCCGACCGGCATCGTTTTGGCGTGCCGCCCGGCTGGAATTGCCGCGACCTCGATTTTTTCATCAGCAAAATCTCGTTTGATGCGCTGGGTTCGGATCGCGCCGCCGCGCTCAACCGGGTCGAGACGCGCTTTCAGCTGCCGCCCGACCAGATCGACATGCTGGTCACTGCCGGCCGCGACGCGCTCAACGCCAATCCGAAATTCCGCGCCTTCGTCACCTCATTGGGACGTACGCCGCCGCCCATGCCGCCGGCCGCACCGGCGGCGCCGGTCGCGACTTCGGGCGATGGCGCGCAGCACGCCTCGGCGGAGTGAACCCCGGCGCGTCGCTACTCCGCCGCCGCTTGCGAATGCCCGAGCCGCCGATTGAGTGTCGAAAGTAAGCTTTCGGCGGCTTCGGCAATCACCGTTCCGGGTGGGAAGATCGCTTCGGCGCCGGCAGCCTTCAGCGCCGCATGATCCTGCGGCGGCACCACCCCGCCTACGACGATCACGATGTCGCCGCGGCCGAGCTTCTCGAGCTCGGCCTTGAGCTCGGGCACGAGCGTGAGATGCGCGGCCGCAAGCGAGGAAATGCCAATGATATGGACGTCGTTCTCGACCGCTTGGCGCGCCGCCTCGACCGGCGTGGCAAATAACGCGCCGATATCGACATCGAAACCGAGATCGGCAAGGGCCGTGGCGATGACTTTTTGTCCGCGATCGTGGCCGTCCTGGCCGACCTTGGCGACCAGGATACGCGGGCGGCGGCCTTCATTGTCCTCGAACTCGGCGACAAGTTTCCGTACGCGTTCGACGGCATCCGCCATTTTTCCGTCAGCCATGCCGGCCTCCCGTCCATAGACGCCGGAAATCGCTCTGATCTCGGCCTGGTGACGCCCGAACGCCTTTTCCAGCGCCAGCGAGATCTCGCCCACGGTCGCCTTGGCGCGCGCGGCGTCGATCGCGAGCGCCAACAGATTGCCGTTGCCGCCGGCGGCGCTGCGGGTCAGCGCCTCGAGCGCCTGCTTAAGCGCTTCGGAGTCACGCTCGCGCTTGAGCCGCTTGAGCTTGTCGATCTGCAATTGGCGTACCGCGGCATTGTCCACTTTGAGAACATCGATCGGCTTTTCGTCGCGCGGCCGGAATTTGTTGACCCCTATCACCGCTTGCGTGCCGGAATCGATGCGCGCTTGCGCGCGTGCCGCGGTCTCCTCGATACGCAGCTTCGGCAAGCCGGATTCGATGGCGCGGGTCATGCCACCGAGCTCTTCAACTTCACGGATGTGACCCCAGGTCCGCGCCGCAAGATCGCTGGTCAGCCGTTCAACAAAGAACGAGCCGCCCCACGGATCGATCACGCGCGTGGTGCCGCTTTCCTTCTCCAACACGATCTGTGTGTTGCGCGCGATACGCGCGGAAAAGTCCGTCGGCAACGCGAGCGCCTCGTCGAGCGCGTTAGTGTGCAGCGACTGCGTGCCGCCCTGTGTCGCGGCCATCGCCTCGATGCAGGTGCGCGCCACATTGTTAAAGACATCCTGAGCCGCGAGCGACCAGCCCGAGGTCTGACAATGGGTCCGCAGCGACAGCGAGCGCTCGTCTTGCGGCTCGAACTCCTTCATCAGCTTCGCCCACAGCACCCGCGCCGCACGCAGCTTCGCAACTTCCATGAAAAAATTCATCCCGATGCCGAAGAAAAACGACAGCCGCGGCGCAAAACGATCGACCGGCAGATTCGTGGCGAGCCCGGCGCGCACATATTCGACGCCGTCGGCGAGCGTGTAGGCGAGTTCGAGATCCGCGGTCGCGCCGGCCTCCTGCATGTGATAGCCGGAAATCGAAATCGAATTGAATTTCGGCATGTGCGCCGAAGTGTAGGAGAAGATATCGGAGATGATCCGCAGCGACGGTTGCGGCGGGTAGATATAGGTGTTGCGCACCATGAATTCTTTGAGGATGTCGTTCTGGATCGTGCCGGCGAGCTTTTGCGGCGGCACGCCTTGCTCTTCGGCGGCGACGATATACAGCGCAAGCACCGGCAGCACCGCGCCGTTCATCGTCATCGATACCGACATCTGGTCCAGCGGAATGCCGGCAAACAGCGTCCGCATGTCGTAGATCGAATCGATCGCCACGCCGGCCATGCCGACGTCGCCGGCCACACGCGGATGATCGCTGTCATAGCCACGGTGGGTGGCGAGATCGAAGGCGATCGAAAGGCCTTTCTGGCCGGCGGCAAGGTTGCGCCGGTAGAAGGCATTGGAATCCTCCGCGGTCGAGAAGCCGGCATATTGCCGGATCGTCCACGGCTGCGTGACATACATGGTCGGGTAGGGCCCCCGCAGATAAGGCGGGATGCCGGGAAAGCCGTCGAGACCGATGAGCCCTTCGAGATCGGCGGCGACATAGGCGGATTTCACCGCGATACCCTCGGGCGTGAGCCAAGGCGCGCCGCCGGCGGATGCCGGAGCCGCCGCATCTGCGAATGCCACCTTAGAAAAATCCGGAATTCGGGTCATGCGCAGCGCCAAGGCTCAGTGATCCTTCTGTTGAAGAATATCGTAAGCCGCGTTCAGTGTCGCCAGGGCGTCGGAACCTTCATCGATGAACGTTTGCACGCCGGCGGCGCGCAGCATGTCCTCCTGCGCGGCGACCCGCCCCGTGAAATAGATATGGCGAGCGCCGCTTCGTCTAATCGCTGCGGCAGCCGATGCCAATTCGTGCTCGGAAGCTTTGCCCGACGGACAGAGACAAGCGATCGCGGCCTGTGCGGCGCGATAGTCGGTAGCATCCCCGCTCACAGCCTCGATGCCGCCGGCCTCGAAAAGATTCTTGGCAAAATTTACCCGCGCGGTGAATTCCGCCGGTGTGCCGAGCGTGGCGAGGAAAACTTTCGGCCGCGCCCCGGTTGCGGCGAGAATGCGATCGGATTTGTCGCGCAACGCTTCGAATGGTTCGGCGAGCCGTAGTCGTGGCAGTGCTGGTGCGATTACGCTTGCGGGTTCGTCGCTCGCCGCCATGCGCGGCTCGACGTTGAGTATTGCGGGCGGCGTTTCGGCGAGGTCGGGATAGGCATTGGTGCCGGTCAAAATCTCCTTTCCACGCGCCAGTGCTTGTTGGCGCGCCGCCCGCACGGCGGCGACGTTTCGCTGAAGGAGCCCGCTTTCCAGCGACGGCCATGCGCCGCCCGCGTGTTCGATCTCCTGAAATTGCGCCCAGGCGGCAAGACAAAGCTGTCCAGTCAAAGCTTCGAAGGTGCCGGATCCCGCCGCCGGATCGGCAACCCGCGCCAGGTTGGATTCCGCCAACAGCACGAGCTGCATGTTGCGTGCCAGCCGGCGCGTGAAGGCGTCCGGCAAACCAAGCGTCACTGTATGCGGTAGAACGGTGATTGCATCGGCGCCGCCAAGCCCGGCCGCGGCGACGGCGATCGTCGACCGCAACATGTTGCCGTAGGTATCGCGGCGGGTGAGCGTTCGCCAGGCGGTTTCGGCCGTGACAATCGCGGACTTCGCCGAAATCCCCGCTGCGGTCGCAACACGCGCCCATAATTTTCGCATCGCGCGAAATTTGGCCGTAGTCAGAAACTGATCGGCGTCCGCGGTGAGCCGGAAATAGATCGCGTCGTAAGCGGCTTGCAGCGCCATGCCGCTTTGTTCGAGCGCGCGCAAATAGGTCACTGCGCTGGCGAGTGCAAAAGCGAGCTCCTGCGCTTCCGACCCGCCGGCATTGTGGATCACGCGTCCGTCGGCGACCGCGAACGGTCCGCGAAACCCATCGTTAGCTAATGCGGCGATCGTTGCGGCAAAAGTCGGCGCCAGCTCTTGCCAGCCTTGCGCGCTGCGCCTGGCCGCGGCGAAACCACCGATTGGATTGATGCTGAATCGCAGATCGACCGCACTTGGCGCAACCCCGCGGTTCTTAATCAGCATCGCGACTTCGCGGGCCATGCCGCGCGCTGGCGGACTTAAGTTCAAGTCCAGAACTATGCCGCGAGGATCGATGCCGTCGAGCGCGCGTGCGAGCGCGGCCGGGTTTGCCTCAAGACCAAAACCATTGGCGCTGACCGAACCGGCAAAAACCAGCACCAAGCCGGTCGCGCCAGCGTCCAAATCCTCGCGCGCCTGCACGTTTGCCGCCGCCGGATCGGGATGATCGGCCCGTTGCATGACGGCCCACGCGGCGCCGCCCGGGCGCCCGGCAATGATGCTTGCCTCACGCGCGGATGAATAAAGCGGCTCGATGGCCAACCCGTCATAGGTCCGACTCCTGAGCCTCTCGAACGATCCGCCCTTGAGCGCGGCGTCGACGAGCTTGCGCCAGTCTGCCTCCGTAGCGGCAGGAAAATCGGTGGCCGATATGGGGGCCTCGGGTTTTGCCATAGCCGGAAAATGCCACGCGCTGGCGCGGCGGCCAACTGGCCAAGACAAGAGGACAGTTTAGCGCAGCGCTTCAGCTTCCCTTGGCGGCAGCTTCTCGATGCCCGCGACATCCGCGCTAGCAAGCACATCGCCAACCCGTCGCCCGGCGATGACACGGTCGGCCGCAATTTCAGCAAGCGGCAAGAGAACAAATGCGCGTTCGAACAAATGCGGGTGTGGCAGCGTTAAATCGGGCTCGCGCAACACAACCTCGTCATAGGCGAGAATGTCGATATCGATGGGGCGCGGCCCCCATCGCCGTTCGCTCGCCCGGTGGCGGCCGAGCGCGCGTTCGACCGCAAGCGCGCGCGCAAGCAGCGCATGCGGATCGAGCGAGGTCGTCACGATGACCGCGGCATTGATGAAGGGCGGTTGGTCGGCAACGCCCCATGGCGGGGTACGATAATCTGAAGAGCGCGCTATGAGCCGCGCCGCGCGGTCGCCGCACAGCATGGCGATGGCGCGTTCGAACGCGGCGCGGACGTCGCCGAGATTGCCGCCGAGGGCGAGCAACGCCTCGGCCGAGGACTTGTTCATGATTT
>Ga0335081_10023231_pt1 | contig 10032 bp, 7 predicted proteins | sample Lox_Sample_35_FD_206713 | JGI IMG/M metagenome (GOLD analysis project Ga0335081, IMG submission 206713) | Soil microbial communities from Loxahatchee National Wildlife Refuge, Florida, United States - Lox_Sample_3.5 | ecosystem: Environmental > Terrestrial > Soil > Wetlands | place: USA: Florida... | reverse complement strand
CTTAAATTTGCTATTCAACTATTGCATCAATTTAATCCGGGCATTAGCGATGCCGAAGCGGAACGCGTTGCAACCGAATTGTACGAGTCAACAAAAGGTCAAAAATCGAAATCAAAATCCTTGAACGGCGGTCGAGCATTTTGGAGAGGCGGCACCGAATCAGTCGTCTTCAATAAACTCGAGGCCATCGCAGAGCAAGACGTTCCTCGGACGCCAGTCCTCGGGTGTGCCATCACTGAGGCTCTCATGCAGCGGTATATCAACAAAGGAGGATTCATGCCCAGCCGTATCAATTGGGCTATTCAATCGAGTGGGGTGGATTATCTCCATTTATTGATTGTCAGCATGGAGCACTTGATCAACAAGTATGGAATTGGAGCTAGATTATCTCTCACGGTCCATGACGAGATTCGCTACATTGTAAAGGAGCAAGATGCGTATCGGGCAGCTATGGCCTTGCAGATCAGCAATCTGTGGACCCGAGCAATGTTCAGTGAACAAGTTGGCATCAATGACGTTCCTCAGGTTGACGTGTTTAATATTACGCTTATTCTTTGCAGAGCGTGGCATTTTTTTCCGCAGTTGACATTGACCATGTCCTTCGCAAAGAAGTAAATATGGACTGCGTGACTCCGTCGCATCCGACCCCAATACCGTTCGGGGAGTCCCTCGATATATATAGTCTCCTTGCACGGGATGACCGAAGCCTGGGGGAGCCTGAACGTGACAATCCCCCTTTCCGACGTCTCTACAAGCCTCGCGGACGTGTTCTTGGATCTGTCCGTGCCGACGTTGATTTTCTCGATGCTCAGATCACACCTACTGAGCAAAGTTCCTTAACCAAGAAACGACACATATCTCGAAAGCGGACAGCGGATATGACGACCACCAAACGTCCTCTACCATTGTCGACTGAAATGAGCACGGGAGCCCAAGCGCGCGCCAAACCTAAAGGTCGGCCCAAGCCCAGACTTTCGACTGCGAACTAGCTTGTGTAATCGTATATCTCCTTGGTCTGTACAAAGAACGATACCTGGCTTGCATGTCACGGATAGATTATCGAAGATAATGGTAGTTCACTACATTTCCAATTGAACTATATATCTCAAGAGAATGCTGCCCAGCCTGTTCGTTAGCATGACACCAGTGGATAGTGACGTACCACAAAACATCCTCGAAAGATTTCCCGGGTCTGTCGCCTCGAGAACAAGTCGCCGTACATCTGCTTCCGGGCTTAATCGAGATGCAAGTTTGCGTTTAACGACGTTAATGGCCCTGTCGGCATTTGATAGTTCTGACGAACTTTTGTCGGCTACCGCAAGTTCTGCCCTTTCCCGCTGTAATTCTTGTTGCACCTGCAGTAATTTAAGAGGTGATATAGTCCTTGTGGGTTAGCTGGGGTGATTAGCTCTCTCACCATTGATAGAGTGGATCGTGTTTAAGAACGTCCAGCAGCGTAAATATCGTATTTTGCTCTTGACGGAAGACCGTCAAGGCGAAGGTAGAAGCTCGTAAAAATGGACCCTCGCAGCCTGACACCCCAAACCCGTCGACGATATCGCGAGTGAGTCTGAAAGGAACGACTTCCCCAACTGGTAAAAGTTTTCCCTGTATATTAATTTCGGCTATGCCAGGTCAATACCTGTTCAAAGGCAATTCCAAGGTCGATGTGGACCACTTCTCCGGTGGCAGTATCGAGCAATATATTGTGCCCGTGCCTATCGCCGAGCCCGACGATGTGGCCTATCATGGAAGCTGCAGCGACGGTCCGGCTGAAATGGATCTGTCTTGAGAACCAGGCATCGGGATGTTTGAAAGTTTCTAGAAAGAAGAATCTTAAAACCGGCTTAAAGTTACCGCAGACATTCTGAAAAACCTTTAGGCGCGTTTCGAAACGGTCCTGTTGAGCATCCTTGATTTTATTCTGGCAAACCTGCCAAGCCCAGTCGTTGGGATTCTGGGAGGCATGTTTCTTCTCAAGATACCCGGCAACCGGTGTCGTTCCCATGACCCATTGGATGACCCCAGTCGTGGCCTTAAGCGGGACAACTCTGTAGGTACGGATTCCAATATCTCGACGACGAGTTTCCCGATTTCGCTTTAATACGCCATCCATCTCTTGAAAAACCTGCTGCATGATAGCATCCTGTCGAAGATCGTCTATCCCACCTTTTACCTAATCGTCAGTCAAAAAGTTAGGGGAAACAACCAATTCGCGAAAACCCTTACCATCTGACAAAGTACAGTCGACAATCCTTGGCCGATTTATGCCTGAGGCAAGAATAAACTGCCCCTTGTATTTTTGGATCGATGCTACATTCGAATAGTGCCGTTGCACCGATAGAGGAATGGGCATGCTTGGCGGTGGTAATGTCGAAGCGGATCGAAAACTTTGAAGTTGCGGATAACTGGAAAACTTGAGGGCGGTAGAACCATTGTTTAAGGGAATGTCCGCAAGTGCCGAATACGATTCATATTGTGCTGCCAATCTGACGGAGAGATCCTTCACAGAAACGTTTCCCACCTTTTGACTATAACTCATTCGATCCACCAAAGATTTCGCTGGCTTCAGACGAGTCTTGACTTTAGACTTGTCTGACGCATGCATCGTGCTGTACATTTGAGGAAAGACATGAAACGGATGATCGTTTAGCGCTCTCAGCAGCAGGCCTTTGAGGTTGTCTTGGAATTCTGTTGTGTCCGACGAGAGACGTGCACAGAGTTGGTGCATTAAAGGAATGAATTTATGCGACGGGACGGACTTGATCCTCTGAGCGACCGCATGATTGGCGAATGGCTGATCGAAATGTTTGAGCCAGAGGGCACAAAACTTGGGAACGTGGTGATCAAAAGTGTTACAGGAGGCAAAGCATCGAAGAAAGTTCTCGATTGCTTTCGTTGTCAAGGTTTGCAGGAGTGCTGAGAGTCGAGCCAATTCCTCTTCGTCGATACGTCTATCCTTCTCAGCTTTTTCCTTGTCGCGCTTCAGTCTGAGGTTGGGATCCTTCTTTAAAGCGTCTTGAAATCTGGACACCTCACTTTGTTTGCTGTCGTAAAGTCGCTTAACTCGTTCTAAATCTTCCAAGAACGATGAATCTTCGAGTTGCGTAAGACAGAACGACGCATATTCGAAGAAAACCTTGCCAGCAGTAGTGCCAACAGTGTCGGAACGCCTTTCGAGACTATGAACAGCGGGATCGAGAAATTTATCGACAATGACATCTGAAGGGCTCAATCTCATCTCGGCCGTCCATGCGGCCTGTAGCACCGTTAGAATGTCCAAACATGGTCTTTACAAGGTTCGCGGATATGACTTCTTCAGGAACAAGGCTATATGATAAATTAGGACCGTTGTCGATTAAGGTCTGCAATGACTCGATGGCCTCAACTTTTTCATTGAGACTCCACAAGATCTCGGCTCGTTCTGTTAAGATCGCCGGAAATATCTCTTTGAAGTATTCCGTATTGTCAAATTTCTCTTCGAGAAAACCGGTTTTCGCGAGTGCGACCAGGAGATCATCGGAACCTCCACACATCCTCGTCATTTCACAAAAAGCCAGCATGGATTCAACCAGCAAAGGTCGATATTCGTCATTTCCATCGCGGAAAACTCGAGATCCTGGGTTTTGGCTTTGGTGATCCGCTATTTTGAGAATGGCATTATGGAGTGAAGCACTAGGCTCAACTGCCTCGAATCTGATATTAGTCACTGGCTTCTCGGTATGGCACTCACCTTCCGAAGCGGCCGCTTTCGAGAATCTGAGATTTCCAGTTTCTCGCAATCGTGGAAAAAGACCCGGTCGGAGATAGTAATTGTGAGAGATCGCCGAAAAGAGACAACGTTACTGCGGAATTCGTTTGCTCTAAAGCGGTAGAGCTCGTGCAAAAGTTATCGACAAGCTGCGTGATCGAGGAATTCAGGACCGAAAAGATGCGATCCGAGGACTTCCCATGATGGAACTCAAATAGAATAGAGTATATCAGCGTGTCGGGGATTTGCGAAATGGACAACGGCGGGACGTCCCATGTTCCGAGCCTCCAGGCCGACTTGTATATCCCACCGATTGCGGAATTTGCGTCATCTGACTCAGGCAAACTGTCTTCAAGCTTGAAGGGAAACCCGGTTAAACGAAGGAAATCAGCAACAGCCTCGAAGTCAGTGTCCTGGGATGAAACATCGACGCCGAGCTCGGCTTTGCCTCGCAGCCGAGCTCGGTGTAACCCGCTCATGACCTCCCGATTATTATGAAGACTGTATACGTCAAACAATTGACTCCAGGTTCGTTGAACCCCTTTGGATAGCGCATACGGTAAATCCGGATCATCGAGATTGCGGTAAATGATGGAGAGAATTTCAAACGATTGCAGCTGCCCGGAGAACCCCTCCTTTCCTCTGGCGAGTTCAAGAAACATTAGGCCAGTTTTATACATTCTGCACGCCACTGCCGCATTGGCGGCATGCAGATAGTCTAATTCGTCCAGAAGTGGCTCGATCTCCCGCAGGCCGTTGGTCAAGCTTCGTTCCCTAATCGTAACGACCACTTCCAGAATATGCTTTAAATAGCCGGTATCGACGGTGCCCGCTGAACACAGGATAGAATTGAAGATGGTGGTAAGGCCGGAACTATGATTGGGATCAAAGCGGCCTTTGTCCACGACAAAAGGGAATATTGCTTTTGCGAAGGTGGTTGATGCATTAATCGGAGCGACAAGGGAATTGAGTATAGGATCTTGCGAATGCTGGGAGATCGACGCGGCCAATGATTGAATCCATCGAGGCACATTACCGTCCAAATGAGTCCACACGACGTGGGATGGTGGAGATGAAATCGACTGCGATTGATACAACTCGAGGCCGGCTGGAATCTGTGAAGATGACAAATGCTTCAAAACGCCGAAAACCTCGTCATCTTGTTTTCTACAGCCCGTGATTGACGCTATTGTTCGAAGGGATTGCTCCAGGAGTCCAGCAATCAACGTATCAGATCGGAGCCTCTTGAGCACGTCTCGCAATAGCAAGCCAGTAGCCGAAAGGCCCCTGCCTTGTCTCTGCATCATTGAAACGTATTCTCGAGCCTCGAACTTTCTCTCCTGCGCGAGCCTGCCAATAGCGAGACCCACCCATCTCTTCGACTTGTCCGATGATGCCGGAAGACCGCGAACACTAAGAAAATGGTATATAAGCCCCTCGAGTGTTGAGAGTGATTGTGTAAACACGTCCGAATGGTTTGAGAGAGACGTCAGTGCAAAATGAAGAAATTCCTCTTCTCCCCAAATAGATGGATCTCTTTGAAGAAGATTATGGAAGATGTCGCAAAGATCCGTGGATGAATTCTCGGAATCGAGAATAAACTCGAGCAACGAGCTGATCTCTTCGATCTCAGATCCGCGCGGTGATATTGAACCGACAAACATATGTAACCAACGAACGAATTGACTTCTGAAGTGACTTTGATCGTTCGTTTGAATGGAGGGGAGGATGAAGGCTACCAGGCGACTGAATTGATGAGGCTGTGCTACGAACGATCGCTTCCCAAGGTTGAGCATGTATTTAAGGATCTGCGTTGATTCTTCGCAAGTCGAATCCCTAATCAAGAAAGCGCGTAACGATAAGATCGGCATTTCAAGCGGGTAATTTTCTTTTAGCGCATCGCCCGCGAGACTTACGATAAACGCTATCCTTCTGATGAAAGACAGAGCCACAGTGTTATCCGAGGTGCCATGGGCTTGGTCAAATAGATGCCTTAAAACGAATATTGACACCGCGGGCGTCCAGGCTTGCTGAGCCGGTAGTCCAAGATCATCTTCGAGGTGGGCCATGGCTGCGATAACTGCATGTACTGAGAAGTAGGGCGGTAGTGGTTGAGGATGCTTCGGATTGAGGTGGGGAAGGGCGATTGAGGCGAACCTCGATGACACGGAACTCATGTTCAGACTCAAAAAGATTTCGGGAGACAATGTTCTGTCGTCCAGTCGTTCTGTCATTATGGAGAGAACTCGAGCAAAGTCAGACTGCAGACTTGTGACATAAAGATCGGCTCCGAGGCACGCTTTGCAACGATCTAGCACAGTTGCATCTGGATTGACCGCACTCTCTTCCGACGAATGAAGGCTGAGATAATAATAGGAAATAATTCGCGCAAGATGTTTTCGTAGAACCTCATCGAGAAGAGACCCATTGCAGAAAATAGCGACAGTTTCATCCCAACGGCCAGCATTTACTAATTGCGCAACAAGTTCTTCAGCCACAGCGTCAGCCCACTCGCCGAAAGTGGGAAAGCCAAATATGTCGTAAGGAAACTCGATAATTTCGTCAAACTCAATATACGAAAATATAAACTGACTAGAGTTTTGGAGGAAGGCATTCGTGAGACTACCGCCATAGAGTCGATTGGAAATGTATGAAAAGCATGCTTGAACTAATGTTTTCCAAGCCCGAAATTTGGCGAGTTCGAGGAGATTCACCATCGCCGCTCGACGAATATCGTCTGCAGCGAATGCGAGGTGCGTTAGAGTGAATGCGCGCAGCGCGAATCCGACCGCATTCCGGGGATCTTCTTCGAGATTACTAACTATGTCGTGATAGACATCCACCCTATGGCCGAAGGGAAATTGCTGAAAAATCGGCGCAATTGATTTTCCAATCTCATACCGCACCCTACTTTCCACGTCGTTCAAGAGGCGGATCAATAACACTCCCACCGTGGATTCTAGATTTTCTGGATCCCCGTATGCGAGATCAATACGAGAGATCTCTCGAAGAACTCGTATTCCTCCCAACCTGGCTTGAACTGAAGATAGACTTCGATTGATGACAACTTTGATCATCCACCGGTATAATCGATCAAACTGCCGTTCCCCATGAGGCCCCGTTCTCCCCATTCCGCTTTTCGATAGTATCCCCGATATCAATCCGATCCCGAAATTGATTGCCAGGTCATTACCAACCCATACGTACGCTTTATTGATCCTCTCAAATATCTCTACCACGTCATCCGAAAAGTCCGTGGTTTCTGTCGCATTCGAGTTAAACATGGCCACCGTAACGGTAGGTTGGGCAAGTAGCAGGCTTTGTATATCGAGCAATTGCACATAGTCGGGACGGAGAGGATTTTCAGCATTGACTTCGGAGTGTAATCGAACGAGCAGATTCAGTCGCCACGATTCGGTTGTACATGATGACCGTGAGATGTCTCGTAGGGCCCATGACTGATCCAATCCATCGGACGAAAAAGTTTGCTGGTTGCCGAGGTGAAACTCGTAAACATCAGAGGAATCCGAGCCCTCAATGCCCGCTATTTTCGCGTTTGCAAACAGGCCGTCGATGAAGATTTTGAATTCACGTTCCTGGAACAGATATTGTATTGACGATTGAAGGGCTCTTTCAGCCACTTCGTCTTGCGTAAATTGCAAGTCGATAGCTTGAACCAATTGTTCGAGTCCTCGCAGACAAGTGTCGACGCAGGCCTGCCGATTGCGATGAATGGATATCATCTTACTAACAGCCTTGAGTAATCCCCGAGAATCACTTGCTCCTGGCAAACGTTAGCTTTAGGCATGGAGAAGGGTTACGCAATAGTAGCATTGTTACGAGAGTAAACCCGACCAGCCAACTTAATTCTTCCTGAGCAATCCCGCTTCCTACAGTTTTTCCGTCCTCGATATATTCATCACAGAATCGTTGGTATCGACTTTCGAGAATCTCGCGGAGATACCAAGGGCAACTTAGTTCAATCGTCGGGACTGTCATCTCAGGAACCCGAGCGGCATCCTCGTCGAGCGATCCATCAAGCAGGAAATTGAGAAGGGGTAAATTCGATCCTTGCGTGGTCAAAAACTCTCCGATTGGGCCGTGAGGGCGGAATTGAGCTGAGCGGTGGTAAATATTAGGAGCCGAAGTCCAGTTGTCGGTCGTCAATAAACGTAGAAGCGGAAAGAATAGCGTGGAAAATCGTTCCCCTGTTGACAAACTATCATTCGTCTTAGCCGCATCTAGCCGATATTGTATCCATCTCGAAAGGGCATCCCGACGCCATCTTTCGGTTGACACGCCCGCGTCTTCGAGAGTATGCAAAAGTGAATTCCAAAAATCGCATGCATTATCCACCAAGTTTGCTGGACCTCTCTGCTCAATAAACTCCATAATGCCTTTGACATGGGGCACTAGTGCGGTGGCGGGTAACATCCTGTTCCTGACGATCCTTTCCATAACTGCACTCGCCGGACGACAGGTAGACGAAATTGCCGCATATTTGACACACGCAATCCAAATATTCGTCCATGTCTCCGACTTTACGTCACTAATCCCCGATCGGCTTATGCGGCCGATGATACAAACGATACATAGCAAGGACCAGCCCACTATCTCTAGATCTCCCATATCTCGAACGGCCTCCAGATTTGTTAGAATCAAAGGGAAATCAAACGAATCGTCAGGCACTCGAAAGTCGTTGAGGCAAAAGGCGAGTCTTTGCAAAGAGCCCAACATTTGGCTGTTATTGGTCTTAGATGACAGAATGTCATCGACGAATGTGTGTAGTCTGTTGTTTGGGGCGAGGCGTCGGCGTTTCGCGTGGTGTTCGAAATCGTTACTACGGGAGTTGGGGAACTCTTCAACGTTGCCGAAATCAAGTAGGCGCATGAGAGAAGACTGTATCTGCAAAATCATCCATGGGAATTCCGAGGATATTGGATGAGGATTTAGGGAAAAGAAAGGCCCGATTAAAGAATGAAATGGAAGGCGATTCCAAAGGACGGCACCACGAGGTAGAGGCGATAGAATGAGATCATCCAACTGTAGACCCGACTTTCGGTCGTCAAATCGGGCTTCCCGTTTTAAGGTGTTGAGAAGTTTTTGAATCATAGAGGTCGCTGAGGGGACGAGTTCACCGTCCAGGGCCATTCTGTAAAGGTGTGGGTAAACGGTAGAAACGCTGACAAGAATACGCTCTCGTAGGCCAGGAATCCGTGCATCCCAAATCCTCGACGCGAGATCGAGAACATGGACCGCAATGACTTTGACGACGGCAATGTCGTTGATTGAGATATGCCACAATATACGATTGAGCGAGATGACAGCAGATAGTCGAGCGTCTGAAACGGTGTTGTAAGAAGCGAGAAAGTTGAGGAGGAATATAACCAAGGACTCGCGGATACGCCATAATGGTGCACCGGGGTAATTGACAAAACTTTGGAGGGTGAAAATAAGGTCGCCGATTTCTTTGCGCATGGATAGCGAGTCAACTTGCATTTGAGTGGCTTCGAAGCTGTCGTTCTGGGGTGTCGGGAGCGCATAGTGGCTGGAAACCTCGATCCTGGATATGCAGAATTCCACGACCTTATCCCAAAGCTCGGGTTTGAGCTGTTCAAGGTGCGGAGGATGCGAAAAAATGAGCCTCAATGAGGCACAAAAGCTGGGGGCAACATCGGCATACTCTGGCCCATCTTTGTCGGGAAAGTGTTGTAGGATATGTTCCACTGCGGCCTTGATGTTGCTTCTACCCATCAAAAGGCGAGTCTTTTCTATCAAAGTCTTGAAGCATTCGGCGGACAGCTGTGCAGCTTGCAAGGCTTGAGCCGATTTAGATCTGCGTGAAAATGCGAGTTCTTTAGTGAAATTGTCCAAAAGAGCCCCGAATAGCAGTCCACAGTTGTTGTCATTGAGCAGCTGGTTCGACGCGTCGTCTCGTGCGAGGAAGACTTGCAAATCGTTGAGGGCGCTGTGCCGCTGCCGGGCCGCAACCGTGTTGAGTTTGTCGAAGATTTCATGGAGGTGAATTCCCGCCATAGTGCGAGACAACTTAACAGTCAGGATGCAGGGAATGGAGCGTTGATTCGAATAGTAAACGCTGATATCGCGGCGCACCGAATGATCTGCATCGGTCGGGAAAGCTCGTGACGATCACAAACAGAATGAATCAGGTTGACGTGAAATAAAAATGTTTCATAATATGACCCCACTAGCTAGTCCTTTATATCTCAACGTAGGCACCGTCGTCGTCCTCTAGTACTTTCGGTTTACTTTGTGCATGC
>Ga0335081_10023229_pt1 | contig 10032 bp, 8 predicted proteins | sample Lox_Sample_35_FD_206713 | JGI IMG/M metagenome (GOLD analysis project Ga0335081, IMG submission 206713) | Soil microbial communities from Loxahatchee National Wildlife Refuge, Florida, United States - Lox_Sample_3.5 | ecosystem: Environmental > Terrestrial > Soil > Wetlands | place: USA: Florida... | reverse complement strand
GGACCAATGGGGCGGCATCACGATCATGGGCGTCAAATTTCATCAGCCGCTCGGCGACAACGCTCCAACGATCCTTGAGCGGATGGCGCGAGCCAACGGGCTGAAGACCCCTCCGCCGCGCTCCTCCAGGGCGTCGGGCTGATTTCTCCTCCGACCTGATCCCCGAGACGATCCGGACCGGTGTGCCTGTTCAATATCGGGGACCGGATCGCCCTGCTCTATTCTCATCGACCATGAACGTCACCGGCATATTGATCGCGGTGGTGGCCATTCTCGGGATCGGGCTGGGCCACGTCTGGGTCAGGACGCTCGAATACCACGCCGGCAAGGGAATCTGGCCGCTGTCGCTGGTGATCGGCGTGGCGCTCGTCGGGGTGTCGCTGACCGTGTCCTCCGATTTCCTGTCGGCATTGCTGGCCATTCCAGGCGCCATCTTCATCTATGCCGTGAAGGAATTCTTCGAGCAGGAGCGGCGCGTCCTGAAAGGTCATGCGCCGCGCAACCCCCGGCGCAGATACTCCGACTCAACCAAAACCTGATGGCTGAGTGCGTATGGCGATGGGGCCGGGGTGGTGGGGGCGGTGGCCCCCACAGATCAATGTCAGAGGGAGTTGAGCATACTCCCCCTGACTTGAATGGTCATGCGCCGAAAAATCCCAAACGGCGGTATCCACAGGGGGAGTAATGAAGCAACTGCGGATTAAGGATTAAGGGGTAGTGAAGAAGGAGCGGATTAGGGGTTATAACCCTTATCCCGCCTTTTCTTTATTCATCCTTATTCATCCTTATTCCGTTGTATCTTGACCCATCCTGCATTTCCCTACATGTCCGGGCGATTCTGAATGAATTTTAATCCGCCGTTCAGCCCAGTTTAACAGACGTCCGGTATGATGTATCCTGAACAGGTGGATGATGCGTCTACTCCTCGTCGAAGATGAGAGAAAGGTCGCGGATGTGCTGGCCCGCGGGCTCCGGGCCGAGCGCTTCGCGGTTGATGTGGCCTACGACGGCGCCTCCGGACTGGAGAAGACGTCGCAGGTGGATTATGACCTGATCATTCTTGATCTGATGCTGCCGGGTCTCGACGGCACGGAATTGCTCAGGCGTCTGCGGCGCCGAGGCGGAAACGCGGCGGTGCTGGTCCTCACCGCGCGCGACGCCACCGGAGACAAAATCGAAAACTTTGAAGCGGGCGCCGACGATTACCTGACGAAGCCGTTCGCCTTCGCCGAGCTGCTCGTCCGCGTCAAGGCGCTGCTGCGCCGTCCTCCCGTGAGCCGCAATCATGTCCTGCGCGTCGCCGATCTTGAGGTGGACCGCCTGACCCAGCAGGTGCGCCGGGCCGGCAAGCGCGTGGAATTGACGACGAAGGAATACGCCCTCCTTGAATACCTGGCGGCCCACGCCGGGCGCGTGCTCTCGCGCACGATGATCATCGAGCACGTGTGGGACGAGGGGTTCGAGGGTCTGACGAACATCGTCGACGTCTACGTGCGCCACCTCCGCGAAAAGATCGACGAACCGCACAAAGACAAATTGATCCGCACCGTGCGGGGCGTCGGCTATTGCCTGACCGAAGAGGCAGAAGCATGATCCCGGCCCTCGGGCGACGTCCACGCCTCCTGCCCCACATGCCTCCGGGAGGGGCGGTGCGAGACTCGGTGCGGTCGACCGGGTAAACGACCGAAGATTACGATGTCACTTTCCGCTCACATTGGGCCGTCCCCGCGCGTGACCAGGGGGTTCTTCAACACGCGGTCAATTCAATTCCGCCTGACCATCTGGTACGCCAGCCTGCTGACCGGGGTGATCGTACTGCTCGGGGCGATGCTGTTCTTGCAACTGAAGGGGTATCTCGAAGCCAACCTGCTGGCGGTCCAGGCCAACCGCGCCGAGCAGATCGCCGACACGCTCCTGATGAACGTGGATCAGACCGGAGAGGCGTTCGTCGTGAAGGAGGTCAAGGCGCTGTACGCGCCGGAACTGAACGACCGGTTCATCCGCATCACCCGCGCCGACGGCGGCGTGCTCTATCTGTCCGGCTTGCCGAACGACCAGAGTTTTGATCCGCTCGCGGTGCCCCCCGCAGCGTTGTCGCCACGGCCGGTGAACGTCCGCAAGCAGAGGCTGCCGGACGGGCGGACGCTATTGATCGGGTCGTATCGCACCGCGGCGCCGAGGGGAGGGGTCTATGTGGTCGAGGTCGGGGTCTCGCCGATTCCGATCGAGGCCATGCTCGATCACCTGCTGCTGCTACTCGGCCTTGGCCTGCCGGTGGTCATCATCATCGCCGTGAGCGGCGGCTACCTGCTGGTGAGGCGCGCCCTGGCGCCGGTGGACCGGATCGCCGGCAAGGCGGAAGTCATCACCCAGCACAATCTCAGCGAGCGCCTGCCCGTCGCGCACACGGGCGACGAATTGGAGCGGCTCTCGATCGCGCTCAATCACATGATCACGCGCCTGGACGACGCCTTTCAAAATTCAAAACGGTTCGTCGCCGACGCCTCGCACGAACTGCGCACGCCGCTGACCATTCTGCGCGCGGAGCTGGAGAATCTTGTCCGGACCGCGCAGCTCTCGACAGAGCACCGGGACCGCCTCGGCAGTCTGCTCGAAGAGGTGGAGCGGCTCACCAAGATCGTGGAGCGGCTCTTCGCGCTGTCGCGGCTCGATGCCGGCGAGGCTCAGACCGAGTGGGTGCCATTCGATCTCGGCGAACTCGCCGAAACGACGGCGGACCAGATGGCCTTATTGGCCGAAGACAAAAAAATCGTGATCTCATGCGACGCCCCGCGCCGGACGATGGTGGAGGGCGACCGCGCCCGGTTGAAACAGGTCGTGGTGAACCTGCTCGGCAATGCCATTCAATACACGCCGGAGGGCGGCGCCGTGCACCTGAAGGTGGAGGCCGCCAGCGACCACGTGGTGCTGGAAATCTCCGACACGGGCATCGGCATCCCGGCCGAGGCGGTGCCGCACGTGTTCAACCGCTTTTTCCGGGTCGACAAGACCAGGCCGCGCGAGGGCGGCGCCGGGCTGGGCCTGGCCATCGTCAAGTCCATTTGCAATGCCCACGGCGGCACGGTGGAGGTGGAAAGCGCCGTCGGGCGCGGCAGCCGCTTCCGCGTGACGCTGCCCTCGGCCGATGATTCCCACAACTCCGTGAGGACGGCATGAAACCACGATGGTTTGGCGTCCTGAGGGCGGTGACGCCCGTCTCCATCCGGCTGGCGATCGGCCTGCTGGCCGCGCTGCTGGCCGTGGCCGGTTTGGTGCGGTACAAGCATGGCGCGCACGCCGAGACCATCCACGAGTCTGCGTCGCTCTCCGTGCCGACCGTCGCGGTGGTGAAGGTGGGACGAAAGGACCTGTACAAGGAGGTGACCATTCCGGCGGAGTTCCGCCCCTACCTGGAGGTTGAGCTCCAGGCGAAGGTGTCCGGTTACCTGAAACTGCTGACCGTGGACATTGGGGACCGGGTCAAGGCCGGAGAGTTGCTGGCGACGCTTGAAGTGCCGGAGCTGAAGGATGATCTCGACCACGCCATCGCCGCGCAACAGCGCGCGGAGGCGGATTATCATGACGCGCACCTGGTCTACACCCGGTTGCAGGCCGTGAACAAGACGCATCCGAACCTGGTGGCGCAACAGGACCTCGACACCGCAGAGGCGAAGGACCTCACCACGGCGGCCGCCATCGCCGCCGCCAAGGCGGACGTGGAGAAATATCAGACGATGCTGGCGTATACGCGCATCACGGCCCCGTTCGACGGGGTGATCACCCGGCGATATACCGACCCCGGCGAGCTCATCCAGACCGGCGCCAGTTCCGATGTCCAGGCCATGCCGCTGGTGCGGCTGTCAGACAACTACCGCCTGCGGCTGGATTTTCCCGTGACCGTGGACTACGTCAAGGATATTCAAATCGGCGACCCGGTGGATGTGCGGGTCGAATCGCTCGGCGGCAAGCTGTTCACCGGCGTCATCGCCCGCTTTACGCGCAACGTGGATGACAAGACCCGGACCATGATCACAGAGCTGGAGATCCCCAATCCGAAACTTGAGCTGGTGCCGGGCATGTACGCCACCGCGATTCTCAAGGTGGAGCGGCGTTCGGAGGTCCTGGCGATCCCCAATGAGGCCATCGCGGCCACCAAGGGGATGCAGGTCTATGTCGTCAACGGCGATCACACCGTTGAAGCGCGTCAGGTGACGCTCGGGTTGGAAACGCCGGACATGTACGAGGTCACCTCCGGGCTGAAGGAAGGCGAGCTCGTGGTGGTCGGCGGCCGGGCGAACATCCGACCCGGTCAGAAGGTGGAGATCAAGATGACCGGGACGCCGGGGTGAGCATGAGCGGTCCGCTGTCCCCCGAACAGTTGGAGGCCCTGCGCCGGCTGGACGCCTGCGCGGTGGCCAACGCCATCGAAACCTTTCAGCAGCGGCTCCGCAACGAAGGGTTCACCGACGGCTCCGTGCGCTGCCTGTTTCCCCGCCTCGAGCCGATGGTCGGCTATGCCGCGACGATCCGGATTCGCGGCTCCGCGCCGCCGACGGCGGGTCGGCGGCATCTGGATCGCACCGATTGGTGGGATTACATCCTCTCCCTGCCCGCGCCGCGCGTGGTGGTGGCCCAGGATGTGGCCACCCGCCCCGGTCTCGGCTCGCTCTTTGGGGCTGTGCATGTCAACATCCTGCGGGCGCTGGGGTGCGTAGGCGCGGTGACGAACGGATCGATGCGCGACATTCCGGTGGTCGAGCGCCTGGGGTTTCAACTGTTCTCCGGCGCGGTCTCGGTCTCGCACGCCTACGTCCACATCATCGAGATCGGCGAACCGGTCGAAGTCGGGGGGTTGAAGATCGTCTCCGGAGACTTGTTGCACGGCGACCTGCACGGCCTGCAGACCGTTCCGCTCAATCTGGCCCCCCAGATCCCGGCCGCGGCCGCGCGCATCGCCGAGCAGGAACGGGCCCTGATCGCGCTCTGCCAGTCCCCTGACTTTTCTCTAGATAAGCTTCGGGCCGCCATCTCGAACGACCACCCTTGACCCATCTCTTGCTTCCATGTCTCGCTTTGCCATCCGGTATCCCTATCTGATCATCGTGATCAGCCTGATCGTGTGCGTGGTCGGTGTGACGAGCCTCGTCCGCATGCCGGTGGACCTGTTTCCGCCGATCAAAATCCCGGTCGTGGTCGTGGCCACCTTTTTCTCCGGGATGCCGCCGGAGCAGATCGAAACCGACATCACCGGCCGGTTCGAGCGGTTCTTCACGTTGGGGGCCGGCATCGATCACATGGAGTCCCGCTCGCTGCCGGGCGTCAGCCTGATCAAGGTCTATTTTCAACCGGGGATGGATCCCGACTCGGCGGTGACGACGATCACCAACCTCGCGATGGCCGACCTCCGCCGCCTGCCGCCGGGCACGCTGCCGCCGGTGGTGTTGAAGTTCGACGCCTCGAGCCTGCCCGTCTGCCTGATCACGCTGAAGGGACAGGGGCTCAACGAGGCGAAGCTGCGCGACCTGGGCCAATTCGACGTCCGGAACCAGGTGGCAAACGTGCCGGGCGCGTCCGTCCCGATGCCCTTCGGGGGGCGCTACCGCCAGATCATGGTCTATGTGGACCCGCTCAAGCTCGAGGCGCACCAGCTCAGCGTGATGGACGTGGTACGCACGGTGAATGACGCCAACCTGATCCTGCCCGCCGGCGACGTGAAGATCGGCCCGTACGACTACAACCTCTACGCCAACAGCCAGATCAACGACGTCAAGGACATCAACCGGCTGCCATTGAAGACCGTCGCCAATGCGTCTGTGCTCGTCTCCGACGTGGGCGAGGCCAAGGACGCATCGCAAATCCAGACCAACGTCGTCCGCGTGGACGGCCAACCCTCGGTCTATCTGCCGGTGCTCAAGCAGGGCGGCGACGCGAACACCATCGCGGTGGTGGACGGCGTCAAGCGCGCGGTGAGCCGGCTGCTCGACGTGCCGAAGCAGCTGGTGACGAAGGTGGTCTTCGACCAGTCCGTCTTCGTGCGCAACGCCATCGAGAACCTCATCCACGAGGGCACCATCGGCCTCGTGCTCACCGGCGTCATGATCCTGATTTTTCTCGGAAGCCTGCGGGCCACGGCGGCGGTGTTTCTCTCCATTCCGTTGTCGGCGCTGGCCGCCTTCATCGCCCTCGCCGCCGGCGACAACACCGTCAACGCCATGATCCTCGGGGGGCTGGCGCTCGCCTTCTCCCGGCTCATCGACAATTCGGTGGTCGTGCTGGAGAACATCTTTCGCCACATCGAACTGGGCGAATCACCCGAGGTGGCCGCCGAGCGGGGCGGGCAGGAGGTGGCGCTGCCCGTGCTGGCGGCGACGCTGACCACCGTGGTGGTTTTCTTCCCGGTCACCTTCCTGTACGGCGTCAGCCGGTTTCTGTTCAGCGCGTTGGCGCTGTCGGTGGTGCTATCGCTGTTCGCCTCCTATTTCGTCGCGATGACGGTGGTGCCGCTGTTCTGCGCGAAGCTCATCAAAGGCGTGCACGGCCATGACGAGGGCGGGAGCGCTTCCCCCGGACCGAAGGGATGGGGCCACCGGTTCAACCGCTGGTTCAACCGCACGTTCACGCGGATGCTCGACCGGTATGACGGATGGCTCAATCTCGCCCTGCTCCGGCCCGCCGCGACCGTGCTCGGCATCACCGGCGTCTTCATCCTGAGCCTGACGCTCTATCCCCTGATCGGCAAGGCCTATTTCCCGCGCACGGATCCCGGGCAGTTCGTCATCAACCTCAAGGCGCCCACCGGCACGCGCCTTGAGTTGACGACCCAGCTGGTCGAGCAGGTCGAGCAGATCGTTCGCGACGTGGTGCCGCCGTCGGATCTGAAGATTCTCGTTTCCAACATCGGCGTCACGCCGGGCTTTTCCTCGATCTACACGCCCAATTCCGGTCCGCACACGGCGTTTGTCCTGGTCGGCCTGAAGGAAGGGCACGCACTGGGCAGCTATGCGTACATGTCACGCGTGCGGGGACGGCTGGCGCGCGAGCTGCCGCAGGTCTCGGCCTATTTTCAGACCGGCGGACTGGTGGACGCGATCCTCAATCTCGGCATGCCGGCGCCGATCGACATCCAGGTGAGCGGCATGAACATCGATGACGCGCACAAGACTGCGACGGAGATCGCGCGCCGGGTGCGCGCGCTGCCGGGCGTCAGCGATGTGCTCGTGCCGCAGGACATCGACTACCCGGCGCTGCAGCTCAACATCGACCGCATCCGCACCAGCGAACTCGGGCTCAATGAAAAGGAGGTGGTCGGCAACGTGATCACCGCGCTGACCTCCGATCAGATGATCGCGCCCAGCTACTGGGTCGATCCGAAGACCGGAAACGACTATTTCCTGACCGTGCAATACCCGGAGGATTCCGTCAAAAATTTTGCCGATCTGGCCTCCGTGCCGCTGCGCGGGCGCCAGTCAGCCCAGCCAACGCGCCTGGACACCGTCAGTCGCTTCAGCCACCGGGACGCCCCGACCGAGGTCGACCATTATCAGCTCCGCCGGGTCGTCGACATCTACGTGTCTCCAACGGGCGAGGATCTAAGCGGGACGGTCAACGGGGTCCAGTCCATCCTTCACCACACGAAGCTGCCGGAGAACGTCCGCGTCAAGCTGCGCGGCTCAGTGCATGCCATGCAGGTGTCGTTCCGGAGCTTCGGGTTCGGATTGATTCTCTCCACGCTGCTGGTCTACCTGATCCTGGTCGCGCAGTTTGAATCGTTCCTGGATCCGTTCCTGATCCTGCTGGCCGTGCCCACCGGGCTGACGGGCGTGCTGCTGCTGCTCTACGCGACCGGAACGACGCTCAACATCATGTCGCTGATGGGTGTGGTGATGATGGTCGGCATCGTGGTGTCCAACAGCATCCTGATCGTGGAATTCACACGGCGGCTGCGCGAGGAAGGGCGCCCGCTGCGGGAAGCTGTGGCGCTGGCCTGCCGCGTGCGGCTTCGCCCGGTGCTGATGACGTCGCTGGCCACGCTGATCGGCCTGATTCCCATGGCGGTCAAACTCGGCACGGGCAGCGAAGCCTATGCGCCGCTGGCCCGGGCGATCATCGGGGGCCTTGGCGTCTCCGTGGTGCTGACGATGTTCATCGTGCCGGCGGCCTATCTGCTGGCCTATCGTCGGCGGGTCGGGCGTTTCCAGGAGGGCGTCGCGTCGTCGGAGCCGGCCCGGCCGGCGGAGGGCCCGTGACGCGGAGCGGAGTGTGCCTGCTGGGCCTGTTGGGCTGGCTGCTCGCCTCCGGCGGCGCGCTGGCCGACGAGCCGCAACCCCTGACGCTGAAGGCGGCGCGGGAGCTGGCGCTGCGCAATCATCCGAAAATTTCCCAGGCGGACCTGGAGGCGCAGGCCTCCAAGCAGGTGATCACCCAGGTCCGCTCGGGGTTTCTGCCCAACCTGACGTTCGATGCCACGGCCGTCGGCACCGCCGATGACAACACCCGCATCGCGGCGGGCGGCCTGAACAACCCCGCCATCTACGAGCGCTTCGCCCAGGGGGTGACGGTGACCCAGTTGATCCTGGATTTCGGGCGCACCTCGAATCTGCTCGGCAGCTCCAAATTGTCTTCGAAGGCGGAGGATTCGTTCGCCGAAGCCACGAAGGAGGACATTCTGCTGCAGGTTGACGTGGCGTTTTTTTCGGCGCTGAAGGCGCAATCGATCCTGGCCGTGGCGCGTCAGACCCTGGACACGCGGAAGGTGCTGCTGGAGGAGGTCGACGCGCTGGCGCGCAACAAACTCAAGTCCGATCTTGATCTCAGTTTTGCCACGGTCGCCTATGAAGATGCCAAATTGCTGGTCGCCAAATCAGAGAATGACGTGGAGGCGGCGTTCGCCGCCCTGTCCACGCTATTGGGGGAACGGGAGCAGCACGCGTATCACTTGGTCGAAGAGCCGATGCCGGCGGCCGACACCGTCGATCCCTCCGTCCTGATCGACACGGCGATGTCGCAACGGCCCGATCTGGCGAGCTTACGCTTTCAACGGGACGCCGCTGTTCGATTCGCCAAGGCGGAGCGGGCGCTGAACTTTCCGGTCATCACCGCGTTCGGCAGCGGCGGCATCATTCCGGTGCGCGACAACAGCCAATTCGATGCGTCGTACGCGGCGGCCGGCGTCAGCCTGAGCCTGCCCATCTTCGACGGCGGATTGAACTCCGCGAAATATTCAGAGGCCGATTTGCGCGCCCGGGCGGCGGGGGAGAAGCTCCGGGATGCCGAGAACAGCGTGGCTCGCGATGTGCGGACCGCGAGCCTCAACGCCAATTACGCCTTTGAACGGCTCGACCTGACCCAGAAACTGTTCGACAACGCCAGCCACGCCTACGAGCTGGCCGATATCCGCTATAAACTCGGCAGCAGTTCGATCGTGGAACTCAGCCAGGCGCAACTGAACATGACCGAGGCCGAAATTGCCCATACCAGCGCCAAGTATGATTACCAGATCCAGCGCGCCATCTTGGAGTACCAGATCGGAGCATCAACAGCGGATTAGAAAGCAACAAGCAGAGCAAATGTTTTTTATTGTTCTCTTACCCCTCAATCCCGAATCCGCACTTTCTTCACTAATCCGCCTTTTCTTTATTGAGACGATGCAGTCGGGCTTTCATCTTTTCGGTCGGAATATGGTCCCCGGTTCTGGTGCCGACGGCGATGCCCTCTTCGAGCATCGCGCGGAGCTCGCCGGTCCGTCCGAGGGCGCGCAGCGCTTCGGTCAGGCCATTGTAGGCGGCTGTGTAATCGGGTTTGAGTGCGATCGCTTTTTTAAAGGCCTCGGCCGACTGCTCCCACTGTCCGGCTTCACCATAGGCGCCGCCCAATCCGAAATGCGTCATCGGATCATTCGGATCCAGCGCGAGGATTTTCTCCAACTGCTCAATCCGTGTGGGCATGGTCAACCGGGTCCGCAGTTCCATTCTCGCCGTTGAATCATTTCCCCTTTAATCCGATTTGCCTCTCTAATCCGCACGCTCTTAATTA
>Ga0335081_10023227_pt1 | contig 10033 bp, 9 predicted proteins | sample Lox_Sample_35_FD_206713 | JGI IMG/M metagenome (GOLD analysis project Ga0335081, IMG submission 206713) | Soil microbial communities from Loxahatchee National Wildlife Refuge, Florida, United States - Lox_Sample_3.5 | ecosystem: Environmental > Terrestrial > Soil > Wetlands | place: USA: Florida... | reverse complement strand
GAAATGGGCGCATGTTGGGAAATTAGAATCCTCTTGTGAGCGGCGTTATTTTTATATTGAACGGCGCCGATCTTGTGGCGATGCATGAGGCGCCGTACGACTCTGAGGATCTGCTGCAGACGCTTCTGGCGAAGTACCCGGACCTGCTCGCCGGCGGCGACGAGCTCGCCGAGTCGCCGCGGCGCTGGCTTCTCGTGAAGCGTGAGGCCGGCGTTCCTGACACCGAAACGGGCGGCAGCCGCTGGTCGCTCGACCACCTGTTCGTTGACCAGGAGGCGGTGCCTACTCTTGTGGAGGTCAAGCGCAGCAGCGACACGCGAATTCGGCGGGAGGTCGTCGGACAGATGCTCGACTATGCTGCGAACGGCGTTGTGTACTGGCCGGCCGGGCGTCTTCGGTCTGACTTTGAGGCCCGCTGTGCGAGGAATGGAGACGACCCGGATGAGATCTTTCGGGCGAGCCTCGGGGACGAGCTCGACCCGGAGCGGTTCTGGGATGACGTCGAGCAGAACCTCCGATCCGGCCGTGTCCGTCTGATCTTCGTCTCCGACCTGATCCCGGCCGAGTTGCGCCGGGTGATTGAGTTCCTGAATGAGCGGATGGCCCCTACCGAGGTGCTCGGCGTCGAGATCAAGCAGTACATCGGAGGCGGCGATCTCAAGACGCTCGTCCCGCGCATCGTCGGCCAGACGGAGCAGGCGCGTATACAAAAGGTCGGCGGAGGTCAGCTGCCAAGCAGGGATGTTGACTGGGACTACTACGAGGGTTGGCTCCCGCCGGACCGACTCCCGATCGTTCGGCGCGTCTACGAGCGGTTAGAGAAGGCGATCGTTGACCGCGGCCTCTCCTGGTACCCGAAGCTGAAGCGCGGTTATGTTGCCTTCGTCCGGCCCGGCGGTTACAACTGCTGTGGGGTTGTCGTTCGCAAGGAGACACCGATCGAGCTTTGGATTAAGCTCCCGGCCTCTCCGGAGGAGCTGCGCGCGCTCGGCCAGCACGTTCCCGACCTCTACCCGGAGCTCGAGCGGCGGTGGCGCTCGTCCGTCAAGCAATGGCAGTGGTCAATCCCCACGGTCGACGCGATCCCAGACGTTGCCCCGGCCATCGAGTTGACGAGTCGCTACCAACCGGCGGGCGGTTCGATGACTATTCCGGCCGGCTGAGTACTTCCACGCTCGGCGCGGCGGGCCGTTGCGCGATGATTATGGGGAGGGCGTGTAGTCCTCCGTGTCGGCTGGCGTTTGATAGCGGCCTCGCCGCCGAGGAGTTGGCATCAATAATCGCGTTCATATGAGGACGAATCTCGATTGAGGGCGCTCACCGTCCAGCAGCCCTGGGCCTGGGCAATTATCCACGGCGGTAAGGACGTCGAGAATCGAGGAAGGAACTGCCACTTCCGCGGCCGTTTCTACGTCCACGCTGGGCTAAAGCATTCGACCGGCAACGATGCATTTGTGCGGCAACACGCCCATGTTCTGGCGCTGCCGGAGCTGCGGCGCGGCTACATCATCGGGACCGTCGAGCTCTATGACGTGCTACCGCCGATGAATCCACCTTTGTTCGAGAGCCCGTGGGCGTTCGCAGACCAGTGGCTCTGGTTGCTACGCGACCCGCGGCCGCTTCGGCAACCGATAGCCACGACTGGGCAGCTGGGTTGGTGGAGCTATGAGAGGCTGCGCACATGACCGCCAACCTCGTGAGCGGGGGGACGGGAGAGCCTAGGGCAAGCAAGGCGATCGCGGCGGTCTGAGATCCGACGCGTCTCTGGCGCTGCGCGATTCTTCGGGCGACCGTGATCGCGAGCAGAACACCGATCCCGTCCCCGGGTAGCCGCGCCACTTCCGCGCGCGAGGCCCGGCGCGTACGACGGCTCCGATTGCGTTGCTCGTGCACCGATCAGGGCGACACCGAGGTCCCATGGCTGCTGCTGGGTTGGCGGTACGTGATGGTGCCAGCGCCAAAAGCGCGCCCCCCGGAGAACGCCGAGGGCAGCGAATCCGCGGATGGCCCGGTCTGCCACGCGCGCGCCCGCGAAGCTGACAGCTCTCTTCGACCGCGCGTCAGCGCGTGCGTGAGAAGGACTGGCCAAAGGCTCGAACTGCAAGCGCCTTCGACAGGGCGCCGTACCGTTGACCGGAATGCCTCCGATCCGCCGGTGCTGGTCGAGATTTGCCCCGGCCGGAGCCGAGCGGCGAGACTGTGCCGGTGCCAGATGACCGTGACCTTGAGCTCCGCACCGCTGCTGCGCAACGAGTGCGCGAGCTGCAACGTCGGTACGACGACCTCGTCCCAGTGGAGGCTTTGCGGCAAGGATTTCTGTTTCGCGGTCACCGAGTGAAGTTCAGCTCGTTCTACAGCGGCATCTTTCGACCCAAGGAGATGACCGGCCGAGCTGCGCTCTCACTCGTGACGGCTGCTCCGAAACAAGGTCGACCGGCGCCATACGAGGATGCGTTCGACGAACAGACGGGTCGGTTCACATACCGGTTCAGAGATCCTCAGGGGCCATCAGCAGCCGCGGCCCGCGCGGCGGAGGCAGACAACCGCGCCCTCTTGGCTGCCCACGACCTCGCCGTACCGCTTATCTACTTCCGAGGTATCGCGCCCGGTCAGTACGCGATCGTCACGCCGGTCTTCGTGACGGCTGTCGATCGGCTTGCCCGTCTCGTCGAGATGCAGGCCGGGCTACCCGTCACAGACATGACGCCCGCGGGCCTCGTGTCCAACGAGGATGTGCGGCGCTACGGGACCCGCGAGGCGCTGTTCAGGCTCCACCAGCACCGCTTCCGCGCGGCGGTCTTGCACGCATACTCCACCCGTTGTGCTGTCTGTCGGCTCCGGGAGGCTGCGCTGCTTCAGGCGGCCCACATCGTCGAGGACCGGGATCCCCTAGGGGCAGCCACGATCGTCAACGGGATCGCGTTGTGCGCGATGCACCACCTTGCGTACGACCGGAACCTCATGGGAATCGATCCAGATGGGGTCGTCCATATCTCCCGGCGCCTGCTCGACGAGGAAGATGGGCCAAATGCTCATCGGCGGCCTGCAGGGCTTTCACGGAGCCGCGATTCTCCAACCGCGGCGTGCCGACGAGCGCCCCGACCCAGAACTTCTCGAGGTCAGGTTCGAGCAATTCACATCGGCGGCGTGAAGAGGCCGAGGGGATGCCAACGCCCGGTGGCACCGCTTCGACACTTCGGGTTGAGGACGCGACAGCTCGCAAGCGCAAGCGTACATCGTTCGACGGTAGATCGGTTTCGAGTTCAGAGGGAATCCGACGCGCGAAAGTAGTCGGCAATACCAGCGGCCCCCGCCGGCGAGAGTACTCGTCCCCGGGGTCGTCCGAGAAAGGCAGACCTTCTGACCACCCAGGCTTCCCTCCCCGCGTTGGTAGCGTGAGAGGAGGGATCACCTCGGCGGCGGGGATGTGGCCGCACGTACCGGGATCTCAGGCGAAGCTTCATACGGGCACGGCTAGTCGGGCAAAGGAGCTAGCGCCTCTCGCGAACGGCACGCTCCGGTCGATCCATCGCGTAACCTGCTGCATCTTCATGCAGCGTCGATTTCCGCTTTCACGAGCCCGTGCCGTAATCGTCGCGCTTCTCTTCGTACTTGCTGGCGTCATCGTCCTTTTCGTCGTCGCACCACATGTTCGCCAGTCGAGTCGACCAACGGTCTTCGAGCTGGGAGCCGTCATCCTTTCCATCGGCCTTATTTCGTCGGCGTACGAGTTCTATCTTCGACGCGCTTTCACCGAAGAACTTCTGGACGCCGTCGGACTCGCCCACGAACTCAAGCGTGTGGGCATCCAGCAGATCTGCACAGATGCGGAACTCGATTGGACGAACCTTCTGGAGAACGGCACTGCTTACGGCCTCTTGTTATTGGAGCCGACGGCGTGGGTTGCGCAAGAATGGCCACGTGTAATGGCTGCCAGCAGGCGCCGCCAAACGCAGATCCGAATCTACCTTCCGGACCCTGGCGGAGACGGTATGCCGGCTCTTGCCGCCCGCCTCGCCCTGCAGCCAGAAGCGCTGTCGCAGCGAATTGCCGATGCAGAGCAAGAATTTGAGAATGCTTGGAAGAACGCGCGCGATTCCAAGCGCCAGCCGGTCAAGGGCTCGTCACTGGAGATCCGGTATTTCCCGGGTGTGCCAGCCTTCTCCATGACTGTAATCGATGATGCCATCGTCTTTCTTGTGGGCCCTGCTGTCGAGCGTGAGCCTGCTGATCCTATCCTCGTCTTCCGCTTCGAGCGCCAGGAAGCAACCTCGATACATGAATGGGCCTCCGGCCAGCTGAGTCGTCTCGACGCTATCGCTCCGGTATATGCGGGTTGATCTAATTCGTCCCCTGGCGTCTCGGGTGCAGCTGCACTCGTTGACAGAGCTGCTCTATTTGATCGACGATGGGAAGCTGGTTCTGCCCGAGTTCCAGCGGGAGTATCTCTGGGCCGAGGCTGATGTCCGTTCCTTGCTCGTCACCGTGTTTCGTGGTTGGCCGGCGGGATCACTCCTCCTAATGGAGGGAGAACCGGCGCAATTCGCCGTGCGTAGCTTCGAAAGCGGCCCGACACCTGTCGGGCCGCCCAGATATGTAGTACTTGACGGTCAGCAGCGGCTCACTGCGCTCTTTCAAGCTTTTCGGGCTTCGGGTCCCGACGTGTATGCCATCGATCTCACCCGGATACCGGAGCTCGCGGCGGCGCTCGCCGATCCGTCAGACGCCGAGACGATCAGCTGGGACATAGAGGACATCGAACAAGCGGTAGTTGCCTTTCCGCGGCGCCAATGGGAACGGAAATATCGCTCTGGGCGAGCTGCCATCCACGACGCGCTTCTCCTTCCGACAGCGGTTCTTCTGGACCCTGCGGATTTCTACCGGTGGCGAGATGAAGTGAGTGGAATGCAGCTGTTGCCTCGGCCCGAGATCTTGGCTAGTCGGCTAACGGAGCTGTACAGGCAGATGCTTGGGGGAGTGCAGAGCTATCAGTTCCCATGCGTCGTTTTGGAAAGCTCAGTCGAGCCCAGCGCAATTGCGCGAATCTTCGAACGGCTCAATCGTACTGGTTTGAGGCTGGGAGTTTTTGACTTAGTCGTAGCACGGACATATGAGCGCTCGTGGAACCTACGAGGCGAATTCGACCGTGTGCGAGTCGACTATCCACTGATTGACCGTTTTTTCGGCGACGATGGTATGCCCATCCTGCAGGTTCTTGCACTCGTGAACCGGCGTAATGTTCGACAAGCGGCGGTACTCGATCTGGAACCGGGGTTGGTGCAAGACGGGTGGGAGGCAGCGGCCGGAGCAGTCGACGCAGGACTGAGGTTTTTAGTGACTACCTGCGGAGTGATCAGCCATCAGTGGCTGCCCTACCGATCGCAGGTGCTCGTCCTCGGCGCTCTGAGCCTTGAAGTGGATCTCAGCCAGCACACGCACCGGCTACAGGAGTGGTTTTGGCAATCAAGCTTCGGGACTGCCTTCGACGTGGCCGCGAACACACGGGTCGTGAGCGAATACGAAGCTCTCAGGGGAAGACTCATGGCCAGCCGTCCCTACGCCGCCGAGACCGTAGAGGAGATAAGCGGCCAGACGATTTGGTCTGCAACTCGGCGTCGGAGCTCCGCGGTCTGGAGAGCTTTCCTTTGTGCTCTGGCGGCACACGGAGCGACAGATCCGACGGGCGCTGAACTCGATCTCGCAACTGCGCGGAGGACGCTAGAAGATCCAGGACACACGTTTGTGATCGAGCACCTGTTCCCGCGAGTCGCCGACCCGACCGTGCCAGAATCGATTCATCTCCGGGCCTTGAACGTGATACTTCTTGCTCGTGAGACGGTCACGGGTCGACGGGTGGAGCCGTGGGAGGCGATCGTGTCCCGTCCTCCGGAGCAGACCGTCGACACCGCCCTGGCGTCGCAGTTTCTGCGGAGTCGGTTTGAACTGCTTTGCGCGTGGCTCTCGACCTATGGCGTTGTCGTGAATCGCGATATCGACACGTCGATCTGAAGCCGACGAGGACGACTGCTCCAGCGGCACGTTTGGACGGGACTCCGCGTCCGCGGGACGATCACGCATCTGACATCGGTGGGCGTTTCGGTGACCGCGCCGCGACACGGCGCCCGTCAACGTCATGAACGCTCGGGATCAATCATGGCCGACGTGACGGCGGGCGTTCTCGTCGGGTTCAAGACCCGATGAGCCCACAGCGTTGCGGACAGGAGTCCCCGCCGTCGCCCGCGTTGGGCGGGCACTCGCTGAGTAAGGATCAGGGGCTGGGGATATGGCCGATAGACCGGCCCGGCAACTACGATCGAGACCACGTTTGTCCTGGGTTGAGAGATCATCGGAATGCGTATCGCGCCCTCGTGCCAGGGAAGAACCAGGACGAGGTGCATGCCGATGAAGGCAGTGCTGTAGTTCGCGGTGTCGCCGACGCTCGTTGGGGGCTCGCGACGTCAGGCTCGACCACGAGCACATCGCGTTCGTGGGAGCTGCAACCAGGTCCGGTGATCGGGACAGAGCTCCTGGCAAGGTTTCCGAGTCCGGCTTCGACAGACACGGACCGGGCCGAGGGAGACAGATCGCCTGGTGCGTGCAGCGCCGCAGAGATGACGTGCGTCGTGATCTCCCGCGCCTCAGGCGCTGAACAGGTCGCCGATGCGACGTTCCATCGCGGTATTGGAGCTCTCGAAGACGCGGCACAGTTCGGCCAAGTCCCACCCCACGCGGGCGTGCTCCCGGACCAGGAGCCAGCGTGGCATCAGCAGCTCGGCCGCGAACGCGCTGGCCTCCTCCTCGATGTCGCGCACGACCAGGGCGCGCTGGCCACTCTCGTCGATGGTCGTGCGCCGGCAGAACAGCGACTGCTGGCCGGCGGTGCGATGCATCACCCAGTGCCCGAGCTCGTGGCCGATGGTGAAGCGCCGCCGCGGTGGCCACTGGCGGGCCTCGTCGGCGTTGACCCAAATCTCGCCGCGGGCAGGGAGCAGCAGCCCGGAAAGCGATTGGCCGGACGCGAGCGCCGGCGCGCCGGGGGCGGTGGCCATGTCGTCGACCTCGCGCACGTACAGGCCATAGCAGCTGTCGACGATCTCCTCGACGGGGACGGGGAGGCGCTCGCCGTCCCAGACGTACGCGGGGACGCCCGCGAGCACGGCCTCGGCGGCGGCGATGATGCGGTCGGGGACGGTGGTCACCTGGACTCCTGCGGTTGCGGCCCCGTAAACAGCTCGTCGATCTCGTCGCGCTGGCCGACGGCCGGGACGGGAGCGGGCGCTACTCGCGGCTCCTCGAGCAGCTCGGGGTCGGGCGTGCCGATGCGCGCGAACGCGGCGGCCCCGTGGGCGCCCGGCGGCAGGCCGCCGATCGCGCGGCCCGCGTCCCGCAGCCGGGCGGTGGTTGTGCCCATGATCCTGGCGAGAGCGTCGAGCACGCGGTCCGAGACGCCGGCGGCGGGCAGCGTTCCCTGCTCCATGGCGTGGTAGTAGGCGCCGACCTTTGCCTCGTCCCCCGCCGCGCCAAGGTCACGCGCCAGGCGATCGACGACCTCCGAGCGCCGCAGTCGGGCCGTCGCGCGCAGCCGCGGCAGCAGCGCCGGCCACCAGCCGCTGCGACCGGCCACGGCGCGGGTCAGCTCGTCGACCGTGCGGCGCGCGGCGGGGGGCTGGTCGGCCGCCGGATCGACGCGTCTGCGCGGGGCGCGCGTCAGGTAGGCGTCGATGAGCGCCTCCAGTTCGGCGCGGTCGGTGCCGCGCGCGCGCCGCAGGTAGGCCACCGGGTCCGCGTCGCCGCCCTCCCGATCCTCGGCGATGAATTCGTGCAACAGGCGTTCGACGTCGGCCATCGCTTCACCCGCCCTGCGTATCGCCGTCCTCGAGTGCGCGGCGCACCGCGCGCCGGAAGCGCGAGACGATCTGGTGGACGTTGTCCTCCCGCATGCCGGGCACCTCTTGCGCGACCTGGCTGGCGGTGTGCCCCTCGAAGACGACCGTCTCGACGACCGTGCGGTGCGCCTCGCTGAGCCGGGCCAGCACCCCCTCGACGACGTCTCGGGTCTCCACGAGCGCGTCCTCGGACGCTGCCGCCGGATCTCGCGCACCCGCTTCATCCGGGTCAGAGACGAGCGGTACGGTCGCCAGCGTCTTCTTCGCGCGGCGGTGATAGTCGGCGATCCGGCGCCTAGTGATCGTCGCCAACCAGGCCCGGAACTCGACCACCGATCTGCCGCCGAAGGCGGAGTGGGTGGCGCTGGCCACGATGTCCGCTGTGACGTCCTCGACGTGCTCGCGCGGGATCTTCATACGCACCCGACGTTCGACGTTTCGCCAGTGGCCGTAGACCAGGACGGCGATCGCGCGCGCGGCGGCCGCGGGGTCGCCGGCCTCGCGGGCGGCGCGGGCGTAAGCGACGAGCGCCTCGTCGTCGAGGCGATCGAGTTCGTGGTCTGGCTTGCGTTCAAAGCGCGGCACGGCATACGGTCAGGAGGTCGGCGGCAGGCGTGGCTTCCCGACACGCGTACGCTACCCCGCCTGTCAGGACCGCAGCGCTCGCGCCGACCTAAGCCGCATGACGTTCGACGCCAGCTACGCGCTTCGGTTCATCAACCGGGCCCGCGCGGCGTCCGGGCTGCCCGCACTCACCGAGCTACCGTTCACCGGTGCGGTGCGCGTCGACGAGCGCGCGTGTGTGCTCGCCCGCGCGCTGCAGGCCGAGGTCGGCGGCTCGGCCGACCCGCGGTTCAAAGACCACTTCGTCGTGCGCCTAGCCGACCAACCGCTCGCGCTGGCGGTCGCGGGCCGCACCGGGCAGCCGTGCAACGACCGCGCGGAGGTGCTGCTGCCCGAGCCGCTTGCGCGCTTGGCCGTGGCCTTTGACCGCGGCCAAGTGGGACGCCGCGACGCAAGGTACGTAACGCTCGGCCAGCTGTCGTTCGAGGACCTCGAGACCGCCGCCGGTCAGGCCGCCGCCGTCGTTGGGAACTCATCGGCCGGTCCCTCGACAAAGCGGCCCACCGGTGTCCACCGTTGGCCAGCAGCTGTCGCGAGGGCGTCGGGGGCGCGCCGCTGGCGCCGATCGAGCAGACGCTCTCGGCCGGTCCACCACGACACGATCTCCGCCGCCCATGGGGCAGGGCCGGCGGTCAGCGGACCCGGGCGGAACGGACCCCGCCCGGGCCGCCCGCACAACTCCGTCGGGCCAGGGTGGTCGCGAGCAGGAGCTCGACCCCGCTTCCGATCACGACCTGCGTCCGACCGCGGCGCCTCAGCAGACGTCATTGCGCCGGGCGGCGCGGTTGTGCACCGGGCGGGTGCTGACCGGCGCGGGTGCCCTCCGTTCCGGTTGTCGAGAAGCAGTAAGCCTCCACCTTCGAACTGGGTTACGTGTGACAAGCAAGCGTGACAACAGCGACTGCTTGAAGGCGCCGGGGTCGCCACGAGCCCTAGCTGCATCGCCAACATCGATACTCGCCAAGGCCCCCGCTCGCTGGGGCCGCCAGCGCCCGGAATCGCAAACGCACAGAGACTCGCCCGTTCCTCGTCTCGGTGGCTCGCACTGGTGCCGCCCCGTCCGCGAGGTGCGGACTGCCGAAGAACTGCGTACTCTTTCGGTCCATGATTCCTACAGCCCACGGGTGCTGTTCAGGAGTCAGATATAGCCGGGAACAGCGACTTTCGGATCGGAATCAGCGTGGCAGGCGCGGACTACGAGCAGTGGACGTGATCGACAACGAGATTGCTGTCGCCAGCGCCCGGATTGACGATTTGGCTGCGGCGCCGTGAACGATCGGGACGACGGTGACGGTTGAGACCACAACGACTCCGGGGCTACGCGGGTACATGTGGCAGGACCGCTACTCAAGCAGCCGCGATGATCTCGTAGCCGCCTTCTTCGAGCCTGCTCTCGAGCGCAGTGATCGATACGACCGCGCTGTCGGCTACTTCCGGTCCAGCATCTACAGCCTCGTCGGAAGCGCAGTCGTGAGATTCGCGCTCCGGGGAGGGCGAATCCGACTTCTGTGTTCCCCGGAGCT
>Ga0335081_10023226_pt1 | contig 10033 bp, 8 predicted proteins | sample Lox_Sample_35_FD_206713 | JGI IMG/M metagenome (GOLD analysis project Ga0335081, IMG submission 206713) | Soil microbial communities from Loxahatchee National Wildlife Refuge, Florida, United States - Lox_Sample_3.5 | ecosystem: Environmental > Terrestrial > Soil > Wetlands | place: USA: Florida... | reverse complement strand
GCCGCTCCATATGGATGTCGAGGTCGCCCTCATCGGCAATGAGGCAGACCGGGCTCTCGGTCAGGCGGTCGGAGCTGCGCACGTCCTTGACGGCATCGCCCAGCGTCAGCTTGAAGAGCGCGATGAGGCTGGCCAACGCGCCCTCGCTCTTGGCGTCGGGCTTCGCCGGCGTCACGCCGCCTTCGATCTTGGCGAGATCGGCGGCGCCCCGCGTCACCGACTTCAGCGGATGGTCCTTGAACTTGCCGATCGCCGGCATCCAGAACTCGTCGATGGGATCGGTGAGCAGCAGCACCTCGACGCCCTTGGCGCGATAACCTTCGAGCTGGGGGCTCCGTCGCAGCAGCGCCAGATCGTCGCCGGTGATGGTGTAGATCGCCTCCTGGCCCGGCTTCATCCGTCCGACATACTCCTCGAGCGCGACGAGGCCGTCGCTCGCCGTGCTGTGGCAGCGGATGAGCGGCAGCAGCTGCTCGCGATGCTCGAGGTCCTCGTAGAGGCCCTCTTTCAGCACCGCGCCGAAATTCTCCCAGAAGCCGACATAGTCCGCCTCCTTCGCCTTCTTCGCGAGCTCGCCCAGCGCGCGTTTGGTGATCTGCCCCCGCATCCTCGCCAGCATCGGATTGTTCTGCAGCATCTCGCGGCTGACATTGAGCGGCAGGTCCTCGCTGTCGACGATGCCGCGCAGGAAGCGCAAATAGGAGGGCAGCAGCTCCGGGCAGTCGTCGGTGATGAAGACGCGACGGACATAGAGCTTGACGCGCGGCTTCCGTTGCGGCTCGAAGAGATCGAAGGGCTTGGTCGCGGGCACGAAGAGCAGCATCGCATATTGCAGCGTGCCCTCGGCCTTGGCGTGAAGCGTGAGCCAGGGCTCGTCGAAGCTGTGCGCGACGTGGTGGTAGAATTCGCGATACTGCTCGGGGGTGATCTCCGATTTGGGCCGCGTCCAGAGCGCCGCCGCAGTATTGATCGTCGTCTCCTTGCCGCCCTCGGCGAGCACGATCGGCAGGGCGATGTGGTCGGAATAGGTCTTGACCACCTGGCGCAGCCGCGGCCCTTCGGCGTACTCGGTGGCATCGGGCAGGAGGTGGAGCGTGATGGTGGTGCCGCGCGACGGCTTCTCGGCCGGCTCCACGGTGAACTCGCCCCGGCCGTCGGAGACCCAGAGCCAGGCCTGCTCCTCGCCCGCCTTGCGCGACAGCACCTCGACTTTCTCCGACACCATGAAGGCGGAATAGAAGCCGACGCCGAACTGGCCGATCAGCGCCATGTCCTTGCGCTGGTCGCCCGAGAGCTGCTGCATGAAATGCGCCGTCCCGGAGCGGGCGATGGTGCCGAGATTCTCGATGAGCTCGTCATGGCTCATGCCGACGCCGTTATCGGCGACGACGAGGCGCCGCGTCTCCTTGTCGGGGGTAAGGACGACGCGGTATTCCGGGCCGTCGGCGGTGAGGTTGGGCTCAGTCAAAGCGAGGTAGCGCAGCCGGTCGCAGGCGTCCGACGCGTTCGAGATCAGCTCGCGCAAGAAGATCTGCTTCTCGCTATAAAGCGAATGGGCGACGATGTCGAGGAGGCGGCTCACTTCCGCCTGAAAGCTTCTCTTTTCGGACATGGGCTCGCTTGGCAGGGGTTGGACGAGGCTGGCGCAGAGATATGCAAGCTTTCCCGCCGTTGCAAGGGGAGGGGGAGGCTCCCCCCGCGGTACGCGTTTAGGCGAAGAGAGATCGTGCTAGACTGACGCCGCCATGAATTACGTCCACAAGGTCCTGCTCCCCGGGGAGCGGGTCGTCTACGAGACGGGACTGCACTGGCTCGTCTACGGCCGGGCCATCCTGTTGACCGTCCTCGCCGTGGCCTGCGCCATCGCCGCCGCCATGCTCTCCCAGGGCGCGACAGTGGCGGCGCTGGTCATCATCATCGCCCTCGGCCTCGCCGCGGTCCTCGCGTTCCTCGCCGCGCTCGCCTTCCTCGCGGCCGCCATCCGCCGCGCCACCACCGAGCTCGCGGTCACCGACCAGCGCGTCCTTTTCAAGCACGGCATCTTTTCGCGCCACACCGTCGAGATGAACCGCTCCAAGGTGGAAAGCGTCGATGTCGACCAGAGCTTGCTCGGCCGCATCTTCGGCTATGGCACGGTCGTGCTGCGCGGCACCGGCGGCTCGCTCGAGCCGATGGCGAATGTCGCCCATCCGCTGGCGCTGCGCAGCCACATCACCGTCGAGCCGGTGCGGCACGCCGCTAGCGCAAATTGAGCATCATGGCGACGCCGACGAGAAGGAGAGCGATGCCGATGACCTCGCGCCGGCGCGGGCGCTCCCGAAAGAAGAATCGTGAGGCGAGGAAGGTGAAGACCAGCTCGATGAGCGAGAGCGTCCGCACATAAGCCACGAGCTGGATCGTCATCGCCATGAACCACATCGCCGAGGCGGCGACGCCCACCGCCCCGGTGAGCGCCGAGAGCCGCCAGGCCGCGACGAACTTGCCGAGCTCGTCGCGCTCGCGCCAATAGAGATATCCGCCCATCAAAGCCGTCTGCAGCAGATTGGCCCAGAGCAGCGTGACCGCCGCGGGCATGACGAAGCCCGCTTCGCCGAGCGCCAGCGCCGCGGCGCGGAAGGCCACGGCAGCGACGCCGAAGAGCGCGCCCGAGGCGAGGCCGACGAGCGCCGGCCGCTCGCTCCAGCCGGCCAGGAGCGCGCGCCAGCTGAGGCCGCCGGTGAGCGAGATCAGCATCACGCCCGCCGTGCCGATGGCGACCGCCGCGGCCCCCCAGAGCGTGACGCGGTCGCCGAGGAAGACGAAACCGAAGATCGCCGCCTGGATCACCTCGGTCTTGGAATAGGCGACGCCGACGGCGAGGTTGCGGAAGCCGAAGAGATGGATGAGGCAGGAGGTGGCGACGATCTGCGCTACGCCGCCCAGCACCACCCAGCCGACGAAGGCGGCATTGGGCCTGGGCCAAGGGAAGCCGGCCAGCGCATGGAGGCCGATCACGTAGAGGATCACCAGCGGCGAGCCGAAGGCGAATCGCGCGAAGCTCGAGGCGTTGGTGCTGAGCCTGGCGCGGAGATGCTTCTGCAGCATGGTGCGCAGGTTCTGCAGGAAGGCGGCGGCGATGGTCAGCGGAATCCAGAGCGTCGTCACGCCGATGTCACCTCAGCTCGTAATCCGCCTGATCCTCGTAGATCGGTCCCGCCTTGGTGAGATAGCTCGCCACCAGACTGAATTTCTCGACGCGGAACGGCTCGGCGCGAAAAAGGGCGTGCTCGCTCAAGAACGCCTGGATCTTCGCGTCGCTGGCGTTGCGCAGGCGCGCGAGGCTGACATGGGGCGCATAGCGGCGGGTCTCGGGCTCGAGGCCGAGGCGCACCAGCGCGCTCTCGACCTTGTCGCGGAGATGGACGAGGGGCTCGCTCTTCTCGACCCCGGCCCAGAGCATGCGATCGGCAAAGCGACCGACGCCGGCCAGGGTGAGCGCGAAGGGCTTGGCGCGGAGCGGCAGCAGCGCCCCGTCGATGTCGCTGGCCAGACCCTCATCGACCTCGCCGATGAAGCGCAACGTCACGTGATAATTGCCGGGATCGACCCAGCGCGCGCCGGGGACACCGGCGGCGATCAGCGAGAGCCTGAGCTTCAGCTCCGGCGGCAGCGCGAGGCCGACAAAAAGGCGCAGCATGGGAGGAGCTTAAAGAAAGAGCGCCAGCACGCCGGTATAGCCGTAGATCCGATCATGGGCGATCTCGCCATTGCCGAAGAAGCCGGCAAGCGGGAAGTCGCCGAGCGCGTTCCTGATCATGGTCAGCTCCTGGTGCGGCTCGGCGAAGAGGCTCGGTCCGCGCGCGATGCAGCTGAAGTAGAGCCCGGCTCGCGGCGGACTCTGGGCGCGCCGCTTCAGGTCGCGCAGCATGCGCTCGAGATCGGCGGCGGCGCTCGAGGGATCGCGACGGCAGAAGAGCACGCGCTCGCCCGGCGCCACCCTGTGGGCGACGCCGAGCGACTGCTGCTTCATATCGATGGCGACGAGATTGCGTACGAGATAGTCGCCGGTGTCGGATCCCGCCACCGGGAACCCCGCGAAGATGAGACCGGCGACGCGGCGGAGATCGCGCGCAAGCGCCTCGCCGATATCCTCCTTGAAGACCTGTAGCGCGGGGCGGCCGTCGAGCGCCGCGATGACGTTGTCGCGCGCCTCGGTGATGCGATGGGTCGGGCCGATCGGCGAACAGCCTTGCGAAAGGCCGGTGATGACGGCGATCTCCGGCGCCAGCAGCACGCCTGATAGCCCGCCCTCGACGACGCGCCCGGCTACCTGCACCGGCGCTTCCGACGCCGCCGCCAACCCGCCCACCAGGTAGAGCGGCGCCGCGTGCGCCAACGCCGCCACCGCCGCGCCGATGCCCTCGTCGCGCGGGTCGCCGTGGACGATGCCGATCAGCGGCCGCACGCGCTCGAACCAGCCGTCCGTCGCTTGCAACGCCGGCGCCGCCGGCGTGAACAGGCGGAAGGCGTTCGGCGGCAGCGCCGCCACCAGCACCGAAATCGCCGGGGTCGCGAAATAGTCGCGCCCCGTGGCGGCGACCCCGAGCCCGACGCTCCCCGCCCAATCGGCGATTCGCGTGCGCTCGCGCAGGAAGGTCAGGATGCTGCCGAGATCGCCGGCGAGCGCATCGGTGACGTAGAGGAATCCGAGATTGGCGCCGGGCGGCAACGGTGTCAGGTGATCGGCGCACGCCTTGGCGACGCTCCCCCAGCTCTCGCCTTCGGCCTGCGCCGCGACGAACTGGCGCTGGATGACGCCGCTCATCCCGGCTCTCCCCGCTCCTGCACCAGCCGCGCGACCAAGGGCGCGATCTTGTCGGCGATGATCTCGGCACCCCTGGCGTTGGGATGGAGACCATCGGGCTGGTTGAGCGCCGGATCGGTGGCGACGCCGTCGAGGAAAAACGGATAAAGCGCCACGTCGTGCCTCTTCGCCAGGTCGGGATATATGGCGGCAAATTCCTGCTGATATTCGCGTCCCCAATTGGCCGGCGCCAGCATGCCCAGCAGCATCACCTTGGCGCCGCTCGCCTGGAAGCGCGTCAGAATCTTGTCGAGATTGGCATAAGTGAGCTTGGGATCGATGCCGCGGAGCGCGTCATTGGCGCCGAGCTCGACCAGCACGATGTCGGGGCGGTCGGCCAGCGCCCAGTCGAGCCGCGCCACGCCGTCCGCCGTGGTGTCGCCGGAGACGCCGCCATTCACCACCTCCGCAGCGATGCCGTGGGCGACAAGCCGCGCCTGTAGTCGTGCCGGAAAAGCCTGCTCCGGCATGACGCCATACCCCGCCGTCAGGCTGTCGCCGAAGGCGAGAATCTTCACCGGCGCGGCCACCGCCGCCGCGCGCGGCAAAAGCAGCGCGAGCAGAAGAAAGAGAGTGGACGAGATGCCGCGACGCCGGTTGACAAGCCCCGCCCGCGCGCCATATCGCCCGGGGATCGGTCGCCGGGGAAAAGCCGCGCCGGGTCGTTTTTGCGCCAAATGAGGTGTCATGCAGCTAGCGCCCCGTTCCGATGATCCGATGATCCTGCTCGAGGACGTGCATCTGACACTGGCGAGCGCGGCTGGCGCCGTCAATGTCCTGCGCGGCGTCTCGCTCCGCCTCGAGGCGGGTGAGAGCGTAGCGCTGGTCGGCCCCTCGGGATCCGGAAAATCGACCTTGATGATGGTGACGGGCGGGCTCGAGCGGCCGAGCCGCGGCCGCGTCGCCGTCGCCGGCACCGAGCTCGGCCCGCTCGACGAGGACGCACTGGCCCGCTTCCGTCGCGACACGATCGGCATCGTCTTCCAGTCCTTCCACCTCATCCCGACCATGACCGCGCTCGAGAATGTCGCCATTCCCTTGGAGCTCGCCGGCCGCGCCGACGCCTTCGCTGCTGCCGCCGCCGGTCTCGCCGCAGTCGGCCTGGCCGAGCGGGTCGGGCATTATCCAGGCCAGCTCTCCGGCGGCGAGCAACAGCGCGTGGCGCTGGCGCGCGCCTTTGCCGCGACGCCGAAACTGCTGCTCGCCGACGAGCCCACCGGCAATCTCGACACCGGCACCGGCCGCCACATCATGGATTTGCTTTTCGGCTTGAGCGTCGAGCGCGGCACCACGCTGCTCCTTATCACGCACGACCGCGAGCTGGCGCGGCGCTGCCACCGCATCGTCGCCATGGCCGACGGACGCGTCCTCGACGAAGACAAAAGCGCCGGCCTCGCCGTGCTCGGCGGCCGGTCCGGCTGAGATGGGGTGCTGCATGAGAAGTACGCGTCCGTCGACAGGCGCGCTGACGCGCGAAGCGCGCCTGTCGAAGGACGCACGATGGGCGTGCAGTCCGTCAGGGCACACCACACCATGACCGTGCTCCCCCTCCGCTGGGCGCGGCGCGAGTTGCGCGGCGGGTTGCGCGGGTTTCGCATCTTTGTCGCCTGCCTCGCCTTAGGGGTCGCCGTCATCGCCGGCGTGGGCTCGCTCTCGGCGACGGTGAATGCCGGGCTCCACAGCGACGCGCGCGCCATTCTCGGCGGCGATGTCGAGCTCCATCTCGTCCATCGCGCCGCCAGCGCCGAGCAGCGGCAATGGCTCGACGCTCGCGGTACCGTCTCCGCCGTCACCGAGATGCGCGCCATGGCCCGCACCGAGGACGGCGCCGAGCGCAGCCTGGTCGAGTTGAAGGCCGTCGATCACGCCTATCCGCTCTATGGCGCGGTGATGCTTGAGCCGGCGCAGGACCTCGATGCGGCCCTGGCGCGGCATGACGGCGAGTGGGGCGCGGTGGTGCAGCAGAGCCTGCTCGACCGCCTGAAGCTTCATCTCGGCGACAGCATTCATGTCGGCGATGCGCATTACCGGTTGCGAGCTGTGCTGACGCACGAGCCGGACGCGGGCGTCGAAACCATGGTGTTCGGCCCGCGGGTGATGATCGCCGCCGCCGCCTTGCCGGAGACCGGCCTCGTCCAGCCCGGCGCGCTGATCGGCTACGCCTATCGGCTGCGACTGGCGCCGGGCGGTAACGCCGGCGCCGTCATCGACGCGCTCAAGGAACGATTCCCCGACGCCGGATGGCGCATCCGCCAATTCGCCAACGCCTCGCCGACGCTGCAGCGGTTGCTCGATCGCGTCACCATATACATGACTTTGGTGGGCCTGACGGCGCTGCTGGTGGGCGGCGTCGGCGTCGGCAATGCGGTGAGGGGGTATCTCGGCGGCAAGGTCGCGACCATCGCCACCTTGAAATGTCTGGGCGCGCCGGGACGGCTCATCTTTGCGACATATCTCGCGCAGATCCTGGCGCTTGCCGCCTTCGGCATTGCGGTGGGGCTGATGCTGGGCGCGCTGACGCCGCTGGCGACAACGCCGCTGCTGCGCCATTTCCCGATCGCCGAGCGGCTCGGCGTCTACCCGCTGCCGTTGGCGGCGGCGGCGCTCTTCGGTCTTCTGACGACGCTCGCCTTCGCGCTCTGGCCGCTGGCGGCGGCGCGCGAGGTGCCGGCGGCGAGCCTCTTCCGCAGCCTCGTCGATCCTGCGCCGCAGCGACCGCGCTTCGGCTACATTCTCGCCACCGCCGCAGCGGGCCTCGCGCTCGCCGGGCTCGGCATCGTCACCGCGAGCGACCGCGTCACCGCTTTCTGGTTCATTGTGGGCGCGCTGGGCGCGCTGGTCGCCTTCCGCCTCTTGGCGGCGTTGCTGGTGCTGGGGGCGCGCCATGCCGGGCGACCGCGTCACCCCGGCCTTCGGCTGGCGCTCGCCAATCTCCACCGGCCCGGTGCGCCCACCGCCGGCATCGTCGCTTCGCTGGGGCTCGGCCTTACCGTTCTGGTCGCGATCGCGCTCGTCGAAGGAAATGTCGCCGACACCATCGATGAGCGCCTGCCAGAACGCGCTCCCTCCTTCTTCTTCATCGACATCGAGCCCGACCAGGCGGCGGCGTTCGACGCGCTCGTCTCCGCGATGCCCGGCGTCACCCGGCTCGAGCGCGTGCCGAGCCTCCGCGGCCGCATCACCAGAATCAACGGCGTCCCCGTCGAACAAGCGCATATCTCGCCCGACGCGCGATTCATCGCGCGAGGCGACCGCGGCCTCACCTATGCGACGACGCTGCCGAGAGGCTCGCGCCTCGTCGAGGGCAACTGGTGGCCGGCGGATTACCGCGGGCCGACGCTCGTCTCGATGGATGTCGGCATTGCCCGCGGCATGGACTTGAAGCTCGGCGACACCATCACCGTCGACGTGCTCGGGCGCGAGGTGACGGCGACGGTCGCTAATTTCCGCGAGATCGATTGGACCTCGCTCGGCATCAACTTCTTCCTGGTGTTCTCGCCGGGGATTCTGGACGGCGCGCCGCAGATGCATATCGCCACCGCGCGCGTCCCGCCGGACGAAGAGGCGGCGCTGGAGCGGGCGGTCACCGACCGCTTCCCCAATGTTTCCGCCATTCCGGTGAAGGACGCGCTACAGGCGGTGAGCGACATCGTCGCCGCCATCGCCGTGGCGCTCCGCATCACCGCCGGCATCACGCTGGCCGCCGGCACGCTGGTGCTGGCGGGCGCCGTCGCCGCCAGCCATCACCGCCGCGTCTACGAGGCGGTGGTGCTGAAGGTGCTGGGCGCGACGCGGGGCGACGTGACCCGCGCCTACCTCATCGAATACGGCATCCTGGGCCTCGCAACGGCGGCGATCGCCGCGGCGCTCGGCACGCTCGCCGCCTATCTTGTCCTGACCCAAGTCATGCATCAGGCCTGGGGGTTCCTCCCCGTCGCGGTGGCGTCGACGGCGCTGCTGGCAACGCTCCTGACGCTCATTGCCGGCTATGCCGGAACCTGGCGCGCCTTGGCGGCCAAAGCGGCGCCGCTCTTGCGCAACGAATGAGGGATGGCGGCCCGGAGCTTGCACATTGAAATGGCCGCGATCTGTGCCAATATGGAAGCTCGATTTTCATTTCTGTCCCCGGAGGGGCGTCGCATGGCTTTCGACCCTGGTAATCGCTGGACGGCGGCGCGCGGCGGCGCCATTCCGCAAGCCGAAATCGATGTCGGTCTTCGCGCGCATATGCTGCGCGTCTACAACTACATGGGCGGCGGCTTGGCCCTGACCGGGCTCATCGCGTATCTGACGGCGTCGAGCCCCTATCTCGTCCGCTCGCTCTTCGGCACACCTTTGATTTGGGTCATCATGCTGGCGCCGCTTGGCTTCGTCTTCGCGCTGAGCGCGGGCGTCAGCCGCTTCAGCCTCGGCACCACACAGCTGCTTTTCTGGGGTTATTCCGCGGTCAACGGGCTGTCGCTGTCGGTCATCTTCTTGATCTTCACCCGTCACAGCATCACCGAGGTCTTCTTCATAACCGCCGCCACTTTCCTGGCGACGAGCCTCTACGGCTACACCACCCGAAGCGACCTCTCGGCCATGGGCTCCTTCCTGCGCATGGGCGTCTTCGGACTGCTCATCGCGATGGTCGTCAACTGGTTCCTGGGATCGAGCGCCCTCGACTTCGCGATCTCCGTGATCGGCGTCGGCATCTTCGTCGGCCTCACCGCATGGAACACGCAATCGATCAAGGAAAACTACGACGAGAGCTACGGCGAGGTCGCGGTCCACAAGCTCGCCATCATGGGCGCGCTGCAGCTCTATCTCGACTTCCTCAACATGTTCCTCTTCATGCTGCGTTTGCTCGGCGACCGCCGCTAAGCGGACGAGAATCGCTACGAGCCGCCCGCGGATCGCTCCGCGGGCGGTTTTGTCTTCATGACCTGCCGTAGACCGGGACGACGGCGCCGCGCGTCACCCGGTTTGCGGCCGACGCCAGAAAGACGATCGTCGCGGCAATTTCCTCGGGCTTGGGCCAGAGCGAGAAGTCCGATTTGGGCATCGCATGGCGATTGGCTGACGTGTCGATGATCGAGGGCGCGACGGCGTTGACGAGGATGCCGTCGGCAACCACTTCCTGTGCCACGGCCTCGGTCAACGCCGCGACCGCCGCTTTGCTCGCGGTGTAGGCGGTCATGCCGGCGCCTA
>Ga0335081_10023225_pt1 | contig 10033 bp, 11 predicted proteins | sample Lox_Sample_35_FD_206713 | JGI IMG/M metagenome (GOLD analysis project Ga0335081, IMG submission 206713) | Soil microbial communities from Loxahatchee National Wildlife Refuge, Florida, United States - Lox_Sample_3.5 | ecosystem: Environmental > Terrestrial > Soil > Wetlands | place: USA... | reverse complement strand
AGGACGGGAACGTCACGCCAGCCCGCCAGCCCGGCCGCCGCCTGCACCAGCCGCTGCTGGACGTGCAGGAAGCGCAGCAGGATCTGCACGCGCGCGTCGCCGGCGCATTCGGCCAGGCACTCGGTCTGCGACGCGGACGGCTCGTTCGCGTCCACCGCCGCGTACGCGGGCGGCATCAGCACGCCGAACTGGAACCGGGCCTGGTTCTTCGGCGACGACTGCCGGTACGGGTAGAGCAGGTAGCCCTCGTACAGGATCGCGTCCGCCACCGCGCGCGCGTGCGCCACCTGGTCCGGCGGCAGGCTCACGGCTTCGGCTCCGTCGCGTCCGCCGCGTCCGCCGCCTCGGCCAGCAGCGCCGTCACCGTCGAATCCCACGTCGGCAGCGCCCGCCGGGTCTTGAACCGCTGCAGGTCATCGAACGTCTGCCTGCTCATCGTGATCCAGGCGCTGTTCGGGAAGTGCACGTCGACCGCTTCGCGCCAGACGCTGACCGGCAGGCGGTAGGCCGCCTCCTTGCTCCACGGCACCTGCTGGACCTGGAACCGGCCGTCGATGACCGAGAAGATGGAGCCGCTGAACAGCAGCAGCAGCGGGATCTCGCCCGATTCCAGGCTGGCGAAGTACCGGCCGCAGCCCACCTCCAGGTCGTAGCTGAAGTTGATCGGGATCTGCACCTCGGTGCTCCCGGTGAAGCTGGTCACCATCGTCGAGACGTTCGTGAACTGCATCGGCTTCAGCGTGTCGGCCCAGCGCGTCGTGTCGCCGAACACGTCGTGCAGCCGCTGTTCCTCGGCCGGCGTGTAGCGGCGGCGCGCGGGCTCGATCCGGATCTGGGTGCGCAGCGCGATCGTGTCGATCCGCTGCCCGCTGGTCTCGCTGATCCGCAGCGTCAGCGTGATCGTGGGCATCACCGCGTAACGTTCGGCCTGGGCGCCGATGCAGTCGAAGGTCAGGTCCGCCATCTCAGCGCTCCGGCTTTCTGTCAGCTCGATCGAGCGGGCGCAGCAGCCGCGCCCGGGATCGCACCGCGTCCAGGAACTCCGCGATGCTCTGCCGTGCCTCGGCGCCGCCGTCGAAGCCGCGCCAGTACAGCCGCATCCGCCCGGCCAGCTCGTAGCACGCGTCGATCGGCACCAGGAAGTGCTCGATGCGGTCGCCGTCCCGGGAGATCAGCGCCGCCTCGACATCGGGCTCCATGGCCCGCAGCAGCGGATGCTCCGCCGACAGCCGTTCCCAGGCCGCGAGGTCGAGCCGGCACTCGGTGGCGCCCGCCGGGCTCGGGTAGAACGCCCCGACTTCATCGCGCTGCGAGCTGCGCAGGAAGAACGCCAGCCCGACCGGGATCTCCAGCTCCTCCCATTCCCGCGCCGACAGCGGATGCGCCGGGTCGTGCAGGTACCGGTCCGGGACCGCGCGGTAGCGCCCCCGGCCCGCGCGGGAGTGGGTGAAGAGCAGGTAGCAGGCGCGGCAGGTGCACAGCAGCGAGGAGTTCTCCAGGTCGGCCACGTGCGAGTGATCGGCCGGGATCTGGGTCGCGCACATCTCGCAGTGCTCGTCCTTGGGGGGCGACCCCCCTGGACCCCCCCGCGCGCTTCGCGCCCCCGCTGCGGTTCCCGCCGTAGCACCGCCGCTCACCGGGCCGCCAGGGCCCGGTTCGCTGGGCGGTCGGAGCTTCGCTCCGCCACTCGCCGTAGCCCGCTGCCCTGCCGCTGGCGCCTGCTGTCCTGCTCCTGGCACGAAGCGGCCCAGGCCGGACGGGCCCCGGGTCATGAGCGGACCGCCGCCGGGACGGCGACCCGCACTCCCTGGCTGTCGGTGACGAGCGGCAGCGGGTCCAGGTGCAGGGCGGAGTCGTCGTCCAGCCCGCGCCCGGCCCGGCTGACGTCGTAGGACGCGCCGCACTCGCAGGTGAGCACCTCGCGGGCCAGCTGCCCGCCGCCCATGCTCTTGCCGCAGGCCGCGCACGCGTCCCGGTACGCGTACAGCGTCCCGCGGACCGAGCAGAGGAGGATCGGCATGTCGCCGGCGGTCGTACAGATCGGCCGGGCGCTGGGCGGCCCGATCTCAGCCAGCGTGACCCAGCTCCCGTTGCCGTCCGCCGGGACCGGGGCCGCGCCGGGTGCCGGGTCCGGTCGGCTGCCGATCTGCAGCAGGACCGGCCCGGGCGGCGGGGGCGGCTCGGTCATCCCCTCGACGACGACCTCGGTCACCTCGGGCGCGGCGTCCTGGACCGCGCCCTGGATGGCCAGCTGCACGGTGACGGTCGAGGAGGGGCAGCCGTGGCAGTTGCCCTCCAGGGTCAGCCGGGCGATCCCGTCGGTGACCCCGGTGTAGCGGACCCCGCCGGCGTGCGAGCCCAGGTAGGGCCGGACCCGGTCCAGCGCCCGCTGGATCCGCGCGTCGACGTCGAGCGGGTGCAGCCCGTGCAGCAGGAGCAGGCTCTCCACCAGCGGGTCACCGGTCAGCCGGTCCAGCATCGCCGCGCCGGCGGCACCGTCTTCCTGCAGCCCGCCGACGATATGGGCCAGGCCATCCCCGTACAGCCCGACCAGCAGCCGGACCAGTTCCTCCGCCGCGGCTCCCTGGCCGCGCCCGGCCAGCAGGCCCAGCAGTTCCTCGATCCGGTCGCCGACCTGTTGTACGCGGGTCATTCGGTTCCCCTCGGTATTCGTGGATGACGGCATCATGTCCCAGGCGGCGGTGCCGCCGCCGGGGACATGATGCCGTCACATTCCGTTCGCGATCAGGTCGAAAGGGTGACCCCCGTCGGCGAGTGGACCTTCTCCAGCGTCTTGCCGCCGCCCAGGTACATGTGCACCCCGCACGGCAGGCACGGGTCGAAGCTGCGCACGGCCCGCATGATGTCGATGCCCTTGAAGGAGTCCGGCGGGTTCTCCTCGAAGATCGGCGTGTTCTGCACGGCGTCCTCGTACGGGCCGGGCGTCCCGTAAGTGTCCCGGACGCTGGCGTTCCAGGGGGTCGGCGGGTAGGGGTGGTAGTTGGCGATCTTCCCGCCCCTGATCACCATGTGGTGGGACAGCACCCCGCGGACCGCCTCGGTGAAGCCGCAGCTGTTCGCCTCGTCGGGCACGGTGAACGGCTCCCACGTCTTGGTCCGGCCTGCCCGGATCTCGGCCAGCGCCTTCTCGATGAAGTGCAGCGCGCAGGCCGCGGAGTAGGCCTGGAAATAGCTCCGGGCCCGGTCGCGCTCGATGGCGTTCGACAGCGGCGCCCCGGTCTTGTCCGTGGGGACCTTCCACTCGAAGGTCACCTCCGGCTTGGTCGCGGTCCGCGGCAGGTTGATCAGCACGCTGTTGCCGGTGGACTTGACGTAGCCGAAGTCGGCCAGCCCGCCCTGGGCCGTGGCCCACAGCCGGGCGATCGGGCCGCCGCCGGTGTCGGCCGCCAGGTAGTTGGTGCCGTCGAACCAGCGGGGCGACATGACCCAGCTGTACTTGTCGTCGAAGTCGCGCTTGGCCGGCCGCGGGATCGTGTGCTGGTTCCACGGGTGCCGCCGGTCCACCGGGTTCCCGAGCGGGTCCCGGGTGACGAACATTTCCTGGTCTTCCCAGTCCTCGTAGTACGAGCTGCCCAGCAGGATCCGGATCCCCAGGTTGATGTTGACCAGGTCGTTGGTGAGCAGCTGCCCGTCCCGGATGACGCCCGGGCTGACGAACATCTTCCGGCCCCAGTTGGTCATGTTCTCGTACCGGAAGTCGCAGAACTCGGGGTCGTTCAGGCTGCCCCAGCAGACCATGTCGGCGCGGCGGCGGCCGACCTCCTCATAGCCCGGCAGTGCCTCGTAGAAGAAGTCGAACAGGTCGTCGTGCATCGGGACGACCCGCTTCGTGAACTCGACGTAGCGCATCAGCCGGGTCAGGTAGTCGGTGAACAGCTGCACGGTCGCCGTCGTGCCCACGCCGCCCGGGTACAGCGTCGAGGGGTGCACGTGGCGCCCCTCCATCAGGCAGAACATCTCCCGCGTGGACCGGCTGACCTGGAGCGCCTCGCGGTAGAACTCGCCCTCCAGCGGGTTGAGCGACCGCATGATGTCGCCGATGGTGCGGTACCCGTGCTCGGCGGCGTGCGGCGCCTCGGTGTGGTTGGCCTGCTCCAGCACGCCGGGGTTGGTCTCGCCGACCATCCGCGCGCAGAAGTCGACCCCGACCAGGTTCTCCTGGTAGATGTTGTGGTCGAACATGTACTCGGCGGACTCGCCGAGGTTGATGATCCACTCGCCCAGGTGCGGCGGCCGTACCCCGTAGGCCATGTTCTGGTTGTAGACCGAGCACGTGGCGTGGTTGTCCCCGCAGATCCCGCAGATGCGGCTGGTGATGAAGTGCGCGTCGCGAGGGTCCTTGCCCTTCATGAAGATGCTGTAGCCGCGGAAGATCGACGAGGTGCTGTGGCACTCGACGACCCGCTTCTGCTTGAAGTCGACCTTGGTGTAGATACCGAGGCTGCCCACGATCCTGGTGATCGGGTCCCACGACATCTCTCGGATATCGGAGTCCTCTGCCGTTGTCATCGCTGATCCCTTCCCCTCAAAATGGGCGCGACGGCCGACCGCGGGCCGGGCGGCGTCACCATATCGGTCACCAGGTCTGCTTGTAGCCGGTCAGCAGCTCCGAGCTTTTCTTTCGCCACTTGGGCTCCTCGTCCGCGGTTTTCGCGGTGAAGCCGCGCAGGGCGCGGATGACCGTGCCGTACATGCTGCTCGCGGTGGTGGAGACCCTCGATCCGGGCGGCTCGTCCATGAACGGCATGAACTTGTCCGGGAAACCGGGCATCGTGCAGGCGATGCAGATGCCGCCGACGTTCGGGCAGCCGCCCACCCCGTTGATCCAGCCCCGCTTGGGCACGTTGCACTTGACCACCGGTCCCCAGCAGCCGAGCTTGACCAGGCACTTGGCCGATCCGTACTCGGTGGCGAAGTCGCCCTGCTCGTAGTAACCGGCCCGGTCGCAGCCCTCGTGCACCGTGGCCCCGAACAGCCACGCCGGGCGGAGCGCCTCGTCCAGCGGGATCATTGGCGCCTGGCCGGCCACCTGGTAGAGCAGGTAGAGAATGGTCTCGGACAGGTTGTCCGGGTGGATCGGGCAGCCGGGCACGCAGACGATCGGCAGGTCGGCCTTGGACCGCCAGTCCCAGCCCAGGTAGTCCGGCACGCCCATCGCGCCGGTCGGGTTGCCGGCCATGGCGTGGATGCCGCCGTAGGTCGCGCAGGTCCCGACCGCGAGGATGCCCGTCGCCTTGGGCGCCAGCCGGTCCAGCCACTCGCTGGTGGTCATCGGCTGGCCGGTGGCCGGGTTGTTGCCGAAGCCGCACCAGTAGCCTTCGCTCTTGATCGCTTCGTTCGGGATCGAGCCCTCGACGACCAGGACGAACGGGTCGAGTTCGCCGCGGTCGGCCTTGTGCCACCACTCGATGAAGTTGTCCGCGCCCTGCTCGGGCCCGGACTCGAAGTCGATCAGCGGCCAGTGGACGGCGACCTGCGGCAGTCCCGGCAGCGCGCCCAGGACGATTTCCTCGATGCTGGGCTGCGTGGCCGCGGTCAGTGCGACCGAGTCCCCGTCGCAGCTGAGCCCCGCGTTCATCCAGAGAATGTGCAGCACCGGCTTGGCCGCCTCGGCCTGGGCACCGCTGTTAGCCTGTGTGTCTGTGGCCATCGCGAGGCCACCTCCTCGCTGGATAGCTGGCCTCCGGGTCGCTGTCGCGCCCGCTCCCCCCGGCCCGCGCCGCAGGCCGTCGATGCGTCTGGCTACCGGGCATCTGACCGGCCAGGCTTAACTCGTGCCGGCCCCGGCGGGCGGCCGGGAACGGCCCCGCGGCTGCACGTATCGCAGGCCGTGCGGTCACACCCGAGCAGATGATCATGGCGCTTCCCCGCCTTCGTGGTGCGCAGACACCATTGTGGTGCGCAGACACCGCAATGCTAGACCCGGTGTAACCTACGCCACAAGACACACGGCCGAGCCGACCGGACAGAAGTGTCCCATTTTGGGCTCTCGGCTTTGCGCTGTTCGCGGGGGGTCCGCCTACGCGCCGGAGGCATCCGTGCGTGTACAGCCACCGGTACCGCTTTCTGGAGCGGCCCGAATCGAATAGCCTTGCCTCAGCCCAAACATGCGCCCTGGCGCGCTGCGTACGGCTTTGAGGAGAGATCCGGTGGCTGAGCCCGTTTACGGTTCCGGTGGGGACCCGATCGAGGTCATGCCCGTCGTCGTCCTCTTCCAGGTATTTCCCGCGCGGCCCTCGTCGATCCCGGACATCCGTGACTTCGTCCGCCGGTGCCTGGCCGAGTCGCCGCTGACGGAGGAGGGCAACCGCGAGGTCGGGGAGACCGTTTTCCGTGCGCTGCTCGACGCCGCCGGGCCGTCCGGGTCCATCCAGGTCGCGTTCCGCATCTTCCCTGAGCACGTCGAGGTAGACGTCCTGCACTCCGAGCTGCAGGCCCCCCAGCGGGGCGGCCAGGAGACCAGGCCGGGGCCGGGTCCGGGCATGGGTGACGCCGCACCTGTGACCGCAGGCCCGCCCGGCGACCGGCCGCCGCTATCAGCGCCCGGTTCCTCCTTCGTGCGCCTCGGCGAGGACGGCCAGCCCGCCAACTTTGCCGACTGGATGTCGGTCGCGCTGCGGCGCGAGGGGCTGACCCAGGAGGCCGCCGCCCGGCTGCTCGGCGTCTCGGTCAAGACGGTGAGCCGGTGGGTGGGCGGCGCGACCGAGCCGCGGCTCCGGGACCTGCGGCGCATCCAGGAAGTCTTCGGTGAGATACCGCTCCAGTAGCGGGCCGACCCCCGGTACCCGTGGCCCGTTTTTTCCGGTAAATCCGGTGGCCAGGAAAAATTCTTTCCGGGGCCGGTGCCTCTTCTTAGCATGCCCGATTCAGTCAGAAGTGTCTTATATGCCCACTAGACGTTACCTCACATGTGTCCTACGGTGCTCACATGGCGGCTAACGGAGGGCGCCACCGGCTCGGCCCTGACGGTGGTCGGCTCACGCTGCGTACATACCGCAGCGGGCTGGCGGCGCAGGCTGGGCACGACCTGACAATCGAGATCACCCGGTGGTCGGGCGAGCTGGACGGAGACGACCAGGCCCCCAGCCGGCTCGAGGCGCGGATCGAACTGGCGTCGCTGGCGATCCGGGAGGGGGCCGGCGGGCTCAAGCCGCTGACTGACCGGGACCGGCGCGAGATCGCCTCGACCGCCCGCAAGCAGCTCCACGCCGACCGGTACCCGGAGGCGACGTTCACCGCGGCGGACTTCGAGCCGGATGACCGCGGCGGCGGCACGATCAACGGCACACTGACGCTGCACGGCCAGTCCCGGCCGCTGGCGCTGACCGTCAGCAAGGCCGGCGACGGCCGTTACCGGGCCGCCGCGACCGTGGTCCAGTCCGAGTTCGGCATCAAGCCGTACTCCGGCATGTTCGGCGCGCTGAAGCTGCGTGACGCCGTGGACGTCGAGGTCGACGTCGACCTCACGGCAGCCAGCGATGACTGACGCCGGCGAGGCGGCCCGGCTCTTCGAGCGCCGGGTCGTGCCTACCGGGAGCCTGGCCGGCCAGGCGGCCGCAATTGCCGGCGCCTGCCACGCGATGGCGGTCCGCTTCCACCGGGGCGGCAAGCTCGTGGTCTTCGGCACCGGCGGGGCCAGCGCGGACGCGCAGCACGTGGCGGTGGAGTTCGTGCACCCCGTGATCGTCGGCAAGCGTGCGCTGCCCGCGATCGCGCTGACGGCCGACGTGGCCACGGTGACCGGCATCGCGGCGCGGGACGGCATCGCGGAGATCTTCGCGCACCAGATCCGCTACCTCGCGGCGCCCGAGGACATCGCGCTCGGCATCTCTTCAGACCGGCACTGCGCGAGCGTCCTGGCCGGGCTGCAGGCGGCCAGGGAGCTCGGGCTGCTGACGATCGCCCTGGCCGGCGGCGACGGAGGCGCGATGACGGGCCACCCGGCCATCGACCACCTGCTGACCGCGCCATCCGGCGACCCCCGGATCGTCAAGGAACTGCAGGTGACCCAGTACCACCTGCTGTGGGAGCTGGTGCACGTGTTCTTCGAGCAGCCGGGCGTGCTCGGCCCCGAGGTGGTCGCGTGACGGGGCCCGCCGCCCACGGCCCGACCGGACCGGGGCCCGCCGCCCACGGCCCGCCCGGACCGGGGGCCGCCGGCCGCGAGCCGCCCGGGCCCGGGGCCGCCCAGACCGCCGCGGCGGCCGTACCGGAGTGCTACGGCGACGTCTGCATCACCTGTTCCGACACCGCCGTCGAGGTCACCATCGTGCGGCTGCTGACTGATGGCCTCGCTGTGGTTGATACTGGGCAGGGCGAGGAGGAAGTCAGCGTCGCCCTGGTGCAGGCCGGGGCCGGCGACACTATTCTCGTGCACGCCAAGGAAGCCATTGCCGTCGTGGGGAGATGACCCGGTGACGCGGCAGGACAGCCAGGACCGCGCCCGCGGCGCCGGTGCGGCCGGGGCTCGCGGGGCAGGCGGAGTCGAGTCGCTCTACCCATTCCTCTATGCCGGCACGACGGACACCGCCGCGGTCCTGGAGCAGGTCCGGGTCTCCAGCGTCGCCAAGATCGCCGAAATCACCGAGCTGAGGCAGGCCGTCAGCGCACGGGACGGGGCGCGGCTGGCCCGGTGCGCCGCCGACGCCGCGGCCCGGTTCGCCGCCGGGGGCCGGCTCTTCGCCTTCGGCAACGGCGGCAGCGCCACCGACGCCCAGCAGCTCGCCACCCTGTTCCTCAATCCCGGGCCCGCCGGCCCTCGCGGACCGGGGGAGCCCGCTGGACCGGGGGAGCCCGCTGGACCCGGGGAGCCCGGCGGGCCCGGCCAGGATGCCCCACCGCTCCCGGCCTTCGGCCTGGCCAACGACACGTCCGTGGTCACCGCGCTGTGCAACGACATCGGCGTGGAGGTCGTGTTCGCCCGCCAGCTCGCCGCCTTCGGCGGCCCGCGGGACATCGCGGTCGGCCTGTCCACCAGCGGGAACTCCGGCAACCTGCTGCGGGCGTTCGACGAGGCCAGCCGGCGGGGCATGCTGACCATCGGCCTGGCGGGATACGACGGCGGCAAGATGGCCGAACTCGGCGGCATCGACTACCTGTTCGTCGTGCCGTCCTCCTCGGTGCACCGGATCCAGGAGGCGCAGACGACCATCTACCACGTCCTGTGGGAGCTGACCGTCGCCGCCCTCCGCCGCCCCGGCGGCCCGGCGCCCGCCCGCGTGACCGGCCACGCCCCGGCAGCCGGCCACGCACCGGCAGCCGGCCACGCCCCGGCAGCCGGCCCGGAGGTGACACTATGACCAGCAGGGTGCTCGTCGCCGGGGTGGGCAACATCTTCCTGGGCGACGACGGCTTCGGCGTGGAGGTCGCCCGGCGGCTCGCGTTCACCGAATGGCCGGCCGGGGTGCGGATCGCCGACTACGGGATCAGCGGCATGCACCTGGCGTACGACCTGGCCGACGGGTACGAGACCACGATCCTCATCGACGCGGCCCCGCGCGGCGGCCCGCCGGGTACCCTCACGGTGCTGGAGGTCGGGCCGGAGCACCGGCCCGGCCTGGCGGCCGGCGCCGATGGCCCGCTCCGGGGCAGCCAGATGTTCGACGCGCACGGCATGCAGCCCGAGGTGGTGTTCGGCGTCCTGGACATGCTCGGCGCGCAGGCCGGCCGGATCCTGGTGGTCGGGTGTGAGCCGGCCAGCCTGGAGCACGGGATCGGGCTCAGCGAGCCCGTCACCGCGGCCGTGGAGGCAGCCATCCGCCTGGTGACCAGGCTGGTCGCGGAGACCGCGAACGGCGTTCCGCCCGCACCGGCCGCCGGCCCGGGAACCGCGGACAGCGTTCCCCGCTCGCCGGGCAGCAGCCTTGATCGATGAGATTGATGAGGGGATGGTCGTATGTGTCTCGGCATACCGGGTGAGGTGATCGAGCTTCTCCTGGACCAGCCGGATCTGGCCCGGGTGGACGTGAGCGGCGTCCGGCGGGTGATCAACGTCGGCCTGCTCGCCGACGAC
>Ga0335081_10023224_pt1 | contig 10033 bp, 7 predicted proteins | sample Lox_Sample_35_FD_206713 | JGI IMG/M metagenome (GOLD analysis project Ga0335081, IMG submission 206713) | Soil microbial communities from Loxahatchee National Wildlife Refuge, Florida, United States - Lox_Sample_3.5 | ecosystem: Environmental > Terrestrial > Soil > Wetlands | place: USA: Florida... | reverse complement strand
TGGGAGCTGCCACAGAATCTGCGTGGCGGGGCGCTCAGCATCCTAGTCCAAATTATAATAACCGTTAACCTGCCCGGATTGCAGCTGCACCGAAAATCGCCCCCACTGCGGAACCTAAAGCGCGACAAGCGCAACAACGACATCACATGCTGTGGCCACCCAACGGAAATTATCACCAATGGCGAGCAAGTAAATTATCTCGGATAGCTGTTGGCTGAGGACTGTTGCGTTTCTTTGGCGAACCGAGGAAATATCGGTAATCAAACAGTCCGGGGTCTGGTTTTCCGGGCGCATGCCCCAATTTCTTTTGATAACTAATGTAAAGTGTTGGACGGGACCCCGTTTTCGCAGCCAATTCCAATTATCCTGGTGCTAATTTGTAATGAACATTCGGGACAAAATGACTTTTTACGTCTTCAGATGGAAAGTTACTGGGGCAGCAGACTAAAATAGCCCCTGCTCCTTCAAAGAACAATACAAATCAGGATTGAATACTGTTGGAGAATATGCGTCTTCGCTAGGGTTGTTTGAATTAGGGCTTAGATAATAACCACCCCGGTGGTTGAATCAAATTTTCACTTTTCTCGCTTAACGATTCACCGCATTCTTCAACAAATACAAAATATCAAAAAATGTCGGCGACTGACTGAGATAATGGTTGAAGCCACATTAAGCCACCCATTATCTCGAAGGATAATCCTGTCAATCGACATCGGTACTGCCTGACAATGTTGGCACTATATTGTCCCTACCTTGCCCATTACCCCTGGTGTCCATCTCATTGTCTTTCTGGCATGGTGCCGCCGTTATTCGACAAGAACATAGAAAACTTTGCGAGCTACGAGGAGCCCAGACGTGAAGGCGCTAAACGGTGATAATAATTCCGGAAAACTCGGGGACGATAATGAAGCGGATGTCGTATGGCAGGGGTATCCCACCACATCTGAGCAGTGTATAAGGTAATCACGCCGGCCATGAGTGTCGACGTGGTCAGGGACCCTTTTCCCAATTTTCGGCCCAGACTGTATTTGCAAGGGCAACCCCAAACAAGTTTCATGATCATGCCCAGCCTGCTTCACAGGGACCAAGATGACACAGCCAGTCATCCGTGAAACTGAAACGCACGTGTGATTGCGTTTACATTTAACTGGTGAACATTTATCCCTCCCCGTATCCCGAACGTTCCAAAGTACGACAATGCAATTCTTCAGAGCCGCATTGCTTTACAGCATGTTAACTGCAATGGGAGAGGCCCGTCGACCTCACACTTTGAAGCGCTTCGATTGCGGCAACTTCGGAAAAGTAGTACAAGTGTGCGCACAGGGTACTTGCGATAATAGAACGTGTAAGCCCTATTCGTCATGATGAATGACATGACATAGGCGATCCGGATGCTCCTGATTGTGACTCTGGACACATTGCAACAACTCATTGCAAAGATGATGGGGAATGCACCGACTATGACTGTACCCTGCCGCATTGGTATATGAATGCTGAAAGCGAAAATTAGGTGAGGCTTACGGGGGTGGAATAGGTTGAAATTGGGGGAGGAGCGGTCCTGTATCGCATGCGGTATGCCCATACATGTAGACTTGAATCGGACTGGGAAAGTTATCAGAATCAGATTCGTTCATTTTAATTTCATGACACTTACACCATTTAATAAGGTTATCCATCATCAAAAATATCCTAGCAGCAATGATCTTTAGTAATAGAGAACAGTTGGCGGTCAGCCCAGATTCTCTTTTGCTCGGTATGGCGGAGTACATTGATAATTCGGACCAGCGGACCAGCGAGACCCGCGGCTCGTCCCTCAGATGTCGCTTAAGGCTCTTCCCACAATATAAGTCTATTCGCGGATCTTGACCTTCTGTCAATGTCTTTTGCTGGATGTGGAATCGATTTGTTCATACCTTCCTACGGTATAAATGGCTAGACCGGTGAAATTGACCATCGAGTTTCCAGTCCAATTGGGACGGGGTAAAATAACCCGCAGGCGATGCGCTCCGTAACGGATATGTTGAAGCGGAGAGGGGGGGGAGGAGGTATAGAGATCGAGAGGGATCATGAAGTCAATATATACTGTGTAAAACTGTTGGAACCGAAAGTTCTAGAAGATTCTGTGTCTTCTATTTCTAGAAAGTTCTGTTACACACACATCTGACGAGTCTATATAAAGGGCTCCCCTCAATCGATGTAAACTTTTCCCATCTCAACAAAGTCCAACATGTTATGAGCCCGGCGTGACGCTCTGCATTCCTTTGCATAGTAGCTTCTGTCCGCCTTACATACCTGCGCCCCAGCATTGCATAGCCTTTTGAGCCCTTTACTTGATCACCGCTTCGCTTTAGAGTCGGTCGTGGCATAATGGTACTGGGTACATAATGGTACACTCGCCATATTGTAGGGCTGTTTCGTACAGTTTGATTTTAAACCGGGCGTCCGAAATGGCATTAATATATGGCGATGGAATACTGTGATCATGTACCATCATTCCACAACCAACCCTGAGCATGCCAGTCTTAGGTAGGCTGATAGAAGGAACAATGATGTATGTAATATCTCAGATCCAGAATTTCTCTATACATTTTGGTCCTTTTGCACCTTGCTTTAGCTGAACAAGTCAGAAAATTTACTAGCGATCGACGTACCATTATGTACCCAGTACCATTATGCCACGACCGACTCTACTGTATACTAACTTGAAAAATAATTGCATTTTACACTTATAATAGACATCTCAAAGGAATATCTTAAAGATGGTTATATATATCAAACAAGTACATGAGATATAAATATCAACCCATGAAAGAATATCTCGAACAAAGAATGACAAGCATCTCAAACAAATATAGACTCCGCTGTCCCAAACGACTGAATGTGATGTATATCTAATGGTTAGGTCAGGTTTGAATCTCCTCACATAGTTTACTATGAATTGGAAATAGGGCTGATTTTCCCACGGAACATATCATATACATTCCCTTGAACGTGGCTGTGCTTAATTCCCTCAAATATTTCATCAATCCCTTCCAGTGTATTATGCGAAGTTTCCTCATAGAATGCGAAAATGATAATCGCCTGGCTCAGCTTGGTCCAAGGGAAGCGAACCTGCAGCACATCCCAGCCCGCGTTTATCATGTAGAACTTCCAGCCGATGTTTTCGATAGCAAATGGGAAGACAAAAGAGACGAAGACCACTGAAGACCATGCAGCAAATGAGAAAGCAGCCATTCCAATGGCACGACAGCTGTAATTCAAAACCTCAGGAGGATAAACCGTTGCAAGCGGTGTCCAAACGATACTGTAGACCCCGCAAAACAGAAATACAACGGTAACTGTTCCGACCACTCCCCTGGATTCTGACGAGTTTCCGTATACTGTCATGTTAGAGGTGCTTAACTCAAGTTAAACCGTGTGTCATCACCCCGAGCAGCACCAGGAGTGGAATCATACATACGTTGCTTATATCGATCAAGTCAGTTTCGCTGTCGGGGATACGATACTAAATAATGTCCGACGGCGAAATTTATCCACGATGACCGTGCCAACCAAACCGGTGAGAAAAAACCAGGCGCTTAGTGCCACGTTGATTCCGAGTTGGGCATTTCTGTCGGACAGTCCGGCGGCTGTCAACAAAGGGCCTAGATAAAATCTTTCTCAATCTCGGCAAGTCGGGACACTTACGTAGCAGGGTTCGTTCCGGCCAGGTTGCTAAATAGTCCCACGGACGTTGCTATTAATAATCGTTTCCTATTCGTCGCTACTCGTCAACCGAATACGAAGCAGACGATACGGGAAGAGAGAAGACCAAGAAATGATGTCCGGCCTTCTCTTTCGCTTGCCAAGGTTTCGGTAATTTCTTGAATCTCCGCCAATACAGCCGGATCGTTATCCCGGCTGGCGTGAAATCGCTGGACAATCTCTACAGCCAGTCTAATTAGGGTAAAAGTAAAACTTGCAAACCTCAGGAATTCGGGCCTGATATACGAGCCACCTCGGAGACTCCGGAAGAAAACACAAACATAGGAGTGTAACAATGGCGGGAACCACTTGAACCTAATCATCAATAGAGAAAATAGCGGGTGACTTAACGATGCACGGAATTCTCCAGGCCCATGCATTTGCCATATCTTTAGTCCCGAATGTCAATATTCCTGCGATGAGGGCGCCGATCCAATAGCTGTTATTAAATGTTCCCATCAAAACAGCACGTTGAGTCGGAATACCTTGAATCAGACTGATAAGAGGCGGCTGTACTCGTCTCTGCGATATATGTTGAGCAGGCAATGTTCCCAATTCCGATACCCAGTCCGATTATAAAACGACCAAAAACCAGAACGACAACTGAGAAATCAGTTCCAATTAATGAGAATCTCAAACCATTTGTTGAACCGGATTGGAGCGCCATACCCAGGATGCAGAGTACCGATGACGCTACCATTGCGCGCTTTCTTCCGTATTTATCCGAAATGACTCCAGCGAGAGGAGCAACGATGGCAGCTCCGACGGACGGCATCGCGACATTCAATGAATAGGTCAACGTGTTGAATGCGAAATCTACGTCAATTACTTTCTCCATATTTGGTTACAGTCAGTGAATTCCGTGAGAATGTTCAATGCTGTAGCCATTGCGGAATCATATCCGATGCTCTGTAACCGTCAGTTCCACTTGATTCGGTCTGAGCACTGTGCTGCTTGATAAGGCCAGGAGAGTTAGAAGTAGTGTCAGACGAAACTTCTCGGCGCGCATCGAGTAATCGGTCAATGAAGATGGAAAGAGACAAAACTGCTTTTGTCTACGTTTGATGTGTTGCCCATTCTTAGGTTGCTAGCCCAACTTAATTTTTCAGTGCCGCCACACAAACAGAGAACACCGCGCATCATCCCAACATGCAAAGTGGCCACATCTTACGTGCGCAAAGAGCGGCAATGTCCGATGCCTGCCTTCCATAGCATTTGAAGAGGAACATAACCCCCCCCCCGCGTCAATCTGGAGCTACGGTACAATCAGCGAGAAATGCGAGAGCTCGGGGCTTTGGTCGTGTGACCAGGTGTATCACAGGCTGATCCCCCCACATTTACATTTATTTGGCTTTTGCTTTGTCGCAATTGTGTAGCGCGCCGTGCCCGATTGAAATTATGTAATCGGTGATGTCACACGAACACATTGCAAGAAAGAAAAAAGTAAAAATAAAAATAAAATAAACTAATAATAAATCGCTTTCGGGCGACCTTTCTTAACGAACAGAACGAAGAGAACCAGTTTGAAGAGGTTGATTGAATTAGAAGCAGAGACCCTTATAGGCTGTTAAAAGAGAGTTTGGCCGAGGCGAATTGGTTGCGCAGTTGTGGGGCTATTTGCGGAAATGAAAAGTCCTCCGTTGGCAGGCCGCTGACCAATGAAACTTGGTCGGATAGCGGCACTTCACAGCTCCGCCTCGTGCCCCTTGAAACGCCACGAGAAGCGCTAGAGTCGCAACAGCGGACTATTTCTTTGGGCTGTCTGTCTGTCCCCGCCCAACGACATCATGAAAACCGACCCGACCTCATTGAGTCCGGATTCCTGGACTGAGAAATGGCAAAGTCAGGCTTCCGAAATCCTGCGTCTGCTGAACCTTCCGCCTCCGTATCAGGAGGGCCACTTTATGGGACAAGGCACTCACCAGGTGGTCAACGACTCTATCCAGGCTCCCGACGTCGAGGCTGAGAGGCTTTTCCTTGAAGCTGTCGCGGCCTCTCAAACTCACCCTGCTCTAATCCGAGCGATCATTCCCCGCATTCAGAGTCACTCTCCTCCGATCATAGGTCAACATATTGCGCTACTTCTTCGATACGCTGAATCGATCGACAAAGTCCTCGACTCGTTGGGGAATACCTGTTTTCCGGCCGCAATTGTCTTTTCCGTGATACGATTCATGATGTCGTACGTGATTAAGGAGTATCGGTTGTTCATATCCATGGAAAAACAGTTCCAAGAGGTCAGCATGCGACTTCGACGGCTAGACGTGTATTTAGTGATGAACAACCCAACGGAAGCAGTAAAATCAATGCTGTCCAGGGTCAGAATCGATATTCTCCGATTCACCGTCCTCGCGACCGTGTTTTTACAGTGTACATCTCCTTGAACAGCATCGCTAATGATAGCTAATATGTTCCAGCGGACATTCAAGCTCAAAGGTCAGCTTGAATCTGTTATTCATGACCTCGAGAACGACACAATACTGGAAATTGCGTCTGGTGTTGCCCAAATCAACTCTGGAATTCAAAAAATTATGGAGGATATCGAATTACTTTCAATGGGTTTCCGCCTTTTTGTTTGTCGTATCTTACAGTTCCAGGTGAATCGGAACCCCAGAACCCGCAGACCGTGGCCAAATGGCTGCAACCAACATCTGTGGTGGAACACGAGGTGCTTCTCGATCGGAATCATTATCTTTCAAATACCTGTGGATGGATACTACGAAACAAAAATTTCCAGGAATGGATTACTAGTGAAGAGAGAAGCTTCCTGTGGGTGCATGGACTCCCTGGAGCCGGAAAGTCGGTCCTTGCTGCTTATTCCATGCGGGCTATCGAGGAGCGGTCCGTGTGCTGCTGCTATTTCTTTTGCAAATGGGATGACCCGTCGAAAAGAACAGCAAGTTCAATCATTCGGACAATCGTCTATCAGCTTGCTCAGAAGTTCCCCGGCTATCTTCAAGCGGTTTCGTCTTTGCAATACTCTCAGCATCTCCTACTTGAGCCACTACCCTTACTATGGAAGCGGCTTGTTACGGACCATATGTCGCACGTTGGGGCACGAATCTACATTGTCCTAGACGGTCTCGATGAGTGCAGTTTGGACGAACGCACGGCGTTATTGGACGTCATCGATTCAACACGAAGCGACGGCGGCGTATCATGGTTGGTTTTCTCCCGGTTTCTTTCGGACATCTCGAATTCCGAACCTCCCCTAATTATTACTGTTAACCCGGAAGATTCTGAAGATGATTTGACGGCATTTATTGAGCAACGAATCCGCAGATCGCGGTTATTGCGCAACCAAGAACTTCAGTCTGAACTGTACCGGACGCTTAAGGCAGAATCTAGAGGAATATTTTTGTGGGTACGTTTAATTCTTGATGAGCTGGACAAGCAACGATCGGTTTCGGGAGTCCGGGCCGTTCTTCGGTCATTGCCTCTTGGCATGGAAAGCTTATATCAAAGAATACTCGAAAGCCTTGAGCATATCCTCCAGGATCAACAGCCAAGAATCGTATCGGAAGCATTTGGGTGGATTGCCTGCGCTGAACGTGTTTTGGAAGTTTCCGAGCTAACTGCGGCCATTGAACTCTCCCTTCCCGATATTGGCAGGCTATTGGACTTGAATGTTGTTCTACAGGAGGATTGTGGTGCTTTGGTGACTGTATCCACATCCAATTTGGTGCAGTTTATCCACCAAACCGCCCAGCAGTACATTTGCTCTGATCGATGCACGCCAGAAAGCTTTGCAGTCACTGAAGGCTCTATGAATAAACGTATGACAGGTGCCTGTCTCAAATATCTTTGCGACTCGCGTTTGCCCATAAAGCTCGCCCCGAGACGGTTCCAATCGCCTAATAAAGAGGCAATCAGGGAAAAATATGGCTTCCTTATTTATGCTGCCATGTACTGGCCAAATCATTTCATCCGAAGTAATTGTGACACCCCGGATCTATATGAAGCACTCGAAGCTTTCTTGACAAGAAAGCCCCTCCTTTTGGCTCTTGAAACTGTACTCACATTTGGAGGGATCGAAGCGTTACGTTCGTGGTATCAGCATCTGTCGACAGCTGTCAAGCGGGGTCAGGAATGGCCTTCGATGCTCGTCACTTTTACAAACGACTTGTACCGCCTGATTTGTCATTACGGCCATGTCCTTGATGCAAACCCAAATGAAGTTCACTTCCTCCTTGACGAACGTTTCCCGCGCAATTCGCATTTTTGGACTTACCTTGGTCACCACGACATCAACTTTTTGAGCGGTCAGCCAGAGGATTGGGATCCATGTCTTTCGATTCTCGACATCGTTCACGTCAATTGCCTTGCCGTCGGTGGAGGCCCGTATCTTGCAGCAGCAGATCCAGGGGGTATATCTGTGCTGGATCTACGTTCACGTATCGAAATCTTCCGGTTTCCAACTTTCGAATATCCCGTCGTGGCAATGACATTCAGCGATTCGGGGGATACGCTAGCGATTCTTACGAGTGATGGTTCCATACGGCTGGTCTCAACAACAAGGTGGAATGATCCACAAGTATTCTTAAAGATCGTGAGTCTGCCGGCTGTTATTATGCAATGGAACGAATCTCGCTTTTGGAGCCTCTACTTTCTACACTTCGATCCTTATCATATCAATTTCGCTTTTATTGGTAATATGCTATTTGCCGGCAATTCGGTGATCAATTTGGACGAACAAAAGCTTGGCACCGGCTTGGCGAAGTTGACGATGTCTCTATCGACCACCCAATTTGCTAGTTCCAAAACCGGTGAGATTTTTGGTCTCGTATCCTCCGGAGACTTTGTATCGAGGCCGATTGGAGCTCGCCAAACGGTTCCTCTCCGGGTATCGCGGTCAGATGACGATGGGGAAGCACACCGGCTCCTTGCAATTAGTTCCTCGGGAAAGTATCTCTTGAGGTGCGCTGTAAAACCTTTCCGTGGGCACAGCATCTCTAGTTACTCTTTCGACTGTTTCGAACGGGCGAATCCGCCGAGTCACTGGCAAGGTCGGTTCGAGATGACGTACAAGATTACATGCGCCGCGTTTAATCAACGAGAGGACAGGCTCGTAGTCAATGCTCATGACTCGCAGAACCTCCTCGATGCTACTAAAATCTGGAGTCTAGGGGACAATCCTCAATTGATTTGGGAGAAAATACTCTTCGACGAGCATACGACGTCCTTGGCATTTGCTCTGGAAGACTCGCTGCTCATTAAAGGAGGCCGTTACCTCAGCGTCTGGGATACTTCCCTACTTGACAAACCGGACACACGAAATGAGACTCCTGTGAATCTTGCGGTAAAATTCAGCCACGACGGTGCATGGATTGCAGCCGTTCCAGGGGAGCAGGTTGTTGCTAATTTCCCAAATCTGCTTTTATACAATCTCAACGAGCCAATGGCTCATTGGAAGTTATCCTGGCTTCCGGATTGTGGCGAGCGAAACATTCTTCTCACGGAACCTCTGGCCTGGTCATTGGATGATAGTTTGGTCCTATGGGACCATGTCGTGTATTCCGTCAAAACCCAGAGTGCGCTTTTCTCCCTCCCATTGAATGCCGATGAGAAGATCTGTTGCATGGGTGGGTTTAGTCATAACTCTAGAGTTATTGTTTGCGGAGTGGATCGTCGCCCGCCCCGCTTGCGCCGACGCGATATGGCAATTGAGTTGCTAGACGATCCGCCGCCTCCTAGGGGAGAAGGAGACTATAATCAGTATGTTTATGCTTACGATACCACCACTCTATGTCGTCGGTTGATCTTTCGTTCTGCAAGCATTTCCGCTCTCACTTTGCACCCTGAAAGTCCCCTCCTAGGCGTCATAGCTCAAGGTTTCGACTCAAATGTTTTGCATTCATACATTTTCTCGCTCACCTCTGGACAATGCACGGCATCGGCTTCGTTTCCAACCTTCTCAATTCAACAAATTGTCGATATCGGTTTTGCAGCTTCGGAGACCCTTCAAGTTGCTCTACCACATGGCGTTTGGCGAGAAGGTAGGGAGTTCGGCGGCGCTTGGGTCGGTACAGAGACGGTACGACTCTTGGCAAACTCTCGATCGTGCCTGGATACAATTCCCGTACCAGAATGGCACATTTGCCATTTTCTTCCTTCCGGAAAAGTAGTATATTTCCTCCAGGATGGGTGGATTGCTGTTTGGGACAAGTCGGAAGGCCTTCAGCGAATGAAGTACCTTCCTCCACAGTACCAATGGTCGATCTCTGCCGGGTGTACGGCTGTCTGGGAAGGAGAAAGCAGTGTTCGCGTCGTGATTCACAGTCTGAGGATG
>Ga0335081_10023223_pt1 | contig 10033 bp, 10 predicted proteins | sample Lox_Sample_35_FD_206713 | JGI IMG/M metagenome (GOLD analysis project Ga0335081, IMG submission 206713) | Soil microbial communities from Loxahatchee National Wildlife Refuge, Florida, United States - Lox_Sample_3.5 | ecosystem: Environmental > Terrestrial > Soil > Wetlands | place: USA... | reverse complement strand
CTCGCACTTTTAATTACACCCGTGCACAACTTGGCTGTTGACTTCGTGTTTCGTGAAATGGTAGCTTTCCCGCACTGGGCTGAGCTGAGTAAGGTAAGTCAGCGTAAGAGAGCGGCGGGGGAGTGAGTGTGCTATGAGTCCTCTCGATTTGGTCCGACTCTCTGCGTTGATGGAACGCAGCGAGGGCAGGGCGGAGTTCGCGATTGCACTGATCGACGGGCCTGTGGCCCTCGACCATCCTGACCTCGCTGGGGCAACCGTCCGTACGCTCCCTGACCGCGAGCTTCCAGGAAAGCTCAAAGGGACATGTAGTCTGGCTGACAGTGTGGCGTGCACGCACGGGACATTCGTGGCGGGTATGCTTTTTGCGCGGCGGGGTTCGGTGGCACCGGCGATCGCCCCTGGTTGCACGCTGTTGCTGCGTCCGATTTTTGCGGAAGCACCGAACGTCAATGGGCAAATTCCGAGCGCGACTCCGGAAGAACTGGCGCAGGCCATTATCGAGAGCGTCGATGCCGGTGCGCACGTCATCAATTTGAGTTCCGCCCTCGTTCAGGCTTCACCGAAAGGCGAAAGCAGGCTGGAGGAGGCACTCAGTTACGCCGCCCACCGCGGCATTCTCACCGTGGCGGCGGCAGGCAATCAAGGGACCGTGGGAAGCTCCGCCATCACCCGCCACCGCTGGGTGATCCCGGTGGCCGCCTGCGATATTCAAGGCAGACCGCTGCGCGAAACGAATCTGGGAAGCTCAATCGGCAGGCGGGGGCTGAGCGCGCCCGGGGAGAATGTTACCAGCCTCGGAACCATCGGCAAGCCACAGACATTTGGCGGGACCAGCGCGGCGGCCCCTTTCGTCACCGGCGCCATCGCGCTGCTCTGGTCGGAGTTTCCCGGCGCCAGTGCGGCGCAGATCAAGCTGGCCGTGACCGGAGTCGGCACGCCAAAGCGGGCCACCATCGCGCCGCCCGTACTCGATGCCTGGGCGGCGTATCAGGTGTTAGCCTCAGCTCATAGCGGGAGAAGACTGTCATGAACAGGAAGGCAGCAACCAAGAATGACGCCCAGGAAGCTGAACGTCAGCCTCATCGCGTTCGTCTTCCGGGATTCCTCATCGAGAGGGAAATCGGCCTGGGCGACGCCATCAAACGCGTCACGTACGCGATGGGAATCCAAGCATGCGGCGGCTGCGAGAAGCGGGCCGCTGCCCTCAACCGATGGGTGCATTTCTCGCGATAGCCGATTTCGGCCCGCGATCTTGAGAGGGAGGTCATAACCAATGCGATTACCAGGATTTACCGCCGAGAGAAATATCCGCCGGGTGGTTCCGAGTTACTCCGAAGGGGGCGAGGCAGCCATCAACCGGCTGGCCGGCTCAAGACTGATCGGGCTGGGCTACGTGTGCACGCCGGACAATCGGGCATGCGCTTGCTCAGGGGCATTCGATTGCCTCGCGTGCGGGAGGGACCCCAAAGCCTGCGGTAACAAGACGACTTGCGTTTGCCATGGCGGCGCTGGCTGTGTCTGCTTCTGAGCCGGTACTTGCCAGTCGGGCCTGGGGTAGCAGCGAACGTGACGGCAGGCGTCGGTGCAGGTCAACCGATGGATACATTTCTCGCGATCGCTCGCCGATTTCGGCGCGCGATCTCGAAAGAGGAGGAAGAAACAATGCGATTACCAGGATTCACGGCCGAACGAAATATCCTCCAGGTAGTTCCGAGTTACTCAGAAGGGTTTTCAGCAGTTGGCGAGACAGCGATCAAGCTGGCTAGCTTCAGAGGATTGGGTTACCTTTGCACGCCTGACAATCAGGCATGCGTTTGCTCAGGGCTCATTGATTGCTTCCGATGCGCGTTGGACACCAGAGCATGCGGTGATCTGAGCAAGACCTGCGACTGCAGTCCCCGTACCGGCGCCTGTGGCTGCTCCTAGGCCGTTGCTGCCAGTCCGGGCCTGGGGTGGCCGGGAACGTCGACGGTAGGCGGCGGTGTAGGTCAAGCGACCGATGCATGTCGCGGGATATAGAACCACGGCCAGGTCCGTTGACAGAACCTGTAGAGAAGGCCTCGGTGCGAGCGCCGGCGGCTGCACAACCGCGTCGGGCGCTCAACCGATGGCTGTCATTTGGGGCCGCGACTCAAGGTGAAAGAGGGAGGGGCAGCTCATTGTATTGTGCCTCTGACGGCTGCCTTTGCGAACCTGGCTCCGACTGTGATGATCTGGCTGGGTCAGGTCATTGCGGGGGACGATCGATTGTTTGCCGAAACGGCATATGCGGGTGCTGACAGGACGCCTGTGACACGCAATCGACTTACCAGGAAGAAGTGCGGATGGCTCCGCAACCTTCCACATTACGGACTTTCACGTCCCATAGGAGGAATCAAATGGATCAATCCGAAGTGAAAGAGCAAGTTGCAACCGTAGCAACCGGCGTGAACGACGCCTCGGCGCCGGTAACCGCTGCCGCGAGGCCGGCGGCACGTTCGCTCGCGCCGCAGGCGTGCCCCACCTGCGGAACCGCGCCGGCCGGCAATGGCGCGACCGCCGCGGCTAGCTACATCTACGCTATCGGCAGGATTGAACCCCGCTTCCCAAGAGTCTCAGTGGAGAAGGAATTTGTCCAGGCGGTGGGAAGGGACAAGACCTCAGGTCTCACCGACCGGCAGGCGTTGCATGTGGTGCTTTCGAAGCCCGAGAATCGTTACCTGGTGCGGCAGTTGTGCTGGGTAATGACCATCGAGGGCCTCGAAACGTACATCCTGGTTCCCCGCGACCCGGGAGATTACAGCTTGCTGGTAGAGGCGCTGCGTCCCACCCCGCAGCCTTGGGACCTTGACTGCGTCATCGGGGTTCGAGGACCGATGGCCCCTCCGGAAGTGTGCAACGGGCTGATGGTCCCGATCGTAGGCTTCGATCAGCTCTATTCCTTCGACCGCGACTCCTTGATCAAAGCCATTCCGCGTCCGGAAAAGACCACAGATAAAGACTTTGTTCCGGCGGCAGAGGAGCTGTTCGACCGAATCATGCAGATGACGGACAACGCCGGCGCCACGGATGAGCACCGCGCGTTGAATTACCTGGCAATTCGCTACCCGGCCATCTATGCCAGCGCGGCCGACGCTTTTGGACGTAACGCCTCGCTCACCGGCGTGGGTCTTGCCTCTTCGCCGCTCAGCGGCACGCGCAAAGTGCTGGATGTGATCTTCACCTACACCAACCGCGCTACCGACGTGGACGAGAAGTTCTTTGTGCGCGTCGATGTGACCGAGGAGTTTCCGTTCCTGGTCACTAAGCTGTCGCCTTACTACGACCGTTAAAGTCGATTCCGGCAGTAAGGCATCGGAACTGCCGGAACTACTTGACCCGCCGCGCCAAATCCTGCGGGCGGAGATGAAGCTCCATGTGGATGACTCCACGCCAAGAGTGATCTCTCGGCGGTAAATTCAGGCAACTTCTTCTTCCTCCACGGCTCGATCCAGGGGTGCGATCGCGGCTTCCTGTTGATCCAGCAACGTGAGCAGTTCCTTCCGCCGCCGACACGCCCGAGGCAACAGCACCGGGCTTTCCAACTCCGCCCGCCCCTTCACGCTCCACAGACTGGCGTTTGCAACACACCCCCTGGCTCATCGCCAGAGCCTACAATTGATTCTTCACCAGTGCACCAGCGTCAGGCGATGCACCAGCAGGCTGCCGCAGGTCGCGCTCCCCTAGCGACGGCACCCAGATGCGCGGAAAACGATGGGTGCGCGGCAGGTCCAGCAGGTGCTCGGCATCCCGCGTGTCGGTCTTTTGCTGACGAACTTCACGGGCCCAAATGTGCGCCGCGTCCCCCACCCACAATTCGTGCCCGCACTCGCTCAGCAGCCGTTCGAACCACAGCGCGGGAAACGTCGCTTCGATTCCGATCCGGGCCCCGCGCGGCCAGCGGGCATAAAAGGCTTGCACCTCGCCTTTCTCGTGTTCTAACCGACGCGTGCGTATTTCCCCCGCTTCCTCATCCACCCACGCTACAACCTGGTAGCGCGGACGCAAATCACATCCGATAATGTTCATGGCTCGGCTCCTTTCCCGGCAAGCCTTGGTCCCTTACAAAACCAAGTTTACCGGCGAACTGGAGCCGACGCCGTTATCCAATCAGACCTGATTCCTAGGTCCGCGGTCCGTTCGACAATCCAAATGAAAGTGCGAGACGTAAGGAACACGTCTGCAATGCCACGCCATAAAATCTTGTTTTTCTTTTAGCAAGGTTTTTTCGGAGCCTTTCTCCGGGGCCGCTTGAATACAGGGTTTCGACGCCTAGAATGTCTACTTGAGGCAGGCGTCGGCTTTCGTTGTTATGGTTGCGGCCAGAAGGCCGCGCTCCCGGCCAGTTGCCGGACCGAGACGCTCCCGCGACAGCGGGCGGGACGCCCGCCCTGTGCGGAACCATGTCGCAATAGGGCGGTTCGATGTGAGCGAGTTTTTCGCGCCAACCACCGTCTATGCCTAACATAATAAAGGGCCCATTGCTGAATATTTCGTTCCCCCGAAAATCGCTCATCTTATAGAAAACAAGCCAGATACGATTTGTTTTTCGTTTAAGTCTCATGGCTTCAATACGTTAACATACTGTTGTATCGAAATGATACACTTCTTTCTTTCATTCTGACTCCTGACTCCTGTCCTCCGATCATCCTTTGTATCCCGAACCGCGCCCGCATCCCAAAGCCCGCCGGCGCTGCGCCCGAAGCTCAGATGGCCCTCGCCGCGATCCACAGGGGCCGGGAAACGGCCGGTGTCTTCGGCCGGTCCGGGACCGGCAGGGTTGGCAAAACAAGATTGTTCGCGAACACCGATCATCGTTGTGCTAAACCTCAGAAGTCCGGCGTCCGGATTATCGAATCGATTAAGTATAGGACGAGGTAATTTAAAAGTCAAGAAATAAAAAAGGGGGTGTGTAGACCGTGCCTTCTAGTCTAGCTGACGCGTAGCCCGCGATAATTCACCTCCCGGCGACGGAAGGCGCTTTTTCGGGACATGCCCGTCGTGCTGGCGAGTGGCGGGCTGGCTTTTCCACCGCGAAATAATCGTTGACAGCGGGTCCCCGGGGTGTACAGTAAGGGGCTCGCAGATGCTAAAGAGGAAATCCCGGATAGCATGCAGTTAACCGCGCACGGCATGGGTGTCCGTGCAATCGATCTGCCCCATAAGGAGTTCTGGCATGCGTGAACATGGCCCCGCTGGGCCGCTCCCGCTGAACGAGGGCAGTTTTCATGGCGCTTGGCATCCCTTCGGTTCATCTGTCGTTTGGCTGGCCACGGAGCGGGTTGGTCCTCTTACTGGCAGCCGCCGGGAGGGCCATCCCGAGCTCCGTGAAGACCCTCAGTATCTGCCGCTGCTGAACGAGCTTTGGGTGTGCGGCGTTCAGGGCGCCGACCTCGGCGCGAATACGGAACACAGCGACGGGCGCCTCTATTTCTTTACCGGAGATGTGACCCCGGTCCCAGGAACGGGCAATCCCGACAACGCGGACATGGTGGCATGGACAGACGAAACCAGGATTGTCCGTCACGGAGGGCATTTTTCGCTCGGCCAGCAGTTTGTGCTCCCCTTCGGTGAGGCGCCGGGCCCCTCGCAACAGCCCGACTGGCGCCACTGTTTGAAGTGCGGCAGCATGTTCTGGGATGGCGACCCGCGTGTCAAGGGTGTGTGCGCGGCAGGGGGCGTCCACGCGTGGGACGGCCCCAATTTCACGTTGCCTTTCGGTGACGGGGCGGGCCCGGGGCAGCCGAAATGGAGCTTCTGTGGCCAATGCAGCGGCATGTTCTATAATGGTTACGACTCGGGTGAGCACCCTAAAGGCGTCTGTCCAGCAGGAGGATCCCATTCAGCTATGGGTTGGAACTTCGTGCTGCCCAATGAGCCGCCCGATTCATTCAACCTGCCGGGGGAGCGGAATTGGCGCTACTGCGTGAATTGCGCTGCGTTGTTCTGGGATGGTGGAACCAATAAGGGCATCTGTGCTGGAGCCCGCGGAGGCGGTCTTCATGTGCACCCGGTTCTCAACCATTCCGGAAAGTTTGATGCCTTTCGCGCGGATCCTCCCGTCGGACTCACGCTCACCGTGGAAACTCCAGGCAGCGCCTTCAGTTTCAATGGACGTGTGTACGTCTTCTGCAATATTTCGGAGGAGAAATACTCGGGGCAAGTGCGGCCGGGCGACCCGGCTTACGGCACTTACCTGGTGAGCAAAAGCAACCCCGATCAGCCTGGCCCCTATCAAGAGGAGTTCATGTTCAGTCCCCGGCTTGGCTGGCGCTACAGGGACGACAGCCGCACGCTGCTCGAAGGCCATGAGGTGTTAGGCTATCGATTTGTGATCCCGCTGGGTCCGACCAAAACTTCGCACTGGCGGTCGTGCGCAAATTGCCGGGCAATGTTCTGGGATGGCGATCCGGGCAAAGGTCATTGTCCGAAAGGCGTTGCCGGCTCACCCGGGCATCAGGCTGACGAGCGTGATTCACGTTGGTTTTCGCTTCCAGACCATCTCGCGGAGGATGCACAGAATCAAGGCTCCTGGACGCGATGCATAAAATGCCTGGCCTTGTTCTGGGCTGGCGACCCCGGCAACCGGACAGGGCTCTGTCCCGCCGGTGGGGACCATCAGCCGGACCGCCGCAACTTTGTGCTGCCCCACGCGAGCATTACGCGAGACATCCACCATCTGGACGACTGGCGTTTTTGCGCAAAATGCTTTGGCCTGTTCTGGGCGGGTGAGCTCACGGGCCAGCGCGGCACTTGCCCGGTGGATGGGCAAAAACACCAGGAGATGGGCTTCAACTTCGTCTTGCCGCACCATCTGCCGGAAGACGCAAATCATCAGAGTAACTGGAGCTTTTGCGAGAAATGCTTTGGGATGTTCTGGATTTATGCCGAGAACAATCACTGCCCTGCCAACGTCGGTGGTCACGTTCCGGCGCCTCCCCCCGATCCTCAGAAGAATCCCATTCCATACTACTTCGCCCTGCCTCACAGTCTCCCGCCGGATTCGCAAAATCAAGACAGTTGGTACTTCTGCGATAAATGCGGAGGTCTGTTCTGGAACGGCGACAAAGGCAAGGGCACGTGCCCTGCAGACCCCCGCGGGCATCATGCCGCCGGCTTGAATTTTGTGCTGCCTCATAATCCCGGTGTGGATGCGAATAACCAGGGTGACTGGCGCTTTTGCGTCAAATGCAACGAGCTCGTATGGACAGGCTTTGACGGTTCGTTCGGGAGCCCACACCGTTTTGCGAGCACTGCCCCGGTGGTGGTCGACAATGCCGATCATCCCGGGCTTCCAGCTCAAGACGGGCGGGGTTTAGTGGTTTTGGGGTTCAGCTACTACCGTCAACATTGGGAACCTGGAGGAGGATTCTATCTGGCCTGGATGCCCCTCGGCGAGGGCGGCCCAAGGTTACAGGATGTGCAGTACTATGCCGGCCACAAGCCGGCGCCCTTGCCCGCCTACGACGTGGTGCGCGAGGAGAACATCGGCGGTCCGGATTGGAAAAGCGATCCCAATCTCGCAGCGCTATTCCTCGGCCGTCCTGCGACCTATACAGCGGTATCGGCAGCGTGGCTCAAGGATCCAGGGCTTTGGATTCTTCTTGACTCCAATGCGGATGACGGAAATCCCCGCGATCGCCTAGCCTTTGAAAAGCCCGTCTTTGCCCGCATCGCCCCCACCCTGTGGCGATTGCCGGAGGCAAAGCCAATCCCGATTTTCGATCCACGCCGTGAAAATGCGTACACGCACTACATGCACCTGGAGGAGCCCAACGGCGACCCGAATGACAGAGATGACATCGCCACCAGCGTGTCGCCGCCCTGGCCAGGCAAAGGTTGGGCCTACGGGGCATTCTTGATGAACCGTTTTTCGGAGTGGAACCCGGACACGCAGGAATTGGACATTTACTACTTACTCTCGCTCCATTCGCCGTACCAGATCCAGGTGATGCATACGAGGCTTCGCGTACGTTGAGATTCCGTCGTGCGCCGGCGATGTGCGACCAGCCGGGAGACAACCCAGCGTCGCTTCCCCAGGCGTCGAGCTCTTGATAGCCAGCGGCGCGGGAGAAGCCACCGCAATGCACCGTCCCCAAGCGCCCGTTGTAAAAGAAGGCGAGCCCGTTGCACCCCGCTCCCAGGGTCCAGCCCTAGTTCCTGATTTTACGCTTTCCGACTTTCGACTTTCGACTGTATTCTGACTCGCGGGAGAATCCGTGAAAATTGCCGAGAACATCGTACGGGTCCAAGAACACATCGCGGCCGCCTGCCAGCGCGCCGGACGCGGCCCCGAGGACGTGAAGTTGGTGGCGGTGACCAAGACCGTGCCGCCCGATCGCATCCGACTGGCGTATGAGGCCGGCCTGCGCGACTTCGGCGAGAACCGGGTGCAGGAGGCGGCCGCTAAACGGCCGGCCCTCTCCGACCTCACCGTCATCTGGCACCTGATCGGCCACCTCCAGTCCAATAAGGCCAGGCCGGCCCGGGAGCTTTTCCACTGGGTCCACTCGGTGGACTCCCTGCGCTTGGCGGAGAAACTCCATCAGTCGGCCGTTTGCAGCGGCGATCGCCTGCCGGTGCTGCTGGAAGTGAACCTGGGCGGAGAGGCCACCAAGGCCGGTGTGGGCGAAAGCGAAGTGATTCAACTGGTGGAGCAAATCGCGCCGCTCGAGACGCTGGAAGTACGCGGCCTCATGGTGATTCCGCCGTTTTTCGAGGACCCCGAGCAAGCGCGCCCTTTTTTCCGGCGCTTGCGCCAATTGGCGCGTGAAGTGGAGGCTCGCGGCGTTCCTAATGTCTCCCTGCAGGAGCTCTCCATGGGCATGAGCCACGACTTCGAGGTGGCGATCGAGGAAGGCGCCACCATCGTGCGCGTGGGCACGGCGATCTTCGGGCCGCGTTAGGGAACAGGGAATAGGGAACAGGGAACAGGAAGAAATACCTTCATCCGGTCAGAAGAATTGACGATTGACGGTTGGGAAGAGCGGCCCATTGACGATTGCGGATGGCCGATTGAAAGGCCACGTGACTTGCCTGCTGCTCTCTTTCAATCGTCAATTCTTCGCGCTGTGGGAATTGGATGTCACAGCACACTCGTTCGATTGGTTCCCTGTGTTATTTCGTTAGCCCCGGAGGGGCGAAATAGAGTAGCCCCGGGCGTGAGCCCTGGGGAAAGGCCCGCTCACCCGCTCTTCCGGTCACCCTCTCCCCCCTGGGGAGAGGGAAGGGGTGAGGGGACTCGCGCTGACCCAGGGCTGACGCCCCTGGGCTACTCTGTTTCGCCCCTCCGGGGCTAACGACACTCAAAGTCTCGGCGGCCACGAAATACAAAGGACTAATCGAACGATGTACTAGCCCTGCTAGAGTTTTCCAAGCATGAACCTCCGCGTCGAACGAAACACGGTAACGTTCTGGCTCCGGGCCAAGCCACGCTCGTCACGTGAGCGGCTCACGATAGACGGCTCGGGCGAACTACGCCTGGAAATTCACGCGGCCGCCACCGAGGGCAAGGCCAACGAAGCCTGCGTCGAGTTTCTAGCGTGCGCCCTGCACCTGCCGAAGAGTTCGATTTCCATTGTGAGTGGCGAGCGGTCCAAGCGCAAATTGATGCGCGTGGTCGCCACGGACCCCCAGCAGGTGGTAAGTCGGCTTCAAGCGCTGGCGGAGCCGGGGAAGTGACGGGATTCGGGATTCGGGTTTCGGGGTTCGCAGAAAGAAGACGAGCCGCGCTCCGCGAATCCCCAACCCCAAACCTCGAATTCCCCTCTTCTCGAAAATCACTGCTTGCATTTCGCCTTTCAGTCGTCATAATTCAGCATTACGCTGGCCAACGTTTGCCGCCGGCGTCAGCGCGCAGGAGGTTTTGTGAGCTTCACCCAGCGGCTCCAGGAGATTCGCACCGGCTTCGAACGCGCCTTCTGGGTCGCCAACATCACCGAACTTTTCGAGCGCCTTGCATACTATGGGGCGTCGGCGGTGCTGGCCATCTACCTGAGTGAACAGCTTCATT
>Ga0335081_10023222_pt1 | contig 10033 bp, 10 predicted proteins | sample Lox_Sample_35_FD_206713 | JGI IMG/M metagenome (GOLD analysis project Ga0335081, IMG submission 206713) | Soil microbial communities from Loxahatchee National Wildlife Refuge, Florida, United States - Lox_Sample_3.5 | ecosystem: Environmental > Terrestrial > Soil > Wetlands | place: USA... | reverse complement strand
CCAGCGAGGGCGCTCCGGGACAGCCCCAGCTGCCCCACCAGGTGACGGACCGGCGCGGCGCCGCCCAGCTCCTCCAGAGCGTCCATCACCGCGCGCCGGGCCGGGCTCCGACGAAACATCCTCTCCCGCTCGGCGAGCGAGGGCCAGGGCTCGACCAACCTCGCGAGGCGCTCCGTCTGCACCGCCGCACCCGAGTCCACCGGAACCACGTGGAGCTCCAGCAGCCCCGCCCGTTCCAGGCGGTGTACCGCGTCCCACACCGGCCTTCGAAGCGCGCGGGCGAGCGCCGGAACGGGGGCCTCCCCGCCCTTCTGCTCCAGCACCGCGAGGACTTCTCCAGCTACGCCTCCGATGCTCGGGCCGCCTCGGAGTACGGCCACGACGTGGGATTCACCCCACATGGCGGACGGCAGTGCCGCCCGGAGGGCCAGCCCCAACGGCGAACCGTAGTATCCGGAGATCCAGCGGACCGTCTCGAGCAGCGGGCCGGGGAGAGCCGGTTCAGGGTCCGGGGCGGCGAGGACCGCCCGAGTCTCCCGCTCCGGGGCCGGCACGCCCACCTCCGTCACGATGCCGACCATCTCCCGCTGGCGCACCGGGACGACAACGCGCGCCCCCGGCACGGCGCGATCCCCCAGGCTTTCCGGAATGCGGTAGGTGTAGGGCTGAGCCAGCGGCAACGGAAGAGCCACCAGCCCGTAGCCGGGCGTCATCGTCGGCTCAAGCCGAGACCCGCACCGGTGGGGAGCCGGACCTGGCCCCCGTCGATGGTGGCGCCCACGAAGGGATCGTTGGAGAGAAGCGCCGCGCCATCGAGATCCACGATGTCGACCAGTGGAGTGAAGTGCGCCGCCGCGGTGATCGCAATCGAGCTCTCGATCATGCAGCCGACCATCACCATCATGTGATGCGCCCGGGCGGTCGCGATCATCCGGAGCGCCTCCCGGAGGCTACCGCACTTGGCCAGCTTGATATTGATCCCGTCTACCTTGCCGACCAACGGCGGGATGTCCGTCGCAGTCAGGCAGCTCTCATCGGCGATCACCGGAATCGTGGATGCCCGCGTGACCACGGCCAGGCCCTCCAGGTCCTCGGCCGGCAGGGGTTGCTCGAGAACCGTCACCCCGAACTCCTTGAGCACCGGCAGCATGCGCAGTGCCTGCTTGACGGTCCACCCCGCGTTCGCGTCGACCCGGAGCTCCTTGTCGGTCATCCCGCGGATGGTCTGAAGGATCTCCACGTCCCGGTCGCTGCCGAGCTTGATCTTGAGAATCGGATAGGTGGCGGCTTCGCCCACCTTCTGGCGGATCTTGTCCGCGGTATCGATGCCGATCGTGAAGGTGGATCGCGGCGTGCCCAGGGGATCGAGGCCGAACAGCCGCGCGACGGGAATCCCCAGTCGCTTGCCAGCCAGATCGTGGAGCGCCGAGGAGAGAGCGGCACGCGCCGAGGGGTTGTGGTGCAGCAGCTGCTCCCAGGCGCGCTCTGCTGCTTCGATCTGCAGCGGATCGGCCGGAAGCGAGCCACCGTACACGGCCAGGGCCGCCAGCACCGTTTCGGGGGTCTCGCCGTAATAGCGCGATGGGGCAGCCTCGCCCCAGCCTTCCAGCCCATCGCCGTCGCGCAGCCGCACCCAGACCGTGCGGTACTCGCTCTGGCCGCCTCGGGCGATGATGAACGGATGCCGAGTCCGGAGGCTCAGGATCTCGATGTCCATTCGCAGCGTCTGCGCCATCGGGTTCCCCCCAAAATCGGGTTATGCGAGGGCCTGAACCGTTTCCGCCACTCCCTCCGCCACGCGCGAAGGAATGTAGCCCCCCTCGAGCACCCCGACGATCGGGGCGCGCGGGAATTCTTCCCGGAGCCGAAGCGTAAGTCGGGCAAAGTCCGGCGGCTCCAGGGTGAACCCGCCGAGAGGATCGCCGTACAGCGCGTCGTATCCGGCCGATATCAGCACGATCTCGGGAGGCCAGCCGCGCGACGCCGCGATGATGGCGGCCCACAGGTCTTCGACATAGAGCTCGGCCGGCGCCCCAGGGCCACGGGGGACGTTGAACACATTGCCCACCCCGCGCTCATCAGCCATGCCGGTGCCCGGATACCAGGGGTGCTGATGGAGCGAGACGAAGCGCATCGTGGGGTCGTGCTCCATGAGCGCCTGGGTGCCATTCCCATGGTGGACATCCCAATCCACGATGAGTACCCGCTTCCGGCCCAGCCGCTGGGCCAGCCGGGCGCCGACGACGACGTTGTTCACCTGACAGAATCCCATGGCGTTGGCCTCCAGCGCGTGGTGCCCGGGGGGGCGGATCGCGGCGAAGGCGTGCGCTCCGGTGGCGTGCGCCGCGTCGATGGCCGCGCGAAGCGCCCCGGTGGCCCCAAGCACCGCGGCCCAGCTCGCCGCGCAGACGGGAGTGTCCGGATCGAGCTCGCCGCCGCCCGCGCGGCTCATCCCTTCCAGGCGCGCCAAGTACGCCTCGGGATGCACCAGACGCAGTTCGTCGCGCCCCCCGGCGGGAGCCTGATGCACCGTGGCCACCGGCAGCGATGCGAGCCGGTCCAGCGTGGCCTGCAGGCGGGCGGGTGTTTCAGGGTGGTGTCGGCCCGGGTCGTGCTTGAGGCAATCGGGGTGCGTGAAGACGGGTACTGCCATGAGTCATCGCCGGATCAGATCGCGCAGCGCCCGGGCCTCGTCCCGCAGGTCGCGACGGGCGGCGGCCAAGGCCGCCAGTGACCGGCGATGCCGCTTCCAGAAGTGAAGCACGAGCAGAGCGCCAAGGAGGCACAGGCCGCCGCCAATGGCGTACTCGAGGCGACGTCCCCACAGCCCGGCGAGGACCAGGAGCACGCCGTCGAGCGTCAGGCACCCGACGGCGAACAGCGTGAGGATCCGGCGGCCCGGCGGCGTCCGCCGCGGCGTGTCGGGCACGACTAGCGCACCGGTCGACGCCGGCGGCGCAGCACGATCAGCGCGGCGTTCGGCACAACGCCGGCCTGGGCCAGGCTCTGGGCCTCGTCGGACAGCTCCGCCCCTCTGAACTTGACGAGGAACTGATCGGGGCGCCCGCGAACGTGGGTCAGCGCGAGGGCCCTGCTCTTGGCCTCGGACAGCGGCGCCTCCGCCGGAAGCTCGAGCGAGACCTGGTCCCAGCTGTCGGCCACCGTCACCCGCACGGGAATCGTGGTCACGCGGCACCCGCTTTCTCGGACGGGGCGGGCAGGGTGGAGAGAAAGCGCCCGACGGCCTGATCAAAGAACAGCGTCGAAGCCCGGACCCGCGTCCCGCGGCTGCCGGGCCCGACCGAGAGGGCAATCTCCTCCCCTCCCTGTCCCCGGAGGGTGAGCCAGCTGTCCCCCTCCTTCTCCGGATAAGCAGCGTTCCCAGGCACGCGTTCCTGGAAGAAGGATTTGGCGCGGCGCAAAACGTCAGTGCCGGACAACGCGGTTTCGGTCTCGTGGGTCATAGGGCTCTTTGGGAAGAGGCCCGCCTCTGATTGCCTTGGGCGGGCGATGGTCGGCACCGGCGTGTCAAAGTTAACGGGGGCGTACATCTGGCGGGACCGGCCCGCGGGGCTACAGCTGCTCCAAGGCCTGGGCCACGCCCGCAACGATGTTGTTTAGGCGCCACTCCACGGAGAACCGGACCACCCCCGGCTTCTGCCAGCCGCTCCATCACATCGGCGGCGCTTCGGCCTGAGTCGTCGCAGATGGGTGATCCGCCAGCAATTCGCTCCCCCCGGACCTACAGCGAGCTGGCCAGCCTCAGACTTCAGGAATCGGAAGGCCCCACCGCCTTCACCATCGAAGGCGATCAGCGAGCCGGGAGCGGAGCGCTGCAAGACCTTGGTGGGGGCGGTCTGCCTCCGGGCTGGGCCGGCTAGCGCAATCGTTCCTCAATCCATGCGCCCACCCGGTCCTGGTGGACGCGCTCCTGGGTCATCGAATCGCGTTCCCGGACGGTGAGGGTGCCGTCGGCCAGAGTCTGACCATCCACCGTCAAACAGAAGGGCGTCCCCGCTTCGTCCATCCGACGATAGCGCCTCCCTATAGCGCCGCTGTCATCATAGAAGCATGGAAACCGCCGTTTGAGATCATGGTACATCCGGTCGGCCAGTTCCGGCATTCCATCCTTCTTGACCAGGGGCAGCACCGCCGCCTTGATGGGCGCCACCCTGGGGTGAAAGCCCAGCACCACCCGGGTCTCTCCCTCCACCTCCTCTTCGCGGTACGCGTTTACCAGGAGAGTCAGGGTGACCCGGTCAGCGCCCGCCGAGGTTTCGATGATGTAGGGGATGTACCGTTCGTTCCCGGCCTGGTCGAAGTATTCGAGCTTCTTGCCCGAGTACTCCTGATGCCGCCCCAGATCGTAGTCGCTCCGGTTGTGGATCCCCTCGATCTCGTTCCAGCCGAAGGGAAACTCGAATTCGATGTCGTACGCCGCCTTGGCGTAATGCGCCAGCTCACCAGGACCGTGCTGATGCCACCGGAGCCGTGCCGGATTCAGGCCAATGGCGTGATGCCAGGCCAGCCGCCACTCCCGCCACCGCTCGAACCACTCCCCGTCGGTCCCCGGCTTCACGAAGAACTGCATCTCCATCTGTTCGAACTCGCGGGTACGGAAGATGAAGTTCCCAGGCGTAATCTCGTTACGGAAGGCCTTCCCGATCTGTGCGATGCCGAAGGGAACCTTCTGGCGGGACGCGTTCAGCACATTCTGATAGTTGACGTAGATCCCTTGGGCTGTCTCGGGGCGCAGGTAGACCACGGCTGCCTGCTCCTCGACTGGCCCCATGAAGGTCTTGAACATGAGGTTGAAGAGGCGCGGCTCCGTGAGATCGCAGGTCGAGTGCTCGCCGGGATGCTTACTGGGTTTCTGTGGGCACTGGGCGTCGCCGAGCTTGTCGGCCCGGAACCTGGCCTTGCAGGTACGGCAATCGACCAGCGGGTCGGTGAAACCGGCCACGTGACCCGATGCCTCCCAGACGCGAGGATGCATGAGGATGGCGGCATCCAGGCCCTCGATGTCGTCCCGGGCGTGCACCATGGCCTCCCACCACCGGTCCTTCACGTTCTTCTTGAGTTCCACGCCGAGCGGTCCGTAGTCCCACACCGAGCCGAGCCCGCCGTAGATCTCCGAGGACTGGAAGACAAAGCCGCGTCGCTTGCAGAGCGACACCAGTTTTTCCATCAGCGATGTGTCGGCCATTCTCGGTGGGGGGTTCGAGGGGAACGGGACTTGGGGCCCGAAACCTAGGGGAACGGGATCCGGCCAGCAAGCTGGGGTTCGTGAGCCAACTCGTTGTTCTGCAACCGCTTGGCGACGGGAGCCGGGGCCAGGAACCCCGGGGCGGCGCCTAAGGAATCTTAGCGCAACTCAATGAGGCACAAGCGTTTCGCGGCAGTTTGCCAGACCCCGAACTGTGGCGCCCGCGCTCCGACAGCCCGTCAAGTGCCTGCCAGACGTGGACATGTGGAGAGGGCCTCCGAGGGCGTAGAACTTGCCCGTTTCGGGGCGTGAGAGAATTCGTGACCCGACGGCGTTGTGTCGGAGAGGCCGGATCAGGGCGTCCGGCGCCCCGGGGCTCCAGACGTCTCCAAGTTGCTGGGACAGAACCGGTTTCCTAGCTTCAAGTGAGAACCTGGTGGAGCAGCGGAAGCGCACAGCCGATGTCCCGATCCCTGACGGAGTGACAATGCAGATGAAAGCGGCGCCCCGCCCCAGCTGGCAGGCGGGCTTCACTCTGGTAGAGATGATCATCGTGGTGGTGATCATCGGGCTCCTTGCGACGATCGTGATGCCGCAGATCAACCTGGCGCGGATCCAGACCAAGGCCACGGTGCAGTCGCTCGGGACCACCCTGCTCGCGGTCCAGCGCCAGGCCATCGCCCGGCAGCATAACATGCTCGTTCTCATCGACGCCGCAGGGAAAGACCTGCGCGTCGTCGATGACTCGAACAACGACGAGCAGGTGAGCGCCAACGAGCGGGTGCAGTTCATCCCCCTCGGCCAGAACGTGGTATTCGGGCGGCCCGCGGCCGTTCCGGCACAAGGCTTTGGCGGGAACGCGATCAACTTTACGAATACGGAGACCACCACGGGGCTCCCGGCGATCGTGCTCTACCGGAATGGCAGCGCCAAGGAGTACGGCGGCTGGTATATCAGCACCGTGAAGGCCATGGCCGGGGTGCCCGGCCATGCCAACGAGACCTGGTCCATGGATATGGAGCGAGCCACGGGGCGCGCCGAGTGGATGCGATGGAACGGTAGCACCTGGCTGAGGGGGTTCTGATGCGGAATCGAGAGGCCGGCTTCACTCTGATCGAAGTGGCCATCGCGGTCACCATCCTCGCGATCGCCCTGCTCATCGTGCCCTACGCGGGCATCCGGTTTACCACCGCGGTCGCGACCAACCGGGTCCGGAACGAAGCGGGCGCGCTGGCCGATGCGTGGATCGCGCGGTGTCGCGCGGAGCCCAACTACGCGGCGCTCGATTCCAACGTGGCCGGCAAGTGCCGGGGGACGGTCACCGGGCTGGGGACCTACAATTTCACCCGGACCACAACCGTCACGACAGACGCCACGCTGTCCGGGGTGGCCGACTCACTGAACGACTACAAGCGCGTCACTGTGGTCGTGACCTCCGCCGCGCTGACCTCGTCGGTCAGCCGCACGGTCACGATCGCCAAGCCATAGCCGGGAGGACGGTCATGCGCGACCGCCGTGGTATGACCCTGATCGAAATGATGATCGCCATCACCGTGTTCTCGGTGATCATGGCGGGAGCCCTGGGCTTCCTGTCCCAGCAGTCGAAGGGACTCGATCAGAACTCGAGCGATATGGACATGCTGCAGAACCTGTCCTTCTCCGGGGCGCTGATGTCGGAGGACATCCGGATGGCCGGGGCGAACGTGCCCTACGCCCAGCCCTCCCTCGTCTATGCCGGGGTCAACTCGTTCATCTTCAACGCCGACTACTCGTCAAACACCGACAGCCTCTACGCCATCTACTACAATCCGGGCCTTCCCGCCGGCCAGGTGAACGCCCTCACGGCTTCACAGAAGTTCAACCTGCCCGGCACCAGCCCCGTCTTTGCCTACCCCGATTCCAACTATTACGCCTCGGGAAGCTCCGGGGTCAACAGCCCCGCCGAGACGATCTCCTGGTTCTTCGCGGCGGACACGCTGGCCGGATACTACCTGCTCGAGCGCCAGGTGAATAACGCCGCGCCGGAGGTCGTCGTCCGCAACGTGCAGAAGACCGCGGGGACCAACTTCTTCCGGTATTACTGGACCCACATTCCCTCGGCGGGGACCTCGAAGGCGACGCTGGATACGGTCCCGACGGCCTGGGTGCCGATGAAGCACTCGGTCGCCATTCACGGATCAGTGGGCGACACCGGTTCGGTGGCTCATATCGACAGCCTGGCGGCAGTGGAGGTCGCCTTCACGGTGACCAACGGCCTCACCGGCAGCGCCCTCCGTACGCGGGCCATCGACTTCATGGTACCCATGCCCAACGTCGGAACGGCGGCGGTCACCAGTTGCGGCGATATTCCCATCCTCGGGTCGGCGGTGAGCGCCAACTGGAACGTTGACTCGACCGTGTCCCCCTGGGACACCACGATGATTCTCACCTGGAATCAGGCCGTGGACGAGGTGGGCGGTGAGAAGGACGTCAAGTCCTACGTCATCTGGCGCCGCAACGTAGGCGACACCACCTGGCCCGATCCCATCGCCACGGTTCCGGCCGGGTTCGCCACACCCAGCTACAACGATCAGACCGCCGTGGTCGGCGCGCCCGGCTATCAGTACGGCCTGGCCGCGCAGGACTGCACGCCCTCGCTCTCGGCGATGGCCACAGTCACGGCGCCGCTTCATCCCTGACGCGTCCTCGGAGACCGCCTTATGCCGTTCCGACCCCTTCGCAACGAGCGCGGCATCGCGCTCCTGACCACGCTCCTCGTGGCCTTCGCGGTGAGCGCGATCGCCATCGCGGCGGTCATGATGACCCTCAACGCCAACCTCATCGGCAAGAACGGGGACCGAGTCACGATCGTGAACGACGCCGCGCTGGCCGGCGTCGAGGAGGCGCGAAGCGCGCTGAACGGGAACAAGGCGCTCTTCCCCAACAACGGCTATACGACCATCGAGAGCAACGTCACCGTCAAGGATGCGAGCAATACCGCGATCCCCAAGGTCACTCGGTCGACCTACGTGGGTCCAAGCGGCATCACCAGCGGCCAATATGGGGTGGTAGGCAGCATCATCTCGGTGGCGACAGACAGTTTCGGGAACAAGTCGGTGCGGCGCCTGGAGGTGAACCAGGAGAGCTTCTCGAAGTTCGCGTACTTCACGAACTCAGAGAACGATACCGCCGGCAACACCATCGTGTTCGGTGGTGGCGACCAGATCCAGGGACCGGTGTTCTCGAACGACCTCCTCAAGATCTACACCTCGCCGACGCCGGCCGTCACGTTCACCGGGCAGGTGAGCACCGCCAAGAGCAGCATCCAGAACCAGGGCAACGCGGCCTTTACCGGGCCGCCCCCGATCCTGAACGCCGCACTCATTCCGATGCCCACGGTGGCGGACCTCAACAAGCTCGACAGCCTTGCGAACGTCGGTAACACCAAGTTCGCCGGGTCGACGGCGGGCGGTGCCGGCCAGGCGAGAACCCGGATTCAGTTCCTCACGATCGACTTGGGACCCACCTACGGGGTGCAGGGCTTCTTCCGGGTCTATCAGGGCACGGACGAGAACTTTGTCTCCGCCAGCCTGCCGAGCACGACGAGCGCCTCGGGGAGCTACCTTGAGCTCTCCAAGAACTGCGGCGACGTGGCTGGCGCAAGCGGAAAGTTCCTGGCGGCGTTCTACCACGATACCACCTCGGACAGCCTCCACCGGCACGGCTTTACCGGCGCCCTCAGTAACGCCAACAAGGCCAAGCGCCGCGACTCGTCCCTCGTCAACTCGGCCGGGACCGGCGCCAACAACGTCGTGCGGACCACCCAGTGCTACCTCGGCGGCGACTCGATCCTGACGGCGCCGGGAACCGGCGCCAACTGGCCCAACTCGGGCCAGCCGGATGGCGGGAGCTGGGTGGCGGCTCCCGGCAGCATCCAGGCCGCCCTGGCCACGCTTGGCGCGGTCATCACCGGCCGTCCCGACGCGCACTACCTCTTCCCCTTGAGTCGAGCCTGGAACTCGAGCTTCAAGGGCATCATCTCCGTCGGCGGGAAGGTCATCGTCAGCGGCACGGTTCACGGCCGCGTGACGGTTGCAGCCACAGGCAACATCATCATCGGCGATGATGTGTACTACTACCAGAACCCGGCGACCCGGCCCTGCCAGACAGGGGACATCGCGGGGTTCTTCTCGGGCCAGTCCATCATCGTTGCCAACAACACGATAAACGCCCCCCAAACGCTCAACACCAACGGCTCGCAGATCTCCGGCCCGGCCGGAACCTTCCGCAGCTATAGCGCCACGACGAACGAAACCATCGACGGGTTCATCCTTACCCTGAAGACGTTTGGCGCGGAACAGAACGGAGTGGGCTCCTCGAACGCGGAGCACTGCCTGATCGGCGGCAACTTCACGGCTGGCCGGGGCTGCCTCGTCACCTACGGCGGCATTATCCAGGGCTACCGCGGCGCCGTCGGCCTCACCTCAGGTGAGGGCTACATCAAGCGCTACCAGTACGACGCTTGCGGCTCCACCTATCCGCCGCCGTACTACCCGACGACCGGCATCTTTGTGAAGAACCGGTTCTACGAGATGGACCCGACCCGGTTCAACGTCGTGAACTGGTACGCGGCGAACCAGAACTGAGCTGCACCAACCCTTCCACAACAACGAAGCCCTCCGCACGCGGAGGGCTTCGTTGTTTCTCGCGGTGCCTCTGCTCCTCAGGCACTGCGTCGTCGAATGATGTCCGCCGCGATCAGCTCCCCGTGTCCCCGCGCGTTCTCGATGAAGAGCCGGTTGGCGTCGTTTCCGCTTGCGATGACCCCGGCGAGATAGCAGCCGACTA
>Ga0335081_10023221_pt1 | contig 10033 bp, 12 predicted proteins | sample Lox_Sample_35_FD_206713 | JGI IMG/M metagenome (GOLD analysis project Ga0335081, IMG submission 206713) | Soil microbial communities from Loxahatchee National Wildlife Refuge, Florida, United States - Lox_Sample_3.5 | ecosystem: Environmental > Terrestrial > Soil > Wetlands | place: USA... | reverse complement strand
CAGCCTCCGGGAGGTCTAGTTCGTTTGCTTTAACAACAGGTTGGATCGAAACCGCGGGGAAGAGGGACAATGCCATCCAGCCTGATTTTGCCAGGCATTCACTAGAGACCGCCATTCGCGTTGCACCCGCACTCAATGAAAAGAATTCGCTAACGAGCGGCGCTCTGTCTTGGGCGTGATCCATGATACTCCCAGGATGGAGAGCCCGAGGCCTGCCTGCGTAGCGCACCCTGCGGGGACACCGGAAAAGCGCCGTTCCAGACGTCGCTGGTACCGTCAGCAGGCTTCAATTCACATAGCTGATAAGGCAGTAGACCTAGTTATGGCTGTATGTGTATAATTCTAAGTCTCAGCATTAGGAGAGTACAAATGGTTAACAAATCCATGAACGTTGAGGCTGGGGAAGTCGCTCCAGGGACAAATTCCGACTTTCCCAAGCATTCGCTGAAGACCGCCATTCGCATTGCAACTGCACTTGAGGAAAAGAACAGCGGCAATCCAATGCCGCCTACTGACGTGGCTATTGCCATAGACAAGAGCCCTGGCAGCTCCGACTTCAGGGTGCTCCTGTCCTCGTCCATCAAATATGGATTAACGACAGGAAGTTACAATCAGTCCAAGGTCTCTCTGACCGCGCTTGCCCGCGACATCTTGGAGCCCACGTCCGACGAGGCGAAGAGCAAGGCTCTTTCCCAAGCCGCCTTCACCCCGCAGATCTTCGGGAGAATCTTCGACGCATACAAGAACAAGAAGGTACCAGACCCACACTTCTTCCAAAACGCTCTGGTCCGCGACTTCGGTATCCCGCGGGACCAGGCGGCCCGCTGCGCCTCGATCTTTCAGGAGAATGTCGAGTATCTGGGCCTGGTTCGCAAGGCGACCACGGGCAAATGGCTGGCGTCTGAGCCGACGGGATTTGCCTTCCAGGAGGAGCCATCCGCTCTGGTGGAAGCAGAAAGTATCAAGTCAGGCACCCAACAGTCGCCAATCGACACTCGCGGCCCGCAATCCCCGGGCCCAAAGGGTCCCGAAGCAGGTGGTTCCAGCGCGGTGGTGGCCGATGCCAGGTCCAGGAGGGTGTTCATCACGCACGGAAAGAACAAAGGGTTTATTGAGCCCGCGAAGAAGCTACTCTCCTTCGGCGAGTTGGAGGCGGTCGTCGCTGCTGAAAAGCAAACCGTCGCGCAGCCAGTTCCGGAGAAAGTAATGGAGGAAATGCGATCCTGCGGCGCGGCAATTATTCATGTCGATGACGAGCGTCGTCTCCTCGATAAAGAAGCAGAAGAGCACATAGTTCTTAACGAAAACGTGCTGATCGAAATTGGGGCAGCAATGGCTCTCTACGGTCGGCGATTCATTCTCGTGGTAAAAGAGGGGGTGGACCTGCCTTCCAATCTACAAGGGCTCTATGAAGTACGGTATAGCGGCGACAGCTTGGACGGCAGCGCTACGATCAAGCTGCTCGAGGCCATCAATGACATGAAGAAGCGCCCTTTGCCGGACACCGGAGCGCGCTAGGGCTGTCTCGAGAAATCCCAAAGTTCTGCGCTTCTTACGTGATCTACGTTTCGGAGTGGCTCGATGACCAAGAAAAACGGTGAGCCGGATTTCGCCGAGAAGGTTGAGCGGTTCTGTTCATCCTCGACGCGAGCCGTTCTTGCGGTGTTCCTCCTGGGCCTATTGGTATTTGAACTCACAAGATTCGCCTTTTGGTTGGTCGTGAGATAGTGCGTGGCCTGGTGCCGGCTGGTGCGGTGCCCATGCGGGGCGGGGTCAAGGCACTAGTGCTAACGGCACGGCTGAAGCCGTGCCCTTTCACGAATCTTTCGCGGGCGGGGCGCGCCGCGCCACATCACGCGGTGGCTGTTATCATTTCAGCTCCCTTCCATGAGCAAGTGGACTCGACCGCGCCGCGAGCCAGGCCGCAGTTACACGGATGAAGACACCGAACGGTCCGAAAGACTGATTGCGAGGGTGCGCAAGTTTCTGGAAGAAGGTGTACCTGAGGACGAGCCGGAATTCGTTGTGGCGGTAAAGGCTGCAAAGCCGAAAATAACAGCAAGTGAATTAAAGGAAGTGATCAGGCAGTTTCGCGCCGCCGTTTACGAGCGGCAACAGCGCGATCGATGGCGGCGTTGAACTTCTTTTCAGACTCTCCGAGTTCTTTGGGCGTCATTCCCCTAGCGCCCTCATCGATGATGTTTCTCATGGTATCGAGCAGCGTATCCATGGCAGATTTCTGCTTGACGGCTGAGGATGCCGCGCGCGGTTTGTGCTGATCTGTTTTGGGCATCACTTTTACTTTACCGCGTCGGGCTGGCGCCTTCATAGATGACCAATGTACTACTTTTTGTCGGTGGCCACGAGGTACGAGACTTCAACTTGCCTTGCAAATCATTGATTATGCACAACTAGTTTGCGAGTGTGGTCAGAGCCTCGGCGCCCACGGCACGGCTGAAGCCCTGCCCTTTCACGAAACCTTTCGCGGGCAGGAGTGCCCGCGCCACACGGCTTCGCCGAACTGCCCTCGGCCCCTTCCGCTGCTCAGGATCAGTCAGGACCCCGCGCGGCAAATGGTAGTCCGTTCGCTCGCAGGCGGGGCCAGCGACCGCGATTTCCCGGATGGGGAAATTCGCGCGGCTTGGATGTTCATTCGTCACAGCCAGCGGATAACCGCAGGCGAGAGAATGCGGCTGGGAAGCTGTCGTGAGTCCGAACGTGTTGGGTGCGAAACGGGTTCTGTTAGGTGGGCGTGACATGTGAATTGGCCCCGTAGCTCAGCCTGGATAGAGCACTAGGTTCGCACCTTAGAGGTCGTGAGTTCGAATCTCACCGGGGCCACTCCCAAAGTTCCGCCCGGGGCGCATCGCTCCTTGACATCGGCAAAAGGGAGCGTAAGACTGAAGTTGTAAGGTGCGAACCTAGATGTGCGGGCCCCGCCGCAAGGCGGGGCTTTTTTGGCGAACAACTTACTCGATGGCGCGGCGCCAGCGTTCCAGTTCTTGCTCAGTAACCGCCTGCTTGCCCTCTCTTGCGGCCTCAAGCTTCTCGAAGTCTTCAGTGGACAGTTGGGAACGAAGGTGCAGCAACTGCGCTTTCGGGAACTCTTTCTTCAGGCGTTTGGTCTGAATCGTGGCATGGTGGCCCATCTTGTTTTGAAGAACTGGACCACATTGGGGACATTCTGTCTCAAACCACCGGTTAGCGGCTAGAACATTGCTATCGGAAAGTCTAGTTAGTGACTCTTCCGCACTATGCGCGGCGGCGTGGTTACCGGCATGTGTCACCCGTCCGGGGCGGGATCAAGGCTCCGGTGCTTACGGCACGGCTGAAGCCGTGCCCTTTCACGAATCTTTCGCGGGCGAGGCGCCCGCGCCACACAGTTTACCCAGCTAGCGGCGACGACCTTGACGCAGCAACCCCATAAGCGTAGCCTGCACGTCGAATCCGTCAGCCTCGTCTGCTTAACTCAAAGGAGACTCCGCATGGTTTCTCTCTCCGCTCTCTGGCTTCCCATTGTGCTTTCGACCGTGATCGTTTTCATCGCCAGCTCGATCATGCACACCGTGTTGAAATACCACGTCAGCGACTATGGCCGTCTGCCTGAGGAAGACAAGCTGCTTTCGACACTCCGCGCGGCCAATCTCAAGCGCGGCATGTACGTTTTTCCTTACTGCACTCACCAGGAAATGAAATCGCCGGCGGCGATCGAGAAGTACAAACAGGGGCCGGTCGGGTTCATGACCATCCTGCCGAGCGGCCCGCCGGCCCTGCCGAAGTTTCTCGGGCAATGGTTTGTCTATTGCCTCGTGGTCAGCGTCTTTGTCGCCTACATCACCGGACGCACGGTTGCGCCCGGCGTGCAATACCTGGCCGTGTTTCGAGTTGCGGGGACGGTCGGCTTTCTTGCCTACGGCCTTGGACATTTGAGCGATGGCATCTGGAAGGGCCAGACCTGGTCAGCAACAATCAAAGAAGTGATCGATGGGTTGATTTACGGTTTGTTGACCGCAGGCACATTCGGCTGGCTCTGGCCGCGGTAACGTTGATGTCAACTTGCCTCCGGTCATTTCGCTCTTTTCCACAGTGTTGCCATGTGGAACACTTCTGGCGACGAGGTTCCCATGCCTGCCAAGACCCGCAAGTCCCATCCTGACTTAGGCGCCGTTTTCGACGCCCACGTCAAATATGAGTTCGTCGATCATGATGTTGCGGCCACGATGCAGACCATGGTCGAAGAGCCCTATGTGCACAATGTTCCGACATTGCAGGGCGGATACGGCCGGGCCGGCGTCCTTGATTTTTATACGAATCATTTCGTCGGCAAGATGCCCGCTGACAGCAAAGTCGAACAGGTGTCACGCACGGTGAGCGCAGACCAGGTAGTGGATGAATTGATTTTGAGTTTCACGCACGATATTCCCGTCGACTCTATGTTGCCCGGCGTTCCCCCAACGGGGAAACGCGTCGTGCTGCCGCACGTGGTTGTCATGAAATTTGAGAATGGAAAGATTGCGCACGAGCACATCTATTGGGACCAGGCATCTCTGCTGGTGCAGGTCGGATTGCTGGATCCGGCGAAAGTACCGGCAGTCGGAGCGCAGCAAGCGGCGCGTCTGCGCGAGCTCACCGGACAAAAAGTCCCGCCGGGAAAAGGTTGACAGCATAAATCAGCTGAACCCAAAACGCGCATACAAGCGCGGTAACTTTTGTGCTTGTGCAAAGCCACCACTGCGTTGCGGCAAACTCCATTTTGGTAACGCCGCCAAAAAGAAACTGACCTGTGGCGATATATTGCGCGCAACAGGAATCTCCACAGCCTCTCCGCATTAAGCTGATTTTGGCGGTGGTTTTCACAGCCCCGCCAATCCACGACGAAAGTTCCAATCCATTTCAGCGATGAGAATAGCGATGTTGAGTTGGGAATCCCTGCATTCCATTGCTGTAGGTGGGGTTGCGGCCCACGTGACCGAGTTGGCAGCGGCGCTGGAGCGCAAAGGCAACGAGGTCCACGTCTTCACCCGGCTGGGAGCGTGGCAGCCGCTCTACGAATGTATTCAGGGGGTGCATTATCACCGCTGTCCTTTGCGGCTGAATCCGGACTTTGTCGAAGAAGTCAACGACCTGTGCCGTTCCATCGCCCACCACGTGTGCGAGACGGAAAACCTCATCGGGCCTTTTGACGTGATTCACGCCCATGATTGGCTGACTGGCAATGCCATGATTTACGTCAAGCAGGGACGGGGCAGAAAAACGGTCCTGACCATCCACTCGACCGAGTACGGGCGCAGCGGCAACCACTTTCACAACGGCCGTTCGGAACGCGTGCGCAACCAGGAACGCGCGGCCACTCACTGGGCCGATCGCGTGGTCACGGTTTCCCATGCCTTGAAAAGGGAAGTCATGTGGATGTACGAAGTGCCGGAGTGGAAGATTTCCGCGATTTATAACGGAGTCAATCTGCACAACTACGATGGCTGGCTCGACCCGGGCCGAGTGAAGGCGCGCTACGGGATCGGGCCCATGGAGCCGATGGTGCTGTTCTCGGGGCGGGCGGTCTATCAGAAAGGGCCGGACCTGCTGATGGAAGCGATCCCTCATATTCTCCGCTTTTATCCGGCCACGAAATTCATCTTCGCGGGCGATGGCGAAATGCGCGCCGCGGTGGAGCATCGCGCCTGGGAGCTGCGCGTACAGCACGCCACGCGATTTCTCGGCCACAAACTCAATGGTGAATTGACGGACCTGTATAAAGCCTGCGACGCGGTGTGCGTGCCCAGCCGCAATGAACCCTTCGGCATCGTTGTGCTGGAAGCCTGGAGCGCGGGCAAGCCGGTGATTGCCACCAAGAACGGCGGGCCGGATGAATTCGTGTGGCACGAGGTAAACGGGTTGAAGATATATCCCAATCCTGATTCCGTTGCCTGGGGCATTGGCACGCTGTTCACCAACTTCGAGTGGGCGCGTTGGATGGGCCGCAACGGCCGTGCGGCGGCGGAAGCGGCGTTCACCTGGGACAAGATCGCGGAGCATGTCGCCCAGGTTTACCTGCAATGAACGGGTGTCTATGAGCGAACTTGCAGAATCGATTGATGGGCTGCCCAATCTTTGTGGGGCAGAAGAAAAGGTCGCGGCGGCGACTAAGGTTCGGCCAGATTTTCTGGCAGAGAGCGGCATTGATTTCAACCGTATCAAAAGCTGCTTCGCCATCGCCTTGCACATGCACCAGCCGCTGATTCCGGGGGGAACGGGCGATTTGCGCCACGCCGCCATCATGAGCAATCTGCAATACATGATGGAGAACCAGGGCATCGGCGACAATCACAACGCTCCTGTTTTCCAGTGGTGCTACAAGCGGATGGGAGAGTTCATTCCGCAGTTAGTTGGCGAGGGAAAACAGCCGCGAGTGATGCTCGACTATTCCGGCTGCCTGCTGCACGGGCTGGGACACATGGGACCGAGCGATGTAGTCGACAATCTGAAGCGGATCACCTGTGATCGAACCTACCGGCATTGCGCGGAGTGGCTGGGGACGGCCTGGGGACATGCGGTCGCCCCCAGCACGCCGCAGCAGGACTTCCGTTTGCATGTGATGGCGTGGCGGCACCATTTTGCGGCGATCTTCGGCCTGGAAGCAGCCGGACGGGTGCGGGGATTCTCGCCGCCGGAGATGGCGCTGCCCAACCATCCCGACGTTGCCTACGAATTCGTGCGCACGCTGAAGGATTGCGGCTACCAGTGGGTGCTGGTGCAGGAGCATACGGTGGAAACGCTCGAAGGCAATGGGCTGCAGCAACGGCATGTTCCCCACTTGCTGGTTGCCAAGGATTCAGAAGGAAAGATGGCGAGCATCGTGGCCATTATTAAAACGCAAGGCAGTGATACCAAACTGGTGGCTCAGATGCAGCCCTACTATGAAGCGCGTGAACTGGGAAGAGTGGCGCTGGCGGGGCGGCAAATTCCACCGGTGGTGACGCAGATCGGAGACGGGGAAAATGGCGGTGTCATGATGAACGAATTTCCCGGCAAATACTTTGAGGCGATGCGGGAAGCTTCGGGCAGCGAGACTCCACCGGTGAACGTCAGCGAGTATCTTGCCTATCTGGCGGAACTTGGCCTCCACGAAACCGATTTCCCGCGCGTCCAGCCTGTCCACCAGCGGCGAATCTGGGACCGGTATCGGCCCGGCGAGGGGCGCGAGCGACTGGAAAAAGTGATTGAGGAACTGCGCAAAACCGACCATCGTTTTCACATGGAGGGTGGCAGTTGGACCAACAATCTTTCCTGGGTCCGGGGCTACGAAAACGTCTTGGGTCCGATGGAGCAGGTGAGCGCGCTCTTCGCGCAGAAGGCGCTGAACCGCGTGCCCGCCGGAGAAAACCGCTACCGGAATGGCCTGTTTCACCTGCTTCTCACGCAGACGAGTTGTTTCCGCTATTGGGGGCAGGGAATCTGGACCGACTACGCGCGCGAGCTCTGCCGCCGCGCGGCCGACATATTGACCCATGACTTCTAACGCTGAGCGGAGTGCGTCCCCAGCAACTTATTTCTGCGGACGCGATTCCGGCGGCACCATCCCCGCCACGCGATAGTAGACAACGAGTTGGCCGTAGTGTTCGCCGGAATGCTCGATCAGTTGATAGGCCAGGGCGACGAGCGGTTCTTTGTCGCGTGACTCGGGAGCAATGACCATTTGCAGCATCCCGGAGTCACCCTTGGCTTGAATTGCTTCCGCTCCTTCCGCAAATGATTTCTTGACATAAGCGACTACAGCGGCCTTGGTCTTGTAGTGCGAGCGGTCCTCGTCATCTACGGGCTTTTGACCCTTGGCCACGGCAGTGAAAAGATCGTTTGACCCGGCCACGTGCAGAAGCTGCTCGGCGAAGCTGCGCTGCGCCGGAGTCGGCTTGAAGTCGTATTTGTCGTCGGGGAAGTCTTCCGCCATGGCGATCAGTTTGCGGCCAATTTCGTTCCAGTCTTCGCGGGTGGCTTGCGAGAGGGTCATCGTTTTCCCTGAGGAGCTTTGGGCGTGCGCGTAAGAAGCAAGTAGAATAAGCGCCGCGAACACAACGGTCGGCCTGGGTTTCGTCATCGATCCTCCGGTCTCAGATTCCTTAGACGGAGGGACGACGCGCCGGATATCAGCATTTCGAAAGGGCGACCATCAATCGCATCAGAACGGCAGTGTTCGATGAGGACTTTCTACGCTTCAGATCGGAATAAGTGGCGTGCCTGGCTGGAACGAAACGGCCAGAGCGCGAAAGAGATCTGGCTGGTCTATTACAAGAAAAACTCTGGCAAGCCCCGCCTTCCTTACGGTGATGCGGTCGAAGAGGCGATCTGCTTCGGCTGGATTGACGGAGTTGTCAAGAAGATCGATGACGAGCGATTCGCTCAGAAGTTCACTCCGCGCAAACCGTCAAGCCGGTGGTCGAAGCTGAACATCGGCCGTGCCCGCAAAGTGATTCGCGAAGGTATGATGACCGCGCCTGGGCTGGCAGTGTTTCATCCCGCGAATGAGGCTGCTCCTCACCCGACGGAAATGCCCAAGGAGCTTGAAGCCCTGTTCGAGAAGCAGAAGCAAGCCTGGGCCAACTTCCAGAATTTTCCGCCGTATTATCGGCGCATGACGATTGCCTGGGTTTCGACCGCGAAGAAGGAAGAGACTCGGCAAAAGCGCTTGCAGCAGCTCATCAAATTCTCCGCACGCAACGAAAGGATCAAATTTATGTGAGGGTTAGAAGGTCATGACCCTTTGGTTACAGACGTAATCTCCGCCGGTTACAAAAGCTGGAGGAGAATAGGCAGCACAGCGGTTCCCCCACCCTGTCGTCAATGCCAGCCACAATCCTGATTGCGGACGACCACGAGTCCAGCCTGCTCGGACTGGAGGGTCTGCTTTCGCAGCAGGGCTATCAAGTGACCACGGCCGCCGATGGCGAGCAAGCGCTTGCGGCATTTCATCGCTCGCGGCCCGATCTGCTCTTGCTCGATATCAACATGCCAAAGATGAGCGGTCTTGAAGTGTGCCGCGCCATCAAGGGCAATCCGGAGACGGTATTGGTTCCAGTGGTCATGATTACGGCGTTGACCGCGACGAAAGATCGCGTTGCAGGAATTGAAGCGGGCGCCGACGACTTCCTGACCAAGCCGGTGGAGCGCGAGCAATTGCTGGCCCGCGTACGTTCATTGCTGCGGCAAAAAGCCTTCACCGACGAACTGGAACGGGCTGAGGCGGTGCTGTTTGCGCTGGCGAGAAGCATTGAGGGCAAAGACCCCTACACGCAGGGCCATTGCGAACGGCTGGCCGAATATTCCACGAAGCTGGGTGAGTATCTCGGGCTTCCCGCGCAAGAAATTAAGGCCTTAAGCCAGGCCGGAATCGTTCATGACATCGGGAAGGTTTCTGTGCCTGATTCGATTCTGCTCAAGCCCGGCCGCCTGACGCGAGCCGAACGAACGGTGATGCAACGGCATCCTGTGGTTGGGGAACGGATCTGCGCGCCGCTGAAGTCGTTTCAACTGGTGTTGCCAATCATCCGCCATCACCACGAAAAAATGGATGGTTCGGGCTATCCCGATGGCCTGAAAGGTGAAGAAATCCCGCTCACGGCGCGAGTGTTGCAGGTCGTGGATGTTTACGACGCTTTGACTACGGAGCGTCCGTACAAACCCGCTCTTCCACAAGCTGAAGCCTTCGAGGTGATGCGAAAAGAAACTCGCAAGGGTTGGTGGGATCCCAAGGTTTTTGCCGCACTCGAGCAGCTTATGAGGACTGACCGCTCGAATCTCTCGGAAGGTCTGACAATCGCAGCACGGCCGCTGGTGGTCATGGCTGATTAAGCCATTCTCCGCCTCGGCTGAAGCCAGAAAACAATCTCCTTGGTTTCGATACAATGCCAGCCATGAAACCGGGCAGGCCATTGGCTGGGAAAGCCGCGCTCGTTACGGGCGGGGCGCGGAGGTTAGGACGTGCCATCGCGTTGGGGCTGGCTGAAGCCGGCGCTGATGTGGCGATTACCTTTCACAAGTC
>Ga0335081_10023220_pt1 | contig 10033 bp, 9 predicted proteins | sample Lox_Sample_35_FD_206713 | JGI IMG/M metagenome (GOLD analysis project Ga0335081, IMG submission 206713) | Soil microbial communities from Loxahatchee National Wildlife Refuge, Florida, United States - Lox_Sample_3.5 | ecosystem: Environmental > Terrestrial > Soil > Wetlands | place: USA: Florida... | reverse complement strand
GTTCCGGTCACCGCATCGTGGTGGTTCATGGCGGCGGCAAGCTTCTCACCACCACGCTCGCGCGTCTCGGCATCCCGACGGAGTTCTACCGTGGGCTGCGCGTAACTTGCGCGGAGACGCGCGACGCGGCGCTGATGGTATTGGCTGGAGTGGTTAACAAGCGTTGGGTGGCCGAGCTCGAACGCCACGGTCAACCCGCGATCGGCATTTGCGGCGGTGACGGGGGCTTGGTGGTAGCGCACAAGCTCGCCCTGCGCGAGCCGAAAAGCCACGGTGACGCCAACGGCTCTGCTAGTTCGAAGGGCCCGAACCACTTGCAAGGCTCGAATGGGCGGAAAGACCTGGGCTTCGTAGGCCGGCCGAGTCGAGTCAACCCTCGCATCCTGGAGATGGCCTTCCGCGAGGGCGTGGTCCCGGTGGTGGCCAGTGTGGCGCTCAGCCCGCGAGGCGAATACCTCAACGTCAACGCAGACGATTTTGCTGCCGCGCTCGCCTCGGCGCTGGAAGCCGATCGGCTCATTTACCTCACCGAGTCGGGCGGCGTGTGGGATGCCGAGCGACGGCTGCTTCCGGTGGTGGAACTGGGCGACATCCGACGACTGATCCGCCAGGGAATCGTGCGCGACGGCATGATCCCGAAACTCGAGTCCTGCGCGCGCACCCTGCGACGGAAGGTTGGTGAGATCGACATCGTGTCGCCGCAGGATCGGGACGTTTTGCTGCGCGCTCTTCACCATGATCAAAGAGTGGGGACGCGAATCGTGACGAAGGCGCATCCACAGACTACACACATTTCTGCAGGCGAAAAATGGGACCTTCCGGGAAGATCCTCCCTGAGTGTCCCGTCTGAGAAATCTGCGTGATCGATGGATAAAGGTCCGAAATGAACTTCGAAGAAATCGCCAAACTCGAGAAGCAGGTTCTGATTCCGACCTACGAGCGTTTGCCGATCCTCGCGGTCCGGGGCGAAGGAGCGGTGGTCTACGACGATCGGGGCAAGGGCTACGTGGACTTTCTGGGCGGACTGGCGGTGAATGCCCTGGGATACTCACACCCGGAAATTCTGGCGGTGTTGCGCGATGAGTCCCGGTCGCTGCTTCATGTCTCGAACCTCCTCTACCATCCTTATCAAGCGCCGCTCGCCGAGAAACTGGCGCGCCTGGCCGGACTCGATCGCGTGTTCTTCGGCAACTCAGGCACCGAGGTTACCGAGGGCGCCATCAAACTCGCGCGCGCTTATGCGCGCCGGCACCATCCGGCGGAGCCGTTTGGGCGCTACGAAATCCTGGCGGTGGAGAATTCCTTCCACGGCCGTACACTGGGCGCCCTCGCCGCCACGTGGCCAGAGAAATACCGCCGTCCTTTTGAGCCACTCGTACCCGGCGTGAGGTTCGTCCGCCTGAACCATGTGGCGCACCTGCGCGAGAGCTTTACCGCGAGCGTGGCTGGTGTTCTGGTGGAGACCATCCAGGGCGAGGGCGGGGTGGTTCCGGTGCGAGAGGAATTCCTCCGCACGGCCCGGGAACTCTGCCGCGCCAACGACGCTCTCTTGATCTCGGATGAGATTCAGTGCGGGCTCGGGCGCACCGGACGCATGTTCGCTTTCCAGCGGTACGAGCTTGATCCCGATGTAGTGCTGGTGGCCAAGCCTCTGGCCGCGGGCCTGCCGCTGGCCGCGATCATCGCCAGCGAAAGAGCGGCGCAGGCTTTTTCACCGGGCCTGCACGGCACCACTTTCGGCGGCGGCCCGCTCCAGTGCCGCCTGGCGCTGAAGTATCTGGAGATCCTCCAGCGCCCCGGCTTTCTGGAAAACGTACGCGAGGTCGGCGCGTATTTCCGGCGGCGGCTGGAGGAACTACAGCGCGAGCTACCGGTGATCCGTGAGGTGCGCGGCGACGGGCTGATGGTGGCCGCTGAACTTTACGTGCCCGGCAAGGATGTAGTCCGGCAGGCGCTTGAAGCAGGTTTCCTGATGAATTGCACGCAAACCACCGTGCTTCGGTTTTTGCCACCGCTCATCATCGAGCGGGAACACGTGGACCAACTTATCGCCGCTCTGCGGCCGATCCTGAAAGCCCTTCCGTTCGCGGAAGCCGAATCCAAGACCGAGGTGCAAACATGTCAAGCGTAGCCGCAATGTCCCCTACCGTCGCCAGCGCGGGAACTCGACTCCACAAGCAGGAAAGGCTAAGTGTCCACGATCTGGTCAGCGAGGTTGGGCTTACGCGCGGCGACGTCGAACTGATCTTCGGCGCGGCCCGCGAGATTAAGTCTGCGCCGCAACGTTTTGCGCGCGCACTGGCGGGCAAACAGCTTGCCCTGATCTTTGAAAAACCCTCGCTGCGCACGCGGGTCACGTTCGAGGTGGGCATGACCAGCATGGGGGGCTTTGCCGTCTACCTCGACCACGCCAAGCCGCGCTTGGGCGAGCGCGAGTCGATTCCCGACGTCGCCCGCAATCTCGAGCGCTGGGTGGACGGTATTGTTGCCCGCACCTTCAGCCATAGTGCAGTGGAAGAGTTGGCCGCCAACGCGTCCATTCCGGTGATCAATGCGCTCTCCGATCTGCTCCATCCCTGCCAGGCGCTGGCGGACTTCTTCACTCTGGCGGAGAAATTCGGCAGCACTCAGGGACTGAAGATGGCCTTTATCGGCGACGGCAACAATGTGTGCCACTCGCTGATGCAGGTTGCCGCCAAGTGCGGAGCGCGGGTGACGGTCGCGACGCCAGAGGGATTTGAGCCCAATCCTCAGATGGTTGAGGAGGCGAGAACCGGGCGGCCGGACGCCGTGCAAGTAGTGCGCGATCCTTACCAGGCAGTCGAAGGCGCGCACGCGGTGTACACCGACGTGTGGGCCAGTATGGGCCAGGAGCACCTGGCGCATATTCGCACCCAGGTATTCGCTCCCTATCGTGTGACTGACGATCTGATGGCGGCCGCGGATCGGTCGGCGGTCTTCATGCACTGCCTACCCGCCCACCGGGGCAAGGAAGTGACCGACTCGGTGATGGATTCGCCGCGCTCGATTGTTTTCGACCAAGCCGAGAATCGGCTGCATGTGCAGAAGGCCCTTTTGCTGCTGCTGATCGGCAACGGAAGCAACGGCAACGGGCGGCATCGCTTCTAGGGTCAGGCAGAAAGCTGTAGGTGTCGGTTAGCTTCGTTGAAAGAAGGTGTGAGGAATTAAACACGGGGGCACGGAGAAGAGAAAGAGAATCACATAAAGGTGTTGTCGGTGCCCGGTCGTTTCCCATTTTTCTCCGCGCCATTGTGTCTTTGCCTTGGAAGCTCCTTCGCAATTGCTTCGGACCTTCGTAGCCGGACGGCGCTTTAGCGGTGCGGACGAGAGTCGAATTGATGATTATACGAGAGGCCGAACTCCAAGACGTGCCGGTGCTGGCGGAGATGATCAATCACTACGCCCGCGAGCGCGTGCTGCTGCCGCGCCCCCTCCCCGAGCTCTACGAGTGTGTCCGTGAATTCGTCGTGGCGGAGGAAGACGGCGTGATCGTGGGCTGCGGGGCTCTCAAGTTTTATAACGCGGAATTGGCGGAGATCCGTTCCCTGTGCGTGGCGCCGGGAGTGAGCCATCACGGGGTCGGCCGTGCGCTGGTCGAGGACCTGATCGAGGAGGCCGGGCGGCGGCGTCTCAAGACAGTGTTCGCCTTGACTATGGCTCCCCAGTTCTTCCAGAAGTGCGGTTTTCGAGAAACGATCCGTGAGCGGCTCCCGCAAAAAGTGTGGCGCGATTGCCTGCGTTGCGAGAAGTATTTCTGTTGCGATGAGAAGGCGTTCGTCTTTGACCTTGTGGCGCGTGATGCAGCCGACGCCGAGGAGTCGCAGAAGCAGCGGAACCCACAGCCTGAGACCATCCCTTCAGTCATTAACGATCCACCGTCGGCCTGGGCGGGAAGGTCCCTGGTTATGCCTGCTCGTTGATCGCGGAACCAATCTTGATCGGCCCAAGGCTCCTGGCGAACGCGAGAGCTTGCTTACGGGATCACAACCAACCTGCAACCATGCACGTCTCGCTCCCACACTCCCTCGATTTCAGCCAGCTGAACCGGCTCCGTGCGAACCCGTAGCGTGCCGCTCGCGGCGTGGTTCATCACTTGCTGAAAGGCATCGGCGAGCACCTCCCACGATGGAATACCAGCCGTCCCCATGATCGTCACCGGCGCGCTACGGAGCACCGCTGCCGGGAGTGTGACCGTCGGTCCGGCGCTCTCACCCACCTCAACGAGGCGCATCTCAGATCCCGCAATCGCAAACTCCTCGCGGGTGATGGCGGCGAGCAGCGCTTCGGTCGGAGCGCCCCACAGGTAGTCGACAATCACACCAAAGCCCTTTTCGCCGGCCTCGCGGCGGAAGGCATCTGTTAGATCTTGATCGGGCTTGTCGAGCGGTATCGTTGCGTCTGCGCCGAGCTCGTCCAGCCTGCTTAATGTCTGCTCGTTTCGTCCGGCAGCGACAACGCGTCCTGCGCCGAGTATTCTGGCAATCTGAACCGCCAGCATACCAGTCACGCCCGTCGCGCCGAGAATCAGGACCGTTTCGCCGGCGGCTAGCTTAGCGCGGTACTTGAGCGAAAGCCATGCGGACACGCCAGGATTGGGAATCGCCGCGGCGGTCGCGTCATCCAGAGCATCGGGCACTCGAAAGCACTGTGCCCGGCGCACGACCGTACGCTCGGCCATCGCGCCGTATGGCGATCGCGGCCCGCCAAAGAACACGCGCGTGCCATCCTCCAGCAGCCCGACTCCGTCCGCGCCGCACACCACCGGCAGGGCGCGCGGGCTCGCATAATGCGAGCCGGCGGCCAACTGCTTATCCACAGGTTTCAGCGCCGCCGCGAGGACCTTTACAACGACCTCGCTGTCGCCAGCACTGGGCTCGGGAAACGATTCAAAGCGAGGCGGCTTGCCGAGAGCATCGAGAACAGCGGCATTCATAGTGGTCTCTGTGTAGTAGGCTAGTAGTGTAATCGTCAGCTGTGGTGCCAGTCCTTTAAGAACTCGGCGATGCTCTGATAGGCGCGGGCGAGCGTCTGCTCTTCCGGAAGAAAGACGATGCGGAAATGGCGAGTGCCAGGCGCCTGTCCGAAGCCGCTGCCATGGACCGCGAGGACGTATTTCGAGAGCAGCAACTCTCTTATGAAGGCCTCATCATCCCCAGTGATCTCCATTTTCGGGAAGGCGTAGAAAGCGCCCTTGGGGCGGACGCAGCTCAGGCCGGGCGTGGAGTTACAGAATTCCACCGTCAGATCGCGGCGGGAACGAAGCTTACGGACAACCTCGGCGAGGTGGTCCTGCGGACCTTCGAGTGCCGCGCGCACGGCATATTGCTCCGGATGATTGGCGCTCAGGCGCGATCGCACGAGCTTGTGGACGCCCTCGACATAATTCTCAACGGAGGCCGCCGGGCCGGTTACCACCACGTACCCAAGCCGCCAGCCCGGTACCAAGTAGGCCTTGGAGAGTCCGTTGAACGTGACCACAGGAACGTCAGGCGCCAGCGCGGCGAGCGAGGTATGAGGGTCCGCGTCGAGGATCAGCTTGTCATAGATCTCGTCCGCGAAAATCACCAAGTGGTGCCGGCGGGCAAGATCGACGATGGCCTCGAGCGTCGCGCGCGAGTAAACAGCGCCGGTGGGATTATTAGGGTTAATCAGCACGACGCCACGCGTACGGGAGTTGATCCTACGCGCCAGGTCGTCCACGTCGGGTTCCCAGCCGCGCGACTCATCGAGCGCGTACGAGTTCGGCTCGGCCTCCAGCTTGGCGAGCACGGCGGAGTAAAGCGGGTACTCCGGGCTAGGCGTCAGGACGTTCTCGCCTGGGTTCACGAGGGCCGTCAGGCAAAGGTCCACCGCTTCACTCACACCTTGGGTGATGAAGACACTCTGAATACTGCGAAAACCCTTGCGCTCGGCTTCGTTGCGTACCGCTTCGACAGCTTCCGGAATCCCAGATGAGGGCGCGTAGCCATTGTGGCCGTCGCGCATGGCCTTCACCACCGCGTCGATAATATGGGGCGGCGTGGCGAAGTCGAACTTCAGCGGATCGCCGATATTGAGCGGCAGGATGCGGTGACCCCGACGCGCCACTTCCTCCGCGACTACAGCAATGTCACGGATGGCATAGCGGACATGCTCGACGCGGGCCGCTGCAGTGATCTCTCGGACTTGCTCTACTTGCTCGATCGATGACATGCGATTATTCTCACAAATTTCCGAAGGCCTGGGCAAGATGCGCACGCCACAGCGGGCGGGAGGTCTGACGCGCTACGGCTGCGACTGGGTCGCCCCGCTTTGCCAACCGGACGGAACAGGCGTCCAGCCTCGCGTGAGATTGTCGGCCAGCGTAAGCGAGATTAGCAGCAGCAACCAGAAGAGCCCGGCGATCACAACGACCTTGGTCAAGCGAGGGCTCTCGCGAAGGTGCATGAAAAAGAGGGCCACCAGCAGCATCTTGACCACCGCGATGGTCAGCGCCGCGACGGTATTGAGCGGACCCAGGTCGATGAAGGCGACACCGGTGGTAAGCGCCGTGAGCCCCAGCAGAGTGGCGAAGATGGCCGCATAGGTCTTGACGGGAACGACGTGTGCAGACACTAGTAGCGTCCTCCAATCAGGTACAGAAGGGGGAAAAGAAAGATCCAGATGATGTCCACGAAGTGCCAGTAGAGCCCGCTCACCTCCACCGGCGCGAAGTGGCCGCAGGTGAGGGCGCCGGTGCGCGCCTTGAGGAGCAGGTAAGTCATGATGCCTAGCCCCACCACCATGTGGAGCGCGTGCATTCCAGTCATGAAGAAGTAGAACACATAGAACATTTCCACCCTGGCCAGCACGGCGCCGGAGTGGCGCGCCACGTGTTGAACGACTTCTACCGACGGTGCCCAATGGAGGCCGGGCACCACGCCGTCCCGCCAATCCGGCACCCATTCCAAGAAAAACTTGATGCCGAGAAAAGCCAAGCCTAGAAGCATGGTGAGCGCAACGAAAGTCATCAGCGCCTTGCGGTGGCGCATCATCGCGGCGCGAACCGCGAGCGCCATGGTGAAACTGCTGGCCAGCAGGACGGCGGTATTGGTGGCGCCGAACGTGATGTCGAGAAGCCGGCTGCCCGCCTCGAAGGAAGGCAAGTACTGCGAACGGTAGACCGCGTAGCCGCAGAAGAGCCCGCCAAAGAACATGATCTCGGTAAGTAGGAACACCCACATGCCGAGCGAAGCAGCGTCCAGTTGCTGTGCGTTGTCGTCGAATTGATGCGCGTGCGTGAACTCAGTGGTAGCCAACTTCATTCTCTCCTGGAAGCGCCATCAGCTTTCAGCCCCGTCAGCTCTCAGCAAAAAACCGGACATCGTCCTGATAGCTGAGCGCTGATGGCTGAAGGCTGTTTTCAATCGTCAATTCCTCGCCCTGCCGGCTAATCTCCGTAGGCGTAAGCCTCCTCGGTTACCACCGGCGTTTCCTCGAAGTTGTCGGTGGGCGGCGGTGACGGCGTGGTCCACTCGAGGCCCTTGGCCTTCCACGGATTAGGCCCGGCGATGGGACCGTAGCGCATCGACCAGATCAGATAAATCAGCGGGATCGCATAACCCACGGCGAGAACGGAGGCGCCCGCCGACGACATGACGTTCAGCACCTGGAATTCCGGGGGATAGACTGCGTAACGGCGCGGCATGCCGAGGTAGCCCAGGATGAATTGGGGGAAGAACGTCAGGTTGAACCCCAGAAAAATCACCAGCGCCGCAAAGCGCGCCCATTTGTCCGGGTAGAGACGGCCACTGATCTTGGGCCACCAGAAGTGGAGCCCTCCCAGGTAGCCCATCAGCGCGCCGCCCACCATGATGTAGTGGAAATGGGCAACCACAAAATAAGTATCGTGAACGTGGACGTCGATCCCCAGGTTGGCGAGGAAGAGGCCGGTGAGTCCACCCATGGTAAACAGGCCGATGAAACCCAGGGCGTAAAGCATGGGCGCATCATAGGAGATGGAGCCCTTGTAGATCGTAGCCATCCAGTTGAAGACCTTGATGGCCGAAGGGATCGCCACCAGGTAGCTCAAAATGGAAAAGACGAGCCCGGCGTAGATCGAGATACCGGCCACGAACATATGGTGTGCCCACACCAGGAAGCCGAGCACCGCAATCGATACGCTGGAGAAAGCGATGGCTTCATAACCGAAGATCCTCTTCCGGCTGTAACAGGTAATCAGCTCGCTCACCACACCCATGGAAGGCAGCACCATGATGTAGACGGCGGGGTGAGAGTAAAACCAGAAGAGGTGCTGGAAGAGGAGCGGGTCGCCGCCCAGTTTGGGATCGAAGATCCCCACGTGCAGAAGCCGTTCCAGACCGACGAGGACGACGGTAATGGCCACCACCGGAGTGCCAAGAATCTGGATAACACTGGTGGCGTAGTGAGCCCAGATGAAAAGCGGGAGGCGGAACCAGGTGAGGCCCGGCGCCCGCATCTTGTGGATGGTCACGATGAAGTTGAGCCCAGTCAGAATCGAAGAAAAGCCGACGATGAAAACACCCACCGCTGTGGCGATAACGTGCGTGTTGGAATAGGTGCTGCTGTAAGGCGTGTAGAAGGTCCAACCCGTGTCGACGCCGCCGGAGAGAATGGCGTAGAGCGTGAAGAGCCCACCCACGATGTAGATGTACCAGCTCAGCAGGTTGATGCGCGGAAAGGCCAGGTCGCGGGCGCCGATCATCAGGGGTACGAGGAAGTTTCCCAGCACGGCGGGAATCGACGGGATCAGAAAAAAGAAGATCATGATGATCCCGTGCACAGAAAACAGCTTGTTGTACGTCTGGGGCTCCACCAGCGCCCCCTGGGGCGAGAGCAAATGCAGCCGCATCACGGTGGCTGCCACCCCGCCGATGAGGAAAAAGAAAGTTACGGAGACCAGGTAGAGCAACGCGATGCGTTTGTGGTCGGTGGTGAGCAGCCACGACTTCACGCCGTAACCCGCGTTGAGATAATTCACCCGAGATTCCACTCGCGGTAGTTCTGCGGCCAGTGTTGCCATTACTTGGTCTTCCTTTCCGCCGTGCGGAGCGACTTGACGTAGGCGATGAGCTGCAACAATTGCTCCTCGCTCACCTGTCCCTGAAAAGTGGGCATGATGGCCGGGTAGCCTTTTACGATCTTGGCGTTTGGTGCCAGGATCGACTCGCGGACGTAGGCTTCGTCCGCCATCACCGTTTCGCCGGTTTCGAGTAGCACCGGCTTGCCGAAGACTCCCACCAGCGATGGCCCGCGCCCGGAGCCATCGGCAACGTGACAGTTGACGCAACCGAACCGCGAGAACAGCTTCTCCCCGGAGGTCTCCATGGACTCTCCCCCGCCGCCGCTCAGCCACCTCTCGTAGTCGACCGGCTTCATCACGTAAACCCACCCGGTCATTGCCGAGTGCTGGGCACCGCAATACTGGGCACAGAAGAGGTGGTAGCGGCCTACCTTGGTAGCCTGAAACCAGATGGTGGAATATCGGCCGGGCACGACGTCCTTCTTCACCCGGAATGCGGGAACGAAGAAGTCGTGGATCACGTCCTCCGAGGTCATGGTCAGTTTCACCGGGCGGCCCACCGGCACGTGGAGCTCGTCGATTTCCCGCTGCCCTTCGATATGCTGCAGCTTCCACATCCACTGCTTGCCGACCACAAACACTTCCACGGCGTTCGCCGGCGGGCGCGAATTGCGGACGTAAAGGGTAGCGCCCCAGCCGAACATGACGAAGGTGATCAAAAGCGGGATCACGCTCCAGGCGATCTCCAGCTTGACCGAGCCCTCAATCTGCACCGCCTTCTGGTCCTCCGAACGGCGACGGTACTTGATGGCGAAGACGAAGATCAGAATAAAGATCAGGGCGGAAAAAAAGCCGGCCACCAGAACGAGAAAAAGAAACAGGTGGTCCACGCCCCCCGCAATCGTAGACGCTTGCTCCGGAAATAGAGGAAAACCAGCAGGTTCCATATTCTCGTGAGGAGCCAGAAGCAGGAGTCAGGGGTCAGAATGA
>Ga0335081_10023219_pt1 | contig 10034 bp, 11 predicted proteins | sample Lox_Sample_35_FD_206713 | JGI IMG/M metagenome (GOLD analysis project Ga0335081, IMG submission 206713) | Soil microbial communities from Loxahatchee National Wildlife Refuge, Florida, United States - Lox_Sample_3.5 | ecosystem: Environmental > Terrestrial > Soil > Wetlands | place: USA... | reverse complement strand
GTGGACCCGGACACGCTCGATCCTGTGATAGACCTCTCGCGCGGAGCGTTAGTCGCGGTCGCGGCCTACGTAGGAACCACGCGGTTAATCGACAATCTGTTGCTCAAAGCACTCCCCGGATGACTTCAACCGGAGACCAGTCCGGAGCTACCTCTAGCCCGGATACGGGTATACGACATAGGGCGCAGCGTCAAAGCCGTCGAGCCACGGGTTGTACCAATAGGGAGGCCAATCCCAGAACGGGCTCCATCCCCATCCCCAACCGCAGCAGCCCCAACCCCATCCCCAGTTCCAGCCCCATCCCCAACCCCAGTTCCAGCCGGCTAGGCCCCATCCCCAACCCCATCCGCCGCGCCCTCCCCAACCCCGCCAACCACCACGCCAGGCGAAATTGGTTGACGCGAAGTGCGAGGTAGACGCAAGAGTTGCAGATCTGGCAGCAGTATGGGACGCTCCAAACGAGTGCCAGTTTCCGTCGGCAATCCGTGAATGGGACGCCATATTGGCGGCATTCGATCGTCCTGCCGCCCCCGCCGATCTGCCGGACATTCCTTCGTTACGGCCTACGCTACGGCCAGACCCCGAAAAACCATGCCATCCCGCCGATGTGTTGCGAGACGTGTGTCCCTCCCATGACCAGGGATGAGAGGTGGCCGCCCCGCGCATTCCGGACTCGCCGCGCATGCTTCCGTACGAGCCGCCGCTATGGTAGCCGCCCGAGTAGGCGCCTCCATGGTAACCCCCGGAATATCCACCGCCTCGGTAGCCACCGAAGCTGCCACCGTAAGATCCACCACCGCCACGGAAGCCTCCACCACCCCCACCCATGTGGCCTCCTCCGCCTCCACCGCCGTGGCCGCCACCATGTTGGGCTAACGCGAGTTTCGGAGCGCATACCAGCGCGATCGAAGCAATGCAGGAGAGAAGTGCTTGCAAAAAGGTGGATTTCCTCATATCAATACCTCCACCAACAGCGGTTTCGCACCCTGGCGGGGACACCGCTACGGCAATCCTATGCCTATAAGAAACCCAGTTCCAATGGGAAAGTTGCCTGGTAGCGCAGCCGACTCGGAACTTTTACAAAGCAGCTCAATGGCCCGACGTTATTGCTTCGAATCACTGCGCTTGGCACACGAAACGGTGCCTTCCTGGAGGGAGTATTGGCAATTCACAGCGAATCCGCTGGGATCATGATGCCCGTAACCCCATACCCGGAGGTAGAACACACTGCCTTCGAGCCGGGACGATTCGATGAAGACATGATCATTGTCCCGGAGTGTAGCCTGCAGACCTGCCGGAAGACTCGGTGCCAGCGATGCAGCGTCGATCATGATGCCATCGTCTGACGTGGTTGAGAAAAGCAGGGCCCGAGCACTCTTCTTGCCCGAATATTGCGTAATCAACACGTAGTCGCCGGACCGGGCAACCGCCGCCACACCTAGATAATCACACAATTTGCGAGAGCGCCCGGTCGCCACTTCAGTCAGCCAAAGCGAGTGAAACGTGCCCACAAAGTCAGCCGCGGAGCCGCCGCGGTCTGCATCGCGGACGATAAACCGCCCGTCTGGGGATGGAAGCTGGCCTGCCTTGGGGAACAGCACAAACTGGGCTGCAGGCGCCCGCGTGGCGCAGCAGGCGACGAATACCACCACAACCCGCAGAAACCATCGATTTCGGACCATTAGAACCCTCTTAGATGTATTGAAGTGTTCCTCGCCCCATTTTGGCTGTGATGGAGTGCACACCAGGGATTACGTTGGTTTTCGTGGCGAAGTGACGTGCGGGTGGGACCTGCACGACGCGTTAAACACCGCTACGGCTGGGGAGCGACGGCGAGATCGTGCGACTCGGGTTCCATATGCTGACGGACCACAGATTCCACTTGCCCCCACAAATTCGGGTCGCACTCACTGAAAATGTGCCCCGGGACGAAGGTTCGTTCCACCCAGGGTATACCTGGGCAGGGGGCCGTACCGTGGTAGACAAAGCGGAAGTTGCCGAGAATCTGCGTTTTCGACTCGTCTGCGGCGCGAATCTCGGCGCGGCCGTGCACCAATCCCTGTCGCTGGTAGAAATTGACCGCCGCGGCGACATTTTCGGGAATGATTCCATCCTGTTGCCATGGCTTGGCGACGCTGTCGACCTGCACTGTAAGGAGAACGGGCACACCCACACGTTCCAGTTCACGCGCCAGCAGCACGACCGCGGACGCGCCCCAACTCTGCCCGAACAGCACGATGTGCGCCTGCGACTTTTCGTGCTGGCTCAGAACCCCGTCGCGATCGCTGTCGAGCAGGCGGAGGATCGTGGCGTAAGCCTCTTTCCGACGGCGATTTTCGAAAACCTGAATGTATGTATTCTCCCGGGCGTTCTGCCGCAGCCGCTGGGCAAGAATAACTGGCCCATGATGGATATCGTCATGGTGCACGAATCCGCCGACGAATCCCACCAGGATGTAAGGAGCGACTGAGGCTTTGCTGGATTTCGATCCGTCTTCAGCTAACAAGGACGATGTAGACGCGGTCAGGAGGACCAGAGCTGCCACAAGAATCCGGGATGGGCAGGCGCGCGGCACAGTGGCTCCTACATTCTAAGATGATTGCGACCACGGACGGGATGCGGAGAGACTAGTCAGGCGGCCGTCCCTCGTAATCCCGTCACTGCTGCGCGCCAAATGCCTTGACTATCAAGGCTTTGGCTTGTTCCAGCTCGCGGGACAGTCTACACCCACTGTCAAGTCGAACCTCACGCTTACTCTACTTCGGTTTCACCTTCCGCGAGACAAAAGGATTCCCCGCTAGAACGTAGCGAAGGGGATGATCAGCTGCCTTGGTAATTCCGATCCGTGGAGTGATGACAATCCCGCGAGCCCGGTACCCCTCGTCGCCCAGCCACAGTCCGCTTGCCGGAGAAGTCAAGTCGCAGCCATTGTCCCGCTCGCGCGTGATTCCGAAGGCTTCGCTCAACCGTCCCGGGCCGTTTGTGAGCAGCCGCTGCTCCACCTGCCCAGAAACGCAAACTCCCCTGGCACGCGCCATTTCTTCGATCCCCGAGAGTGGTTCGAGCGCGCGAAACAGAACACCACCGGGCTTGCCTTCGGGCTGGCAAGATACGTTCAGGCAGAAGTGGTTTCCGTAGATGAAGTAGACGTAGGCAAAGCCCGGCGGGCCGAAAAGAACAGCATTGCGATCGGTGCGGCCGGAAGCGGCATGGGCCGCAGGATCCTCCATGCCAAGGTAGGCTTCGACCTCGACAATCCGGGCGGTCCGGCGAATTCGCCCTTCCCTCACCAATACCTTACCGAGAATGGCACGCGACACACTCCGCGGATCGCGTGCGAAGAACTCGCGGGTGAGCGGACGAATCTGGCCAGTTGAGGACTGCGCCGCGGACATTCGGCGGAAATTCTAAATGGCTGCCTGTCGGTTGTCCTAGATCGGCTTCGGCTCCGTATTGCGAGCCTCGGTGACGTTCGATGGTGCCTCATCAAGGGATTTGCCAGGTTCGTAGGCGAGTTTCTCGTGGCCGGAACTGGTTTTGCAGATGACGTCGTGCCAGCCGTCGTCCCAACTGATGCGGGCTTGTCCGTCCACTAATGTCCAGGTTCCATGCGGGGAGCCGATGCTCTTCTTGGCATCGCCGTCGGCATAGAGCGTGATAAAGAATCTGCCTCCGCCCCGGCCTTCCCACACTTCCCATTTGCCGATGAAATGAGAGCGTCCCGGCAACGTCGCGCCCACATCTGAGCTCTGAAACTCAATCCGGTCGATCTCGGCCTTGAGTTTCTCGCGGTGGCCATCCTTGTAGACGATCGTGGCCGGATCTTTCAGGTCAATCCGTGAAATCTCGGCTGACGCCAGCGTTTGACGGTGCCCGTCTTTGTAGACAACTACGACCGAACTCCGATCGTCGGCCGCGGAAGCGCCTGTTGTGGCGACAGTGATGAAAGTGAAGAGAATTGAAGAGGCGGCAACGGCTGAGATAAGACGCATAACTACCTCTCGTGCGGCGAAGAATGAATGAACCTATCCAGATGAATATACGCCGCGGGGGAGCGGTTAGTTCCCTTCGGAGGGGGTATTCGCCTTCCTAGTTAATCGACGGTAGTGAGTCTGTCAGCCTTGGTGACGTTTGCGGGTTTATCGGAAAAGGTCGTGCCGGGCTCATAAGCGAGCTTCTCATAGCCGGAGCTGGTTTTGCGGAGGGCGTCATGCCAGCCGTCGTCCCAGTTAATACGGGCTTCGTTGCCCTCGACCGTCCATACGCCGTGGCTCGCCCCGAGGGTCTTGCTGGCTTCGCCGTTGGAATCAAGCGTAATTAGGAAAGTACCGCTGTTGCCATCGCCGACCTCCCACTTGCCTAAGAAATAGTCCAGCGCCAGATAAGGGTCGACGCTGCCGACATATTGCACTCGCGCGACGTCCGACATGGAGAAGGTCTGCTGATGGCCATCTTTGAAAGTGATAACCATGGTCGTCGGCCCCTCTGCCTGTTTCGATTTTTGTGGATAAGCTGCATATACAGCGGCTGTGAGAATTGCAACGCCGCACAGGATTTTGGCCAACGATTGCATGGAAGCTTCCTTTTTGGCGAGAGATGCCAAAGGAAGTCGGTTCAGTTGCCTAGAGCGCGTCGACCTCCGGTATCGGCTTCCGGAGGAGTGATTTCGCGGAAGCCGCGCGGAGCCCCACGGCGAAAGCCGACCCTCACACTCCTCCTTTGGCCGATTCTTTCAGGTATTCCAGTACTTCCTCGGCGTGCCCGTCGGGTTTCACCTTCTCGAAGATGTGCTTGATCTTTCCGTCCGGTCCGATCACGAACGTGGTTCGCGCGATGCCCCAAACCTTCTTGCCGTACATGTTCTTTTCCTTCATGACGCCGAAGGCCTCGGCAACCTTCTTGTCGGCGTCGGCGAGCAGGCTGAAGGGAAGTTTCTCTTTTTCCTGAAATTTCTTCTGTGCCTTGGGCGTATCTGCCGAGATGCCAAGCAGCACCACGCCTGTCTTCTGAATCTTAGTGTAGGTGTCGCGGAACCCGCGCACTTCCACGGTTCAGCCGGGAGTGCTGGCTTTCGGATAGAAAAAGAGAACGATGGTCTGGCCGCGGAAATCCTTTAGCGCGACGTCTTTTCCGTTCTCGTCCTGCAAAGTAAAGTCAGGAGCCTTATCATTGATATTCATGGGGATTTCTCCTGGTAAAACGAAGTCGAGCGCTCCGGCAACAGGATCGGGGTGGCCAGCGTTCTTGAGAATTTTACACTGCGGACTTTTGTTCCGTGCGGCGGCGCTATCCGTATTGGCTAGTCTTGTAGTTACGCCAAATCTCGCCTCTGCGCAGCAGGATCGTCCCGAGATCATGCCGGGTGAGCGTCGACCCGCGAAGAAGAAAGATTCTGGACCTCGTGCCCTCGCGGTTCTTCGGCTGTCGGCGAACGGCAAGGCGTCTTTGGTGCCCGTCGCGATTCTGATTAACGGCAAGTTCTGGGACGCGAGCGCTTACAAAGCGGATCCGGTTCCCATGGCGCTGGAGCCGGGCACCGTCTACGAGGGCGAGCGCACCGGTAATTCGATGGGACTGTTCACCGTCGGCAACGCGCTGCACAGCATCGCCGCGAACTCGCAGACTCCCTGGCTGGCCACGGGCTCATGGAAGCCGACGGGGACGGAGTCGACGACCAAGGAGTTGAAAGCCGAAGTCGCCCCGGTTGGGATCGGCGATACCGACGCGCCGCCTCGCCTGACACGTGACCCGAACGCAGTGAAAGCTGCTCCGACAGCCAGTTCGACTCCAAACTCGGGCACTGCAGGCTCGGGCACTGCTTCGAGTTCAGCCCCGCCGTCCGCTGACAATCCTAAGTCCGGCTCGGACAGCGACGAACCGCCGCGACTGACCAAGCCCGCTTCACCACCCTCAGAGCCGCCTGCCAGTTCACCCACCGCCAGTACGGGCTCGACTACTCCGAATTCCCCGTCCATGGCGCCGTCTGCCGGGGCTGGCGATTCCAAGCCAGACGCATCCAAACCAACCGACACAAAGCCGAGCGACGCGAAGCCGGACAATGGCCCGGCGATACCCAAGTCTGACAGCGGTGCCAGCGAGGCGAACCGGCCCCGATTGCGGCGAGGCAAGCCCGCAGAATCTTTTGCCGATGAAGAAATACCCGGCTACAGCAAGCCCGGCGCGAAGCCTTCGAGCAAACTGTCTGCCCCAGTGGCCGAGCAGGGCGACGTCCAACTGATCCCTGCGATTTCCGACGCTTCGACGGCCCCTCTACGCCCCTTCAACTTCGACTGGCTCAAGGGCGAAGAGGAAGACCGCCGCAAGCAAATGACGGACCTTGCCAAACAACAGATTCGGGCTTATGTGGAGGCGAAAGCCAAAGCAACCACCAAGGCGGTTCGCGCGGCGCGGAGCACCACAGCACAGGAGCCAATCCTCGAGACCGTGAAGATGGCGGCCTACGACGTGTGGCGTTCCAATCAGCCTGTGATGATTTTCAGCGCCACGGCCCACATGCCGGCACCGCCCGCCGGTGCGCCACATTCAGACGTCGAATCTGAGTTGCAATATTCAATTCTGATCGTCGCCTACCCCGACACTTACAACAACCTGCACAAGCTCTACGTCGCGGTCACCGACAAGTTCCATCTCGACGTCACGCCGCACCTTGAGCTGATCGACGCGGTTGACGCCGACGGCGACGGTGTCGGCGAATTGCTTTTCCGAGAAACTTCCGACGCCGGCACTGGCTGGGCCATCTATCGCCCCACGGCCGACAAATTGTGGAAGATGTTCGACAGCCTGAGCCCGCAATAGGCCGGCAAGATTGGACGTGGTTGTGGCGGGTTACGCCTCCCCTTCGCTTTGCTCAGGATCGGCGGGGCGAACGAATGCGTCCGCCCCTACACTTTCCTTGGCGTAACACTTTCTTTGTGATAGCTCACTTAGTGGGCCTTGGTCTTCTCCAATGTCAATGCTGCATCGCAAAGGAACTTATCCACATCGTCGCTGTAGGGCTTCTTGAACGTTGCCGGCCAGTTTGCGCGATCGGCATAGAGCTTCCGCAGGCTTTCTTGAAGGCCAGGATCTCCGCCCGTGAATTTCGCCAGTAATTGATCCCGGCGCTCGGCTAACCGCCGTCCGGTTTCACTTTGTGGATCTTCGCCGCGGTTCATGGCGGCTTCCACATCCTTTACCAATGCGGCCCAGCTTTGTTCGGCTTGGACTTGTATCTCGGGTGTCCAGCGCTGGCGCAGACCAGCGAGTTGCTCTTCGGTGTAGTACTTCTTCATCCAATCTTTTCTGGTTTGCATTTGAATCACCTCGATGACCTTGCGGAATGGCTCCCAATCGGGTTCTCCTCCGGTGGAGACGATCTTCTCGGCGCCTTCAATCGCCTTCAGCGCCCGATCGAGATGATCGCGCTTTTCGGCGAGGATCTGGCGTTGTTGACGCAGTGCCGCGATCGGATCGCTGTCCTTCCGGCGAAAGATGTCCCGAATCTGGAGCAAGGGGAACCCGATGAACTTCAGCGCAACGATCTGCTCCAGACGCACGAAGTCGCGGTCGGCATACACCCGATACCCTGCAGTCGTGCGTCCGCTCGGCTTGAGCAAGCCAAGGCGGTCGTAATGGTGCAGGGCGCGGACGGTGACTCCAGCGCGCTTCGCGAATTCGTGAGCAAGATAGGTGCGGTCCACGATTTCCCTCATCAAGGTTTACGGTCTGACGTTGCGTCAGGGTCAAGCAGATTCTAGCCCGAGGCTTCCAATCCCGCGTTTTTCCTTTAGAATCTGTCGGGCGTTTAGGAAGCCTCGCAAGGAGATCACGAAACATGCGACGATTCGCTCTCGCTGCCAGCGCAATTATGTTCTTTGCGGCCTGTGCCGCGTCTCAAGATCAAGACTTCAGCAAAGTTCAAATCAAGGTCAGCAAAGTGGCCGGCAATGTCTACATGCTGCAGGGTGCTGGCGGAAACATCGGAGCGTCGGTGGGCGATGATGGCATCGTCGTAGTGGACGACCAATACGCCCCGCTGGCTGACCGCATTCAGGCAGCGCTGAAGGGCATCACCGACAAGCCCGTGCGGTTCATCATCAACACGCACTATCACCCCGATCACACCGGTGGAAACGAATACTTCCAAAAGCAGGCGCCGATCATCGCGCACGAAAATGTCCGTAAACGCCTTGAGAGCGGCGGCGCGGCGGGTAACGGCGGCGCGGTTCACATGGATTTCAAACCGGCGCCAAAAGACGCTCTGCCTATCATCACCTTCGATCACGACGTAACCGTGCACTTGAATGGCGAAGATATCCGCGCGCTATATTTTCCGGCCGGGCACACCGACGGCGACTCAATCATCTTCTTTCCGAAATCGAACGTCGTACACATGGGCGACGACTTCGTAACTTACGGTTTTCCATTCATCGACGTGGACGCCGGCGGAAGCATTAACGGCATGATCGATGGAGTCGAGAAGGTGATCTCGCAAGTGCCCGCCGACGTGAAGATCATCCCCGGCCACGGGCCAATATCCAGTGTCGACGATGTGAAAGCTTATCTTGGCATGCTCAAGGCCACGCGCGACGCGGTGCAGAAAGCGATTCAGGAAGGCAAAACACTTGATCAGATGAAGCAAGCCAAGTTATTTGAGCCTTGGAAAAAGTACGCTGGTGACTTCATAAGCACAGATGCGTTCCTCGAGACGCTCTATAATTCTCTTACCGGCCAGAAGAACGGAAAGTTCATCAAACATAACTGATGAACTCGGATCTCTGGCCGTTTGCCGCGTTTGCCTTTGTCGCCTGAAGGAGCCCTGATCCAGCTTTGCGTCTGACCCGCCGCCATTTCCTGTCTTCTGCGCTGACCGCTGGCGCTGTTGCCGCATTGCCCCCGGCGTTCTTCTCGGCATGCAGTGTCTCGAGGGCTGGAGCCACCAGTCCGCCTCGACCTGCGGCTCGCCCGTTCCAGCTTCCTTCCGGAGCTGTTTTTCCGCGGGGATTTTTCTGGGGCACCGCCACCGCGGCCTATCAGATTGAAGGCGCGTGGAAAGAAGACGGTAAAGGGGAGTCGATTTGGGACCGCTTCAGCCACACTCCTGGAAAAATCAAGAACAACGACACCGGTGATGTTGGCTGCGATTCGTATCATCGCTGGCGCGAAGACATCGCCCTGATGCGCGCGATGAATCTGAATAGCTACCGCTTCTCGACCTCCTGGCCGCGCATTCAGCCCACCGGATCTGGCGCCGCGAATTCGAAGGGCATCGACTATTACAGCAAGCTGGTCGATGCGCTGCTCGAGGCCCACATTCGGCCGTTGGTCACGCTCTATCACTGGGACTTACCGCAGGCGTTGGACGATGCCGGCGGCTGGCCCAATCGCGACACGGCCGCGCGGTTCGCCGACTATGTGCGCCTCGTTGCCCAAGCTCTCGGCGACCGTGTTTCCGACTGGTGCTTGTTCAACGAGCCGGATGCGTTCATCGACCTCGGATATCTCGACGGCAGTCACGCGCCCGGTCACAAGAGCCTGCTCGAATTTCTCCGCGCGACACACGTCGTGAACCTGGCGCAGGGCGAGGGGTTTCGAGCGCTAAAGGCGGTCCGGCCCGTGTCCCGTGTTGGCACGGCTTTCAGCATGTCTCCATGCGAGCCAGCGACCGATTCCGACGAAGACAAGGTGGCAGCCGAGCGTGCTCATGCCATCACCAATACCTGGTTTCTCGAGCCCGCCTTGCACGGCCGTTACGCGGATGCTCTGACTTTTCTGCCCGAGACTGCAATGCGCGTCAAGTCGGGTGATATGGAGAAAGCCCGCGCCCCGCTCGATTTCATCGGCATCAATCTCTACTACCGCACCGTGGCCTCGGCGCTAAGTGCGGTCGAACGTGTTACGCACGCACAGGACTGGCTTTTCCCCGTGAAAATGGCCGGCGGGCACGAAGGTCCAAAAACCGATATCGGATGGGAAGTCTGGCCCAAAGCCCTCTACGACATGCTTATGCGCATTACCCGCGACTATAACCGTCC